>Ga0272441_10004757_pt1 | contig 24204 bp, 23 predicted proteins | sample SSMProp6N_FD_193582 | JGI IMG/M metagenome (GOLD analysis project Ga0272441, IMG submission 193582) | Marine sediment archaeal communities from Little Sippewissett salt marsh, Falmouth, MA, United States - SSM-Prop-6N | ecosystem: Environmental > Aquatic > Marine > Wetlands > Sediment ...
TACAATCTGTTTCCATCGGTGGCCTTTCTCTTTTGATATATGTTGTTTGTGGTAAACGAATTATATCAGAGAGAAAGGCTTTTTTCTAGTCTTTATGAAAAATAGCGGCTAAGATGTTGGGTTATTTGGGCGTGCCCCTCGACCCCTAAAAGGGGGCGAGGGGCGGGCTTGTGGGTTTACCTTCGCAATTACACCCGACTGTGACTAAGCGTTTTTCAAAGGATCTCTATTTTTATGAGTTTTCCGCATAACTAGTATTTGATGATGCATTTTATGCTTTAAATGTCTTGAACTTAGCTTGACCATGAAATTTATCAAAGAAAGTATAGAATTTGCGAAGCTTATATAGAAAACTAGTGAATATATAATGTTATGCGGATCTACGCTTCTGGCTGGGAAACTGCTAGCGGTTTCTACTATCCAATGAAGGCTATGGCCAAAGGCCGAATTTAAAGGGGGTTAGCTCTTTCGTTCGAGCTCCCTCATTGCGATTCCTAACAGTAGTTGAATGATGCTAAGAGCAAAATACAAATACTGGAGCCAGTGTCCTCCTCCGACGAGATTTATCTGAACAAAGAGCCAAATGACTAGGCCAAAACCAAAGAATAAGCCAGCAAATCCTGCAATTCTCTGAATCCGAAAACTAAGAACAGCTGATATGATATTCCCAACACCGATTACCAAGAACAGAATTACTCCCGGAATTAAGAAATTGCGGAATGGAGAATTCTTGAGCATATCCAATGGAATTTGCAGATAATGCCCGTCAGGCCTGATAATGAGCAAAGCACCGGAAATAACAGCGCCAATACCAATTAAGGATTGGAGGACACCCTCAGCGAAATAGACAGTGCGCTTCATACCGACCTCCGATTGCGCTAAATTATCGACACAGTAATATATCATAGGCATCTTTCTGGAAACAATAGATTTGACGATTGTTAAACTAGTAAAACCGAATTTAGATACGCCTAACATGGTGCTGGAGTTGACCGCGTAGAGGCCAACTAGATCGGTCTGAGCCAGTGGTACCATAGCTCCACGCTGCTTGATTCGGCGCGGCAACTCAGCTTATTGTTAGGTTCCCTTGATCCATACGATTTTAACGTATAATCCGATTGTATTTTATACGATGTAAACGTATAATATGTATATGGACGATCTACTGTATCAGTACAATCCATGGTGGGAAGGCCACTTTGATGCAACAGGTCTTCGGCCGAGGCCCAAGCAGTTAGCCGAGATCGAGTCGCTGATCTCCGAAAAGCGGGCGGTATTCCTTACCGGATTGCGCCGCGTGGGAAAGACAACACTTGTCAAGCTTCTAACCGATAAATTGATTCTAAAAGGTATCGATCCGCGCAGCATCCTATATGTAAGCATGGATGACTACCTCCTTCGGGGAGCCTTGATTGTTGATATTGTTTCAGCCTTTCGGAGAATCCACAAACTGAGCGTAGACCATTCTGTTTTCCTTCTGTTCGACGAAATTACCTACAAGCCGGACTATCCACAACAACTGAAGAACCTCATTGACCGGGAGAGAGTCACTATACTGGCGACTTCGTCGTCCAGTTCGCTTTTACGTGATCAAAGAGCATACCTCACAGGTCGATCGACGACTATTGAGATCCAGCCCTTGAGTCTAACAGAATACCTTGATTTCAAAGGTATACAGGTGGCCAAGAAAGATCAGCAGCTTCTGGATACTTATTTCCGAGACTATATGCGCGATGGCGGGCTCCCGGAGAATGTCCTTCAACCATCTCGAGACTATCTCATGAACCTGGTGGACGACATCATTCAGAAGGACATTGCGGCATTCCGCGGGCTCAAAGACCATCAAGTGTTGCGGGATTATTTCACCTTGTTGATGGAGCGTAGCGGCAAGCAGGTAAGCATCAACAAGATTAGCAATATTCTTAAGATCTCGCCAGATACATCCCGTCGTTACTTGGGTTACTTTAAAGAGACGTACCTTGTCCACCTACTGCCTAGATGGGGAAAGACAAACGAGAGGATACTGTCGCCCAAGAAAGTGTACGCCTGCGACCTCGGAATCAAATACCTCTTCATCGGTGAGCGTGATCTCGGGAGCTACTTCGAGAACTATATATTCTTGCAGCTCCGCGATAGACAGAAGCTATCATACTATTACGAGAATGGAGTGGAAATAGACTTTCTTACCGAAGATGACACGCTAATTGAAGCGAAGTACAACGCTGAAATGGATGGGGAACAGCTGCGGTTGTTTCAGGATCATCCAGCTCGTCGGAAGTATTTAATCAACTCAGTGAAGGGCTTATCGGTTATCGATGAACTATGGGAAACCTAACCTCTCGCTGGAGCAGACCGCGCCGGGAGTACTAGAGAGGGGGGGGCTTGGTCATGCTGAACAAGAACATGATTTTAATTCGGCGCAGCTGCTCAGCTCAGCGTTAGCCAGACTGCGTGAAAGGGAAAGAGCTTTGGACTACGAGACTCACCAACTTGGGTTGCGGGCACTAGAGGCGGTGCTTCTGCGTCGCGCAATTATCGGCATGTACTTTTCGGGCTCGGTTCTTTGGTTTAACTATCTCGAGTTTCCGATCGATAGGGAGGACGCTTACCTTCGGATAGAGAACGGTTGGGCGGTGTTCCACGATAACGAACCCGGAGACTGCATACCCACCAATCTACAGAGGGATTATCGAGATCTTGCCGCGGTGGCGGCGAGACTCGTTGACTCTCGAGTACGGTCCATCCGCCTTGGGTCACAACACGGGCATCTTTGGCTCACGTTCGACAATAGCGATACGCTGTTCGTAAACGGCGAAGCCGAGTCGTACGAAAGCTGGGAGTTGCGCCGCGGGGAGGACTATCTGGTTGTCGCCCTAGCGGGAGGAGATCTTGCAGTTAGTTTACCAGACTCCGGGACAACTGGCTAACAAGCCGCTGCAGCCGACGGACAACCCGCTTCGCAGTTTGTCCGTGGCTGAGCTTGGTCGTTATGCATGAAGAAGATGGATGAACTTTCACTTGTAGTCCAGATGAAGCTGAGCGCCCAGCGCGCGCTTCTCGGCCAGGTTACGCCAAGCCTACGAAGCGTATCTATGTGCTGGGATGAGGCCAACACCGTCATCCGTGTCAGGTACATCTTCGATGGCGCCCCGAGCGACTCAGTCAAAGATGCTGCCCTATGCGAGGGAACGCAGATAATTGCAGATTTTCCATCACCATGGACTATCGATGAAGAGTTCGTCAATACGCCGTACCCGGAGAAGATGGAGCACCTGGACTGGCTTGTCTTCCTCCGATGCGAGGATGCTTGGGTATCGTCAGATGCATAACAACGGAATTAAGCAGACTGTGCCTTCGGCACAGCAGCTTATTCCGGACGATGGCGCGGACGCCGAAGCGCCGCGCCATCGGGGCTGCGGATGGTCACCCGCCGTCTGTCCGGCGCTTCGCGCCGGCCATCCAGCGGATGGAGCGGACTGCGGTCGCCGCGAGCAAGCTCACGCCTCCCTCCGCCGCTCATCCGCAGCCCCGTTAGAAATCAAATAAAGTGAAGAGTAAAAAAATGAATACGGAAAGAAAAGTATTACCTTCAATTTATGTTCAAGCAGCGATAGCATTAATGTTGATACAACTAATCCATAAAATCGTTCGTGAGATACCTGGGGCATTCAATATGGGAGGTCCTGGAGCAGTTGGAGTTCCAATTTTTGCATGTCTACTTGCTATTGGAATAATATTGCTTTTCTTAAAGAATAAATGGGGACTGCTTCTCGGAATAATTGATGGTGCATGGATGATCTTTCAGCCTATTTTAGTTCATATCATTATGGCAAGACCTGACATCAATGGTATCTGGTGGTATCCTATATTCCCGTGGACACAAGCTGTTCTCCTTATATATTTCTGTCGGATCGCTTGGAAGAATTGGTAACATCATGACTAGTGGTTTCTAACAACGGGCTGAACGCTGACTGAAAAATACTGGCGCATTTTTCAGCAGGTTAGCCCGAGCGTTCTATTCACTATCCGAAGGAGGCTTCTTTTATATTTGGGCAATGGTATTTCCTGTTTAGCCAGATCCCGCTGTAGTCTATATTTGAATCATCAGACGTAAACTTGCTGATTGCCCGCAATCGTTTATACTTACGCTAGCACTTTGTCACTTGGAGGTGTATCAATGAAGCGTGTAGTGCTCGTGATCTCCATCCTGGGTGTTTTTAATTCGATTGTTTGTGCAGACTCCCGCTCACTGGCGATTGCAGATTTTGCGATCCATAGCGACAACCCAAATTATAAATACATAGGAAAAGGCATCTCTGAGATGATAGCCGTCGAACTGCGTAAGTCGCCGGAAATCGAACTGATCGAACGGGAACAGCGTAAGCAAATCCTCGAAGAGATGGAGTTTGCACTGTCTGACTTGGCCGACAGTAAGCAGCAACTCGAGCTCGGGAAGTTGCTGGCGGCAGGTTATATCGTTTTCGGCGAAATCATCGATATGGACAGGAAGGTTCTCATTAGCCTGCGGATGATCGATGTGCAGTCCGGTGAGATTGTCTGGAATGAGAAGCTGACGGAGAAGCTCACCAAGTACGATTACATCTCCGGCTATTTTGCCGAATCGATCCTAACGTATCTAGACGCAGGCATCAGCAAGACTACCGTTGCCAAGACGGAGCAGAGCCAGGAGAAAAACGAGGAGGTTGTGGTCGCCCTGTCCAGAGCAATAGATCACTATGACCGGGAGGATACTGAACAAGCTAAAAAGGAATTGTCGGTCGCTAAAAAACTGGACCCTAAGAGCGAGACGGTTGAATATTTCCTGGCCAAGCTGGTTGTAAACACAACCAAGTTCAAGGTGCTTGCCGAGCCATACTTCTCTTACCAAAATCCTGCATTTCTGGGGATCATTCGTACCGACTCGATGCACGCTATTGGCACCATTCCCCCTGCGTATAGTTTCACCAATATTCTCGAAAAACGGATCGAGGGCATCAACATGACCTCTTTCGATGACAATAAGCACATTAACGAATCGACCGGCGGGGGGTATTTCGGATACGCCTTTCCAATAGGATCAAAAATTGGGCTGCGTGTCGATGTAGGTTCATTACATTCTAGTGATCGGCCTTGGGAAGGCGAATTCACTGCATCATATACTACCGCCAGGAACTCTGTCGGGGCCATCGTGGACGTGGGATACGCGCTGACGGATAATTGGTCTATGGGTTTAGGTTTCGGCTTGTTTTCCAGATCGAAGGTGGACGCGGGCCCAATCGTAGCTTTTACAGAACCTGACAAAGCGGTGGTTTCCGGTAATCTTGGAATCCTCTACCGTCGCCTAGATGAGAGCCTCATCATCGATAGCCGTCTAGGATACAGCAGTGAAACCTATGATGTGGTCGATGAGGATACCTTTTTGGTTGCTAAAGAAGTGATGACACCCATCCTTTTAGAAAACACCCTCACCCTATCGTTTAACGAGCGGAACACGTTTTTCATCTTGAAGCAGATCAACAATATTTGCTTTGACCGGATTTATTATTACACAACCCTGCTACCGGCATTGGAACACTTTCTCACTAAGTGGATATCGCTTCGCTTCGGGGTTGAGGGATCCTATGCGCTTCTCAACGATTCCTCCCTGTTTGGCTACGGTCTGCTAAGCGGTTTTACTATTCGGAACAATAAAAGGGGCATAGAGCTGGATCTGAATGTAACCTACCGTATGAGACCTTCCCGGGCGGTGGAGGAGTTGCTGTATAAGGACCTGGTCATACTAGTTAACCTTGCGTGGTATGATCTTTTCCTTTCCCGACAATAGAGTACAACTGACTTTAAATTCAATATGTCGGGAATAGCTGGTGAGTATTTCTGTCCCTGTATAAAATTGGCTTAGAACATAGCGCTGGAGTTGACCGCGGAGGGGACAAGTGAATTCGGTCTGTTAGCTCCGGAAAAGCAGAGTAGTTAGTTCATAGCGGCGCGGCAACTCAGCTTTACGTTAATCCGTCACTTCGCAACGAGAGATATTTTTTGAAACAGACTCCAAGATAGACAAAGCATATGATCATGTGTTTTATTAGTGATTTCCTTCGTGCTCTTTATTTTCTAAAATAGCTCCAGCGGTTTGATAACAAAGATAGACCGAAACAACAGCATTTGCTGTAGCATTAAGTTCATATACAACTCCGCCAAAAATATCCCCGTTTTCGAATTTGTTATATGCTTTCTTGCCTTAAACTCGGGTCTATCCGGGTATGGAATATCTGTTCTGCCCAGGGAGTTCTTCTATTACACTATCGGATTGACTTATATTTAACGCTAATCCCTAATGCTCGCATACTATCGATATACAAACCGATTTTCTCATCCCTCGAGAGTACGGGATTTTGACATATGGAGCGCGTTACAATCAGGTGATTAAAGAAGAAAGACTCTTCAATATCTCGATGCTTTAATCGGGCGATCACTGGCGGGTAATCCGGATAGAGATCCTCAGCTTTCGTGGGATCGGCCGCATCATTGATGGGACACAAACGATGCTCCAGATCCCTGCTGATATCATATTCCCAAACGCCTACACCGTCGAAGACCTTCCCCAATAGTTCCGCCCCCGAAAGCCTCCGGCACTGATTCTTTAGGAGCGCAAACGTATAGATGTCTTCAGTACTCGGAGGATGGAACCCGGTTCTGTCTTCTTGAAGAGGATGAATATGATAGATGACAATTCGAGTTCTTTGAGGAATTTCTTTAATGCCGGTCTTTAGAATTAAGTCTAGAAGAGAGTCAATCCTGCCAGGGTGTAATGTTATTGTTTTTTTCTTCTCCTCATGCCCGACATCTATCCAGGTATCGGCAAAGTAGAGCCAAGCATCCTCCCTTTCTCCGGAGCAGGCAAGATTGTGTAAATCTCTCTCCCCCATGTTCTGTGGCATCCTGTACAAGTGGCCTGAACCGTCTTTGATTTCAATTGTGGCCCCTGCACCGTCGAGCCATGATGTTAACGGGTCACTATGAGCGGAGAGTAAAAAGAACAGCCAATACCCCGCTGTAATCAGAATGAATGATGCACTGGGTCCGTGAGCCACCCGCGTGATGGATGTAAGAATTCGGTTGATCCTCATTAATTCCTCCTTCTCCGAACGGCAGCATGGCGGCTGCCGGAGTCACTGATCGGTTATTTCCAGCCTAGCAAGTGCACGTTTCGAAACCGTGATAAAAACGTGAGAGGATCGTCGAAACTGGGAGTATTCTTCCCACCTTTCCTTCATAAAACCCTGCTGAAGTGCTAAACTGCTATAGATACGAACAAGTGAGGCGTTGGGAGAGAGACATGCCGCGCCTGAGTCTGTATTTACTGGGATCTCCAAGTATTCAATTGGATGATGTGCCCGTTAGACTGGAGACCGGCAAAGATTTTGCCCTCTTCATCTACCTGGTGGTCACCAAACGGAGCCACCGGCGGGATTCCCTGGTCAATCTGCTCTGGCCGGAGTGCGGCCATACCGAAGGAAGAACGACGCTACGCCATACCCTGCATAGCCTCAGGCATAGCCTTGGGGGGGACTGGCTGGCGGCGGACCGGGAAACGGTAACTATCAATCAAAGAGCCGATCTGTGGGTGGATGCGGATGAGTTCCTGAGCCTGCTTGCCGAGTGCGAAGCGTATAGACCCGTTGAAAGCGAAGTCTGTGGTTCCTGCCCGATCGACCGAGCCCTGGGTCTCTATTGTGGTGATTTTCTGACCGGCTTCACCCTCAAGGACAGCGTGAACTTCGACGACTGGCAATCTCTTCAGACCCAAAAGCTGCAGTACCGGATGACGCTTGGATTCGAGCGTCGGATATCCTGTTTGAGAGCAAGGGGGGAGCTTTCGAAAGCCATCGATTTTGCCCAGAGATGGCTCGATCTGGATCGGATCAATGAAACGGCCCATTATCAGCTGATGATGCTGTATGCTGAGACGGGACAGCGGAGCGCCGCCCTGCGGCAGTATGCTGACTGCAAACAGGTGTTGGCAAGGGAATTGGGCGTATCGCCGGATGATACAACTGTTCAGCTCTTGGAGGCGATAAAAGAGAATCGCGTGCCGACAGTAGGACAAGCTTCCAGTAAATTTCTGGTTCCTACTCCCCATAACTTGCCCGGCCAGCTGACGAGTTTTGTAGGCCGTGAGCAGGTGCTGGCAGAGGTGAAGCATCTCCTCTCAACCGCCTCCTTGCTGACACTAACGGGACCGGGAGGCTGCGGAAAGACTCGTGTGGCCGTACGGGCGGGTTTGGAACTGCTGCATGACTACCGGGACGGGGTCTGGCTTGTTGACCTGGCTGACCTCTCGAATCCCGATCTGCTTTTACATTATCTGGCGTCGACGCTTGGTGTGCGTGGACAGTCCGGCTCCTCTCTTATGGCATCCATATTGGACTGCCTGCAGTCCAGGCAAAGCTTGATTATCCTGGATAACTGTGAGCATCTCATACAGGCATGCGCTGATCTTGCCGATGCCCTGCTGCATGGCTGCCAGAACCTCAAGATACTGGCCACCAGCCGGGAGCCGATGCATGTACGGGGAGAGCAGGAGTTTGTCGTACCCACCCTGAGTCTGCCGGAGAAGGGCGACAGGCGGGGTTCCGGGCAAACAACAGATACCCTGATGCGGAGCGAGGCGGTACGCCTCTTGGTTGACCGGGCCAAAGCAGTTAGGCCTGATTTTAATATTAACGAGGACAACGCTTCAGAGATTGCAGAAATATGCAGACGGCTGGATGGGCTTCCCCTTGTCATCGAGCTCGCGGCAGCGCGTCTTAAAATCCTGACACCTCAGGTCCTGTTGGAGAGTTTGTCCGAGAGGCTGAAGCTGCTCGAGGGCGGGGCCCGGGATCTTCCGAAGAGGCAGCAGACCCTGCGAAGCGAGATAGGGTGGAGTTACGATCTGCTAACGGACGGAGAGAAGAGGCTCTTCGCGAGACTCGCCGTGTTCGCGGGGGGTTGTACCAGCGCAACTGCGGAGGCTGTGTGCGCAGGTTCAGAGGGTGAAACGGAACGGGATATTCTGGACGGATTGACCTCTCTGGTGGACAAGAGCCTCCTGCATACGGAAGAGGTGGAGGGCCGCCCTCGCTTTCATATGCTCATGACGATTCGCGAGTACGCCCGGGAGCGGCTCGAGGAGAGCCGGGAAACAGAGGCCCTCAGGCAGCGGCATGCCGGATACTTCTTGCACCTGGCCGAGGAAGCCGAGTCCGGGCTCCACGGATCTGAACAGATTTCGTGGCTGGACCGCCTGGAGAGGGAGTATATGAATCTGCGGGCGGCCTTTTCCTGGCTTGTGGAGAGTAAAGACGCGCGGGGGGCTCAACGTCTTGTGGGATCTCTGGAATGGTTCTGGCTGATTCACAGCCATCTGATAGAGGGCCTGGCCCTCGCGGATCAGGCCCTCGGGATGTCCGCCAGGTCCACGAAGGAGAGGGCGAAGGCGCTGGGTACTGCGGGACTGCTTATTTTTTTTCTGGGTGGTTATTCTGCCTCCGTTGCTCCCTTTAAGGAGAGTTTGGCCATATTCCGAAAGTTGGGAGATATCCGGTGTAAAGCAAAAGCGCTAGTGTGGCTCGGTCTGGCGGAACGATGGATCGGACGGAGTTCGTCCGGGTGGGAGCACTGCAGGGAAGGCATTCGGCTCGCTCGGGAGTCCGGGGATGTATGGGTGGCGGCCCTTACTCTCGCCTGGACGTATATATGGAGATTTTCATATGGGGATGAGAAAAAGCCAAAAAAATCTGTTTGTGAGGAGAGTGTGGCCCTTTTCCGGAAAACAGGGGAACCGTGGGGAATCGCCTTTTCAAATCATGGGCTGGCCGATCTGCTGCGTTATGAGGGTGAATACGAAGCGGCACGAAAACTGTACCTCGAGTCCCTGAGATCATTCCGCCGGTTGGGCGACGAATGGATGACAGCCCACATGATGAGTCTTCTCGGGGAGGGTTACCTTGCCGAGAGGAAATACGGGCAGGCCGAAGCTCATGTTAAGGAGAGCCTATCCCTCTTTGATCGTATGGGAAACAGGCGCTGGGCTGTATGGAGACTTCTCGAGCTTGGGTGGGTAGCGCAGGGTCGAGGTGAGCATGGGAGGGCAGCTCTCCTCTTCTCGGCCTTCAAGTCGATTCACAAGGAGATTGTCTCCTCGGAAGAAGGCGTGTTCAAGAATTACTGTCGTGAAGTAGCCTCCTTCGCCCAGTATGAGCCAGATTATCCAAACGAGTGGGCCCAGGGACAGCACATGAGCTATGAGCAGGCCATCAGGTACGCCCTCGAGTCTGCGGACGGAGATTGAGAGTAAGATCAACTATCCCTCTAATCCTATACCTCCGACGGCTTATGTCCTGCCTGGGTGAGTCACTTCGTTATTAGTAGGAAGAGTTATCTTACGGGCCGGCGATGGGACACGCAGATTCCGTGGTTGCGGACGACGCGAGGGCCGCAGCTGAACCAAAGCGTCGAGGCTGTAGGAATAGTGGTGTTTTGGTCGTTTAAAGTGCACTATGCGGTAGATGCTTTCTGGGAGGGAACATTGACCAGATACCACAAATATTCTATCGATCAAGCAATGCAAGGTTCAGTTAATGGACGTCGTACCGCTGAAGCTCAACATTAAACCGCGAATTAATCGCATCTTGCTATGAGAATGATGAATTGGATTTGAAAGATATGGAAAGAAGAAAAGAATGAAACTGCCCGTCTACAGCGGCCGCAACGAGAATCTCGCTCCTACCTATATGCCTCTCTACCGATTCCAAAGCCGGCGATTGTTGGGGCCCGGTTTATTAGAGGAAGAGAAGAAATGGAAGAAAGGGTAAAAGCACGGTTTAACATTCGGATGGAGTAGACCGATGCTCTTGTCACGGTTTTTGCTAGGGATTAGGGTAAAGGTTAGGTTAATGCAAAAACTCGTGCCAAGCCGGCCTTCGGCCGGACGCATCGGCTACTCATCACGAGCGTTGGATTTTTTTGAAAACAATTATCACCAAGAATTTAGATAACGGTTTTTTAAAAATACAATACCTATATAATAAACATAATACGTATCGTTGACACATATCGATAATGCGGTACTCTAATTATGGAGAAGTAATGTAAAAAAGGTGCTTTTCTTGAACTTTCTATTACTCATATTAGTTAGTCCCTACTTTGACACAACTAAGGAGGCTCTGATATGACCCGCAGGTTGCTCTTTGCAGTTTTTTCGTGCTTGTTTGTCCTTCCTCTCGCGGCTGTTCCGAACCGTTTGTCTTTGTCTGACTTTACAGTCCATAGTGATAATCCAAAGTACAAGTACATCGGCAAGGGAATATCCGAAATGATCTCCGTGGAGCTCGGCAAGTCTTCGGGGATAGAGCTCATAGAGAGAGAAAAACGTGCAGAGATACTGGAAGAAATGGAGTTATCTCTTGCCGACTTTGCGAACTCGGAGGTACAGCTCAAAGTCGGTGAGATGCTTGCGGTGAATTATGTCGTTGCCGGTGAAATCGTCGACATGGATAAAAAAGTTCTCATCAGCCTCAGGATGATCGATGTGGAATCCGGGAAAATTGTCTGGAACGAACAGCTTGCCGAGAAGCTGACGCGATACGAGCGGATTTCGGGATTTTTTGCCTCCTCTATCCTCGATTTCTTCAGTGTTGAGGTGAGTGAAACAACAATCGTGAAGGTCCGTGAAGTCGAGGAGAAGACCGAAGAGGCGGTTGTGTCTTTCTCAGAGGCTGTCAACCACTTCGACAACAGGGAGATCACTCAGGCAAAGAAGGAGCTCAGCAGAGCTAAAAGGGTTGATCCCAAGAATGATGCCGTGGAGGTGTATCTGTGGAAGCTGGACAGTATCACGCCCCGATTTCGCGTGGAAACCGAATACTTTGCCCCGACCTCTTGTCCCGCCTATCTAGGCCTGATCAACGAAGACAACATATATACATGGCAGGTAATATGGGTTAAACCGCCGAATGCTGACGATGTCCAGGGGCAAACAATCGATGGGTTCTACTTCAAAGATTATCCAAAGCCTATGACTTTTGGCTATGCTTTTCCAATCGGAAACAACCTCGGTCTCTCGGTTGAATATGTTGGTGGGCGACTCGAACGGATGGTTGGCGCTCCATTCAGTTTCGATCTGCTTGGAAGCACCGAAACGGAGTTCGCCGCCGACCTGGATTACAATTACGGCGGCAGCCTCGCTATTGGCTACCGGCTGAGGGATAATTTCAGCCTTGGAGCATCTTTTCGAGCAACCTATTCTGAGAAGTATAAAGGTGGGGGTTCGACAAATCCGATGGAGGAAGGCTTCTGGTATGTGGTTGGCGCAGGTCTTGTATTTCTTGGACTCGACAACAAACTCGTTGTTGACACGCAGGTCTCCTGGGCATCACAAGCTGATTGGTACGTGAATACTGATCTAAAGGAGGCAGTGGAGGGCATTCGGCCGCTTTCTGTCGATACCAGTATTGGCTATTCGCTTCTCGATAAAAAGCTTACGCTATCGTTGAGAACGATTGAAGACATCTTTATTGACAAGCGAAAAGGAATCGCTATCCGTGCGGTTCCGGTCGTCGAGTACTGGTTGTTTCCATTCATCTCGGCAAGACTCGGATACGAAAACTCCCATCTATTCCAGAATGACCGTTACTCTATGGGGCATGGATTTCTATCCGGTGTTACGGTGAAGATCTGGCGGTTCGAGCTGAGTTCCAATTTCACCCTGAGGAAGAAGCCCACTTCGATGGTGCCCGGATACCTGATCTATGATTCAAAGGTGCTATTTGGCTTCTCCTTCAATCCAGGACTGCTCGGCAGGTAGATAAAATTGTGTAATGAAATATGCTATTGCTGCTACACGATATAACAGCAAAACCCAAAATCTATGAGCGGTCAATTTTTATTTATGCCTCAAGTTATTTAATTTCAAATCTAACATCACGCTTGAGCAGAAGCCTTCTCGCTCCCTTCGGTAGCTGCGAGGGCTCTGCTCAGCTCATCGTTGGGCTCATAAAAAGCTTGACAAATAACGATTCATGTCTTACAATGTAAGACATGAAAACATCAACTTTGACAATTAGGTTAGATGCGGATCTTGAGAACTTACTGGCGAAGGCTAGCGAACGTGCTGGAGTTTCGAGAAGTGAGTTAGCTAGGCAAGCACTTCGACGGCAGCTTCGGATTAGTCAGTTTGATGCTCTGAGAAAGCGGATTGTTCCATTCGCAGAGGCTAGAGGATTCCTTACAGATGAAGATGTGTTTAACGAGATATCATGAGGGTCTTCCTTGACACAAACGTCCTTGCGAGCGCGGCGGCTACTCGTGGATTATGTTCTGATGTATTGCGTGAGGTGTTTGCCTCGCACGAGTTAATCGTATCTGAATATATTATTAAAGAATTAAAACGGGTACTTACAGATAAGTTCAACCTGCCCCGCGACATAAGAGAAGAATATATATGGCTTCTTCATCAAGATACTATTGTTGCCGAAGAAGCTGATCCACCTCCAATACAATTAAAAGACAAATCAGATATCCCTATTCTCGGAGCTGCTCTACAAGCTAAAGCCGATGTACTTGTTACAGGCGATTTGGAATTACAGAGTCTTAAAAGAGTCGGAGAGTTACTAATTCTATCCCCACGCGGGTTCTGGGAAAGACTAAAGGCCCAAAATGACACTCCAGCAGATGATTAAAGACCGTTGCCGAAGCTCAAGCTGGACATATAGAATAAAAGAATAGCGATGATTAAAAGTTCGCCAAACAAATATAATTTTCTGAATGAAATCAGACTTACTGCTACTGATTTGGGAAAGCGTCAATCACGTTTTACCCCCTATTTGCCATAGGGGAGCAAACGATTACGAAATAGCGAGACACTTCCCAGTAGGAAGAGTGCTGTTAAAACCTCGGGACTTGAACTAGACAAGATCAAGCCATCAGCTAAATCTGATGGATGAACAAGCCCAACATCGCGCTTCACGGAGACGCCTTCTCGGCGCTGCCGCGCCTGCGAGGGCGCTCGCGAGTTTAACGTTAGACGGATCTTTAGAGCTACAAAGAAAATTGGAAGTAGTTTTAAAGCTAATAATAGTAAGAATCACACGGGTAAAGCTCATCATGAGATGTGGGTTTATATCGTTTGGTTTTTTGGAGGTGCAATGATGGAAAAATCACTAGATGATTCATGTGAGAAATATATTAACAAGTTGCTTTATGTAGAAACACATTATGGATGGGGGTGGAGTTATCCAGAGAATAAGGGTAAGGAAGTCTCGAATTTAGATATGGAGCCTATCCCTGATTTTACTTTCAGGCTATTGAAGCTTACGAGTCTTGAGGATAATTCCAGAAGGGGTGGGATTGGTATTATAGAGGATGATGCATGCAAGTATAACGGACTAAGAATATCGTTTACTACTCGTCATGTAGGTGTATTCAATTTTGATAGTGAATTTCCAATCTGTAATATCTTTATCACAGAAGAAAATAGTGACGATCACGTTGGAGGACGGGGAGAAATAAGATCAATTGAGAACGTCTAACAAGCGCGTGAACCTGACTCGCTTCACCCGCAGATTACGCGCAAACGTTAAACCGCTGCGGGTAGCAGCATTTTGCAGTATAGATATGACCCACCTATTGTATTGACAAAAGGCACACATTTCAATATCCTATAGACAGTGACCTACGACTGGAACGAGGAGAAGAACAGGCAACTAAAAGAGCAGCGAGGAATATCATTCGAGGAGATTGTGTTGTGCATCCAAGAAGACAGAGTAGTCACCGTATTGGAGCACCCAAACAAGGAACGATATCCTGGGCAGCAACTGTATCTCATCGAGTACAAAAAACAGATATATGTTGTACCATTTGTGGTCAATGCGGACGAAGAGGTGATATTCCTGAAGACGGTTTATCCCAGTCGGCACTATACAAAGAAATATTTGGGGACTAAGGATGAAGAGACGAGATAACAGAATCTACAAGCCTATGGATGAAGAAGAGAGAGACTTGATACGGAGTACGGAAAACGACGAGTGGATCGAAGTTCGCGAAATTGATAAACAGAAGAAACAGTCCCGCGAGTATGCGGAAGCTACCATTCGCAAAGATAAGAGGATGAATATCCGTATCTCAGAACGGGATCTGAGAAATTTGAAAAAGAGGGCGCTGGAAGAAGGGATACCGTATCAAACAATGGTGTCAATGATTCTACACAAATATCTGTCCGGGAGGTACGCGGAGAGATCGCCGCAAGAAAGCTGACCACTTGCGAATACGACCAAAGACAATCATGGGTCGGTCTAACATGGCGCTGGAGATTGACCGCGAGAAGCTTACGAAAACGGTGTCGACAGCTAGGGACAAAAGATCGTGTATTCTGATGCGGCGCGGCAACTCAGCTTCATGTTAGGCAGTAGAGAAATCAATCCATACCCGTACGGAGATATTTCGCAATGGACATTCCAAAGATCTTCAACATTACAGAAAGTGCTCATCGCATACACAACCCGTTAACACCAGAAAAACTCGCTACTCTCGGCGAGGCATTGCGCCTGGAACGAGGGACTCGTGTACTCGATCTCGGCAGTGGTTCGGGCGAAATGTTGTGCACTTGGGCACGTGATTTCGGAATCATTGGCACCGGTATCGACATGAGCCAGTTGTTCTCTGAGCAAGCGAAACGTCGCGCTGAAGAACTCAATGTCGCCGATCGAGTCGAGTCCATCCACGACGACGCTGCCGGCTATGTAGCCGACAAAAAGGTCGGTGTGGCAGCCTGTCTCGGCGCCACGTGGATCGGAGGGGGAGTCGCCGGCACCATCCACCTTCTGGCAAAGAGCCTCCGTACCGGAGGGATCATCCTCATCGGCGAGCCCTATTGGCTGAAGTTGCCGCCGACGGAAGAAGTTGCCAAGGGTTGCCAAGCCAGCTCGATAGCGGACTTTCTTTTACTCCCGGAACTACTCGCGTCTTTCGCCGACCTTGAGTACGACGTCGTGGAAATGGTTCTGGCAGACCAAAACGGCTGGGACAGATATGAGGCAGCCAAGTGGCTCACAATGCGCCGATGGCTTGAAGCGAATCCCGATGACGACTTCGCGAAAGAAGTGCGAGCCCAACTGACCTCGGAACCCGGACGCTACACCGCGTACACGCGTGAGTACTTGGGCTGGGGGGTGTTCGCGCTCATGGCGCGGTGATGAGGAGATTACTGGACGACTCAGACAATGGGAAGAATCACGCCTAACAAGAGCGTGGACAGATACGTTTCACACCGCGCGGACGTGACGTGAAACGATCGTCACGCTCGACGTTGGATTGCTTTAGTAACGATTACTACCAAGAAGTAGAATCACAGTCCATGAGGATACAATTCCTATATAGTTCACAGATTTCGTATCGTTGACACATATCAATAATGCGGTACTCTGATTGTGGAGGAGTGTCGCATGAAAAAGTCACTTATCTTAGTTGTCCTATTTCTCGTACTGATCATCCCCTGCTACACACAACAGATTGCCGTCAGCGTCAGCGATTTCAAAGTCGAATCGGACGATCCTTCACATAAATATCTGGGCAAGGGCCTTTCCCGCCTGGTAGCCAGCGAGCTGCGCAAATCAGTGAGGATCAAGCTGCTGGAACGGGAAGAGATGATGAGGATCCTGGAGGAACAGGAGTTCAGTCTCTCGGACATGGCCAACACCGAGTCCCAGGTCAAAGTAGGGATGTTGATGTCTGCCGACAGGATCGTGTTCGGAGAAATCATCGACATGGGCAATGTACTTTTGATCAGCCTGCGCATGGCGGACGTGGAGACCGGTGAGATCGTCTGGCAGGACGAGATCACCGAGCGCCTGAGGACCTACAACTACATCGCCGCCTATTTCGCCAAGTCGATCCTCACCGAAATGGAGCTGGGCGTCGAAACATCCATCGTGAAAAAGGTCGAGGTCAAGGAGGAGAAGGACGAGCAGGCGGTCATCCGGCTGTCCGAAGGAATCGACGCCTACGACCGGGGGGATGAGGCCGAGGCCAAGAAAGCCCTGAAGATCGCCAAGCGGATCGATCCCAAGAACGAGACCGTCGATTACTACCTGGCCAAGCTGGTGACCAACACGGCCAAGTTTAAAGTGGTTACCGAGCCCTACTACTCCTATCAGAATCCAGCCTACCTCGGTTTGTTGAAGGCAGACAGATTTCATCTTGCAAACGGTGGTAATTGGATCTCTAATATCCTTTATGATATCCTTTATCCCGACAATCCTGGCCCGGGATATGCTCCGATTCCCGACTATCCGAACCTCTTTGTGCGCGAGAACGATTTTATAATTTTGAACCTCGGATACTACTTCCCAATTGGTTCAAATCTGGGTATCGGCGCAGAGATCATCTGGACGGACATTTGCGATGATGTGATCGATGAACCTGTGAAAAGCGTCCATTCATTGCGAAAACCACTAGGTGCGATCGTCAACCTTGGCTATCGCTTCAGTCAGTCGGCTGCTGTTGGACTTGGCGTTACTGTGTACAGCCAGCGTGACCCTATTTTCGAATGGGGTGAACAGAACGAAGCATACCCATTCCGAAAGGATGTCGACCCTGTGGCGGTTGCAGCCAATGCCGGCTTCTTGTGGCAAAACAGTGCAGAGAACGTGGTCTTAGATACTCGTGTGGGCTACACTACCGGATCGATGGATGTCGTGGATCCGGACACGGTCACGATCGAGCAAGTCATTGGCTGTCCGCTCTTCTGGGAAAACACGCTCACCTTATCGAATAGAGATAAAAGCACATTTTTCGTGGTCAAACAGCTGAACGACGTGGGCCTGGACAGATCCTACTACTACGGCCGCCTGCTGCCCGCAGTCGAGCACTATTTCGCCAACTGGTTTTCCGCTCGAATCGGACCGGAGGGGGCACTTGTTCTTCTGAACGAATCCCTCGATCTCGGCTACGGTGTGCTGGGCGGTGTCACCTTCAGGGTATTGAAATGGAAGCTGGACATCGATTTGAATGTTACCTACAGGAAGAAGCCCTCCCGGGTGGTCGAGGGTATGATGCGGGATGATGTATATGTTTCTCTGATCTTAAATCTGAACGACGTCTTTTTTTCCCGGGAGTAGCACTGATTACTATTAAATTTTTACATAGCAGAGTGTGTGTTTATGAATATCTATGCTGTTGAATGTGCGAAGGTTCAATCCAACATTGCGTTGGACCCGATCGCGAGAGTTATCTTGATAATGGCAGTATAGGATAATAAACGATAAATATATGTATGTTTCGGCGCGACGGGTCAACTCTACGTTATGTTGCGAGTTGGCTGATAGTATGAATACTGCAGCCTTCCATATATAGCGTGACTTATTCTTATAGAAGCTAAGAATGACCAGAATGCGTAGGAAATTGCCCATCGACGGTGTTACTGCGAATACCGTATATCTTAAGCTTAAGAAGCTAATAGAGGCTTTTGATAGTGACAGGCTAAAGGAATACCCAACCCATTTCCCTAATTGCATCTTTAGAGAACTGCGATTCGACGCATCAGAGGAATCCTTCAGAAGATGCGCATCATTCACTTTTCGAGTGATGGGTGTAGACACGAATAGAGTTAAGATTGCCTTTGTTAACACGGAAGAGGCAAGAGAATTGTATGCAAGATTCGACGGATCGCGGAGGCCTGAAGGGACATACTCTAATAGTGGAGCAGCAGGAATCTATTCTGCGACGGGTATTACTGATCCTGAGCAGGGAATAATAGCGAGCGATGCGATTATTGTCATAGATATGCTGAGATTTGTTGGAGCATCTGTGACTTCAATGATCGCTACCTTAGCACACGAATGCGCTCATCATCGAATCTTTGCCCAAGGAAGTATAGATCGTCAAGACGAGGAAATGGCAGATCTCTTACCAGTACTGCACGGCTTAGGTGTTTTTTCAACGAATTCCGCATTAGAGTACAGAACGGATGGGGACATCGCTGGGGCGATGGCTTGGCATTCATGGGAGTTCCACCGACTTGGATATCTCTCTCAAGAAGCGTTTGCATTCGCACTTGCTCTGACGAGCACTTGGAAGGGAGAATCGGCTAGTCAACTGAAAACTCATCTATCTAGTAACGCAAAGTCCACCTTCTTGCGCTCAATAAAGTTTCTTTCAGTGAACCGATACCATCCATGGGAAGAGGAACAGATAGCAGATGAACAAATTTCACTAGAATCGAGGCTTAAGTATGAGGAAGAACAAACACTGAAATACTTAGCAAACGAAAAACCTCCAGAGATAGAACGTACAGATATTAAGTGGGAAGGCACCTTTTGGGGCGAACCCATCGATTTCAAAGAAATAATTAATGAAGAATTCGACCTCGTTTGCCTTGATTATGGAGAACGCGGGAGAACGGTCAATTGGCAACCTGATGTCTACTTCGGTATTGGATATAGGATTTTCTCCAACGATCCTGATGCATCATTTAAGGTTACAGAGGTAATTGAGTTACAGGATGAAACGAAACCTCTCAATAGAGAAGTCTTTCGGACCTGCAGAGAAATCATCCCTAGAAAGATCCAGTGTATTGGTTGTTTAATAGGCAGGGCTCCATGCTTAAGGCCAGGGACGTATTATTTCAAGGTATTGCAGAACCAAATTCAGCTATTTGTTCGTGAAATTGCGGTCAGAGTTGGGAGATTGGATGTGCAAAAGGGAGAATAACGTAGCGCAACATAACAAGTCGCTGGAGCTGTCGCCTTGTATGTTGCTTTGGAGTGGCTGTGCAAGCTAATAGTCGCGTATGGTTGGCTGCTATCACGGCGCACCTCAACTCATTGTTATCGCGCACTGGAAATGGCTTGCAGTCGGCTTCATACCATTCGTGCTTCAATTGTGATGCCCTGAGTGTCGGAGGAATGGGCATGTAGAATCAGATTACCTAATATCAGGAGGAAAGGAATGGAAGAGAAAGTTGCGGGAAAGAGAACGATCGAGGTGTTCGGGAGCCAAACTCTGCGGGTGAAGCCCGATTTGGCCTCGATAACCTTCTCTGTAACGAGCAAGAGTATCGATGCTAATGATGCCGTTGCCATGGTCGTGAAGAAAGCAGACAGGATTCTGAAAGGTTTGAAAGCCTGGAAGATTAGCAGCGTAGATTCTTCACAGGCGCGGCTGACGAAGAAGTCCGAATCGAAAAACGAAGTAATCTTCTTTGATTCAAACACGGTATGTGAAGTCACTACCACGGATGTCGACAAGATTACCGACATACAACTGAAGATAGTTGAACTGGGTGCGGAAAACATCGTGAGTACGAAGTTTGTTTCGACAGAATTGAAGGCCTATCGGAAGCAAGCCCGAATGGAAGCGATGAAAGCAGCGGTCGAAAAGGCAAAGTACTATTGTGAAGCCGCCAATATCAGACTGGGTCCGCCGATTACGATAGATGATGTTGATCCAACTTTCCTCGAATATCAGTATAGCGGGCATAGGATACGGCCACAACTACCACATCTAGAGGAACTTCCTTCCGGCGATTCTTCCGACGAATCGATAAATGTCAGCGGAGCGGTGAGGGTGCTGTTTGAACTTATTGTGGATGATTTCAGTGTTCAGTAGAAGCTCGTCTACGCGAGGATGATTCGGGCCAGTGCAAAGTGGCAACGGATCGGACTGAGCGAGTTCGATCTCGCGTTGCTTCGTAAGCTCAGGAAGTTGAATACACGGTTTCAGCGGGGTCAACGTGTTCGTCGCTAGCACGACATGCTGCTTGATCTCTGCCAAAGAGATTGCTGAAGCCAAGAATCGACCTTTATCCAAGGATGAGCAAGTTTTGTCCAAACCAGTTAGTGCACTGCTAATTAGACTATTTCACTCTTTGCCCGCATTACTTAGGAATGCATTTTGGAAACGATTCGACAAAGATCAATTTCTACAGAAACGGATAATGGGAACAGTAAGTATAACGTCGGTGGCTATTGCATGAAACACACTAGCATGTGCGATGCCCATAAGTATTCAACCTTTTTGCTTCGCGTTGGGAAGCATCATCAAAAGGACTACCCTGAGGGATCACCTAAACACGACATCTATCCTGACACAGGGGGCGATCCAGCTGCAAGATTCATCTCTAAACTATCGAGAGTAATGGAGCGTGGCTATGGATTGGAAACTCTAGGTGAAGCAAATGCAAAAAAGAGCTCAGAATAGGGAATCGAATGAACCTAACATGGCGCTGGAGTTGACCGCGTGGGGACGAACTCGACCGGTTGGTGCTCTCTGGGCCGCTAGGATAAGGCCGTCTGTTGCGGCGCGGCAACTCAGCTTCACGTCCGGTCTAAACAACGTCGCTAAAGGCCTTGCACAAACGCGTGCTTTGTGAGGACACTGAGTAAATGAGAAAGCATCCACTCGCTTTTTTCTTCCTTCTGACATTCGCAATAACCTGGGGACTTGCTGGCATTTACTTCCTGTTTCCCAAGTTCCTCACCAGCTTATTCGGACCAATTTCTGTTTCTAACCCTATTTTCATTCTTGCAGTCTGGGCCCCCACTGCATCTGGATTCATACTCTCCGCCGCCACAGGAGGAAAAACGGAAGTGGTAGGCCTTCTGAAGCGCATTCTTCCAGGCAAAGTAGGCGTCCATTGGTACCTGCTTCTCCTATTGGTTGTTCCTGCAGCGGGTATTCTGATGAGTATAATCACGCGCACGGCGATGCCTCTCCAGAGTGCGTCTGTTTCCTCCCTACTGTCGTTCCTTTTAATCAACCTTATTACAGGGCCACTGGGTGAGGAGTTTGGCTGGAGAGGATTTGCCTTACCGAGGCTGCTAGGTAAGTACAAGTCCGTTATTGCCGGCTTGATACTGGGATTCATTTGGGGACTGTGGCATCTGCCTTCGTTCCTGATTTCCGGAACACCTCAAAGCAATCTACAGTTTCCGTACTTCATTCTTACGGCTCTCGCTCTATCGGTCATCATCACATGGGTTTTCGTACATGTGAAACAGAGTATATTCTTCAGCGTCGTGTTCCATTACATATTTAACTTCACCTTGAGCATGATCTCGGGAGCACTGATGCAGATGAGCCTTACACTGGCCGCCTTTGCAGTCTTGATTGTAGTCCTATCCGGGTGGGACTTGGGAAAACCAAGAATCACTGAGCATGTTTCAACAGCAGGCGCACGGGCAGATAACAAGAACGAAAAGACTGGCCGGATAACTAATCGCTGAAGCTGATCCCTATACGGCAAAGCGGAAGAGGCGCTGGCCTTCCCTGGAACTGTGTGGCTGGACTTTGGTCGGCGGGGCAGCTTAGCTCAATGTTATCTGGATTACGGATAGTAGGAGACTACATGAAGACGATTGAAGAAAACAGAGAATTTCTGAAAGGCGATCTATGGGGAGAATGGAAAGACCTTGATAGAGATCAAAAGAAAGGCATACCAGCTCCGCCATTACAGAAGCCATATCCTGCTGATGCGACACTCTTGGAACTCGTGCAACCAGAGAAATTCTCTTTGGGAAAAGTTCCCTTGATCGACGTGATTACTAAGAGAAAAAGTGAAAGGAATTTTCTGCCGGAACCATTGACATTGGAGGAGTTGTCCTTCTTGCTCTGGGCGACCCAAGGAGTACGTGGAAATTCGGATAAGCTTCGGACTGTACCGTCTGCTGGAGCTCGGCATCCTTTTGAAACATATTTGATTGTCAACAAGGTTAATGATGTTAAGCCCGGGCTTTACAGATACTTACCTCTCGACCACGCACTATTATTTCTGCGAGAGGATCCGAATTTCTCAGAAAAAGTTATGGACGCATGTCGGGGACAAGCGTTCTGTGCTGATAGTGCCGTAGTATTTTTTTGGACGGCCATTCCTTACCGATCGGAATGGCGATACAGCATCATCGCACACAAGATGATTGCTATTGATTCTGGGCATGTCTGCCAAAATCTCTATCTGGCTTGTGGATCAATTCGAGCAGGAACGTGCGGCATAGGTGCGTATAATCACACGAAAGTTGATACACTTCTTGGTGTGGATGGAAAGGAAGAATTTACTGTATATCTTGCTCCTGTAGGAAGAGTATCATGACCATGGTATACCCAGATAACAATTCATTTAAGCCGACTCGCTAGAGCTCGCGGCTTAATTCAAACGTTATGTGGTCAAGTAAAGTAGTGTTTCTGCTAATAGTATTTGTCTATCCCTCCAAAGCCCTTGATTAGCACATTCCTTTCTGTTTTTGCCAGGAAATTATTGATTCTTTTTTTGAATTCTTCGGGTCGTTTCCGTGCAGCATCAATGTAAGCGATCCTAATTCGTCTATACGATTCAGAAAAGCCCTGATAGTTCTTCCATGCGATTTTGTTCGCCTTTATTTCGGCGATTATGTCTGAAGGATACTCAAATTTCTCATTCACTATTCTATTTACAGATGAAATTAGTGAGGGGTGAATCTTCCTTTTTTTGCTCAACCATTTGAGTCTTTCCTTATTTGCCTGGGAATAGTTGCTATTCGGACGCCTCCTAGCAAAGCGTTGGATAGTACGCTCTTGATCAAGCGATTTTACGGTACTATCTATCCACCCAAAGCAAAGCGCTTCTTCAACTGCGGTATTGTACTCTATTCTCGGTTTGCTAGTTGATTTCTTGGGATAGATTAACCACACTTCAGATTTCTTGTCGAAGTTATTGAGAAGCCAATCTCGCCAATCTTTTCTTTTTGTAAGATACAGTGTCTCATAATCCATTGCGCTTTATTACCTCCAACGCCATAAACGCTTGATTTTCAAGAGAAAGGTGGAGCAAAACACCCAGGCTCAATATATAATATACTTCGCCTTGCGATTTTTGGTGGTATTCCAGTAGATGAATATATGAGGCAGCCGAAAAAAGTATAAATTTTCAGATTCAATGGACGGCATGTCTATCGTAAGTATGGGAAACTTGATGGTATAATTGCGTGATGACCACATAACGCGGAGCTGAGCTGCCGCGCCGATTCACAGATGCACCCAATATTCTACTACATGACTATAGTTTACGTCAGAAAAAGTCTCGCGGTCTGCTCAAGCGAGTTGTTGTGACAGGAAATATAGATTCTGAAATGCTGAGGCATCTGATAGGGAATCCGGGGTCTACTTTTACTTTTTCAAGTCCTACCAAAGCCGGCG
>Ga0272441_10004758_pt1 | contig 24187 bp, 15 predicted proteins | sample SSMProp6N_FD_193582 | JGI IMG/M metagenome (GOLD analysis project Ga0272441, IMG submission 193582) | Marine sediment archaeal communities from Little Sippewissett salt marsh, Falmouth, MA, United States - SSM-Prop-6N | ecosystem: Environmental > Aquatic > Marine > Wetlands > Sediment ...
TGCAGCGATTTTGAAGTAGACAATGTGGACAAGCTGGAGTTTAAAGTAGGTGCCCTGACCGACCATGCTGTTTCCCCACATTATTATGGATTTACCTGGAGTCCGGTTGGAGTGGCTACCGAATACATAAAAGATACTTTGGTGCTTCGAGATTTTAAAAAAACAAGACTTCCTGCATTGTCAGAAAGAGCCAGCATCATTATCGATGGCATTACCTATGAAGAGGACCTGACTTCCGGAGGTGCCGCTGACCTGCCTGATGCATTAGCTGGAAAGGTGAGTTCCCTCGACTACAAGACATTGCGATATCCTGGACATTATGCATGGGTAGAAGAACAACTTGCCGGTTTGAGAAATACTAGTGAAGCTATTGCTGCCTTACAACAAAAAATGGAAGCGTTAATTCCACACAACGAAGATGACCGGATCATTTTGTATGCAGCTGTGGAGGGTAAGGATACAGCTGGGACTTTGCACAGACGAGAGATTAGCAAACGGATACTCCCGCAAACCATAGGGAGGCATAAACTGCGGTCCATCCAAATAACCACGGCAGTGTGCTTGCTGCAGTCAGCACAACTGTTGGTTGAATCCAATTGTAGTGGTGTTGTCCTGCAAAGCCAAATAGATCCAAAGTCATTTTTAAACGGTAATTTTATTGTCCCCGTCTTTGGAAAAGTGTAAATCTCTCAATAAAAGCATACTTATTATTTAATCATTTCTACAATCTTATTCATCTCCTCACTCATTTTTCCTTTATTAAATAAATGCAACAAATGGATATAGATATGATCTATAGATCTCTTTAATAGACCAAGTTAATATTAATAACTTTAAAAGTCCATTACGCTTTAAAAAGGAGATCATTACATTGGATGGTGTCACAGATTTAGCCCTTTTAAGAGTCGATCTTACCCACATCTAGTGGAGATCTCATTATCACATAACGGTTTCTAGGAAACCCCTAATAAAGGAATCAAATGAAATTTTAGCTATAGTTGCGGTACCCATTAAAACCTCAAAAAAATAAAAGTAAAAACAGATAAATACAATTTAAAAAAATAAGAATTATAGAATATGAAATTCGAATTATGAGAGGTGAATTACCATTTTCGAACTTTTAACTTCATACTTCCAACATCGCACCTCGTTCACACCTGCAATCTCGTCCTTCAAACTTCCTGTTTCAAACTTCGAATGTCCAACTTTGAATTTCTTACTCAAAACAAAGAAGTGTAGTTGGGTTAATTCATTCCTTTAAACTTTTAAAGGTTTTTCATATATTTAAGTGTCAATCAACTGGTTGCATTAGATCTTAGAAGGTATTTTAAGGAATTACAAAGACGCCATCTATAAAGCAGGTTTAAATATTTGGTTGTTGAGAGGTTAATCTTTGAAGTGTTATCTATTTTATTATAGCAGTTACAATGATATAAAATCATTATGAGTACAACGGAATTTGTACATAAAGTAAGGCAAATCGTACTTGATAATTTAACAAATGAACATTTTGGGGTGAAAACCCTCGCCAAGGCATACGGACTTAGTCGTTCTCAACTTTTTAAAAAGCTAAAAAAGTATACCGGAAAATCCGTAAGCCAGTTCATCAAAGAGATACGTTTAAAAAAGGCACATCAGTTGCTGAAAGAAGGAAAGCTATCCGTGTCTGAAGTTTCATATCAGGTAGGATTTAGCAGTCCTACATATTTTGCCTCAACCTTTAAGGAATACTTTGGGTTTTCTCCCAGTACAATTAGACATTTAGAAAATGCAGAAGGATGGGGGGTAAATCATATAGAAGTTAATAATGAACAGCCAAAAGAGGTAAACGAAAGTTTTAAACCCTCTAAAAGTAGGTATCGAAATATGCAATTTTTTGCAATTTTCCTTCTCGTGGTTGCACTAGGGGTCTTTTATTTTTCTACCGGTGCCAACAAATCTGCATTGAGTGAAAAAGCTGTGGCAGTTTTGAGATTTGATCATATTGGCAATGACAATAACGAAGCTTCTTTAGCCAATGGACTGGCTGATGAGATAGTTAATACTTTGAGTAACATAAAGATCCTAAAGGTAACAACAAGTGCCTCTTCTTTTAAAATAAACAAGACTGATGAACTTAGTGAAATAGGTGCACAACTGGGAGTCAATTATGTCGTTGATGGTTTAATTTGGAACGATAACGATCTAATGAATGCGACAATTAAATTAATTGATGTAAATACTGGTTACCAATTATGGGCCAACACCTATGAAGAAGAAGTTGAAACTTTTTTTAATATGCAGGAGCACATTTCCAGAAAAGTGGCAAGTGAACTTAAGATAACACTGCTTTCAAAAGAAGAGTTATCATTGACCAATAGAAAAACTAAAAGCTTTGAAGCCTATGAATTGTATTCAAGAGCCATAATAATTGGAGAAAAAAGGCAGGAAGAGACCCTGGACGAAGCTATTGAACTATTAGAAAATGCTGTATCTCTTGATTCTGAATTTGCCGAGGCTTATGCTGAATTAGCATTTTTATATGGACAAAAACATTTCTATGGTAATTTAAGTAAGGAGGAGCGCGACAAAAAGATGAACACAAATATTCAAAGAGCAGCTGAACTGGCACCAGAGAGCCCGGAAGTGCTATTGGCTATAGCAAATCATCAAATAAGGTCTGGAAAGTTAATGAAGGATTCTTCTAAAATAATTGCTTCCATAAGGAAAGCCATAGAACTTAAACCAACCCATGCAAGGGCCAACTATCAATTATATCAGGCACTTAGAACCATTAGAAAAGAAGAAGTAGCCCATAAGTATTTAAAAAAAGCCGCTACCCTGGATTCCTTAAGTGGTTTTTATACAACTATTTTGGCCAGGGATTTGTTTTGGCAAAGAAACAAAAAGGAAGAAGGCTTCGAACTTATTGAAGAAGTGTTGTCGGAAAACCCCCGAGAAGAAGCAGCTTATTTTAAGGCTTTGATGTTAGTGGACGAACCCCGGGGAAACTATATGGAAGCTTATAAGGTTATTCATGAAGGATTAAAGAAACAATCGTATGCATTTGGTTATTTATATTGGGGGTCTTTGTTAGCGCTTGATTTGGATTTTTTACCCCTTGCCAAGAAATATGTTCAATTGATTCAATTACGATTTCCTGACAATCCAATTTATACCTATAGACCCACTTTAGAAATCTGTATCAGGGAAGGTAGATTTGATGATGCTTTGGATTTAATAAAAATTTGGGTTAAAGAAAAAGGGTTGGATAAAGAGGAGGCCTCAAAAGACCTTACCAGGGTTTATTTTTTGAAAAGAGATTTGGCCAAATCAAAAGAAATTTTGTTTGATAACTTTTCAGACTTACTTAATATAATCGAAAAGGGAGAACAACCAAAAGAAGACTTAAGTCGGACTAAAAGGGACATCATCAGAACATATATTGAAATCCTTCGTATGGAAGGAGAGAAAACAAAAGCAGCTTTTTTTGCAGATTATTTGTGTCAATATTTCGAAAAAAACAAAGTTCGTTCAGGGTTTTTTGGCAAAAAATATGATTTAATGGAGTATTACTATTTGCAAAACGACCTAAAGCCTTTTTTGCAAGTAGCGAATGAATATTTTTTCGAAAGAAGAAGTCGTTTGGGTCTTTTTAGTAGTCTAAAAAGTTCCAGATATCTCCAATTTCAAGAGAATGAAGCATATCTAAAGCTTTTTAAAAAAATAGAATCAGAAATGCACAGATCCCGAGCTCAGATATTTTCCTATTTGAAGGGAGAAGGTGACTGGGATCCAAATTGGAACACAGACTTAGTCCTAAATTAAGTATTAGGCAGTCTTAGCTTAGATTTTTTATATAAAATACAAGATCAAGAAACATCTTCCTTAAAAAAACCCGTTAAAGGATAACGGATTTTCTTTAGCTAATTGAACTTAAAATGGAGAACTTTGGTAGTTCCCCTACTCAAAATAAATGAAAAGGGTTAATGCAAATTGTTCGTTTTTCTTTTTTTATCTTTTATTATTCCAACCCCAATTCCTTATCCCAGGCAGGATCCCAGTCACCTTCTTCCTTTAGATATTCGATGACCCCGGCCCGCATTCGGTGGGTTTCTTTGGTGATTTTTTTTACCAATGCTTGATAAGCAGAATTATTTTCAAAACGCTTCCACCTCCCTGCTTTAATATTAGAAAAGATACCCAACCTATCTTTCTTTATAAAAAATCTTTCTTCCAGTGTATTCAAGAAGTTTAGTGTATCATTGGATAAATAGTAACAGTCCATTGTTATCTCGTATTTGACACTAGGGGGCATAAGAGAATCATTTTTTACTTGTTCTTTATAGAAATCACATAGTTCCTCAGACAAGACATTTGCTTTAAGATGAAGTTTATTATATCTAAGTAATTCAATATAGAGGGAGAAATCTTCTGCAACCAAATATTCAAGGTCTTCAGCAGTTATTTCTTTTTCTACTAGTTCTGGAAAGGCTTCCTCAAATGTTCTTAAAGCAACAGAATAATTACCCAATTCAACATTGAGGCTCTGAATTTCACGGGCAACCTCTTTATTATCAAGGTCTTTTTCTTCTATCCAGAATTCAACCCATTCTTTTCTTTTATTATATTCTTTTTTAAATGAATGAAGAAAGCTAATATTTAAGAACATCCATTCATTATCCGGGAATCTCATTTGCATCTGCCGTCCATACTTTTCCGATATTGGTGCTAAATCCAAATTCAATGGAAATAGAGTATGATAAATCAAGTTGCCAAGGGAATAAGGGCTCATTTCGTCACCTTTATGAATTAATTTAAAGGCCTCAACAAGATCTCCATAAGGTTCACTTGCTATTATTTTGGCTTTTTCACGAGCCGCACGGCCTGTTGAATCACTCTTGATAACATTATCTAAAATTGCAAAAGCTTTTTTATGATCATGATAATTATAGTAATATTTCATGGCCAACGTTGATGCAAAAAAATTCAAGGGATCCAATTCTACTGCCCGTTCCAAAGATTTAACTCCTAACTCCATCTGTTTTGCCCAACCTAAGGCTTGGAATAGGGCATAATGAGCATCGGCGTAATTAGGTTTTAGTTCAATAGCTTTTCTAAGGTTTGAGATGGCTTTACTGGAATCAATCCGAAGTCTAAGATGGTAACTCGCTTCGGCTTTTAATACTTCAGGTTTGTTAGGAGCAATGCTAAGGGCTTTTTTAAGATGAAAATCCATCCTTTCGTCCCTGACTTCCTTACTTAAGTTTCCATAGAAGAAACGTTGTGGATATAAAAAACTTAGCTCGGCATGGGCCTCTGCAAACTCAGGGTCTATTTCCAGGGCCTGGTTGAGCAGGCTTATGGCCTGCTCCAGGTTTTTGTCGTCTCTTTTGGCAGAAAATGTTCTTGCCTTCAGGTATAATTTATAGGCATCCGTATTCTCTGTAAGCTTAGCAGTGAGTGCTTTCTCCTCCTCAGGGAGTAGCTGAACCCGAAGTTTTGAAGCCACTTTCCTGCTAACATCTTCCTGGATCCTAAAGACCTCATCAAAGTCGTCCTCAAAGGTGTCTGACCACAAATGATACCCATTGCCGACATTGATTAATTGGGCGGTAATCCTAATTCGATTGCTCCTCCGATCATACTGCACACTTCCTTCCAAAATATAGTTGACCGATAGTTGTTGGCCTATATCACGAACATCTTCGTTTTTTCCTTTGAACTTAAAGGAGGAGGTTCTGGCCGTAACCTGCATTCCACTCAATTGCGCCAGTTTATCCAGTATCGATTCGGTAAGTCCGTCTGCGAAATATTCATTTTCCTTTTCAGAACTCATATTCATAAATGGCAATACCGCAATGCTGGCTTTTTGATATTCGTTTATGGATGTTCGTTCTGCAAAAAACACCCGTTCCACTAGCATAAAACATAGGGTAAAAGCCAGGGTCCCTATAATAACGCGATTTAGTCTCCGACTCGCTTTACGATTGTCATCGGTATCCTCCTGAACTGTCCCTGTGCGCAATAGTCCCTGGGGGGTAAATTCATAGAGCCAGGTTAGGACCAGTGCAATTGGAAATCCTACCAATAAGATTTTGGTAACTATAGATGGTATGGAATCAGGCCAATTGAGATTAGGGCCAAGGGTATTTACCACTTGAATGATTAGCCAGCCAGATAAGGCATAGGCAGTAGCTACTTTATAGACATTTCGGTTTTTTAATTCTTCAAAAAAATTGCTCATTCAAATAAATTTTGTAGTGTTATAATGTTAGCCATAGAAATTACTGTGTGTCCCAGAATAATTTTGTTGTTTGACTATCACCGCCTATAGCAGCAGAGGCTGCGGACCAATTCTGCACATTGAGATTTTGCTCATTTACCGGATAGGTATAACGCGTAGGTACGGGCCGTTCTGTAAGTTCAGGTGGGTTTAAAGTTGGACTATCCATTTGTCGCCAAACGGTCCAGCCTTCAAAACCACGGTTGTACATGGCCAACCAGAATTGTTTTCCAATTTTCTCACGCCAGTCACCCTGCGCGGTAGCCCAGGCTACATCTGGATTAGCTAAATAGTCACTTATATTGGTCACTCCCCAATACTCAAATGAAGCCGTAATTCCCTGATTGTAATAGTCTTCGGCAGAACCACCAACAGCAAAACCGAGTTGCGCAGCCTGAGCCAAATTGAAAGAGACTTCGGCGTAATCTATTAAACATGCCGGATAGGTTGGTTCGAGAATTAAGGTTCCCAGATGGGAAAAATTTACATAGGTATTAATAGCACCATAAATACCGCCAACATAAGTTTCGGCACCCAAATTATCTTCAAAAAAGACCGCTAATCTGGGGTCGTTCAAATCATTCATAAGGTCGACCATGGTATTGGCAGCGACAAAATCCTGACGTCCGGATTGTACAACATCCCTCCAAATAGGATTTGGGTTGGAAATACCTAGAAATTTAAATTGGGCGTTATCAGCATTTGAATCAAACACACCAAGATTATAGGCACTTTCAACAACGTTTTGAGCCAAACTAGAATTTGCATCTATCAGTCTTATCCCCAATCTTAGTTTTAGAGATGTCGCAAACTTTCGCCACAGACCTATATCACCAAAATAAAGGTTGTCTGTTTCAAATCCTGCTCCGTTGAGATTGGCTATAGCAACATCAAGACGTGTTATTAAATCTACATAAATACTTGCTGCATCATCATACTTTGGTAAAGGAAATTCAGTGGCTTTTAGACCTTCCGAATAGGGGATGTCACCAAAAGTATCAACCAAAATCTGCCAGGCATAAATCATTAATATTTCTGCTTGCGCAACTTGGGTGGTCTTTTTATCTGACCTAAGATTATCATCCTTTGACACAATCTCCTGGGCAGAAGTAAGATCCAACAACACATTTTGGTACATACCAGACCAAAAATTTTGAGGGATAGTCCTTCCGGTAAGAAAGTAGTTTGATTCATTTGGATAGGTAGTGGTGGCCCATTGTTGTGCCATAAGCCGGAAGATATTTACGTTGATATTTGGGGTGGTCATTCGTTCTACCAAGGTTTTGGTGGCAGAATTGAATAAAAGATCGGCTTCAACAATAGTAGGTCTTTTAGGATCCTTATTATAGGATTCATAGCGATCATCACTTGTGCACGAAATTACAATGACTAATAAAATTAAATAGGCTCCTATTTTTTTCATGACTACCAGTTTAAAATTTCATTTGTAAGCTTACCCCCATTTCCTTGATGGCAGGATAGGCTCCAACCTGATATCCTTGTATGTTGCCAGCACTTATGCCTGCTTCAGGATCTGAGTAGGGTAAATTTTTGTCAATGATCCATAGGTTTCTGCCTATGATTGAAAACGACATTTGGGTAAAGGGTAATTTATCCAATAGTTTTTCACTGAAATTATAGGTTAGGCTGACTTCTCTCAATTTGATGAATCCCGCATCATAAATATGTTGCGCACTAGGTCCATACCACCCAAAGGGATTTTCTGAGGTGCTTGCATCGGCACGGATGTCATTGATGGATCCATCTTCTTTCACACCCTGCAACAATACACCGCCACTATCAGGCCCATTGGTGACAGGATCTCTAATGGGATTACCCAGTTCATTATCGCCGGCGGAAAAATCATAGATACCGGTGCTATAACCATAATATGTGTCCAGGGAATACAGATCGCCTCCTTTCCGCATATCCAAAAGAAAACTCAGGTTTATGTTTTTGTATGAAAAGCTATTGAAAAGACCAGCGATCCAATCCGGGTTAATGTCACCAATTATTTCATTGCTGGTATCGGATACCAGATAAAAGCCAAATTCGTCAACAATTGGTTGACCATTCTCATTAAACACATAGTTGGTGCCGCGAATTGTTCCATAAGGTTGTCCTGGTGTTGCATTCAATGTTCCACCTTCTTGAAAAAAGGAGATCTCCAGATTTTCAATTCCATTGAGTAACTCTACTACCTGGCTTTTGTTTTTTGCCCAATTCAATTGCAGGTCCCAGTTAAAATCTTTTAATTTTATTGGGGTGGCAGATAATTGTATCTCCCAACCTTTATTTTCTATAGTTCCTGCGTTCAGTATAGCCGATTGAAATCCGGTGCTGTTGGATACGGGTACTTGTGTGATTTGATCGATGTTGCGGTTGTCATAATATGAGAGATCAAGACCAAAGCGACGGTCAAATAAAAGGACTTCAAGACCTATCTCCCAGTTACGCTGTTCCTCAGGGCGCAGATTTAGATTATTTTTTATTCCGGGATTTGATGCCAAACCGCCATTAAAAGGCGGGGTAATAATGTTATACGTATCAATTATCCGATAAGGATCAGTATCATTACCGACAACCCCATAATTAACACGCAGTTTGCCAAACGACAACCAATCGGATTTTAATAGCTGAGAAAAAATTAAGGAACCGGTCACAGACCAATAGTCATAGGTGTTATTGTTTTTTGGCAGGGTAGAGGAGCGATCTCTGCGATAAGTTCCTTCTATATACGCCAGAAATTTGTAGCCCAGACTAGCCTGTGCATATAGACCATCGACCATTTTAACAGCCTCATATTCATTGGTGCTTACTGGTCCTATACTATTGTCAAGTGAATACAGTTTTGGCAATAAAAGACCATCTTCGGTTCTTGCGGTTAAGGTGTTCCATTCATTTCTTCTTAAATTAAAACCCAGGGTGCCTAAAACGCTCCATTTTTCAGTAAAAGTCTTGTTGAAATTTAGAATAAGGTCGTAGTTGTACTCTGAAATATTTCTATTTCTGCGAGTATAACCAGGAATTTGGACACTGCCAACAGCAGTGCGTTCTTCTCGCAGTTCGTCATAGGTATCCAGAGTAAACCGGCCTAATACCTTTAACCAATCATTGATTTGGTAATCCAGAGTGAAATTACCAAAAACCCTGTTCCGAGTATCGGTTGAGTAATTTTCGTAAAAGGTCCAGTAGGAATTATTGGCATAAATAGGAACAGTATTGTCCGGCGCAGATGGATTCCATGTGGCGTTCTCCCTTGTTCTAAAGTAGGCACTTTCCTGTTCTTTTAAATCAATATTCACCTGCCAATACTGTCGGTAAGAGATCATTTCATTATTGCCGTCATAGCCCGTGCCGTATCGTCCTTTGCCATCAGTTTTTGTAAATGTGATATTGCCTGAAGCATTTAAATTATTAGCTAATTTGTGAGTTGCGGAAAAATCAATGGTGTTCCGCTTTAATTCACTATTGGGTAAATTTCCATCTTGTAAGAAATTAGTTAGGCCTACCCGAAATGAACCTTGTTCATTGGCTCCTTCAAATGCAAGAGAGTTAATTACCGTTGCAGAAGTGTTCCAAACGTAATTGGGATCATTTTTGGCACCTATCCATGGTGTTGGCTCCAAATAAGTGTCCAAACCGGGATAAAGGGAATTCCATTGGTAGATCAGGAGATTTGGATCAAATGCCGCTCCATAAGAGGCGTCTTCTGTAAAAACCGTGGTCAAATCATCTTGTCCGTCTCCATTAATGTCAAAAAGGCCAAAATAATTGCCAGGGCCATCATAATAGGGACCATAACCGGCACCATATTTCTTTTGATAAACAGGCAAGGTAGATTTATCAACGTTACCTAATGTAACACTTGAACTAAACGAAATGCCAATTCCTGCTTGTTTACTTCCTTTTTTGGTAGTTATCATAATAACACCATTGGAGGCTCTTGAACCATATAGCGCTGTAGCTGCCGCACCTTTTAACACATTTATGGTTTCAATATCTTCAGGATTGATATCTGACGCGGCATTTCCGTAGTCAAACCCTCCGCCGCCACGGCGCTGTTGACCAGTGTTTCCTGTGTCATTATTAATTGGTACTCCATTAATCACAAATAAGGCCTGATTATCTCCAGCGATTGAATTGTTGCCCCTGATAACGACATTGACTGATCCGCCTAGAGTACCGCTAGTTCGGATGTCCAGCCCGGCAACGCGGCCAGAAAGTGAATTGATAAAATTTTGTGTCTTAACGATGGTGATGGCTTCGCCTTTCACTTCCTGCGTTGCATATCCCAAACTTTTTTTCTCACGAAGAATTCCAAGGGCGGTTACTACAGCTTCTTCAAGGGCCGTTACTTCACTTTGAAGTGTTACGTTGATAGTTGTGCTATCTCCTATTTCATGTTCGGATGTTTGAAAGCCTATATAAGAAAAGACTAAGGTTTCACCGGTTGAAGCAGAAATTGAATAAGCACCATTAATATCGGAAAGGGAGCCCCTTAATGTATTTTTTACTAAAATGTTCACACCAGCGAGTGGACCATTTTCGTCAAATACATTACCCGTAACGGTCTTCATTTGGGCATGGCACACAATAGTACTGAACATTAAAAGAGTCCATTTCCCGATTCTTATAAGTTGTCTCATTTTCATGTTGGTTAGTGTTACTCATGATATTAAAAAGACAAATGCAAAACTTAAGCGCGGGGGAATTTTATATATGTTCTGATCAATTTTAATTCTAGTTTTAAGTAGATGAAGTCTTCATACTTAAAGTTCAAAATAAATTGGGAAAAATACTATTAACTATGTTTCGGTGATACCTAAAAAAATGAAAGGAAGACGAAACATAATTGAAAAACTATAGATTATGTGTCGATTTGCAATCCAAGGCGAGTCTTTAAGCTGACAGGGGTAAACACAAAAATTTCGAATTTCAAACTTCAACCCTCATACTTCCAACCTCGCACCTCGTACTTCTAATCTTTTACTTCCAACTTCATTCTCATAGTAATTAAATACCGAAGTTTGGTTCGGGAGGGATGGCCAGGTTAAAAGAGAGCTCGAAGTCAAATACATTACCGTGACGCTCGCGAAGGCAGGGGGTTTGCGATAAATCTAGTTAAAAAGTATCCAATCGAATCAATTTGCTGAAAGACTGTCTTCAGTTTGTCCATAATTTCATAAATTGAAATATAACTCGTGCCGAAAGTATGTGTTTCTTTTATTTCGCGGCTTGATAAAAAAATCTAAACAGACCTTATAATGCTTAATTCCATAATAAAATTATAGAAGTGCTCTGCATTTTAATAGGGATTAAAAGGTTTTGATCTGTTTGAAGCCTGAAATGCGTTGTATCTGAACTGTAACAATTTTATAAAAAGATCTTCTTTATTTTTGTTAAACCAACAAAAACACTCTTTTATGATGACCTCACTAATTTCATTAAAAAACAGCGCTTTGAGCTTCTGGGGACTGTGTATGTTCCTTTCACTGGCAGCCTCTTCCCAACCCAACTATCCACGAACACCAGAGCAGGCCAAGGTCGTTTATACTGACCTTGTGCATTTTGTTGAGGCCTACAACGAACTGGCTACCAATTCGGATACGCTCCAGGTCCTACAGACTATGTATTTTGATCGCGGATCCGAAGGTTTAAAAGAATTTATACGCCGACACCAGCTAAGCCCTGAGATGCTCAGGGATGCCATGTTGGCCAATCCGGAGCGCTATGCCCTGCTTCCAAATTTTCTTGCCAATATCTCTGTCGTGGAAGATACCTACCTGAAACTCATGCAAGATTATAGCAGCGTGCTGCCCAATGCCATGTATCCGCCAACCTATCTCCTGGTTGGGGCAAACAGGGGCATAGGCCAGGCCTCCCTGGTGGGACAGCTGATCACCGTAACCCGTGCAGCCGATAATTTGGAAAAATTGCAAAAAATAATGACTCATGAGTTGTCGCATTTTCAACAAGCCATGGCCATGGGGGGTCAGAAATATGCAGCACTGTATACCGCCCCTAACAATATGCTTGGCATTTGCCTTAGGGAAGGAGGGGCAGAATTTGTCACCTCTTTGGTGCTCAATGACATTACCCAAAGTGCCGCCCTGGACTATATTAAGAAAAACGAAAGCAGCCTGAAACAGAAATTTACAGAAGACCTGGAAACACAAAATAAAAACTTTTGGCTTTGGGCTTCAATCGGTCAAAATGAATATCCCAGGCTCCTGGGCTACGCTATGGGATATCTGATTTCTAAAAAATATTACGAACAGGCCCCTGATAAAACTGCAGCCCTTCAGAACATTTTACTGATTGATGATGCAGAGGCTTTTGTACAATCGAGTGGTTATTTCGGTAAGTAGCAGGGAAGTTGCCTTTTTGTGGAATCTTAAGAAATCTTTAAAACCCCTATGGCTATTGGTTTAGAAAGTAAGAATCCGGCTTAGTAAATAAGCCGGACATGTATTCTTGTGGTCGTCCATAGTATAGCTATGGTTGGCAAACGTTTTAGATTGGCCTATTATGTTTAATTTTCTTTTACTGCATTTTTAAACACTTCAATGCCTCCCACAATTGGCAAGTTGATCGTTGTTGCATCTAAATCAACCGTTAATTCAGTTCCGGGTTCCGGGTGTAGTGTATATTCTTTATCACTTGAAAAAATCAGGAGTCCTATTTGTTGGCCTTTTTTAATTATTTGATCATCAGGCATTAAATCAAAGGATACCTCATAGAATTTACCACTCTTTAGGGGTTCACTTTTTCGTATCGAGCTATAATTTTGCGGATCTGCCCACCCACGGGTAATAATGTTATCGGTGATTTTAGCCTCTCTTCCTTCATTCCAGGGCAACGAGACCAACCATACCGAAAGGTTTGCAGCGGGTTTACTGCTAGATAACCTGACTGTTACCTTTGCCGTTCCTGAAATATGAACATCTTCAGATAATTTTGGAGAAACATAGAGCAAGCGATGATTTGTCTGTTCGGCTTTGGCTAAGGATGTCCCTGAAAAAGAGTAATTATCAACAAGTATTTCCCTACCTTGATTGGGTGATTTAGAAAGACTTAGAGCTCCTGTCTTTGGGGCTCCAGAACTTAAATACAGCGTCACTAACGAGGCATTCGGATTAGGGTAGTCTGCATATGCTGTTGGATTATCTTTCTTATCATATTCACGAACTATCCATGCTTTAGCGTCATTTTCTACACCATTTTCCACACCGTGCAAATAGCGTGTAAACCATCTATTCATCATTGTAATCGGCGGTGGTCCTCCGCCATGACCGCTTTGGTGGTAGAAAATTTGTGTTGGAAGTCCCATTTCCCGGGCTTTTTTATATATTCTGTAGCTATGCTCAGGCATGACATTCCAATCATTAAATCCGTGTGACATCAACAGCGCAGCTTTCATTGGGGCCATATCATTTAAGTAGTCGCGACCCGCCCAAAAATCGTTATAATCACCACTGATTCTGTCCATGCCATTTTTCATTTCAGTATCACGAATTTTAGAATTGCTATAGGCTCGTTTTGATTCGTCACCACTATGGATAAAGTCATATAAAACATCAATGTCTTCACCCAGATAACCCCCGGGAGATCTAACCAAACCATTTGACCGGTAATAATGATAATACGATGTGTTTGGTGCTACCGGGATAATTGCTTCAAGTCCTTTTACACCGGTAGTTGCGGCAGCAAGAGAAAGGGTTCCATTATATGACGTCCCCGTCATTCCAACCTTTCCAGTAGACCAAAATGAGGTTACTTTTTCATTCCCATAAGGCGTTTTATATCCTTCAGCACGACCACAAAGCCAATCGATAACGGCTTTTGGAGCCAAAGATTCGTTATCTCCGCCAACAGTAGGTGATCCCTGAGATAAGCCCGTTCCTGGTGAAGATGAGTGTACTACAATATATCCTCTTGGCACCCATGTCTTAATCTGTGAATTAGAAATGACAGGTCGTTTACCTGTACGTGTTACTTCCGGATGTACACGAGGTTTCCCCATTTCGCCAAGTTCATGTTTAACATCCCAAAATAAACCATCAGGAATAGGATTGGCAGTACCCGCATAATATGGACTTGACTCATAAACCACAGGGAGTTTTAATCCCTCAGAATCCGTTTGATACGGACGTGTAACGTCTACATGCATTCTGTCTAATTTGCCATCCCCATCCGTGTCAAATTCTGTTTCAACCCAGAGATCTTCTCTAATCCATTTGGTTTCATCCTCAAAAGCGGGTACTATCTGGGCCTCTCCATCTTTGAAAATGGGAATTGCTTTTTCTGATGTTTGTGAATTAACAGAAAATACATTTGCAATAAATAGTACAAGCAGGAAGGATCGTGTAATGTATTTTTTCATAATATATTCGTTTAGGATTGTGACCGTGTTTGCCAACGGTAGGTATAAATAATTTATATTTTGAATGTTCTTTTCATATCGATGATCTGCAGATGGTGCCGGTCAATATGATATCTAATCAATTCAAGCCTTTGAATTACATTTAAGGGACCACAGAGAAAATGAGGATATATTACTTCATTTAAAGGCAAGCCATCTAAAATAGAATTTAATTCTTTCAACAGGTCATCACAATTTCTGAAATGAGCGGACCACACTCCAAGAGTCCATTTCCCGTTAGGCTTAGCTGAGGGAGGTGCCTTTTCTTTTGGCTTCCAGGTTCTTTTTATTATTTCTTCCATAGACAATCCATCATTCTCTGATTTGCCTTCCCATACAGGTTCGCCTATCCGAAATTTTTCTGCTGCAGTGTAAATAAGATTAAAACCACCTCTTTCTGCCAAAACCAAATGTTCAATAACTTCTTGAATATTCCAGGATTCCACATCATTTTTTTTAGAGCCATCGGCCGCCGAAATACTATTTATTTCTTTTAGGATTCGAGATCTTGACAATTTGATTTCATTTTGCAAAGTGACTAAAACTTGATTCATACTATTTTTGTTTACTAATATGCTAAGTTGATACCAATTTTATTCAAATGACGCCAAACGACCGTGATAAACAGTCGTTTTATACTTACGCCGAAGCCTCAGCATTGGCGCTAATGCCGTTTATTTTTTGTTAGTGGCTGTTTGTTTCATAGGCTTCAGGAAAATTTCTTTTTGTCAAAAATGATCCTTTATCCATAATATCCATCGCTTATAGATATCCTTTCTATGTACTGGGTCATTTGGAAAATGGCCCGAAACCGGATAGGCTATGAATTTAGTTTCTACGCCATTGTCTTTTAAGTTATGAAATAATTTGAAAGATTGAGTAACTGTTACTCTTTGATCCAATGTATTAGAAAGAATTAGGGTCGGGGTTTTAATTTGGTGCGCATAGGTTATAGGCGATTGCTTGCGGTAATTATCGGCATTGTCATTAAGCCAAGGAGAACCTCCGAGACCATAACCCGACCAAATATTCATGTCGGCCATATTATACCAGTCAAACCAATCTGTAACAGCGGCCCCGGCAACTGCGGCTTTCCAGCCTTGATAATGAGAGGTAAGCCAAACAGTCATAAAGCCACCATATGACCACCCTGATACAGCCATCTTATTTTCATCAATAAAACCTAGCTTCTTAATGGCTTCAATTCCTGCCATCACATCCTTGCCTGGCCCTTCACCCGCATCGTTTATGACAGATCTTTGATAAGCTTTTCCTAAATTATTACTTCCCCGGTAGTTAGGTTGGAAAACGACCCAACCCTGAGCAGCAAAAGCCTGTGCGAAAAAATTAAAATCTTCTAATGAAGAACCCATCGGTCCACCATGAATATATAATACCAATGGGTATTTTTTATTTGATGAAAAATCAGGTGGATAAGTGATTACTCCGTCTTCGTCAAAGCCATCCTCACTTTTCCAGTTTATAGAGCTAACTTTACCTAAATTTAATTGAGAAATAGTGTCGTTGAAAGAAGTAATCTTTTCCGGAATGCTTTGATGATTTTTCATATAATACAATTCTGATGGTTCACTTGCTTTCGAACCAATAAATACTATTTCGTCATCAGGTCCTATAGCAATATTATTAAGCGAAGGAAGGACTCCATTTGTATCCAGATTCTTGTAAATGCCATCTAACAGACCACGCCATAAACTTACTTTCGTTCCATCAGGTGCACCAACAAGCAAACTCTGATCAGAGAACCAGAAATGTCTGGAAATGTTACGATCGATATCAAGAATTACATCTTTCTTTTTAACACCATTCTGATCCACAGAAAATAATCCCATGGGATTAAAAAATGGCTCTAATCCTCTGGTTTTGCTATATAAAACGACAGCTAAATCTTTAGAAAAAGATGGATTCGCGGGAACTCCGGGTCCTTTGTCCAGCACAGTAATCTTCCTGGTTTCTATGTCAATAAGTTGCAATGAACTGTTTAAGAATTCTGCTGAATGTGGTTTAGGCTGTGCTATATAGACTAACTTTTTGCTGTCATTAGACCAATTTATACTCCCCGAAAAAACATTGTAGCCAACTTCCCCTGAGGTTAACTGATACGCATTTTTACCTTCATTGGAACAGATCCAAATATGGGCCGGCACTGAGGCTTCTTTCGCCAGATACCAATCATAACCTACTTCAAAGGATTTGTTATGCTTTTCAACCCCCTTTTTTTCCGCTAAAGAATCCTTTTCAACATATGCAAAAAAAAGTCCGTTAGGGCTCCATTTGTACGTAATGACACCCATTTTACTATGTGTCAGTTGTTGGGCTTCCCCCCCTTGAATTGTTAGTTTAAAAATTTGTTGTTTCTTATTGTTTCCTTCGGCTAAGAACGTTATGTGTTCACCATTAGGAGACCATTCCGGTTGATGAATTGAAGGCCGATTAAAGGTAAGTGGTTTGGCTTCTTTAGTATCTTTCGATACTATCCATAATGAATTGATATATTTATTTTCTTCGAAGTCAGCTTTGCGGTTTATTAGCAATATTTTCGTTCCATCTGGACTAATTTTTGGACTGCTTAAACCGACTAATAAGTCAAAATGTTCCAGTGTAAGATTAGACGACTGGGCAAAAACGGAATGCGATTTTGGAAAAATTGAAATAGCTAACAACAATAATATGGGCAAGTACGGAAGTTTAAAGTTTTTCATTTTAATAGGAAGGATTTTGTCATTGTCTTAATAGTAATATTTGATATTATGTTATTGTTTTTTTTAATCATATAATTATCCAACATTCACATTAAACATATAACCAACCAAAGCAGTCAGTCCCATTGCAACCGTTCCCCAAAAAGTAATTCTTAAAATTGCTTTTCCAATACTTGAACCCCCTGTTCTAGCTGCTAATGCTCCTAAAATTATAAGAAAAAATAGTGCAAAACCGTAAAGTGAATATTCCATACTTTTTAAAGGAAGAAATAGTGTTACTAAAAATGGAAGTAATCCTCCTACTGTAAAGGCTGCGCCAGAAGCAAATGCAGCCTGCATAGGTTTAGCTTGACTTATTTCATTAATTCCTAATTCGTCTCTAATATGTGCCCCTAACGCATCGTGTTCCGTTAACTCTTTAGCTACAGTTAAGGCAGTTTCTTTTTGCAGTCCTCTTTTTTCATAAATTTCCGCTAGTCTTTGTAATTCAATTTCGGGCATTTCATTTAGTTCTTCCTTTTCACGTTCGATGTCAGCTTTTTCAACATCTGTTTGTGAACTTACAGAAACATATTCTCCAGCTGCCATTGATAGAGCACCTGCAACCAGTCCAGCTAATGTTGCCAAAATAACAGGTTCCCGCATATCACTCGCGGCAGCAACTCCAATCGCAATACTTGCGGTTGATAAAATTCCATCATTAGCTCCAAGGACAGCAGCTCTTAACCAATTACTTCGATGTATGTAATGATTGTCTAAATAATTATCTAAATCCTCTGTTTTTTCTGACATCTGTTCTGTTTGTTCAAATTACACAAAACGGTTAGTATATGGCGCGTTTCAATGCGCTATATATTGTTATACCTAGTTTTTATTTCCTCTTTCAGAAGTTTTTATTACTTCCATTATAACATTCAAAGCCTTGTCATTCCCATTAAAATAATCGCTTGATGATAAACCTACTGGAATATGTGGAGCGATCCATTTACGATCATCTTCTGCTTTAGTAGTTTGATGATATTGTGAAGCTACAATTCCTCTTAAATCTGAATAGGGTAGTTGGAACCACCCTGCTTCTCCAATAAAACTTGGTTTTGATCCACTAGGCTCGCCCACTAAAATGGCATTTGTAAATTTTGTTATTTCAGACAATAAATTTTGAGCTGCAGAATATGTTCCTCTACCTATTAAAACGAAAATTTTTCCTTCAGGGTTTATAATTTCAAATTCGATTAATGTTTTTAGCATAGGAGGATATAAAGATCCATCTCCACCAGCATTAAACCGCAAGTCAAAAATTAAATTTTGGGAATTGCTTTGTTTTATATCTTCTCGAAGTTTTAAATTAAAATCCATCAAAGTCATTTCTTTTTTTTGTTGAACAATGTTAAATTGTACGTACGTTGTATTCTGCTCAGGCAATGCTTTTGACCAATAATACTCTTCTGTTTTTGATAAAAATAAAGGTTGATTCTCTGTTTTTAGCTTTGGTAATATTGGGAAACCAGAAAATTTCCAAGAAATCGGATTCATTGTTACTTTTTCAGACTTTCCTTTTTTATCACTTAAAGTTATTGTTACTTGATTCGCGTTCTTAATAATTCCTAAACCTTTTAGTACATCTGGCAATTCCAAATAATAAGGACCTAACCAAAGTATTTGCATATCATTATCCCTCGCATTTACGGCATTTGTTTTTTGAAGTGCAGCTTCAGCAGGTGTGTTTTCAATCAAATCTACTTTATAGCCAATCCATTTTTCGAAACCTTCCTCAGCATCAACAATAAATAGCCCATCACTAAACTGATAAAACTGAACGGGTAGTTTTTTTAAAGCGCCTTTGTTTGGAGATGGGGGAATAATAAAATTATGGCCACTTCCTAAAGCTCCGAATAGTCTAATTATTTTGAAAACTATTTGTTCATCGGATAATGACGCTATATTTGTTTTTATATCCAGAATTTCTTTTGATAAATCTGTTTTAGAAATGGCGTGATTGGGGACATAAAGTAGCTCATTAATTCGTTTTTCTAAATATGTAAGATCTCTGGACCAGGCTTCTTCTCTTGTGATATCTTTTTGAGTATCATCCCCAAATAGCGCTAGAAAATCTTCATCTTCATTGAAGCTTTTAAAAGCAGAACTGCCCTTTAAGAACGGCTTTTCGTCATAACGTGCCGCAAAGCCTTTTCGCAGCCATAACATGGCATTAGCTTTATCTCCATCTTCAGCATATGCTTCAGCAATTTTTATCATAATATCATTTGAAGGTGCTGAACCTGTCGGAATTCCTGTTAAGATGGTTCCACCAAGATTGAGGGTTTTCTCTAGTGCAGTAATAGCGTTTTGATACTGCTGAACTTGATAATAGGAAAGTCCTAGTACATAAAACAAATCGGGATCGTTTTGATAGTGTTCCGTTAGGTTTTCTAAAATTGGAATCGCCTCTTGCCATTTCTCATTCTTCACTAAACTTACGGCTTCATTTCTCTGATGAAAGTATTCTATTGTGCTTTCTATATTGCTGTTTTTAGTTTGAGAAAAACCATAAGAGATATTAAGAAAAATCAATAAGAGAATACTTGCTATGTTTAATTTGTTCATGTTTTATTCTTATTGATTAAGGCAATTAATATTAGAATTGTTACACTTTAATAAGTTTCAATTAAGCACATCGTCTCGGCTCGTATGAGTAGTTGCGTGTCCCGATAGCTCCTTCTCCATAGTATTACGAAGGAGAAGCTATCGGGATAGCACACAACTATGCAAGTATACACCAAACTGATCCCGATAACTATCGGGACTGCAGAAATTTTCAGAGCAGGCAAGGACAAGCAATTACTTATAGCTATTGCTGGCGGTTCGTTTCTTATTTTCTTAAATGCTTTGTCCAAATGTCAATAGGTTGGTGTCCGGGTCAAGTACGGAAAATTCCTTTTGTCCCCAAGGTTTCGATTCCAATCTTCCATTCGGGTGAATACTCGTTTTATTATCTAACAATGTTTGGTAAAAATCGTCAATGTTGTCAGTTCTAATATAAACTTGTCCATAATTCTCTTTGGGGTTAAGCTCCTTAAATTCAAAGAAGTGAATTTGAATCTGGTCTTTTTCTACCATCAAATAACCATCAAAGTCAGCACTTCCAAACTCTTTAAATCCCAACTTATTTATATAAAATTCTCTCGTAACATTTTTGTCACGCATTGGTAGTTTCGGATTAATGTCAGTTAGCATAATTCGAATATTAGCTTATGTAAATTTTTACTTTTCATATGTAACGTGTTCTTCAAAGACCGCCAATGGTTTGTGAATGGTGCGTATCCCGAAGGGTATGCACGATACCTATTGTTGTGCTTAGTATTTAGTATTATTCTTTTTCATATTCTTTATCAATTTACCCAAGTCTTTACCCTTTTTTTTCCTTTCTGCTGCACTTGATTCATAATGAATTCTTTCTTTTTTCATTTTGAGGAAATTCTCATAAGTTTGAGAATTCAATTCACCCTTGTCTAAGGCGCGCAATACCGAACACCCATCTTCGTTAGTGTGAGTGCAGTTATTGTATTTGCAATCTTGAGAAAGATTTAATACTTCGTCAAATGTCATTTCAAATCCTTCGGTAGCATCAGTTATTCCGATTTCCCTCATACCTGGATTGTCAATTAAAATCCCATGCTCAGATACAATTAATTCTCTGTGCGTAGTGACATGTTTACCACGATCAATGTTTTCACTAATTTCACCTGTATACATTAATTCTTCACCTATCAATGTATTAATAAGAGTGGATTTTCCAACTCCTGAGGATCCTAATAAACAGAAGGTTTTTCCTTTGGTCAACTTGGAAATAACATCATCAATTCCTACTTTGGATTGGTTACTTAGAGGGATTATGGGGACGTTTTTTATTCTTTCTTGTACCTGAATTAACAATTCTTCCAATTCCAGATCCTCGATTAAATCGATTTTACTCAGAATTATGAAAGGTTCAATATTTGATGCATTGCAAATTGTCAAATACCGTTCGAGCCGGTTGATGCTAAAATCTCTATTTACGGACTGAATAATTATCCCAACATCTATATTTACAGCAATAATCTGAGATTCACCTGACTTCCCAACAGCCTTTCGTTCCAAAGTTGAATATCTAGGGAAAACAGCATGGATAAGTGCTTTATCTTCATCGTATTCGGAAATTGCAACCCAATCACCTACTGATGGTAATTCATTCTTATTAGTTATTGTAAATCTTAAGTTCCCAATAAGTTCACAATCAAATTCGTTTGATTCAGTTTTTACAGTATAACGATCCCGGTGTTCCAGGACAACCCTACCAATATCAAAGGAGTCAAGGTTTTGTTTCTTTCGATATTCTTCTAATTCATTATTATACCCTAAATCTTCGAGAGTCATTTCTGTTTTTTCTTATTGAGCACAACGGTTTCGTATAACTGTCAGTTATGGGTTTTAATTTACTAATTTTCGGTTAAGCACAGGCTTTAGCAATTCCGAGTGGATTCGGACGTAGTCGAATCCGCCGTAATTGTGGTTATACATTGTTGTAAACTGTTTTTTACTTTTTTTCTGGTTTATAGACATCACGGAAAATCCTCCACTTATCTTTTTCTTTTTTCCAGACCAATAAGCATTCACCCTTACCTCTAGGTGTACCATCGCTATGAAAAAACTCAACGTATGCATCCTCGATTATGATATTTTCATTCCCCCATAAATTAATTATTCTGAATTTAATTCCAGTTATACTATCTCGTGTCATCTCGTATACCTCTTTCACAATATTATCTCTGCCAGAATAAGCACCAATTATTTTTGTGTCCAAAGTGTAAATGTCTCCAACAGCTATGGAATCTCCAATTTTTAATGCATCTTCAAATTCTTTGCTTCTTTGTTCAACAATTTTTGTTGCAGCTTCTATATCAAAATCACTATTGTTATTATTTTGAATTGAACTCGCTTCTGATTTTTCAGCGTTGTTTTTACATGACATATTAGTGAGAATTAATATGGCAAAAAATATTTTTACTGTTTTCATGTGTATTGGTTTTAAATTACCCACAACGGTATTGTATAACCGTCAGTTACGGGTTATAATTTACGTTTTTTTCAGTTGTGGGAGTTGTTGATTTGTAGTACGATTCATTCGATTATCCATCTACTGCCGTTATTGCGGTTATACATTTTTGTGCATAGTATTTTATTTACTGGGTATTCTTAAAAGTATCTTCAAAAATTTTTGTCCATTCCCCATTAATCAATTTTTCCCCATATTCTTGAAAGCCTCCCTCTTGAGTTCTGCTGAAAAAAAATCTAGTCTTTTCATCTCTCCACACGATGAGCTGTCCATCCTTGTATTCCGCAGGATATCTGGCGGCACCTCCTTTAGAAAATCGGTAGTAGTAGTATTTTTGGTCTTTTTCATCGTAATTGATTATCGTATGGAGTTGCAAAAACTCGGTATTCAACTCAATTACCAAAATACTCTTGTCTAGGTCATAGGAAATGTTTTCGTACGCTGAACCTTGTCTGGCAACAACCCCATTTTCATAAACTTTTGTCGTACCAACCCATTCTCCAATCATGAAGTTTAGTTGTTCCATCTTTTCTTGCTTTAGGTTTTGGGCGAAAACTGAATTATACAGAAAAATTAGAACAATAAAATAAAAGTATTTAGAAGCTTTTCGATATCTCATACTTGTTCGTTTAATATTAAGCACAGCTCGTTGTATGAATACTAATATACCCTAATATCCCCATAACTTCCCGGATAAGCAGAGCAATGTTCCTAAGGAGATCTGAAAAATTAATTTTATTAAATAGAATCTGCTGCGAAGGCAACAAATGCCTGTTTAATTACCGGCGTTTTTTGAATTGGAAAAGTACTATTCTTCAAAGTGGTAGAGATCAGCCAGTCTATAAACCAAAAAGTTGATGATTTCTGTATCAGAAGAACCTTTGCTAAACATTAAATAGGCATTTTCTATTTGTTCCTGCTTAAAGAAATCCAGATCGTCAGAACCATATTCACTAAAGGCGTTCCATGATTTTAGTCCTTCCAACATTTTCCAGTGTGCTTCATATTTTAATTTGGCTTGTGCTAATTGTTTTTTATACTCAGATCTGTCTGCTCTGTTTTTAGAGGTTTTGAGTAAGTTATTATATTCCTCCAGCAAGTGCTGATCTGCTTTTTTAGCCTCGCTTATCAGACTGTAATAGGCCCTTGAAACATAGGAGTCATATAATTCAACAAACAAGCCGGCCCTTTCCCGGGCTTTAGGTGTCATTGTTGCCAGAACCCCCTCCTCTGTGGAGGAATAAAGATCCTCAATGGGCTCATTACTCAAAGGCGAAGTACCATTAAAGGAATTATTCCATGCTGCTGACCTGGTGGTTTCTTTCCAAACTCTTCTGTATTCCTTTTGGAAGTAATTCTGGGAGGTATTACAAGCTGTTAAGGAGATGATTAACAGCAACAAGAATATCCCTGAAAAAATACGCAGATCGTTTTTTCTTTCCATTTTCACCAATAGTATTATAATCCTCTTTTACGCTCCTGTTCTAAAGAGCGCTGATTATACCTCAAGTAACGAAAAGAAGGATATAGAAAAAAGAAATGCCTTTAAAGGGACTATATAGTCGATGAGGATGCTTCAAAAAGGCTTGTCAAATGGAAAACCCCGGCCAAATGGCATGGGGTTCCTCCTTGATGTGGCCCTGCCCACCTTCATTACATTTCGGATGAACAAGCCCACCTTCATT
>Ga0272441_10004759_pt1 | contig 24176 bp, 13 predicted proteins | sample SSMProp6N_FD_193582 | JGI IMG/M metagenome (GOLD analysis project Ga0272441, IMG submission 193582) | Marine sediment archaeal communities from Little Sippewissett salt marsh, Falmouth, MA, United States - SSM-Prop-6N | ecosystem: Environmental > Aquatic > Marine > Wetlands > Sediment ...
GTCGGGTCGGCGGGGTTGTACATGATTTCCGTCACGCGGATGTCCGGGGCGAGGGCGACGTAGTATGTCGCCTCGTTCAGCGCGCTCCACTCGCCGTCGTGGTACACGCGGCTCTTGACGTGCGTGCCGTGCGTGAGCGTCACCGCGCCGGTGTACGCGTCGGCCGGGTCGGGCGCGCCGCCGTACAGGGGGCGTGGGTCCGTCCCGTCGGTGGTGTAGTAGACCGTGCCGTCCGGGGCGGTCATCGTCAGCGACGCACCGAGAGGGAACGAACCTCCGTGCTGGTATGTCCCGTCGATCTGGAACGCTGGGGCCTCGACGTCGGGGTACAGGCCGCGGGCTTGGAGTTGGCCCAGCACAATGTCCGACCGCTGCGGCAGATACGTGTTGAGGATCCAGTCGCGTTCGTTGGCCCAGTCCTCGAAGTCGTAGGGGACGGTGGTGACGACATCGCCCCATCGTGCGGCCTCGGCGTAGACGGCCAGCTCGACCTCATCGGCCAGGGCCTGGTACAGGGCGCCCGTGTGCTCGGGGGTGAGGGGTCCGCCGTTGAAGAAGGCGGCGTGCACGTGGTCGGCGAACCGCATCTGGAACTCGGCGTTGTCGCGGAGCGTGGTGTAGGGCTTGAGGAGGTAATCGCCGGTGGTGCTGTCCCCGGTGGCGTTGTCGGTCAGGCCGGACCGCATGCCGACGATCCACTCGGCGTCCCAGGAGTAGGCCTTCCACCCGGTGCTTCCGGGGTCTTCCATTCGCCCGGCGTACCAGTTGTGGCTGACCCAGTCGTTGTTGCCCCCGTAGAAGTTCACGAGCAGGTAGTTGATGTACTCGTCGATGTCCAGCAGGTCCGGATAGGCCGGATTGTCCGTTCCGTCGAGGTGGTTGCCCTGGACCTTCTGGTAGGCCTCGTTGCCGGTGAGGCCGAGGTCGGCGAGGTCCATCAGGGCGTCCCAATCGACCCGGTCGCTCTCGCCGGTGGGGGCGTTGGAGTTGATGCCGTCCCAGTCTTCCTTCTCCCCGCCGAAGTAGCTGGCGGAGAACGACTGGTCCGGTCGCTCGACGGGGTTGTACAGCCCCCAGTAGATGCCGTTGATGTAGAGGTGGACGAACGTGCCGTGCCGCGCGGGGTCGCCCAGGGCCAGTTGCAGGCGGGCCGCGAATTCGTCGCGGATGAACTGCGAGTCGGCGCCGCCCCAGACCCAGGCGTCGTTGAAGTTCGACCGGAGGATGATCGTGTCGAACTCATCGACCGCCCCGTGGCCGAACAGGTCGTACAGCAGCTTGGTCGGCCCGTAGTCGTCCTTGAACAGAAAGCGGAAGCTGTGCTTCTTGTACTGGGGCTGGCGCCCGACGCCGCCGTAGATGCGGACGCCGGCATTGACCTGGAAATCCTCGGACGTGTCGGGGTCGAAGTACTCCAGCGAGGCCGCCCGTTCCCACCCCTGCGTCGTCGGGTTGGAGTAGATGCCCGTGTTCGGGTCGAACAGGTCGTCGATGTCCATGACGATGGACATCGTCGGCAGGGAGGTCAGCGCGTCGGGCAGGGCGGCGGCGTATTCCGGCAGCGCGGTGATCTCGGGGTCCATCTCGTAGTCGGCGGGCTCGGCCTTCCAGAGGGTCGGGAAGCCGTCCGGCGTGACGGGCTGGTCGATCACGTCCGCGAGGAAGACGTAGGTTTGCGTATCGACGTCGGTGGGGACGTGTCCGTCCTTGAAGGCCGCTGCCCGCAGCACGGTCGTTGTCGTGATGCTGACCGGGGCGGTGTAGAGGACGCCGTGAGTGCCCGGAATCGGCTCGGAACCGTCGGTGGTGTACCAGATCTCCGCGTCGGGCGTGTCGGACGTGATTTCCACGTCGAACGGCGTGTCGTAGAACCCGCGGTCGACACTGAACTTCGTGTCCTCCACGCGGAGCCAGTACTCCTCGATGTTCGTCGCGCCCGGGGAGGGGGTCGCGAAGTAATGCTCGCCCAGACCCAGTTCGATGATCTCGGCCAGTTCGGGCAGCAGGAGGAAGTCGGGGTCGCCGGCGGCGTAGTTCAGTCCGTGGATCGCCAGCACGTTCGAGCCGGCGGCCAGTTCGGGCAGGTAGGCGGAGACGTCGATGTTTTCCCACAACAGCGTGTCGGGGTCGGATCGCTCGGCCGTGGCGGCGGAGTCCCACGTCGGGGAGGAGGGCGCATTCCGCTCGGCGATCTTCGTGCCGTTCAGGTACGCCACGAAGCCGTCGTTGTACTTCACCTTCAGCGTGAGGGCCTCGAATTCGGCCGGGTCGGTCACGGTGAACGGGATGCGGGCGTACAGCGAGGAGTTGACGCCCTCCATCTCGGTCTCGATGTCCGTCTCGACCAGGCTCGCGAGACCCGCGCCCGAACCGGTCAGGGGCTCGCTGGCGACCGCCAGCCCGCCGTTGCCCGTGTCGCCGACGAGATCGAACTCGTCGGCGTCGAACGAGGCGTACGTCCCACGCGCGGCGAACAACTCGACCTCCGAGCCGCCCCCGCGCTCGTAGAAGACCAGCCGCAGGTCGTACTTGCCGGCCTGGGAGAAGGTGAACGTGCTCAGCGTGTCGGCCGGGCCGCGAGGGTCGGGGTACTCCATGGAGAAGGAGTCCGTCCCGTTGGACAGTTCCAGGCGGAAGCCGTCGTCGCTGTTGACGCCGAAGGTCCACGCGCCGGCCAAGGGAATCGTGACAATGCCCACGGCTTCGAGGACGAAGTCGCTGGCGTCCGTGCCGATCACCAGGCCCGGGAAGGTGCTGTCCCCGGTGTAATGGGCCGAGCCATTGGTGTTGAGGTAGTTGATGACGGGAGCGGTTTCCGATTGGACCCAGCTTTGGCTGCCGGGATCGGCAATCACGTCGAAGGCTGCGTCGAGGCTGCCGACCGTCCCACTGGCCTTGTAGTTCCAGACGGCGAAGCCCGGGACCGTGTCCGCGAAGCCGATGCCGCTCTGCCCCGTTTCCCACGTTCCGTCGGCGAAGCCGTCCAGCGTCCAAGCCAGCCCGTCGGCCCCGTTGTCGGGCACGTCGTACGTGAGGGCGTCGCCGGCCGAGACGAACTTCGTCTCCTCGATGTCCTGGGCGATGCCGTAGGAAATGTCGGCGACTTGCTCGGGATACTCGTCGTACTCGTGGACGACCGTTCCCGTGTTGTCCAGCAGGCCGAGGTACTCCCCGCTGCCCTTCAGGGAGAAGTTGGTGTGGAGTTCTCCGGCCGGGTCGGTCCGGTCCTTCCCCGACGCGAAGAGGACCCGATACTCCCCCGGGGCCAGGGACATGGCGGGAAATGCCCACTCGTTGCCACCGTCCTGGAGCGTCCAGCCGGTGAGGTCCACGGACGAGTCTCCGGGGTTGTGGACCTCGATCCAGTCGGAGCAGTCCCCGTCCTCATCGGCGAGGGCCGTGTCGTTGATCGCCATGAACTCGCTGAGGATGGGCGAGCCGGACAGAAGCAGGCGGGGTTCCAGCGGTTCGAAGGCAGGGGTAGTGTTGTCTTTGGCAGGACTGTACGACCGGAACATAACCTCCTCCTGCACGACAGGCCCACGGGGCTGTAGGCTCTCCTCGGTGGGGCCCTTGAGCTCGAGTAGAGGCCCCACAGCAAGCGCACCGGCGCCATGTGTTGACATCAAGTATAACAGATTGCCCCCGAATTGCCAAGGGGTATCTGTGAGGGTGCCGGGGGTGGTGCGCGATGCAAGGCCTTTTGATATGGGCACTTTGGCGCATTGACTGCGCTACGGCAGAAGGCGCAGAACGCCGCGCCGCGCGCCGGTTCTCGGCTGCTGCGCGGCGGGCAGACCGTGCTGGTCGTGGGGGGAGAAGACTACACCGCGCGGAGTGCCCTGTTCACCGGCTGCAGCGCGGGGTAGATCCCCTCGAATGCGCCGAATCGCTCGGCGTAGAGGGCGGTCAGCTCGGCGTTGGGCTCGAAGGTCCTGCCCGGCCTGCGGACCTGCTCGAAGGCGTCGGGTTCGTCCCGATACAGGCCCACGCCGATCCCGGCGAGGATGGCGGCGCCCAGCGGGGTGGCCTCCTCGATCTCGGGGGCCTCAAACGGCTTACCGACCATGTCGGCCTTGTTCTGCATCCAGAAGGCGTTCTGGGCCCCGCCGCCGACGGCGACGAACTGGTCGGGCTCCACGCCGAGCCCCGCCTCGACGCCGGCGAGGATCTGGAGGAACTGGTAGTTGAGCCCCTCGACCACCGCGCGGACCATGTCCGCCTTCGTGACGATGTTCCGCAGGCCCACGAAGGCGCCCATCGAGGCGGGGTCCGGCGCGGGGATCGTCGCGCCCGACAGGTGCGGCAGGAACATCACGCCGTTCGCGCCGGGCGGGGAGCTCGCCGCCGCGGCCATCAGGTGGTCCCAGTCCGTGCCGCCCTCCGCCTCGGCCTGCTGCTTCTCGGCCAGGCCGAACTGGTCGCGGAACCACTCCAGCATTTCCGCGGCCACGGCCGATCCCATCGCGGCCCACGTGCCGCGGGCGACGTGGGAGTCCACCCACCATCCCATCTGGCGGACTTCGTCGGTGAGCACGGGCTGGGGCAGGGCGGTGACGACGATCTCCCACGTGCCGGCGACGTCCAGCACGACTCCCGGCTCGAACGCCCCGACCGGCAGGCAGCCGCACAGAAAATCGTGCCCGCCCAGCACGACGGGCGTGCCTTTCGGCAGGCCGGTGGCCTCGGCCGCCGCGGCGTGGACCTCACCGAGCGGCGTGCCCGACGGTTGCGGCTCGCAGAGCAGGCCGGCGTCGATCCCGCTGGCGGCCAGCAGCTCTGCGGAGTACGTTCGCGTGCGCTGGTCGAGCAGCAGCGTGTTGGAGGCCATGCTGTAGTCCGTCGCCCGCTCGCCGGTCAGCATGAAGTTCACGAAGTCCTCGATGAGCAGCCACTTGTCGGCCTTGTCGAGGATCGCCGGCTCGTGCTCGCGCATCCAGAGCAGCCGCAGGGCGGTGTTGATTGTCCAGACGGGGTTGCCGGTGATGGCGAACTGCCGCTCGGCCCCGATGTGCTCCATCCACCACGCCTGCTGCGGGGCCGTCCGCGGACAGTGCCAACTGATGAACGGGTACAGCCAGTTCCCGTCGGCGTCGATGGGCACGCCGTCCATGCCCATGCCCGTCACGGCCAGGGCGCGGATCTCTGCGGGGTCGTCGAGCTGCGAGACCGCTTCCCGGAGCGCTTCGCACACCCCGCCCCAGATCTGCTCGGGCTTCCAGATCGCCCAGTCAGGATGGTCCTCGTACGGATTGAACCGCTCGGTCGGCCGGCTGGCCTTGGCGGCTACGTTCCCCGCGAGGTCGTACACCACCGCCTTGAGGCTGGTGGAACCCAGGTCGATTCCGATGAGGTAGGGCATGGACTCTCCAATCGTGCTCGCTCGGGTGCGGCTCGTCGCCCCCGATGGGCCCGCGGGGCCTTCTCTCTCGGCGCAAGCTCCTGCGATGAAAGCTACTTACGCGAAGGTCTCTCCGCCGCCGTCCTGCCAGTTGGCCAGGTCGATCGGGTAGCGGCCGTACATGCGAAGGGCGTTCAGCATCGCCAGGTAGTTGCCCGGCTGGACGGCCGAGTGGATGCTGTTGCTCGACGAGAGGATCAGCCCCCCGCCGTCGGCGGCCTTGCGGAGGACCTCCTTCGTCTCTTCCACCACGTCCCGGACGCTGCCGAACGTCAACGTCTGGGCGCAGTCGACATTGCCCTTGAGGGCGACGCGGCCGCCGCACTGCTGCTTGATCTCGCCGATGTCCAGCCCGGCGACGGGGTCGATGGGGTCGAGGCAGTCGATCTCGGCGTCCAGGATCATGTCGAGGATCGGGCGGATGTCGCCGTCGCTGTGCTTGATGATCGGCAGGCCCGCGTCGTGGAAACCGCGGATCACACGCTTCAGCGGCTCGGCGAGGAACTCCTGGAACATCGCCGGGGACATAAACGGCCCGTTCGTGGCCGCGTAATCGTCGCCCGTGAAGAGGAAATCCACGTCGCGCCGGGCCACTTCCTTGGCCATCTCGATGTTCACCTCGACCGACAGCTCGACCAGCCCGTGGACGAGCTGCGGATCGGCGGCGAGGGCGACCAGAATGCCCTCGAACCCGCAGAGATACCGCGGGATGGAGAACACGTCGTTCAGGTGCACGCCGACGGCCAGGTCGCCCTTGTACTTCGCGACCAGCCGCTCGATGCTGTCGTACCGGCCGGGGGCGTGGGGGTCGGGCGGCTCGTACCTCCGGAGGTCGTCCATCGTATGAACCGGGCCATCGAGGGGGAACCCGTGCTCCTCGGTGGTCTTCTCGGACACCACGCCCCACTCGTTGCGGTAGCGGTTCGGGCCGATCTGCTCCTTCTTAAAGTCCGGCCCGGTGAGGATCGCGTCCAGCCCCATGCGGACGGTGAACTCCTCCATGGTGCACCCGGGGCAGATGGCGTCGCGGACCTTAGTGTCGATGATCCACTCGAAGTGCGGCACGCGGTCGGGCTGCTCTCGCCGCAGCACGCACATCACGCGCTCGGCCGACGTCATCTCGCTCATGGCGGGCCTCTCCAATGGGATTGCCTTGCCGCCAGAGCATCGCGTCGGCTCGCCCCGACGTCAAGGCCGAAGCCGGCCTGAGCCGCGCCTCCCGCCCCGGCCGGGCTCGCCCCGGTCAGGCGATGATTGAGCAACTACCAGCCGCGCCCCCGCCCCGCCGCGCTTCCCGCCCCGGCCGGGCTCGCCCCGCTCGCCGGCGAACAACTCCGGACACCGTATCGGCGATGATTGAGCAACTACCAGCCGCGCCCCCGCCCCGCCGTGCCTTCCCGCCCCCGCCGGCCTCTTCTCACCGTCTGGGGCGGCAAATCAGCGTGGCCGCACCCATCCCAAGCAGGGCGAGGCTGCCCGGTTCGGGGATGGGCGTCAGGAGGACGGCGTGGCCCTGGTAAGAGGGGAGATGCGACCCGGTGCCGGCGATCTGGCCAGTATCGTTGATGTCCACCAAGCCCCGCAAGTACCACTCCCCCCGATACCCGGGGGCGAGCAGGCTGTGTATTGATTCGGACCGGCCGTCGGAGTAGACGAAACTGTCCTCGAAAATCACCATGGTCGAGCCGGGCATGTCCTCGATGGTGATCGTGACGGTCCCGACCACGTCGCCGTCGGCGTTGACGGCGTTGCCGTAGCTGTTCGTCCATTCGACGTTGCTTGGCGGCGTTTGCTCGATCACCGGCATCGGGATGAACTCCGCTTGGGCGTCGGCGAAGACGAACGCCTGACTGTGGCCACCGGCGCCCGCGGTCCCGACGACCTTGCCGTCGCTGCTGAATGCGTTGCCGCAACTGCCGTGGCCGTCAAAGTCGGCGAGCGGCCGCATCTGGCCGTCCTTGTACAGGAAGGCCACCTGGTTATGGTCGGCCGTGCGTGACATGCCGACGATCTCGCCCGTGTCGTTGATGTCGAACGCGACGCTGCCGCCCCCCCCCAGCGTGCCGAGGTCGTGCATCACGCCGTCGGAGTACAGGAAGGCGTGCTGGGGACCGTCGGCCGTGTGTGAGATGCCCACGACCTGCCCGGCGTTGTTGACGGCGTACGCGGTGCTGGTTCGCCCGCCGAGCGTGCCGAGGTCGATCATCTCCCCGTCGGTATAGAGGAAGGCGTGCGAATTGCCGTCGGCGCGTTGCGACGAGCCCACGATCTGCCCCAGGTCGTTGATGCCATGGGCCCAACTAGACTTGCCTCCCAGCGTGCGGAGGTCGGTCATCGCCCCATTGCTGTAGAGGAAGGCGTGACTGCTCGGAGATCCAGCGAGGGCGGAGATGCCCACGACATCGCCTCTTGAGTTGACCGCTTCCGCACGGCTGGTGGCCCCGCCCAACGTGCCGAGGTCCAGTACCTCGTACGTCGGCAGAGTTCCCGGACAGGATGCGCACAGCCAGGCGAACGCGATCGTACCGAAGAAGGGCGCAAAACGGCTCACGTCAGGTCTCACCGGTCTTCCGCAGCTCACGGCGATGCTGCCGCAGAACGCCCGCTGCGTCGGCATAGAGGGCATAGGACGGCGGCCAACAGCAGCAGGCCGGTGGAGGGTTCGGGGATGTACGTGGCCCAGACGCGGGACGGCTCGCCGGGAATGTCGCCGTCCCAGACCACGAGATTGCTGCTGACGGCGGGGCTGGCCTGATCCCCGGGGCCGAGGAACACCGGGAACTCCTCCCCAGTCAGCAGGTCGTAGCCCCAGATGTCCCTGTCCGTGCCGTTCCGCCAGTCCTCCCACACAACGTAGCGCCCGTCCGTGTCCGGGTCGCCCTGGCCGTAGGGGCCGACGTGGATCGGGAACGACGAGTTGGCGTCCAGGTCGTGGCCCCAGATGTCTCCGCCGTTGTGCAGGTCCTGCCAGACGACGATGTTCCCACTGATCGCCGGGCTGACCTGGTCGGTCCCGTCCTCGCTGGCCGCGATCAGGAACTCTCGCCCGGTCGTCACGTCGTAGCCGTAAATCCTGCCCCATTTGGGGTAAAACCCCGGGATCATGAACCGATGGTCCTGCCAGACGATGATGTTCCCGCTGACGACGGGATTGGTCTGATCGGATCCGAACGTGCAGACCGGGAACTCCTTCCCGTTCCGCAGGTCCTTCGCGTAGACGTCCCGGTTGGAGAACTCGGGAGGCACGCCTTCGGGCGAGCTGCGCGAATCGCTCCAGACCACAAGGCTGCCGTCCACGTCGGCCCGGCCCTGACTGTGCGGCTCGTCCACGACGGTCCACTCCTCACCGGTCAGCAGGTCGCGGGCGAGGACGTTCCAGTTGCCTTCCTTCTTGTCCCCCCAGACGAGCATTCTCCCATCGATTGCCGGTCCGCTGGTGGACGTGCTCGGATCGCTGATGAGGAATGTCGCGCCGGTCACAAGGTCTCTCCCGCGGACAGCAAAGCGTCCGTCCACGACCTCCGACCAGATCACCAGCGTGCCGGCGACTTCTGGATCGTGCTGCCCACCATCGGATGGCTGGAGGAGAAACGGTGAGAACTGGGCCAGCGTGGCGTTTGCCGCCACGACCCATGCCACCAAGAAGCTTGCGGAACGCATGGCTACGAGAATCCTCCTCTACATCGGTAAGGTCAACCCACGATACCCTCTAGTTTACCAAGGCCACCTGGACATGGCAAGGGCTGATCGGAGATTGTTGCAGGTATCTTGTGTTTTTCCCTTGACACCGGCGGTGGGGGGGGGGGGTATCGCTCAAAAGCAGTGTAGATGTTCAGGGGAAAGGCCGCCGCAATGGGTTTATCCGGGTGCCTTTCCAAACGGAGACTGTGGGTACAGGCTTATGGGAAAGGGCTTCTCTATGTCCAGGCAGAACGTCCGCGTTTGCTTCGCTGACTCAATCCCCGCGATGGAGTCCATGGAGCCTCGCCTCCTGCTCTCCTCGGCCCCGATCTACGCGCCGCTCGGGGAGCCGTTCGAGCCTTCAGGGCCTCCGGTGTTCCTGGATGCGGACGACCTGCCTGCCGATTTCGACCCGCTCGTCCAACGCGTGGACCTGATGAGCATTACGTCGGCCATCAACGAGTTGAAGACGGCCGACCCGTTGGGGGACGCGTCGGCCCTGAGTGTGCCCGGGGGCGCCCGTGTAAGCGCCGCGGGGGACGTAGAGATTGTCGTCCGCCTGGAAGGGGACTCCGAGCACATCCTCTCGTCGCTCTCTGACGCCGGATTCCACCTGAACTTCGCGTCGGAAGTGTGGCGCCATCCAGGGCAATGGGACGCCCGGGGCTCGGTGGCGTACGGCGATGCTGCCGCCCTGGCCGAGATAGATGGGGTCCTCGACGTTGACTTGCCAGTATACCCGCAGACCGATGCGGGAAGTGTCCTTGCCGCGGGCGACGATATACTCAATGCAGACGGTCTCCGGGGGCTGCTGGGGGTCGATGGCACTGGGGTCAACGTGGGCGTGATCTCGGACGGCGTGACCCACTGGCAGGCAGTGAGGGACGCTGGTGGGGACTTGCCGCAGACCATCAGCAGAGATCCGGTTCGTCCAGGCCAGGGCGATGAGGGCACGGCCATGCTGGAGATCATCCACGACCTTGCCCCAGGCGCGGATCTCTTCTTCTCCTCGGGTCTCCAAGGCCTGACGGGGGCCATCAACTGGCTCGTGAATCAGGGCTGCGATGTCATCGTGGACGATCTGAGCATCTTCAGCGAACCGATGTTCGAGGACGGCCCCGTGGCCCAAGCCGTTCAGAGCGCCGTCAATTCCGGCGTGACCTACGTAAAGGCCGCGGGCAACTGGGCCCAAAGGCACTACCAGGTGCAGTTCCAGCCCACCGTTGACCACTTCCACTTCTTTGACGCGACCATCATGGACGGCGCCACCCCCCGGCCAGTACCCGACCTCCTACCGTTCCTTGTCCCACCTGAGGGTTCATTCGGCGGTTACCTGCAATGGAGCGACCAGTGGGGCAACTCCGGTAACGATTTCAGTTTGGAGCTCTACGAGTGGTTGGGCGGAAACAACTGGACGCAGGACCCCATCTGGGTCTCCGACGATCTTCAGAACGGGAATGGGGATCCGTTTGAACGCATGTCATTGAGGAACCTGTCAGCTTACTGGCGCCGGCTGGGGTGGCGGGTCGTTTGGCAGGGGGGGCAGACGCACAACCGCGAGATTGAGCTGTACACCACAGGTAGTAGCATAATGGAAGACCCGAGCACGATCATGGAGGAGGACAGCTACCCGGGTCACAACATGTGCCTGGAGGCGATCGCTGTTGGGGCGATCAACGCGGGGGACGCCGGGCACGACGACATCGAGCCCTTCAACTCCCGCGGGCCGTCCACGATCTACACGGACTTCGCCAATCAACTGTCCGCAACGCGTCATCCGATGGACATCGCCGGCATTGACGGGGTGAATACGCTGGCAGGCACCAATGACGATTGGTTCGGCCCAAACCCGTTCCTCGGCACCTCTGCGGCCGCGCCGCACATCGCGGGCATAGCGGCACTTCTGCTGGAGATCGACCCGAACCTGACGCCTGCGGGCGTCCAAGACTTGATTGCCTCCAACGCCGTTGACCTCGGAGATGCCGGCTACGACGATGTCTTCGGCCACGGCCGTGCCGATGCGGAGGCCATCATCTCCCCCGCACCGTCCGAAGTGGACCTGGTCCCCGACAGCGACACGGGGGAGTCTGACTGGGACAACGAGACCAAGCTCAACAACACGGCCGGGAATACGCTGATGTTCGACGTGTTGGGCACCGTGGCCGGCGCGGCCGTGACGCTGTACGCAGACGGAGTGGAAATCGGCTCGGGAACGGGCAACGGGGGGACGCTGACGATCACGACGAACGGCACAGTCACGCTCCCGGACGGCGGCCGCGCCATCACCGTCCGCCAGCAGAGCGACGGCCAACTCCCCTCCGCCGAGATCGGCGACTTGACCGTCACGGTCGACACGGAGGCGCCGGGGGGATGGGATTTCACGCTGGATCCGGACAGCGACACGGGGAGTGATAGCAACGATGGAATCACGCGCGGGGAGGACGCGTTGTTCACCGGGACCGCGTATGATGCCTTGTCCGGCATATGGAAAGTGGTGGTCTTCCCGGACGAGGGTCCGTCGTGCACGGTCCTCGGCGGGGGGGTGCAATACTGGGAGCAATACGGCGCGGTGCTGGCGAGTCTGAATGAGGGGATTCGACAGGTGTGGGCGGAGGTGTATGATGTGGCCGGGAATTCGTTTCTGACCGCTCCGCTTGAGATCACCGTGGACCGCACGCCCCCGGTGGTGACGGTGGACTCGCTGCCTCTGAGTATGAGCAGCACACCGGCGCTGAGTGGCACGATCGACGACGGAGGAAGACCTGTAGAACAGTTTGCGGCGATCAGGGTGGAGGTGGACGGCAACCAGGAAGGTCCGGCGACGAACAACGGCTCGACGTGGTTGAGGAACGTCGGCAAGGCGCTGGTGAAGGGCGTGCACGACGTGCAGGTCTTCGCCGAGGACCTCGCGGGGAATACAGGAACGGGGACCGGTGAGATCGAGGTCGATGGAAGCCCCTTCGTGGTGTCGATCGATCGGATGGCCGAGGACGGGAGCGACCCGTGGACGCTTGGGCCGCCGAAGAGCTACTCCGGGGACCCGAGGAAGCTCTTTGGAATCAAGGTGACGTTCTCGGAGGATGTGTCGGCCTCGCTGGTGGGTAACGAACTCAGTGCATTCCAGTGGCAGGACGTCTGTGCCGAAGACATCCGCATCGATATGGACTTCGACGCAGTTGCCTTCGATTACGACTACTCGACCAACACGTCCATCTGGACATTCGGGGACGGCTGGGAGCTGGACCCGTCATGGTACGGCGTGCATATCCACGCCGGTCTTGTGAAGGATGCGGACGGCAATGAGTTGGACGGGGACGGCAACGGCTTGAGCGGGGACTGTTACGAGTATGGGGACTCGGACGAGGCGGGCGAGAATGACGGCACGCAGAATGTCCTCATGATCCCGGTCGCCGGTGATGTGGACCTTGACGGAACGGCCGACGGGGACGACCTCGATATCATTGAGGCGAACTTCGGGAGGCCCTTCGAGCCGGACGACCCACTTCCCCTGTGGACGGATGGCGACCTGACCGTAGACGGCGCGGTGGATCACATGGACTATCTGACCTGGAAGGCTGACCCGGGCATAGGGCTGAACTGCGACACCATTGCCCCCTACGTCGTCTCATTTGAGCGCGTCGGGCCCAATGGCGATCCGTGGGAGTCGCGGCCGACGGAGTTGTACCAGATCCGCATCACGTTCTCGGAGGACGTCTCAGGCTCTGTCGACGTGAGGGACCTCCAGATCTACAATCTGTCCATGGGGGTATGGGAATCCATGAACGGCGTGAACATGACCTACGACCCGGCTACGAACATGGCGACGTGGGACTTCGGCGGCCGGGCCCTGCCGACGGGATGGTACCAGATCACGTTGGCCGCGAGCGGCATCACGGACTCGATCGGCAATCCACTGGACGGCAACGCCGACGGGATCGAGGGCGACGACTGGGTCTACGGCGACGACGCGGGGACGGAAGACGACCTGCTGATCCCGATCCTGGGCGACCTGGACCTGGACGGCGACGTGGACCTGACCGATTACACGACGTTTGCGGTAGGTTGCTTCAGCCCCGGCGGCTGGGCGGAGGGAGACATCGACTACAGCGGATTTGTGGACTACATCGACTACGAGATCCTAGACCAACACATGTTCGAGTCGCTCTCGCGGTAGGCGGATCGGCTGCCGCGTTGGGACGCGCGACGGCGTGAACCAACCGGCGGGGTTGACGTGTCTCCTTGCCGCCGTCGGCGTCGGCTGCGTATACTCCCCTGCCGTGGACTGCACGCCATGCCGAGTCGCCGCTCGGCGCGAGACGGGGCATGGCGGAAAGGAGACGGCCATGGTAACCCGACGTGTGCTGACTTTCACGATTGCGGGGATGGTGCTCGCGGCCACGGGCGGTTGTACGGGCCCGGGGGAGATTCCGATCGGCACGTGGTCCGGGACGGGGACATTTGTGGACTACGAGGCGGTCGCTGGCGAGACGGCCGCTGAGGAGCGCGCGCAGAGCCGATCGTACGAGACGGAGCTGACGATCTCCGAGACGCGGGCGTTCGGCCGGGACGCGCTGCGGTTCGACATCCTCTCGAAGCGGGGCACGCTGTTCAACGTCCCGGACGAGAAGACGGAGCTGCATTTCGTGCTCCTGCCCCTGCGGACGCTGGACGGCGGCGAGGTGCTGTACGCGGGGGTGGAAGCCGACAACGTCGGGAGCGGCGGCGCCGGCGGTCTGCCGGCCGACAGCGTCGCGCGGGCGACCTCCCTGCGGACGCCGACCGGCCTGGTCCTGCACCTGGACTACGGCGACCCGCACAAGGAGAGCACCTTCGTGGACACGCTGCACTTCCTGGCCGACCGGGTTGTCAAGACGGGCACGTTCACGTCCGACCGCAACGACGGCGGCAAAGTCGCCCGCGTCTGGTGGACGGAACAGCTCCGCCCGGCCCAATGAGGCACTACGCAAAGCCCGCGTCGCGGAGTTTTTCGAGCGTGAGGCCGGACGATGGGGCCGGCGTTTCCGACCGTGGCTCTCGCGAGAGCTGGCGGAGGTAGCGGCGGACGTACTTGCCGAGGACGTCGGTCTCGATGTTGACCTTCGAGCCGGGCGCGAGATCGGCGAGGGTGGTCTCGCGGAGCGTGGTGGGGATCAGCGCGACGGCGAAGGTCGCGTCGGAGACGGCCGTCAGCGTCAGGGAGACGCCGGCGACGGCGACCGAGCCCTTGGAGACCATCTCGTCGGTCAGGGCGGCGGGGGCGGCGAAGGCCAAGGCCCACTGGTCCGGGGCGGGGTCGATGCGGGCGAGCTCGGCGACGCCGTCGACGTGGCCCTGGACGAGGTGTCCGTCCAGTGCGCCGTCGGCCCGCAGGGCCCGCTCGAGGTTGACCTTGGTTCCCGTGCGGGCCTCGCCGAGCGTGGTGCGCGAGACGGTTTCGGCGGCGACGTCGAAGTCGGCCAGGGGGCCCCGAAGGCCGCAGGCCGTCAGGCACGCGCCGCTGACGGCCACGCTGTCGCCGAGTTGGAGCCCGTCGGCGACCGGCCCGAGGTCGATGGTCAGCCGCCGCCCCGCGCCGACGGGCCGAACGGCCTGGATCGTCCCGACGTGCTGGATGATGCCGGTGAACATGGTCCGTCCATGCTAGGGCAAGGAAGGGGGTCGGGGCAATGATTGAGGACCGGCGACCGGTTCATGGCGGGGTGGCGGGTGCGAACTCGCCTTGCGTTCCGGGCGTGCTATAATGGGAGCCGGTGGCAGGTGGATGCGGCGGCAAGGAATCCTGATGGCGGAGATTGAGAAGCTCCAGGCGCTGCGGCAGAACGTGGAGAGCGTTCTGCTGGGCAAGGCCGAGCCGGTCCGGCGGGTGCTGGTGGCGCTGTTGGCCCGCGGGCACGTGCTGCTGGAAGACGTGCCGGGCGTGGGCAAGACGATCCTCTCCCGCGCGATCGCGCGAAGCATTCACTGCGAGTTCAGCCGCATCCAACTGACCCCCGACCTGCTGCCCAGCGACATCCTGGGCGTGAGCGTGTACGACCCGTCCACGGGCGAGTTCGCCTTCAAGAAGGGGCCGATCTTTGCCCACATCGTGCTCGTGGACGAGGTCAACCGCACCACGCCGCGCACACAGAGCGCCCTGCTGGAGGCGATGAACGAGTCCCAGGTCTCGGCCGACGGCACGACGCACCGCCTCGGCCCGCCGTTCATGGTGCTGGCCACGCAGAACCCCTACGATTTCGAGGGCACGTACTTCCTGCCGGAGAACCAGCTCGACCGCTTCATGATCCGCGTTCAGATCGGCTATCCCGACCGCGAGACGGAGCGGGAGATTCTGCGGACCAAGCCCGCGCGGACGCGCCTCGGCGCGATCGAGCCGGTGATGGGCACCGAGGACCTCGTCGCGCTGCAGCAGGCGACGGACGCCGTGCGGCTCAACGAGGCGATCATGGACTACGTGCTGACGATCGTCGAGGCGACCCGGCGGCACGAGGAGATGGCGATCGGGCTGTCGCCCCGGGCGTCGTTGGCGCTGGCCCAGGCGGCGCGGGCGTCGGCGCTGCTGGACGGGCGGGACTACGTCGTGCCCGACGACGTCAAGCAGCTTGCCCCGGCCGTGTGCGCGCACCGGCTCGTGACGCGGGCCGTCGCGGGCAACGGGGCGGCCGCCGCCGAGCGCATCTTCCAGCAGATTCTCCAGTCCACCCGCGTGCCGCGGTAGAACGGCTAGAAGAGGAGTGAGAGCCTTGCCGACTCGATGCGACACGGAGACGCAGAGGCACAGAGGCTGCGCAGAGTGGCGCGTGTTCCGGCATTCTCAGCGTCTCAGCGTCTCCGTGTCGAACCTGCGTCAGCGCCGCCGGTTTCCGCGGGCTTCTGTCTCGAGCGCGTTCTAGCTGCAGGGAGCCGCCGATGCTGTGGGGCCGATTCCGAGGACGCCGGCGGGTTCGATTCCGTCTGACGACGGCGGGATGGCTGTTCCTGGGCGCGTCGGCGCTGGTGGCGGTGACGGCGTTGAACAGCGGGCTGGCCCTGCTGTTCGTGATGTTCGGCTGCATGGTGGGGGCGCTGCACATTTCGGCCGTGCTGAGCCGGCGCATGCTCGTGGCGGTCACCGTTCGGCGGGACGCCCCTCCCCGCTGTCGGCAGAACCAGCGCGTGGGGCTCAGCTACCTGCTGCGGACCGTTCGGCGAGGAGGGTCCGCCCTGGCGCTGGAGGTCAGCGAGGTGGGCCTGAAGGACGTGGAGCTGTCCCCGGCCTACTGCGGATACCTGCCCGCGCGGCAGGAGCATCTCAGCCGGACGGAGATGACCGCGCACCGGCGGGGCCGGATTCGCCTCCGCAGGCTGCAACTGGCGACGACGTTTCCCTTCGGGCTGGTGCGCGCGATGCGGCACTACGAACAGGGAACGTCGCTGGTGGTCTGGCCGGCACGGGGGCGGCTGAAGTCGGACCTGATCGGCCGGGGGGCGTCGGAGTCCGCCTCGGCGACCCCGAGCATCATCGCGGGGGGGCAGGAGGAGTTCTACGGCCTTCGGGAGTACCGGCTGGGCGACAACGCCCGGTGGATCCACTGGCGTCGCTCGGCCGGGCGGGCCGAGCCCGTGATCCGCGAAATGGCCCGCCCGCGCCCGCGCACGCTCTGGGTCGTGCTGGACACGCGCCTGGCCGACGGTTCGCGGCCGGTGCGGGCGGCCCGCGAACGGGCGATCCGCCTGGCGGGGACGCTGATCGAGGACGCCCTGGCCGGCGGATACCGCGTCGGCGGGGCCTTCGCGTACCGCCGGGACGTGGTGGTGATCCCGCCCGGCGAGCGCCACGCCCAGCGCCATCGCCTCCTGGACGCCCTGGCCGGGATCGACGGCAACCGAGCCAACGCGCTGGACGGGACGATCGCCCAACTCCGGCCGGCCTGGCTGCACCAGGCCCACACCGTGGTGGTCAGCGCGTCGGCCGACGTGGAGGCTGAGGCCGGCGAGTCCCTGATGCGCCTCCGGCGCGATTGCCGCGAGTTGACCGTCCTGGACGGCGGGCGGCTGACGGAGGTCTTCCAGGACGCCGCCGCCCCGGCCGGAAAGGAGGGGGCCTGATGCCCCTCCGGCGATTCACCGCCGCCGAGGCCCGCGCCGGACGCCGCGCGCTAGAAGTGCCCCTCTTCCTGACCGTCTTCCTTTCGGCGGCGATGTTCAGCCTCGCCGAGGGCAGCCTCGTCTTCCTGCTGATCGCCTGGGTGGCCGTGGTGGTCCACATGATCGCCGCCGAGCGGAATGTCGAGCTGTACGCCCATCGCGTGGTGCTCAACACGGGCGTCGTGCTCGTGGGGGTGATCCTGACCGTGCGGTATCTCACGACCCGGCAGGACCTGCTGATCGCCCTGGGCCACTACGTCACGCTGATCCAGCTCTGCAAGCTCTTCGAGCGCAAGCGGGACCGCGACTACCTCCAGATGATCGTAATGAGCCTGCTGCTGGTCCTGGCCGCGGCGATGGTCTGCCAGGAGCTGCTGTTCGCGCTGCTGGGCTTGGTGTACCTGGGAACGCTGACGTACACCGCCATCGTGTTCACGATGAAGCGGCACCTCCTGGCGGCGATCCGGCAGGGGCGGGAGGGCGCGGACGCCGCCCCCGCCGACCGGTCTCTGCGGAAGGCCTACCCCACGCGGGCCGTCGCCTCTCGCGGGATCGTGGCGCTGCTGGCGGCCCTGGCGACGGGGGCGATGGTGTTCGTGGCCTCGCCGCGGTCCCTCGGGAATTCGGGCACGCCGCTTCGGCCGGTCCGTCGGCCGGCGGAAGCCGGCTTCGCGGAGACGGTTCGGCTCGGAGAGCCGAGGAGCATCTACCTGTCCGACCGCGTCATGATGCACATGCGCATGCTCGCGCCCGACGGGACCAATCTCGGCCACGCCGGCAAGCCGTACCTCCGCGGGCGGGTCTTCACGGAGTACGTGGATTCTCGCTGGGCCCGCCCGCGGACGCTGCGGCGGTACCTGGGCACGCCTCCTCCTGCCCGCATCCTGGGACGCGCCGTTCGGCAGGAAGTCTCGATGATGCCGTCGCTGCTGCCCGTCGTCTTCGCCAGCCACCCCGCCGTGAAGGTCGTCAGCGCGGACGCCTCCGTGCGCCGGCTGACCCACCTGGAATATGAGTTGAAGGCCTCCGCTCGCCTGGAGCGGCCGGTGCGGTACACTGCCTATGTCCTGGCCGACCCGACCAGCGAGGCCGAGCGATCGTACCTCGGCCGCCTCGCGAGGCGGAGCGGGCTGGGCGTGCTGCGCCCGGAGCAGCGGGTCGACGTGACGGAGGCGGTCTCGACGCTGGCGCGGCGGTGGTGCGCGGACCTGCTGGCCCGGCGGTCGAGCGCGATCCGCCAGGAGGAGGTGGACGATCTGGACCTGGCCATCGCGCGGCGGATCGCCGATCGCCTCCGGCAACGCTGCACGTACACGCTGGACCTGACCGACGCGGACGTGACGCGCGACGGCGTGGACGACTTCCTCTTCCATCTCCGCCGCGGGCACTGCGAGTACTTCGCGTCGGCCACGACCGTCATGTGCCAGGTCCTCGGCGTTCGCGCCCGGCTGGCGACGGGCTTCTGCCCGAGCGAGTTCGACGACGTGGAGGGGCACTACGTGGTCCGCCAGCGCGACGCCCACGCGTGGACGGAGGTCTACACGCGAAAGACGGACTGGGTGGTCGTCGACGCGACGCCCGCCGACCGGTTCGAGCCGCCGGAGGGCGAGGGCCTCGGCGGCTGGTGGAGCGGCGCGCGAGACCTGTGGCACGAATGGGAGTTCGCCTGGTACAGCCGCGTCATCGGCTACGACGACGACGCCCGCCGACAACTGGCCTATCGCTGGCGCGGGTATGCCAGCCAGGCGTGGTCGGCGGTCGCCGCCGCCGTCCAGGACGTCTACTGGGGCCTGATCGACCTGTTCGCCAAGGGGCGGATCAGCTCGGCCGTGGTGAACTTCTTCCTGGCCGTCGGCCTGATCGCCGCCGGAATCGCCGTCGTCCTGGTCGTGCCGCGCCGCCGAAGCCGTCGCCGGCGGCGGCGCGGCGCGGCCCCCAAGCCCCCGGCGTTCCTGGTCCAACTGCTTGCCCTGCTCCGCCGTCACGGCCTCGACGAGGACCCCCACCGCACGGCCCGGGAGCTGGCCGACCGTGCCGCGGCCGAGCTGCGCCTCCCCGCCGAGACCCTCCACGAGCTGATCGGCCTGTACTACCGCATCCGTTGGGCGGGGGCCCCCGCCGACCGCGAAACGCTCCACGCCGCCGAGGCCCGCGTCCGCGAGCTCGCCGAGGCCCTGACCCGCCGGGAGACGCCCGCCGCCACCTGACCGCCCGCGCCGCCTGTGCCTGTGCAACGCCCCCCCCGCACACGTTCTTCCCGCTACGACCGGCCTCGCGCCGGTCGTGGCGGGAGGGGCGCGGGGGCGCGGGGCGGTAGTTGCTCAATCACCGCTCGACCGGCACGAGGCTGGTCGTGGCGGGAGGCTGATTGAGCGATTGGGCGACCGGATCATTGCCCCATGGGGGCAAGCCCCGTGGTGGCCCGGCGCGGCCCTGTTGCACTGCGAGATCAGAGGTGCTAGGAAGGGAGGCACACACGGAATCAGGGAGAGCAACCATGCACGTGGCTCTGGTCGTCATGATGGCCGCGGCGCCCGCGGCGGAGGGGAAGGTCGTGGACATTGTCGATTGCGGTGCCCGCCCGGGCGGGAAGGCGCTGTGCACCAAGGCGATTCAGCAGGCCGTCGACACCTGTGCGGCCGGGGGAGGCGGGACGGTCCGCATCCCGGCCGGGACGTTCCTCACCGGCGCGGTCCGCCTCAAGAGCCGCGTGACGCTCCAACTCGACAAGGGCGCGGTGCTGCGGGGCAGTCGGGATCGCGAGGACTACCGGCTGGCCGTGCTGGACCCGAACGGCCGGCCGGTGGCGGGCAAGACGGCCTACTTCCGCCTGCTGCACGGCGAGGGGCTGGAGGACGTGACGATCCGCGGGGAGGGCACGATCGACGGCAGCGGGTCGGCCTTCCGGGACAAGAGCAAGTACCGCCCCAAGTGCATCTACCTGGAGCAATGCCGCAACGTGCTCATCGAGGGCGTCCGGCTGCGGGCGGCGGGGAGCTGGATGCAGCACTACCGCCTGTGCGAGGGGCTCACGATCCGCGACATCGACGTGTTCAACCACGTCTCGTTCAACAACGACGGCCTGAACGTCGACTCCTGCCGCGACGTGACGATCACCGGCTGTCGGATCGACTCCGACGACGACGGCATCGTGCTCAAGAGCCTCTCGGAGACGCCCTGCCGCAACGTCCGCATCCGCGACTGCGTCGTCTCCAGCCACTGCAACGCGCTGAAGATGGGCACGGAGTCCGGCGGGGGATTCGTGGACATCACGATCGACAAGTGCACGGTGTTCTCGCCGAAGAAGTCGAAGGTCATCTACGGCCGACAGCGCGGGCTGGCGGGGATCGCGCTGGAGATCGTCGACGGCGGGCGGATGGAGAACGTCCGCGTGAGCGACGTGGATATCGCCGGCGTGTCCGTGCCGATCTTCGTTCGCCTGGGCAACCGCGCCCGGCCGTACGTCAAGGGGGCCAAGCCCGGCGTGGGGACGCTGCGCAAGGTGCGGCTGAGGAACATCAAGGCGGCCGGGACGGGCGCGGTCGGCTGCTCCATCACGGGCCTGCCGGGCCACTGCGTCGAGGACGTTGTCCTGGAGAACGTGCGTCTGGGTTTCGACGGCGGTCGGAAGCTCGCCGACGCCAAGCGCAAGATCCCCGAACGCGAGAAGAGCTACCCGGAGAGCACGATGTTCGGCACGCTGCCGGCGTGGGGTTTCTACTGCCGGCACGTTCGCGGCCTGCGGTTTGCGGGGCTGACGCTCCACACGGACGCCGCCGACCTCCGCCACGCGATGGTCCTCGACGACGCCGGCGACGTCGCCATCGACGGGCTGGAGGCGACGTTCTCCTCCGGCGCGGCCGCCCTCATTCGCCTGACCGACGCCCGCGGTGTCACGCTGCACAACTATCGCCCGGCCGGGCCCGTGGACACGCTGTTCCGCCTGGAGGGCAAGGGAACGCGGCAGGTCACGATCGGCAGGTCGGACCTGACGAAGGTCCGCCGGGTTGTGGACCGCTCCCCCGAGACGCCGGAGAATGCGCTGTCCGAGGAGAAGTAGCCGGTCCCCGAGGCGGCGTCGCATTCCGCGCGGGGCGGGACTGGAACCAGTCGATGGCCGCGCCGAGGGCGATCAGCCCGCTGGCCGAGACGCTTACCCACAAGCCGTACAGGGCCTCCCCGCACCAAACCCAGAAGCCGAAGTACACCAGCGACGCGGCCCCCACGCCGAAGACCGCGGCGGCGGCCTTCCGGTCGGCCGAGCGGCTGGCGAGCCCGGCGAACGCCAGGACCGTCACGAGCGCGCAGAAGCCCGTGCAGCCGATCCACACCCAGGCCGACAGCTCGCGAATCGGGGACGCCATCCACGAGGGAATCGGCTCGGCCATCCGCAGCGTGCCGGGCACGAGGGCCAGCAGGGCCAGCACGCAGACGATGAGGGCGATGGTCTTCCGGGCCCGGGGGCTCCGCACGAGCCACGACAGGGCGTGACAGGCGTAGAAGGGCAGCAGGAGGGCCGCGGCGAGAAACGGGATCCCCAGCGCGATCAGGAACGCCCCATTGGACCCGACGGTTTCGTCGGCGGGCACGATCGGCTCGTTGCAGCCCGGCACCTGTGGCAGGAAGAAGCTCACGCACAGCAGCACGAAGCCCGTCAGGGAGAGGAACCGCCCCCAACAGACGCGCCGGCGGGGTCCCGCGTCGTTCGTCGCGAATGCCGGGTTTCGGCTCGTGGTTTTGTCTTCTTCCACGGCTACGCGCTCCCGTCCACGGCCCCGAAAAAGGCAAAAAAGGTGTCAGGAACCTTTTTCGGGGAGTCCGAAGAAGCGTATCGCGTTGGCGGTGGTTTGCGCAGCGAGCGGTTCGAGCGTCGTGTCTCGGACGGCGGCGAGGCGGGCGGCGACGTGGGCGACGTGGGCCGGCTCGTTTGTCTTCATCTTGCGGACCGGCTCGGGCGAGCAGAACGGCGCGTCGGTCTCGATCAGCAGGTTCTCGTCCGGGACGATCGCCGCGGCCTCGCGGAGGTAGCCGGTATTCTTGAAGGTCGCGATGCCCGAGAAGCTGATCGTCGCGCCGAGGTCCAGCGCCCGCCGGACATTCGCCTCGCCCTCCGTGCAGCAGTGCAGCACGAGCCGCTCGCCGCCCACGCCCCCCTCGTCCAGGATCGCCATCGTGTCCTCGAACGCCTCGCGCGTGTGGATCACCACGGGCTTGCCCAGCCGCACCGCCAGGTCGAGCTGCTCGGCGAAGACCCGCCGCTGCACGTCCCGGGGCGAGAAGTCGTAGTGGTAGTCCAAGCCGATCTCGCCGATCGCCACGTTCTTCGCGTCGCCCGCGAGCTGCTCGATCGTGGTCAGATAGCCCGGTGCGGCCTCCTTCGCGTCGTGGGGGTGCAGCCCGGCCAGGCACCACATGTTCTCGTGCCGCCGTGCCAGCGAGAGGGCGGCCTTGGACTCGTGCACGGTCGCGGCCGCACAGATCAGCCGCGTCACGCCCGCGGCCCGGGCGCGCTCGATGACGTCCTCGGCCTGTTGGCGAAGGCGCCCGTGGGTGAGGTGGCAGTGCGTATCGATCAGTTCCGCTGTCATGGCGGCCATGATAGGGCGCGGGGGGCGGCCCCAAAAGGGGCTTTGTGATCCGGGCCGCGTGGGGTAGGCTCGTGCCCCGTTCGACAGACGAGGATTCTCTCATGACTGAGGCCGACAACCCCGCCCTTCGCCGCCGCGAGCGGATCGCCACGCAGGTCTATCCCGACAGCGGCGGGGCCAGTGTTGCCGTGGCCGGCGAGATCGCCGCGCTGATCCGTTTGAAGCGGCAGGCGGGAGACGTGTGCGTGCTGGGCCTGCCGACCGGCTCGACGCCGATGAGCGTGTACGCCGAGCTGGTCCGCCTCCACGGGGAGGAGGGCCTGAGCTTCGCGAACGTCGTCACCTTCAACGTGGACGAGTACCACGATTTCTCGCCCGACGAGCTCCAGAGCCACCGCCGCTTCATGGCCGAGCACCTCTTCGACCACGTGGACATCGACCCGGCCAACGTGCACATGCCGGACGGCACGGTCGCGCCCGACCAGGTCGCCGCGCACTGCGCCGAGTACGAGCGGGCCGTCGCCGCCGCGGGGGGGATCGACCTGCAACTGCTGGGCATTGGTCGGACGGGGCACATCGGCGCGAACGAGCCCGGCTCGGAGCGCGACAGCACGACGCGGCTGATCTGGCTGGACCGCGTCACGCGGATCGACCTGGCGGGCGAGTTCTTCGGGGAGCAGAACGTCCCGCGGCGGGCGATCACGATGGGGGTCGGCACGATCCTCGCCGCCCGGAAGGTCCTGCTGCTGGCGTTCGGCGACGGGAAGGCGAAGATCATCCGCAGGGCGGTCGAGGGCCCCGTCAGCCCGGCCGTGGCGGCCAGCCACCTCCAGGAGCACGCCGACGCGAAGGTCATCCTGGACACGGCGGCCGCGTCGGAACTGACCCGGTTCAAGACGCCGTGGGTTCTCGGGCCCGTCGCGTGGGGCGAGCGGACGATCCGCAAGGCGGTGATCTGGCTGGCCCGGACGACGGAGAAGGCGATCCTGAAGCTGACGGACGAGGACTACAACGAGAACCACCTCCAGGACCTTCTCGCGGCGGCGGGGCCGGCGTACAACATCAACCTGCGCGTTTTTCGCGGGCTGCAGCGGATGATCACCGGCTGGCCGGCGGGCAAGCCCAAGGCGGCCCGCAGGCCGGGGGATATCGTCCGTGAGCAGGACGACGTGTTCCCCAAGCGGATCGTGATCTTCAGCCCCCACCCCGACGACGACGTGATCTCGATGGGCGGGACGCTCATTCGCCTCGTCCAGCAGGGCCACGAGATCCACGTGGCGTACCAGACGTCCGGGAACATCGCGGTCTTCGACGACGACGCGCTGCGGTTCGCGGACTTCGCGACGGACTTCAACAAGCTTTTCGACATCGATCGCAGCCGG
>Ga0272441_10004760_pt1 | contig 24168 bp, 22 predicted proteins | sample SSMProp6N_FD_193582 | JGI IMG/M metagenome (GOLD analysis project Ga0272441, IMG submission 193582) | Marine sediment archaeal communities from Little Sippewissett salt marsh, Falmouth, MA, United States - SSM-Prop-6N | ecosystem: Environmental > Aquatic > Marine > Wetlands > Sediment ...
GGATGGCGACAGAGGTCCTAAGGCAGAAAACGTAAGTAAAGTTTAAAACAATTTAAATGAATAAAATCCCAGGTGTTTGATATTAATTCTTAAATACCTGGCAGAACTAGTTTATTTTTCTTCATTTGTATAATTTTTTTCCATATAGAATTATCGTGATCTTGTTTTTCACGACCCTAACATCTAAACGAGCTCACGTGGTGTACAAAATATTGATTTAATCCAAGTCACATTAACATTCCATACATATCAAACAAATATTAATATGAAAACTAAAAAAAATTGATAGGTTTTGTACCAATATTAATTATTGATATTGGTACAAAATTCAATTATGAATAAGGTCCTTACTATCTTTAATGTTAAACATTAGGCAGACTTATATATGTTTACTTTGGTATTATTACTTAATACAAATTTAGTCTGTTTGACCAAAAATTTTTTCTATTACAACTGAATTAATCTCATTGGTGCATTAAAAATGATAGGAAAGTTGGTCTTGAGTTTATTGACCATAAGCCTGTTTTTATCGTCAGGATCGTTTGGCATAACTATTGAGGATTGGAATGTCACCTTCGGCGGACCTGACGATGAAGAAGGTAGATATGTTCAAGAAACTAGTGATGGTGGCTATATCACCATTGGATCTGCTGACTCCAATGGAACCACTGATAGTAACGTGTGGCTGATAAAGACAGACGCGTTAGGAACAGAATCATGGAATAAAACTTATGATCATTCAAATCTGGATGATAGTGGCTATGCAGTTTTGGAAACCAACGATGGAAACTACATCCTCATAGGTTCGACGATTATTCCTATCGAAGACGTTCAAATTGCCAAGGCAGCAAGAGCCATTTTATCAGAACCTGAGACTCCTGATATCATAACTTTTGGCAAACCAATAGTTTTGGAAATCAGTAACGGCTATTTGGTGGCTGGTTGGACTGAGGGACCTCATTTTGAAGGGCGCAAATTGTGGCTCACAGAAACTGACTTCAACGGGACCTTGATTTGGCGACAAACCTTGGATTTACCCAATTGGGGCGTCAGCTACGAACTTCGAGAAGCAGACGATGGCTACATCGTCGCAGATCCAATGGGTGTTAGCGATGGAGAGCCTCTTTTGGTGATGATCGGAGCTGATAGTGCCAAAGTCTGGGATCTAATATTGGGAGATTCGACCAATGATCAAGAACTGGTTTACCAGACCAGCGATGGCGGCAACATAACAGTTAGCTTTAATGAATCTGAAGGGTTTCATGAGGTTTGGGTTGACGTAAAAGGTACCACAACCAAGATACAAATAATTGAAAAGGAAGCGAATTTGATAGGTGGTGAGTACGTCGTAACCGACCCGCAGGGAACCTACAATTTGGTCGACGAAAACGGGAATTGCCGGTTGATAATGACCGATGCTGATGGAAATGAAACGTGGAGTGATGATATCGAGCTTTCGGTTTGGGATAATAATTATCGCCTCATGGAAAACGTTGATGGATACGTCATTGCGGCTCCTGCCAATGAAGGTGCTTTGTTGGCGACTGCAGATGAAAACGGCTCTGAAACTTGGCATGCCAGCTTCGACCTTTCTGATTGGGATGGTGGTTATGCAGTCCAGATAACTGACGGTGGCGAATTCATAATCACGGTTCCTGATAACGATAACGTTCGAATAGTTAAGGCAGATTTGAACGGAACTGAAATGTGGAACCAGACCTTTGAAATATCCAGTTGGGACGAAAGCTATGCCGTTGTCAAGACTGATGATGGTTACATAATCGTAGCTCCTGCTAACAGCGAAGATCGACTGGTTAAGATTGATTCCAACGAGGTCGTTATGTGGAGTGAACCCTTTAATTCCAGTTGGAATGGTGGTTACGACGTATTGGAGCCAAATAATGGGGATTATGTGGTCGTTAGTTCAAAGATTGATTACAATGGATACATTTGGTTGATAAAGGCAGACGAATCGGGACAAGAAATTTGGAATGAGACTTTTGGAGCATCTAATAGTTTTGATATGGGGTACGAAGTTTTAGAGTTATCTGATGGTTATGTAATCGTTGGAGGGACTTCTTTAGATGAAAATAGCGATGTTTTGCTGATGAAAACCGATTTTGATGGCAATGAGATTTGGAATCGTACTTTCGGCGAACTGGATGATGATGGATGGGGCCGATCGGCTCAGGAAACCAGTGATATGGGTTTTGTCATCGTTGGTTGGAAGGAATCTGCAGATACGGAGGCTCGTGATCTCTGGTTGATAAAGACAGATGCTGAAGGAAATGAGATGTGGGATCAACTGTTTGGCGGGACAAACGATGATGAAGGTTGGTCTGTTAGAGAAGACAGTGATGGCAATTACGTAATTGCAGGCAGCAGAGGGGCTTTTGGAGATTTAGGCAGCGATGCATGGCTGATAAAGGTCGATGCTGACGGCAACGAAGTGTGGAAAAACAGATTCGGTGGAGCTGGTGACCAGGTTGGCAAATCTGTATGGGAGACTAGCGACGGAGGTTATTTATTAACGGGATTCACCGGGCAGGCTGACAATGACGATGCTTGGATGATAAAGACGGATTCTGATGGGGCCAAAGTTTGGGAGATGGGCTTTGGGGAATCTGGAGATGATCAGGGATTTGGAGGCAAAGAAACAAGTGATGATGGCTATATATTGGTTGGTTTCACAGAATCTCGGGGCTCTGGTGGCCGAGACGTGTGGCTGATAAAGGTGAAACCTGAAGACGTTTAAAAGGAATGATGGAGTTGCTTTTGATTAATTCAAAAGTATCCCTCTAATCATTTTTTGAATATTTCCTTTATTCATATTGTTTTTGTACTTTCAATATGCAATTAAAAAAATTTTTGTTATATTTCTTCATACCATTTATCTATTTTAGTTTGAATCGTAAGATTTTTATCTTAGTGTCAAAGATGATTTCACACTTAATTAGAATAGGAGTAGTCTAAATGAAAAGGTATTTTTCATTGGGATCGGCAATTGGCCTGCCATTGGCAGTAGGATTGTTGATCTTGATAACGCTTAGCGGTGCTGCGGCCTCTGAAGATGTGGTGGAGGTCTACACCGTAGGAGATACGACTGGGGACTGGGGTTACCCCACTCCTCATTCTCACTATTCCAGGGGGCCCGGATACGTTCGAATGAGCTACATCTTCGATACCCTGGTGTGGAAGGACGATGAGGGACTTGTTCCCGCTCTGGCAGAGAGCTGGGATATGGAAAGCGACGATTCTTTCCTCTTCAATCTGCAAGAAGGAGTGACTTGGCACGACGGAGAGCCGTTCAATGCCGATGATGTGATATTCAGCGTTGATTACTACAAAGAGCATCCCCATCCATGGGTGGACAACAGGGTCATAGATCGCGCAGAGAAGATCGATGATTACACGGTAAGACTCCATCTTTCCGACCCTTATGCGCCCTTCTTGGACCAAGTGGTGGGCACTATGCCCATATTGCCTGAACACATCTGGAAAGACGTGGACGACCCAACCACCTTCCAGGGAGATGAGGCATTGATTGGCACTGGACCGTACACCCTTGCTGACTACGACAAAGTTCAGGGAACTTATCAGTTCAAAGCCTATGAGGATTATTATTTGGGCGCTCCAAAGGTAAAGGAGCTCAGGTTCGTCAAAATATCAGAAGCCACTACAGTTGCTTCCTTGACGCAGGGCGACGTTAGTACAGCCAGCGTCGAGCCAGAGATGATTGATCAGCTGAGCGACTTTGAGATACTCACCCAGCCAGAACACTGGTGGAACTACAAGCTGATGATCAACCATCAGAAAGATCCAATGTCTGACACGCTATTCAGGCAGGCCTTGGCATACGCCATTGATAGGGAGAAGCTGGTGGACATCGCTGGCCGTGGATATGGACTGGTCGGAAGTCCTGGATTCATACCATCGGATCATGAATGGTACAATCCCGAGATAGACAATTACTATCCCCACGACATTCAAAAGGCGCAAGATCTCCTGAACGAGATGGGATATGACGGCCAAGAGATCGAGCTTCTGGTTAAGGGAGGACGAAGTGTCGAAGAAGAGCGCGTAGGCGAGCTGATAAAAGAGGATCTGGAAAGTGCAGGATTCAACGTCAACTTGCGAACCATGGACTCCAAGACCGTAGATTCCAAGGTCAAAGAGTGGGATTTCGATCTGGCATTGAGCGGTCATGGAGGTGTGGTTGGCGACCCCAATTTCTTGGCCAAAAACACAATCGATATGACTAGCTTCAACAGCGCTCGGTATCAGGACAATGATGAGTTGACGGATCTTTTGGAAGAGCAAGCTAAGGTGATGGACGAAGACGATCGAGCCGAGCTAATAGATCTGGCCCAGATTTTGTATGCTGAAGACGTTCCTGCGTTATCGCTTTACTACACTGAATCCTTTGTAGCTCATGATGACCAGGTAGACCTATACTACACCTGGAATGGAATGGCGACAGGAATTCCCATTGCTCAAAACAAGCTGTCCTTTGTTGGCGTTTAAATCGTCGAGATTTGCCAACATTTAATTTATTTTTTTGGAGATTAGTTGAATTTTTGTTGATTATTTGGGTGACAATATGATTTTAGATCCGTGTAGAAGAAGTCAAGTTTTGCCTCTACCTGTGGTGCTAATCTCAACCATGTCCAAAGAAGGCATCCGAAACGCTGCACCATGGGGTTGTGTGACCCCAATACTCCGACCTTTGGACGAAATTTTGATAGTATCGTGGATTGAGCGCGACACGTTAAACAACATTCGTCAAACTGGCGAGTTTGTGGTAAACGTTCCCTCTATCGAGATGATTGAGGAGGTTACGACATGTGCAAAGCCTTTTCCCCCTCAGGTGGATGAGTTTGTTGAAGGTAAACTAATTTCTCGGCCTTCCACAGAGGTTAATCCCCCGGGAATCGACGGTTGTCTTGCGTGGATGGAATGCACTTTGTCTGAGGAGATCTTGAGGGAAAAGTTCTCCTTAATAATAGGGAAGGTGGTTCATTTAGAAGCAGATGATCGGTTCTTCAACGAGAAGGGCGAAATGGATCTGGCAAGGGCCAAACCCATGTGCATGATCGCAGAACAACGCTACACTTATCCTGTAGATTCCGGATCGAGCCAAAAATATTCAGAGATGTTTTTGAAAAAGGACGATTTGGCCAGGTTTGAATCTCAAACAAAATAGACATTTTGGAGGTTGCTACATGATTTTAACACCAAGCAAAAGGGAACAAGTTTTGCCTTTGCCTGTAGTTCTCATCTCTTCGATTTCAAAAGATGGAATTAGAAACGTTGCGCCATGGTCCAATGTAACACCCATTCTGCGGCTTTTAGACGAGATCGTGATAGCTTCTTGGCTGAAACGCGATACACTGGAAAACATCCGTCAAACAGGGGAATTCGTAATTAACGTTCCTTCTGTGGAGATGATTGAAGCTGTCAAGATCTCTTCCAGGAACTATCCGTCTCATGTAGATGAGTTTGAAGAGGCAAATTTGAGCCCTCATCCATCGGCGAAGGTGATCCCTCCAGGAATAGAGGGCTGTATTGCCTGGATAGAGTGCACCTTGTCTGAAGAAATAATTCGAGATAAGTTCTCTTTGGTGATAGGCAAGGTGGTTCATTTGGAGGTAAACGATAGCTTCGTTGATCAGAGCGGGTCTCTGGATTTGGAAAAAGCAAAACCGTTATCGGTCCTCTTAGGACACAAAGGTATGAGGTACACTTATCCAGCCTGATTAAAGCTTTATGAAACCCATGATGAGAAGATGATCTAAAAAATAATTTAGCAATCGTGCCAATGTTAACGATTATTAATTCAATTGGTCACTATATCGCTATTAGGGTCATCTTTTTATCTTAGTTAAGATCATCTCACACAAAATTCATTGGAGATAATACATGGGACAGAATATTTTACTTGAGTTGACTATTGGATTATTCATAGTGCTCATGGTCAGTAGTGCCACGGCGTCCGATGAGGGCGATTTTGTAGAGGTCTACACCATAGCTGGTTGGGGTGATTCAGGATTTCCCTCGCCTTATGGTCACTATCCCAGAGGGCCAGGATACATATGCATGAGCTTGATATTCGACACGTTGGTGTGGAAAGACGATAGCGGATACGTGCCTGCCTTGGCTGAGAAATGGTACGTGGAAGGAGACGATACTTATGTCTTTGAGCTCAGGAAAAACGTCACCTGGAACGATGGAACGAAGTTTTCCGCTGATGATGTAGTCTTCACCATCGACTACACCAAAGACCATCCTTACATGTGGGCGTCTACGGAAATGGTTGATAGCGTTGAGAAGGTGAACGATTACCTGGTGAAGATGCACCTTTCAGAACCCTATGCACCTTTCATTGATGAGGTTGGCAACACCTTGCCCATCCTTCCCAAGCACGTTTGGGAGAACGTAGATAATCCCTCCAATTTCGTGGAAGATGATGCTTTAGTGGGGACCGGACCTTACCTTCTAATGGACTACGACAACGTGCAGGGGACTTATCGATACAAGGCTTATGAAGACTACTATCTGGAAACGCCTCGTGTAAAAGAGATAAGGCTGGTGAACGTGGCGTCTGAAACTGCCCCCGCTGCACTGATGCAAGGTGACGTAGACGCAGCCAGCATAACTCAAGAGATGGTGGAGCTATTGGAAGATGATTTTGTCATTTTGAGCTCTGCAGCCAACGGTTTGCAGTACAAGCTCATGGTCAATCATCAGAAAGAACCCATGTCCAGCAAAGAGTTCAGGCAGGCTTTGGCCTATGCCATAGACCGAGAAAAGCTTGTGGATATAGCTGGTCGTGGCTATGGTCAGGTAGGCAACCAAGGCCAAGTTCCACCTTATAGTTCATGGTATAATCCAGATGTCAAAGCTTATGAATACGATCCAGAGAAGGCCAAATTGTTCTTGGTTGAGGCAGAATATGCAGGTCAAGAGGTCGAACTGCTGATCGATGGAAGTAGCGTTTTAGACGAGCGTTTCGGCGAGCTGATCTCGAAAGACCTGGAGGACGTTGGAATTAACGTAAATCTGCGTTCTATGGACTCCAAAACGATAGATTCCAAGGTAGGTGAGTGGGATTTCGATCTGGCATTGAACTCGCACGGTGGAGCCTTAGGTGACCCCAACTTCTTGGCTAAAGTGAACAACGGCTGGCAGTTCAACAGCGATAGGTACTCCGATAACCAAGATCTCATCGATCTCTTAGAAGAGCAGGTAAAAGAGATGGATGAAGATGATCGTCGTGATCTCGTCGATCAGATTCAGGTTATATATGCAGAGGACGTCCCAGTGATTGTTCTTTACTATCCGGAGTGGTTCTGGGCTCACGATGGCGAGGTGGAGATTTATTATACCATTAACGGTGTGGCCAATGGAATTCCCATCCCTATAAACAAGATGGCTTTTCTCTAGGACCTATTTACCGAATGCATGAGGGCATTCGGTACACTTTTTTGCTAAATATTTGAAATATTATATTATTTTTAAATAATGTTATATACTTTGAAAATCGTGCTCTAACGTGAGGCAGGCGACCATGAGCGCTATAGATTGGAACATGGCGTGGAAGGATATGATGAAAAATGCTTCCATGCGTGAGAGGCGTGGAGGGATGGATGAATTTTGGGACAGAATGGCAAAGAGGTACAATGAGTCAGTAAAGCACACCGATCGGGCGGAGAGGATCATTCCAAAGTTAAACATAGATTTCAATTGCACTGTACTGGATATTGGATCTGGGCCCGGAACCTTTGCCGTTCCATTGGCAAAGATGGTAAAGCAGGTAACCGCAGTGGAACCATCTGCGGAGATGTTCTCTTGTTTGAAGAGAAATGTTCAGGAAGCGAATATTAAAAATATTACTTGCATAAATAAAAAATGGGAAGACGTAGTGCCTTTCGATGATTTGGTAAAACACGATGTCGTAATGGCCTCTCATTCGCTTGATATGTTAAACATCGCAGAAATGATTTCTAAAATGAATTTACTTGCCAGCAGATCCGTTTATTTATTTACCTTCGCTGGAAAAAGCATCTCTGATTATGATAAACTTTGGCCTTTGTTGTATGGCCAAGAGTACAGAAAAGCACCTGACTAAATTTATCTTTACAACATACTCTACGATATGGGCATATTAGCAAACGTCGAGATATCGATTTCGGAATTCGAATTGTGCTTCTCTAGTCTGGACGAAGCGACGGAGTACTGGCAAGTTAACCTGAACGAGCGTTCACCCGACGCGAAAGGCATAATAAGGTCGTACTTAGAAGATAATTTGACTGAAGACGATGGGGCATTGTGGTCTAAGCATGAGTCAAAAAACGCCATGATATGGTGGAAAAAGGACGCGGATTAAAGATCATCGTTTTAGAGTGGGATCTAAAAACTCTCTATTTTATATGTGATCAGTTCTACACATGTTTATCTCGCAAATGACAAGCAAAAACTAATTAAAAGTTGGTTGGAATCTTCGAAATGTTTGTTAACAATCAAAATGGAAGAACATATTATGAATTCATCACGTCCCTACTGGTTTCTAATCACACTTATTATGATCCTTGTACCGGTTCAGGCCCAGGAGATCGTAGACCTATATTCAGATATTCAATCCTGCGACATAACTGTAGAAGGTGATCTGAAAGGATGTACGCTGGATGTGGATCTCATTTCGCCTGATGGTCTACTTAGATCCAAATCTCTGGCCTTAAACGGACCTGGCACTTGGATTGTAACCTGGAACGTTCCCCAAGCTGAAGAAGGGTCTTACCAGACTTGTGCCAGGTTGTTAAAAGAGGGAGAGGTTCTCTCCGATAAATGCTTTGACTTTTATTACGGCGGGCTTAGCTATCTCAGATTTGATGTTAGAGATTTTCAAGCAGATCAAAGAGGCATACGAATTTTGGTCTACTCTGAGGACCTGGCAGTGGTCGACATATACTACATGCTAATAAAAGACAACAAGGCCCTATACGTATCAAAAGAAACTTCAGTTCCCATAAGCAGCGGAGTTCGCGCACCCACTCAACTCAGTTGGGATTGGAAACAGCTTTTGGAGAATAACGTAGAATATTCAGGGCGTATCAAGGTAGTAGAGATAAAAGACAATCGGACTCGATCATTCATGAACACCTTCATCGCCAGGGACGATGCCGATATCACAGACACTTACGAAGACGAATCTGGAGCTAGTGCCACCATATTGGGAAAGTCACGGGTTCCCTTTGAAGGATATCTAATTTTCAACCTCACCCAAAATGGAACGTTTATTGAGTCTGTGACCAAGAAAACTCCGGTCCTTTTAACAGACGACGATGAAACTGTGGAGATTTCCTGGAAAGAAACTCTTGATCCTGGAATATACCACCTCAATATCGTGCTCCGGGGAAATGACGGTGACTTGACCGATTTCGAGGAACGCATAATTGAAGCCGAGCCGAGAACGCAAGCATTTGTTTCTGAAGAGATAAAAGAGCCCGAGAAAAGCTCTTCGGTTCCTATCGCAGCCATAGTTGCTATACCAATAATTCTGGCAGTTGTTTTGTATTGGATGAAAAGTCGGAGGGATTAAAACTGCATAATGACAGCAGTCCCTTGTTCGAACTTTCAGTATCCATGAGGCACATAACCTCCCGCAAACGTCAGACTTTTTTGGCGGTTTCAGCAGTGGCTTTGGCGGTGGGCATAGCCATAGTTATGATCTCCATCCAAAACGGCTTCGAGGAGTTCCTAATGGACATTGTGACCAAAAACCTTCCTCACATATCCGTTACTCCCGAAAAGGGTGAGGATTACATTCACCTCTACAAGGTAATGACGGACAACATATGGGCGATCGGGGGAATAACCGCGGTTTCACCTACTTTGGCTACAAGCGCCACCTTCGCTTACGAAGATAATGTAGAAAATGTGGTCATGATGGGGATCGTGCCTTCTGAGGCCGACAAGATAAACAAACTGAGCGAAGATATGGTCCAAGGCGATTTTGCCTCCATCTTGGGCGGCAAGAGGGCGATAATGGGCCTGGCTTTGGCTGACAAGCTGGATCTAAAGAAAGGCGATACTATAGAGGCCAGCTTTCCTGATGCCAAGAACCAAAACTTGGTGGTATCTGGTCTCTTCGATACGGGCTATGCTGAATTGGATGAAAATGTAGCTTACGTTTCATTGGACACTGCACAGGATTTTTTAGATGAGGGTGATGTCATCACCAGCGTCGAAATTAAGCTTGAAGATCTCTTCTTGGCCGATTCCGTTACCATGGAGCTTCAGTCATACGGTTACAATGCAGATAGCTGGCAGAAGCTATATCCTGAGGTTGTGCGAACCTTGGCCTTCGAGAAGGCTCAGAACTTTATAATCATGACGTTGATAATGATCATCGCCACCTTCGGAATAGCCAACGTGATGAACATGCTGGTGATGGAAAAGACAAAGGAAATAGGCATGCTCATGGCCATAGGTGCCAATCGATCTAAGATTAGGCGAATATTCGTGTTGGAGAGTGGAGTCATGGGGCTGTTTGGTGCGATTTTGGGCGGCCTTTTGGGATTGTTTTTTTCCCTTTACCTCAAAAGCATTGAGATTGAATCTCCAACCGAAGGTTTGATGGAACTGCCAATATTGCTCGATCCACAAAACTTTTTAAACATCACCTTATTGGCCATGCTTTTGAGCATGCTGGCTGGCTTGTACCCGGCTCACAAAGCATCGCAGCTCGATCCGGTCGAAGCGCTCAGGGGTTGAATCTCCATGTTCGAGCTGACAGTAGCCAGGAAACACATAGTTTCCAATCCCAAAATGGTCCTATTCACGGTGCTCTCCGTAGCCTTGGCGGTGGGAGTCATCGTGGTGATGATGGGTCTCATGCAGGGTTATAGAGAAGAGATAATCAGCAGCACGGTAGAGAACAATCCTCACATCACGGTGGACCCCAAGGAAGACGAGGACTACATTTACCTCTACAGGACGCTATCTAGTCAGATTTGGCAATACCCAAATGTGGTTGCGGTATCGCCCCGTCTCCAAGGCCAGGCTGGTGCTAAGTACAAAGATCAGGTGGAGGGTGTCTCCTTCATCGGTGCTGATCCCTTTAAAGAAGACTCTCTAATGAACGTTCAAGACGATCTTTTGTGGGGCGACTACTACGAGTTAATATCCAGCCGTCACTCGGTCATAGTGGGGTCCGAGTTGGCCGAAGATTTGGAACTAAAACCTGGAGACGATTTTTACCTCATTCGCAAAGACGTGAAAATCAAGGTGACGCCGGCAGGGTTCATACGAACTGGGACAAACTTCGATCAGACTCTAGTTTACCTGCCCCTGGAGACTGCCCAGGATCTTTTAAATGAAGGGGATGTAGTCTCCCAGGTTGGAGTAAGGCTCAGCGACATTTACTCCGCGTCGATAATTACCGATGACCTCAACTCTCGCACCAGCTACGATGCCCAGAGCTGGCAGGACAAGAGCCGCGACGTTTTGGATTTGTTGGACATCCAGAAGATAATAATGTATATCTTCTACCTTTTAATCTTCGTGATAGCCGGATTTGGGGTGGCCAACACTATGATCATGATGGTATCTCGCCGAACTCGAGAGATCGGCATAATGATGGCCATGGGCACAACTCAACTCTCAATAGTCAAGATCTTTTTAGCGGAGAGTTTGATCTTAGGACCGCCTTCCGCCTTGTTTGGATGTGCACTTTCCTACGTTACCGCCAAGCTGATCGAAGCATACCCCATTGAGGTGCCAAGCGAGGTTTACATGGTCTCCAAGATGACGGTGGCCCTCACCCCTGAGATATATGCCTATGCCGTGGTTTTTGCCTTGGCAGTGAACTTCGTGGCGGGAATATATCCTGCTTATAAAGCCTCCAAGCTGGACCCGGTGGAGGCAATAGCTACCGAATGACCCCGAAAGGGAGGCGCAAATCATGAGCAATATAATTGAGATAAAGAAGTTGAGAAAAGTTTACGGTGACGGTGTGGAGCTGGTGGCTTTAGATGACGTGGACCTCGTAATCAAGGCGGGAGAATTCCTGTCCATCGTGGGCCCCAGCGGCAGCGGCAAATCGACTTTGTTGAACATGTTGGGCCTATTGGACAGTCCAACCAGTGGTGATATGTGGCTAAGGGGTCAGAACATCTCCAGGGCCTCTTCCAAAGAGCGGGCCAGACTTCGCAACAAAGAGCTGGGATTCATCTTCCAATATCACCATCTTTTGCCGGAGTTCACTTCTGTTGAAAACGTTATGATGCCCCTTATGATTGCAGGTGTAGCCAAGGGCAAGGCTCGAAAAAGGGCCATTGAGCTTCTAGAAAGCGTTGGTATAGGGGATCGTTTGAAAAATCGACCAACACAGCTCAGTGGCGGTCAGAACCAAAGAGTGGCAGTGGCCCGGGCCTTGGCAAATCATCCTTCCATCGTGATAGGCGACGAGCCCACTGGAAATCTGGATACGAAGAGTTCAGACATGATTTACGAGCTTTTAAGGAAGCTCAACCGGGAAACAAACCAGACGTTCATTTTGGTCACTCACGATATGGACATGGCGGAAAAGACGGATCGAATATTGAGGCTTGTTGATGGCAAAATAGTGTGTGAGATGTTGAGGGAAGGAGATCATTTCATCACCCATGACTTATGCGAGTTGGAACATCAATGAATTTAAAATAGTATTAGTTGAAAATGGATTTAAGAGCATGTCTAACAACTTGGAATCGAAATGTTTTATAAAGCATATCGGGGTCATAGATTCAGGTCAAATGTGGGACGGCTTATGAGCAAGATTATGCAGAAGACAAATTATATTTCAGATGCAAGATTTTATGAAACTCAATGATCCATTATTCTTTACAGTAGCACAAGTTCGTTGCAGGTGCAAGAACTATGAGATAAATGCGGCTACAGGTTTCTTTTGGGGGGATGACGAACGCAGCGAACTTTATTTTATTACGAATAGGCATGTGGTGATTGATGAGAACGAGGGATACTACCCAGATGAAATTCGTCTTAAGTTACATCGAAATCCTAAAAAACCAAATGCTAATCCAATATATACGATATCTCTATATAATGAGAATGATGAGCATGTATGGCTTGAACATCCACGAAATCAAGAGGTTAAACGTCAGGAAAAAATGATTGACGTTGTGGCAATAAAGCTGGACAAAAATATAATATCCTTTGAGTATTATATTGAATCTTTTAAATTTCATAACTATGCATGTCGTCTTTCAAATTGGGACGATCTTGCAGTAATTGGATACCCCGAAGGGATTTATGACACTAAAAATAATTATCCTATTATTCGCAGGGCAACTCTAGCCTCTGCCCCATCTGTGCCATTCGAAAAAGAACCTAAGATTCTAATTGACGCACAATTACATCCAGGAACGAGTGGTAGTCCTGTTCTAAGCCCGACAAATTATTGCTCAGAATTCAACTATCCAAAGCCTGATGAGGAACCTCTTGAAGCTGTGAGTGAGGATGCTCTTGATGCAGCACGTTTTTCTATATCTCAATCTTTAGTGGGGATCCATTCAGGCGAATTTGATCGGGCTAATCCGGAACTGGGTTTGCACAATGTCTGGTTGGCTGGTTTGATTCCCGATATCATCAGGGAAAGGAGCCTTTACTTTGATAACCTAGGGTGCGAACTTAGCGATTGAGTTATAGTAGAGAACCAATTATAGTCGAAAACCAAGGTCAAATCTCTAACTCTTGCGAGTTCGAGATTAATCCGAAAGTTATCGTTAAACACATACGCTTCATCTAATTGGTTCACGACTATACTTCAAGCATCGATAACCGGCAGTGTGAAATTGATTGTGCTCCCCTTTTCTTTTTCCGACTCTACCCATATGCGACCTTCGTGGACCTCAATTATTCGCTTAACTATGGCCAGACCAACGCCAGTTCCTTCACTATTTTGATCGATTTTGTAAAATAAGTCAAACACTTTATCGTGTTGGTCGGGGTTTATGCCCAGTCCATTGTCCTTTAAAAAGAATACGGTTTCAGCACCATCTCTTTGCCATCCGATTTCTATTTTGTTATGTCGTTTTTCGCTAGCATATTTTATGCTGTTCTCAATTAGGTTCGTCAACACTTCCACCATTCTCAAACGATCTACTTGAACTATGGGCCAATCTTCGACCATAATGATTTTTGTATCGCTAAGTTTTATCTTATCTGAACTTTGATCCAGAGCCTCTTGAACTATCTCCCCAAAAGATACCTCTTCGGGGGGGTTAATCACCCTGCCAATTCTAGAAAGTTCGAGAGTTTCTCTCAAGAGGCGATCCATCTTGTTAACTGCCTTCTCTATCATGTTGACGTCTGCTTCAACCCTCGTTGAATCTTCAAGCACCAGGTCTTCTTTGAGGAAACCTACAAAACCTTGGATGGTGAACAGCGGTGACCTCAAATCGTGAGATACTGTATATGTAAAACGTTCCATTTCTGCGTTTTTATTTTCCAGTTCTGCAGTTCTATCCTTAACACGCAGTTCCAGTTCATCTCGCGCCTTTAAGATCCTTTCCTCTGCTTCGTTACGTAGTATTGCCCCTCCAATACACTCTGCAGCGATAGACAATATGGATATTTCGCTGTAATCCCAATCACGTTCTGAATTACGATCGCCGAATCCTATAAATCCCCAAAATTGATTCTCGATTATTATGGGAACAAGCAAAATAGAATTTATATCTATAGATTTTAGTTTGAACTTATCCTTTAAAGGACAGGGAATCTCGTCTGCAATACATTTTAGAAAGTTGCCAGAAGACAGCATTTGATACCATTTTGGTCCAATGCTGTCGTAAGATATATTTTGGAAATCAGGGTCACTATCAACAATGGATTTTATTCCTTTTGACCAAGAAAATTTATGTTTGATCAAGTGTCTGCCGGTATCGATATCATCGCAATTTTCGATGACGAATATACGATCAACGTCCAATGCGCCGCCAAGTGTACGGAGAGCTTGATCAATGCTGGCGCAGTAGTCGGCAGAGATCAACAGCTCGTGTGAGATGGTGGCAACAGATGATAGAAGAAAATCTCGATAACGTAGTTTATTCTCGGCCAACTTCCGCTCAGTGATGTCGCGTCCGAGGACCACCAAAGCTTTGCGTCCCCCGTCTGAATGAAAAAGAGGTACCTTTATTAGGTCAAAGGTTTTTTTACTGCCATCGGATAACGGTATAGTTTCTTCATCCCGGAAAACAGTGCCTTTTTGCCAGGTTTGCTCGTCTGTGAATTCACACCAAAGTAAAGCATTCTTGTGATCTTCGTTATAATTGGCCAGTTCGGAATCTCTTTTGCCGCGATAATCCACAATTTCAAGCCCAAAAAGCGCCCTACCGGATTCGTTGACCTCTTGCCAACGTCCATTTCCATCTTTAAAACAAACGAAATCTGGAGTGGCATTGATCAAAGTACGGAGTCGTTCTTCACTTTCTTTTAGCTCCCTTTCGGCACGTTTTCGTTTGGAAATATCCCTAACAAAAGCACAGATATACTCTCTACCATCAAAGTTGAAGTAATTTCCACTAATTTCAACCGGAATTGAATTTCCATCTTTTATGTGGTGAACAGACTCAAAGGTCATATGGCCTTGTTTTTTTAGATCGTTCCATTTTTCAGACCAACTTTGGGGTGATGTATCAGGGCTAATATCGTACAGGCTTATTGAAACGATATCTTTACGAGCAAAACCAAAAATCTGGCACGCAGCATCGTTGACATATGCAAGACTTGCATCTTCTTTGACCCACAATATGGAATCTGCAGCATGATCAACGACAAACTGGGTGAAATGCAACTTGTCCATTGCATGCTTTTGTTTTGTAATATCGAATCCTATGAAAATGCAACCGATGGAATTACCATTTCCATCATTTAAATTGCGAGAACGCCAAGAAATTACCTTGAGTTGTCCATTTTTACATTTGATGGTCGTTTCAAAGTATTCTAAAGGCCTCTCAGCGTCTATAGCAGCTTTGAATTTGTCGATTATCTCTTCCCTATATGCATCTTCGGGATAAAGCCACCCCCATATGTTATTCCGTTCTAGAACTTCGTGACACGAATAACCACTGATTCGCTCTGCAGCCTTGTTCCAGATTACTACGTTACCGCGCGAATCAAAGACACTCAGCCAAATTTTGGCATCATCTATAACGTGTTCCTTATACTGATTGAGACTGCAAATATCGCATTCTGCTTTTATGCGCGTGATTGCGTTTCCCATCTGGGAGGTCATCGTTTCAACAGCATTGCGGCAGCACAATGGTACGTCATTGATTGAGTGAGAAGCAATGTTACAGCACCCAATGACACGGTCCAGATGGAATATGGGAACTATAAAAATGGCACACAAGCCTTCGTTTTCTTTTGCCCCTATAATTGGCCATTTTATCTCATGATAGTGACCATAGAAGGTTTTTCCCTCCATGATCAGACTTACTTGATCTGAATCTGGTTTTAAAACTGATGCTGCTTTAATAAAATCATCTGATAAGCCTTTTGCATAGTGTAACACAAATTTGTTGGTATCGTTTTCTTTGAGGTATATGCCACCACAGTCCATCCCAGATATGTCGATTGCCGCATCGAGACTTTGCTCCAGCGCATCGTCGAGAGACGTAGTTCCTGACAGCTTTAAGGCTAAATCACGTTGGGCGATGATCTCTTTTTTCGTCCGTTTGAAATCCACAACGTGTCGTATTTGGTGAGATAAATCTGCGATTTGTATCTTTAAATTTTGAGTGCGATTTTGTATGTAATAATTCACATCATTTTTTAGCGCTTCAACTACGAAAAATTCCTGGTCTTCATTTAGGAGCAAAATGGATGAAAGGTCGGGATGCCTCGAACGTATCATTTTCAGAAAAGATATTCCACTGACCTCTGATATGGTCGTACCAGAAAGTAAGATATCATAAGATGTATGCAACAATTGTTCCGTCGCATCTGCTGCGGATCGTGCAAATTCAATGTAAAATTCACACGATAGTTCAAAGAGCAGCTTTTCTACGTCCGAATTAGAAGTTTCATCCCCCACCACTAGTGCTCTTATAATTGTTTCTCCCATAGATAACCTCCTCATCTATGTGTACATTCATAGACTTTGCACCATAATTTAGAATCTATGTCAATGACGAAAATAAAGAGTTATATATTGACTATAGTGTTTGACTATAGTGTTTAACGATACCTTTTGGACAAATCTCGAACTCTCGTGAGTTTGGGATTTGGCCTATTCGTATCGTTAAGCACTATTCTGGCGAAAACCAATTAGTTTCATCTAATTGGTTCTCGACTATATTTGGCCAAAAGGGCCATAAATCCAGCGTTTTTGGAAAGGGTTATAGTTGTAGCTTGATCATTTGGTGGACTCGTCAGTCTTCTCGAACTCTTGCTGTATATCGCACCCCAATTTGCCGATGGCATCTGAACGACACTGGCGACAATGCCTCATCTGCTTCATGGTCTTGGCAAGTTCGTTTTGAACCTCCCTTTTTTGAGCAGGTGTTGGAGGCTCAATATGTGCAAACCGGTACTGAGGAATGAGAGGCATCACGTTTTGAATGTAGGCCCCCAACTTCTTTATGGTCTTGGATATGTCTTTTACGTGATGATCGTTAATGGTGGGAATGAAAACTGTATTTACCTTCACGATCATCTTACGTTTCACAGCCTCTTTTAGCCCTCTGAGTTGGTGGTCCAATAGAATTTCTGCAGCCTCCAAACCAGTGTACTTCTTACCTTCATAGGTTACGTACTCGTAGATTTCTTTCCCAATTTCTGGATCAACTGCGTTCAAGGTAACTGTGACGTTTGTCACATTTAGCTGATCTAATCGCTCTACTGTATCCGGCAACAGAAGGCCGTTAGTGCTAATACACAAGATCATATGAGGATATTTGTCTCCTACCAGCTTGAAAGTCTCAAAAGTGGGCTCGTTGAATAGAGGTTCACCGGGACCGGCTACAGCCACTACCTTTATGAAGTGAACCTTGTCTAGAACCTCGTCAACCTTTTGTAATGCCTCTTGTGGTTTTAAAACTTGGCTGGTAACTCCGGGTCTGCACTCGTTTACACAATCGAACTCCCGGATGCAATAATTACATTGAATGTTGCACCTGGGCGCCACGGCCAGGTGCATTCTGCCGAAGCTATGGCAAGCTTTCTCGCTAAAACAAGGATGCTCCTTAATTCTCCTTAATTGCTCTGGATCCCAGGGGATCTCTTTTCCGTTAACATCTGCAGTTGGGTAGTTACTCTCGCCCATGATCACGAACTCCGGTCCCTATTGCACTCTTCTTCTCTAAAAGATTATCTGAAATCCAAAACTCTTTAATTCTAATATACACATGTAGGCTTAACCATGTCCAAGAAATATGATAAAATGGTGATCTGGCCAGTTTACATAGACTCAGAGAGAACACGTGGAGCGGGTCGAGCCATATCCAGGCGTCACGCCATTACCAATCCTAAGTCTGATGAAATCTTAATGGCTGCTTTGGAGATGAACCTCGAACCAGAGCTAGAACGAGATAAATGTTACCCTAAACAATGGTGGGATAAAAAGGGCCGGGTTTTAGTCCTAAAAAAGGGCTCTAAGAATTCCGTCCTTAGAGAGATCGCCAGAGCGATCAAGAGCATACGTGGTTAACGTCTTCCTCCACTTCAACGGTCTTGAAGAGTTTCCACATCTTCCACAATCTCTTTACCTGCCACCACTTCGTCTATGCTATGAATTGCGCCACCGAAGTCTTGAATGACCGACTCAATGGCCATATAATCGATGCTCTCCCCCTTAATGGTGATCTTGATGGTCTCCGTCTGTTGATCTACTTCGTGAAGGCTCAAGTTGACTCCAGATACCCCCTTGAGTTTGCTCAAAGCACTGGCAAGTTCTAGAACCGATGGGACATGTGGCTTTAGTACATCCAGTACCAAACGTCTGATGGTCAGTATTAGACACTCCTTATATTTGTTTTGTCTCTTTAAATGTTGCTAAAATAAGCTTCTTAGGCAATACTTAATAATGTTTGTGATTTAGGCCACCATCATGATAGATTTGCATACTCATACCGTCTTTAGCGACGGGGAGTTAATCCCATGCGAGTTGATTCGAAGAGCTGAAGTCAAGGGATACCGCGCTTTGGGGATTACCGATCATGTCGATTTCACCAACGTGGAGTTCGTCCTCACTCAAATTTCTAAGGTTAAGGAACTGGAGGACGTTTTGAATGTTAAGATATTGGTGGGCGTAGAACTCACTCACGTTCCCCCCTCCAAGATGGATAAGTTGGCCACCCTAGCTCGCAGGTTGGGTGCTGAACTGATAGTGGTTCACGGCGAAACTCCTGTAGAACCCGTGGCCCCAGGAACCAATCGTGCTGCTTTGGAGACTGACGTGGACATTTTAGCTCACCCGGGGTTCATAACTTTGGATGAGGCCGACTTGGCTAGGGACAACAACGTTTGTTTGGAGATTACCTCTAGGAAAGGTCATAACATAACCAATGGCCATGTGGCCAGATTGGGTCTTCAAGCAAAAGCGACCTTGGTGGTGGACACTGACACTCATTCACCTGGAGACTTGATCGACCGCCAACGGGCCATTCAAATTGCACAAGGTGCAGGTTTGACGTTGGAGAAGGCCACAGAGATCATCGTCAATAATCCCCTTGTGGAGTTGTAATCATAGTTGTAACCATATTAGTTAACATCAAAATTTATTGAGAGATGAGATCTTGGATGTGGTGGCAGTAGACATATCAGGCAGGCACACAGTAAATAGGCGATATCTCATGGTTTGCGCTGCGGTGGTGGTCAAGATCTCACCAGAGAGTATTGAAAAAATTTATGACATGAAATTGGTGCCTCAAGTCAGCGAATCGATCGATTTGGACGTAGTGGTAACGCTGATCGAAAAAGCAGTTCGGGGACTTTCAGGCGTGGTAATAGCCGAGAAAGGCGACCTTTACAACCAGGAACGCTGGAAGATTGAGTGCATATTAAGCAGGCAATTCAAATATCCGGAGTCGTTAGGTGAACGACGGGCCATAGAATTTGCTCACCATGCATCTTTCGCAGGTAGGAATCTTATGCTAGACTTGTTGAAACGGTGATAACTATGACGACTAAGACCGCAGTTCTTCTGATGCGTGATGATCCAAAAGAACCGCCACGTCCTCAGAAGATGGAGGAACTGAGGGGAATGGCCGAATCTGCAGGCTACGCGATTTTGGCTGAAATATCTCAACAAAAAAGTAGAGACCGTAGGTTTCAACTGGGAAAAGGTAAAATCGCTCAAGCTGTGGCATATAATCCAGACAAACTTATTTTTTACAATCCTCTCAGCCCCGGGCAGGTGTATAATATCTCTAAAGAATTTGGGCAGACAATTATAGATCGCTTCAACTTAATTCTGGAGATTTTTGCTTATAGGGCCTCCTCCAAAGAGGCAAAGCTTCAAGTGGAGCTGGCTCGCTTATCTTACGAAGCGCCTTTTGTCAGGGTCATGGAATCCCTCCGTAAACTAAGTGAAAAACCCGGTTACCGGGGATCTGGTAGCTATGATGTCTCCATGTACAGAGACATTAAGGGCAGAATGGCCAAAATCAGATCGGAACTCAAGAACGTGGAAATAACTGGACAAGTCCGACGACAGAGGCGCAGAGACTTGGGCTTCGACTTGGTGGCTTTGGCGGGTTATACCAATGCTGGAAAGAGCACTCTTTTCAACGTCCTCACTGAAGAGACAGTAATGGCCAAAGACCAGCCGTTCACCACGCTTTCTCCTACAACCAGAGCGGTTAATTCCAAAGAAAGAAGTTTTCTTTTGACGGATACCGTGGGGTTCATAGATGACCTTCCTCTATTTCTCATCAAGGCCTTCAGATCTACTTTGGCGGAGATCGTTCAGGCCGACTTAGTGCTTTTGGTAGTGGATTTAAGCGATCCACCCCAAATATTGCGGGATAAATTGATAGCCTGCCACGATGCCCTTTGGGATTGCGGAAATTATGCGCCCATAATATCTGTCCTCAACAAGGTAGACACGCTGACTGAAGAGGAAGTAGCCTACAGAAAAAGCCAGATTCAAGATTTGTCTCCCAACCCCGTGGTCATTTCTGCCAAGGACAAACGAGGGTTAAGCGATCTACTAAACTTAATATCAAATAAACTCCCTCCCCTAAAGGAGTTCGAGATCAGTTTGCCCAATAACGAAGATGGGATGAGTCAACTTTCAAGGCTTTATCAGGCTGCTGAGGTGATGAACGTCCAATATGGCGAGGCGATTGTCGTCCAATTAAAAGGGAGAGAAGAAATGGCCACGCGATTGTTGAAACGTTCAAACTCGAAGGATATTTCGTTAATTTCAGGTATGGTCTCAGGGGAAGAAGGGCCATGACATCCCTTATCAGAGAGAAATTTCAGCTTAAACAGACCATCGTCACCATCACCGCCCAGAAAAAAAAACACTTGGACGTTGCAAAAGAGGAGATAAGGTTTCAACGGATGCTACTTGAAGCCTTCATAAAACGTGATCCTTTTTTTTTGGTCACTTTGGAGCCTTACGATTCTTCCTTAGATGGCGCGCCAGAGATCATAAAGGCGATGGTAAATGCAAGTGCAACGATGGAAATTGGTCCCATGAGCACCGTTGCAGGGACCATATCAGAGTTCGCGCTTAGGGCCATGATCAAAGCTGGCGCGACTCATGCCATTGTGGATAATGGTGGAGACATTGCTTTAATAAACGACAGAACGGTGCTCATGGGGATTTATGCGGGATCGTCTCCCATTAAGGACTTGGCATTGGAGATACCACCACGAACAGAAATATTGGGCGTTTGCACCAGCAGTGGTAGGGTTGGTCCTTCCATAAGTTTTGGGTGTGCAGACGCAGTCATCGTGATATCCAAGAACGTTTCACTGGCTGACGCTGGGGCTACAGCTTTGGGAAACGCGGTTTCTGAAGAAGGAACTTTAAAAGACTGTTTTGGGGTAGTCGGCAAAATTGGTGTAGAGGGTGCGTTGATCATTAGAGCGGGGGAGATTGCGTTGTGGGGGCATTTGCCTAAAATAAAAAGAGCTCCGTTGAGACCTGACTTGATAACCAAAGCATGAGGTTTGGCAGCATCAGGATTTGCATCACGATGACGATGTTCTTTTCAAAAGGCAGTTTTATAGTCGAAAACCAATTAGATGATACTATAGTGTTTAACGATATCTTTCGGATTAATCTTGAACTCTCATGAGTTTGAGATTTGATCTATTCGTATCGTTAAACACTATAAAAAAAAGCACCTTAAAACGGATATTGCTTATAGATTCACAATTTCTTGCGGAGTACAGATCCGCTCTAAAATTCATATGAATATATCTACTAAATTAATTAACTGAAGATAAATTCTAACGTGAATTAGTAGGACATTCATTTTGTCGGTTCAAACAAGAAAATAATCTAAAAGTAACTTTTTTATATGATTAGTATGTTACCAATTATAAAAGGAGATAATTGATATGAGTGCAATTAAGTTAATGATTACCTATTTGATCATTGGATCAATAAGTGCATCATTACTGATATGTGCCTCTTGTGCTTCCGAGGATCATTTTACAAATATTTTTAAGGAAGATAAAATACATATGAGTGATCTGCCTATTAAAGAAGATAAAATACATATGAGTGATCTGCCTATTAAGGAAGATAAAATACATCTCAAAACATTAATTATAGAAGAGGAAAATTTGGATTTTTTGGAGAGCGTCGTTAATATAGATTCTTCAGAGGACGTTGTTGATATAGATCATCCGGGATTGCCAGGTTCCAACGAAAGTGAACTTTGGATCGTTTCGCCATATAGCAGTAACGTTCGCACTGCTTATCTTGAAATAGCAAAGGACAGAACCGCAAAAGAGTTGATAATCCCCGACATGAGTGGAACTTTAACGCTCTACGAAGAGTATCCCAACGGCGAGAATGTAAGTTATTATTCGGATTTCCAAGTTGTCAAAGGGCACGTATATCGAACCTGGTTCCAAGCAGACACCATAGGTCGCCATAAGCTACGGTATGAGGTATATGATTCGAAATCCAATGTTACTTCATATAGCAACGAAATTGTGTATGACGTAATCTATGGGTCACTTGTGGTCGTAGTACCTGATGTCATGGTATACGAAAGAGAGACGGGAGTCATGCAGGTCATTGCCAATGGTGGCTGTGATAACGGGAATTATTCGTATCAATGGTACGAAGGAAAGTCCAGCCTAACAGATGGTATGATACTCGTCGGGGAGACTAACAGCACAATTTACATATTAGCAGACAAAGAGGGCTGCAGGAACTTCACCTGCAAAGTTACCTGCCCTGGTGACATTCAAGCCGAAGATTGGGGTTATTTGTGCGTGCTCGATGAGGATACTAGAATTCCTCCCGAAAACGAGGACAAGGGACGGGTTTACCCTACGTGAAATAAAATCACGGCGTTAACCAACGCTTGGTTAACGCTGATTATAGTGTTTAACGATATTTTTCGGACAAATCTCGAACTCGCAAAAGTTAGAGATTTGTCCAAAAAGTATCGTTAAACACTATTCTGTTGAATCCAATTATGATGTTCTTGTCCAAATATGGCAGTTTTTTTTAGAATTTATTCTGCATCATGAGGCCTTCGGTAGTCATATGGATATGGTTTAGCATACTTCATTCCAAATTGATGTAAAATCACTCTTACCTGTTTCAGCGTATACTCCACATTAAAAGTTCTAAGTATTAGATCTCCAACTTCTTTAGTTGTCCAATTGTCTTTTTGATGAAGAAGGTCTTTTAGCTCATCTTTTTGATGATCTGATAGCTTAGAAGGTCGCCCCACACCCCAATATCTTGGGATTTACCCATCACAACCATTTGTATTCCATCACTCTTGCCAAAGATATCCTACGCTTCGTGTAATTCCAACGCGTTGTGACGAGACTACAATGCTTTTTCCTTCATAACGATATTTAACAAAATATAATCTTTTTAGAATCCTTCCATCGCGCTCAGATCGTATTTTCTTATTGAGTTCTTCAAGACTGACGTGTTTTTGAATGTGGATCTGTTCAGAT
>Ga0272441_10004761_pt1 | contig 24165 bp, 18 predicted proteins | sample SSMProp6N_FD_193582 | JGI IMG/M metagenome (GOLD analysis project Ga0272441, IMG submission 193582) | Marine sediment archaeal communities from Little Sippewissett salt marsh, Falmouth, MA, United States - SSM-Prop-6N | ecosystem: Environmental > Aquatic > Marine > Wetlands > Sediment ...
TCGTGGCGGCTGCCTCGGCGGCGTCGACGAACACGGTCAACACCGGTGTGGGGTCTTCGATCGACGCACCATCGGTGCCCTTGAGGCTGTCGAGGCTGATGGCCCACAGAGCATCCACATTCCGCGCCGCCCGCGACACGGTGTGGTTCGGGTTGGTGGGGAACGTGTCGGCTTTGGTTTCGAGGGCGTCGATGACGATGCGGCCGGCCAGGCCGGGGAGGCGGCCGTTGAGACGCCACACCGACTCGTCGATATTCGGCTGGACGGTGAGATACCGGTCGTGGAACGCCATCTCCTCATCGATACGGGTCATACGCCGCCGTTTCGCTGCCCGGTGCCGGATCCCGGCAATATCGAAACCCGCCAACTCAACCAACACGTCGCACGTGTCATCCCTCCCCGCGAACCGGCCGACCGCTACCGCCCGGTCAAACCCGATCACACCGGATGTGACCGCGTCTTCAACATCCGGCAGTTCTTCGAGGTGTTTGGCGGTCGCGACGAGGTCTCGTGCGGTCTCTGGGGCGACGTCGAGGCGGCCCCGCACCCATTCACCCAACGACCCACACCCCGCCCCCAACGGCATCTGCCTGCGGTCAACCTCACGCAACAACACCAACTGTTCAGCCCTCGCCCGGGCAACCACAGCCTCACGATCAAGCAACTCCTGCTCAATCCGATCGTTGGTGGCGGTCTCGATATCCATACCCGCAACCTATCAACCAGGTACGACACAAATGCGGGATCACGACAAGCGAATCTCGGACTGAGGGGGAGGAATCCGGTAGAACGAGACGAAAGCCTGGGCTACGCGCCTTCTAGGTAACCCTCCAGTTTCCTGGCGCGGGCAGGTTGTCGTAGTTTTGCGAGGGCTTTGGTCTCGATCTGACGGATACGTTCTCGGGTGACGCTGAAGTGGTCGCCGACCTCTTCAAGCGTGCGCACCTTGCCGTCGGCAAGGCCGAAGCGCATGACGAGGACTTCGCGCTCGCGGTCGTTCAAGGCCTCGAGGGCAAGGCTGAGGTAGCTCTGCAGCAAGTGGAAAGCGGCGGCCTCGACCGGGATCTCGGCTTCGGTATCTTCCACGAAGTCGCCGAGCGTTGAGTCGTCTTCTTCGCCGAGCGGCGTCTCGAGCGAGACGGGATCCTGCGCGATGCGCCGGAGTTCGGTGACCTTGTCGGGTTCGAGCTCCAACTCCTCGGCGATCTCCTCGATCGTCGGGTCCCGCCCCAGCTCTTGCATGAGGGTGCGCTGCGTCCTGGCGAGCTTGTTGATGGTCTCCACCATGTGCACCGGCACCCGGATCGTGCGGGCCTGATCGGCGAGCGCCCGGGTTACGGCCTGGCGAATCCACCACGTGGCGTACGTTGAGAACTTGAAACCTTTGCGGTAGTCGAACTTCTCGACGGCCCGGATCAGCCCGAGGTTGCCTTCCTGAATGAGGTCGAGCAACCCGAGTCCCCGCCCGATGTACTTCTTGGCGATCGACACGACAAGCCGGAGGTTCGCTTCGACGAGTCGTTTGCGCGCCTTGTCGCCGTTGCGAACGGTCCGCTCGAGGATGACGCGGTCGGCCGTGTCCAGCGCCTCGCTCTCGGCCAATTGCTCCTCGGCCCGGTAACCGGACTCGGCCTGCATCGCGAGCTCGACCTCCTGCTGCGGCGTGAGCAGCGGGAACCGGCCGATCTCCTGCAGGTACATCCGCACAGGGTCGGAGACGTGGACGAGCTCGTCATTCGAGAGGTTGGTTGCCGCAAGACTGTCCAGTGAGTCCTCGCGGATCGGGATGCGTTCCTCGCGCAGGGCCAGGAACACAGCGTCGAATGACTCTTCGGGTGCGCCGACTTCCTCAAGCTCCTGCTGGACCTCGGTCATGACAAGGAAGCCGCGTTGGCGACCTCGGGACGCCAACTCCTCGAACACGATTTTGACGATCTCGTTCATTCCCTGCTCCGCAATTCCCTACGTTCGTTCTGCAACGCTATCAGGCGTTCGAACCGTTCTGAATACCCCTGTGCGTCACTTTCGGCATCGATAGCGGCAAGTTCGGTCTGTACCTCTTCGATTCGGCGCTCTACCGCCTCCTGCTTGAGCCGTTTCAGCACGTCATCGGCATCCGGGAGCGGACGCTGTTGCATCGCAAGCATGCGCAGGAGGGCGGCCTCGGGTTGGTCGTCGGATCCGATCTCGGAACCGAGATCCGGTACCACACCGGGTTCAAGCGGATCGACGAGCCCGTTGATCACCTCGAACGCCGCTCGATAGGAGGGCTCCGAGAACAGGTCGGCCGTGACATCGAGCGTTCGTACGGCTGGGTCGTTGGCGAGCAGGAGGCGCAGCATCTCGCGTTCCGTGCGCTGCGGACCCGTCAGCTGGCGCTCGTCCATGGGCGCCGCCCCGACACTCGGCTTGGCGGAACTGCGGAGCGCCAACTCGACTGTTGGGACGTCAACACCGGTGCGACGCGAAACCAACACGGCGTATTCGTGGCGCACAACGGGATCGGGGTGAAGCGCGATGAGCGCAGCCGCCGCCCGAACGGCTCGTCCGCGAGACTCGGGTTCATCGAGGTTGAATCCAGCGAGTTCACGGTCGATGCGGAACTGGAGGAGCGGCGCCGAGTCCTCGATCGCCGCCTTCAGGTCTCCGAAGTCACCTTCAGAGACGAGATCTGCCGGGTCGCGCCCTTCGGGCAGGACAGCGACGCGAAGGTCGAGATCACCAGGAACCGAGCGTTCGAAGCCCCGCGCAGCCGCGCCCGCGCCCGCCTCATCCGCGTCGAAGGCGAGCACAACCCGCTTCGAGAACCTTCGGAGGAGATCCAGGTGCTCCTCCCCCAGCGCCGTACCGCATGTCGCCACGGCGACCGGCATCTCTGACAGGTGGAACGCAATGACGTCGGTGTAGCCCTCGACCACCACGGATTCGTCAGAACGCACGATCTGCGACTTCGACCAGTTCAGACCGTAGAGCAGCCGTGACTTGTGATAGATCGGCGTCTCGGGCGAATTGAGGTACTTCGGACCCTCGCCGTCGAGCAGGCGGGCTCCGAATCCGACCGCGTCGCCCCGGACGTCGTAGATCGGGAACATGAGCCGGTTTCGGAAGCGGTCCACCAAACCGCCTCGCCTCGACCGTGAGGCCAATCCGGCGGCGGTCATCGCCTCGTCTCTCACCTCGGCTTCGCGCAGGTGGTTCACCAGCGTGTCCCATGCTTCTGGCGAATAGCCGAGGTGGAACCGGTCAACGACGTCAGCGTCGTAGCCGCGGCTTCGGAGATAACCCCGCGCGTGACCCGCGTCATCGCCCTTCTTGAGGCGCTCGTTGTAGAACGCGACGGATCGCTCAACGGCATCGATCAGTCGCTCGCGACGGTCCCGGTGTCTTGCCGCATCGGGATCGATGGTGAGTGTGACACCCGCTCGACGGGCGAGCAGCTCGAGCGCGTCCGAGAAACCAAGGCCCTGGGTCTCTTGAATCCAGCCGAACACATCACCGCTCTTGCCGCATCCAAAACAGTGGAAGAGGCCGCGACCCGGATCGATCGAGAGGGAAGGGGTCTTCTCAGAGTGGAATGGGCAGACCGCCATGACCGAACGGCCCGAACGTTTGACGCGCGTCACCTCGGAGGCAAGCTCCACGAGGTCGGTGCGTTCACGCACCCGGTCGATGTCTTCGCGCGAATAGGCCATCAGGAGTCAGCGTAGAAGGAACCGATCATGAACACGCCGGCACGACCGCCGAGGTCAACTCGCTTCTTGGCGAGCCACTCCCGCCATCATCAGGCCAACTTCCTCACGAGTCGCCGTCGCGGGATCAACGATCCCCATGATCCTGCCCTCGTACATGACTGCGATCCGGTCGGAGAGGCCGAAGATCTCGTCGAGGTCCTCGGAGATCATCAACACGGCGGTCATTTGGGTCCGATGTTCGAGCAGCTTCTGCTGGATGAACTCGGCGTCCGTCAGCTTGTTTCGCTTGTCGATGAGGCGGCGGTGGATGTACTCGGCTGCTCCGATGTCGACACCGCGAGTTGGCTGAGACGCGACAAGGACGATAGGAGACGACGAGAGCTCCCGCGCCATGATGAGCTTCTGGATGTTGCCACCTGACAGGCTGCCGCACGACGTCTCGATCGACGGTGTGCGCACGTCGAACGATTCGACGAGATCGTGAGAGTGGTCCTTGATTGTCGTGAAGTCGAAGAGGCCGCGTTTCAGGTATTCAGGACTCGCGTAGTCGATCAGCAGCAGGTTCTCCCACACCGTGAACGCACCGATCGCGCCTTCACGCATGCGTTCCTCAGGAACGTAGGCCAGGCCGGCCTGTCGTATCTTCTTCGGGAGAGCGTTCGTGACATCGACCCCTTCGATCTTGATTGTCCCGCTCTTCACCTCACGCAGTCCGGCGATGGTCTCGGCCATCTCTCGCTGCCCATTTCCGGAGACGCCCGCGACGCCCAGGATTTCGCCCTTTCGCACGTCGAGGCTGAGAGCGTCCACGGCTACCAGACCCCGGTCGCCCATCACGGTCAGGTCTCGGATCTCGAGAGCGACCTCACCGGGCTCGGCAGGCAGTTTGTCCGGGCTGAGCTTCACTTGCCGCCCCACCATCATGTTGGCGAGGCTCTCTCGAGTGGCCCCTTGCACCGGTACCTCCCCGGTGACCGCGCCGTGCCGCAGCACCGTGATGCGGTCGCTCAGAGCCAGAACCTCATGCAGCTTGTGGGAGATGAAGATCAGGCCGCGCCCGTCCGCGGTGAGTTGACGGAGTGTCACAAACAGCTGGTCGACCTCTTGTGGCGTGAGCACCGCCGTCGGCTCGTCGAGGATGAGCAGGTTGGCTTCGCGATAGAGCGCCTTGAGGATCTCCACGCGCTGGCGCTCACCAACTGAGAGCTGCCATATGACAGCCGACGGATCAATCTCGAGTCCGTACTGATCCGCAAGCTCCACGATCCGTTTCGATACGACATCCAGGTCGGTGATGAAACCTCGACTTGACGGCAGACCAAGCGCCACGTTCTCTGCAACGGTCAGGGTGGGGACCAGCATGAAGTGTTGGTGGATCATCCCGATCCCGTTGTCGATCGCAGCGTTCGGGCTGTCGATCGTCACGAGATCTCCGTCGATTCGGATGGTTCCTGCGTCCGGCGGATACAGGCCGTAGAGCACCTTCATCAACGTGCTCTTTCCGGCTCCGTTCTCACCGAGCAGCGTGTGAACTTCGCCCGCGTAGAGGTCGAAGTCGACGTCGTCATTCGCGAGGACACCCGGAAACCGTTTCGTGATTCCCCGCATCTCAAGCATCGGACTGTCCGTCACACGCTGCTCCTCGTCATGTGGTCGGGGGATCGAACGATCCCCCGACCAGCCGTCGTTCTAGCCTTCGTCCTTGAATGTGTTGATCGCGTCGTCGCCGATTTGCTTGACGTCATCCGGCAGATCGAAGTCCTCGTTGTACTCGATCACAAGGCCGTCGTTGGCGAAGGTGATCTCGTACAACTCGCCGCCGAGGGTGCCGTCGCCGACCTTCTTGATCATGTCCTCAAGCATGTGCTCCCAGTGGTACACCTGCGACGCCACAACGATCTCCGGGGCGAGGACCGTCTGATTTGACTGCGTGCCGAACCACAGGACGCCCTCGGTCTTCGCTACGCCAACCGCGCCAACGGTCATCTGTGCCGTGCCCGACAGGACGTCAGCACCGGCGCCGATCAACGACTGCGCGGCTTCGGAAGCCAGCGCAACGTCGCTGAACGAGTCGATGTAGTTGATGTTGACGGTTGCATTCCCGTTCTGCGAGAGCACGCCGGCTTCGAATCCGTCCACATAGAGCTTTGCGTCACCAACTTCGATCGGACCGACGATGCCGACGTTGCCGCTCTGAGAGAGGGCTGCCGCCATCTTCCCCATAACGGTTCCGCCCTGGTCCGATGCCGCCTCATACGAGAAGACGTTCGGAAGACCGAAGGTATCCGCCGCTGTTCCCCATGCAAACGAGACCTCTGGGAAATCGGGTGCGATCTCCTGGAGCGAACCGCCGTATTGGGATCCGTGGGCAATCACCAGGTCGAACCCGTCAGACGCGTAGTCGCGGATCGCGACGGCCGCATCTTCGACGACAAATGTGCCGTCGGTCACAGAGACCTCGCCAATAACTCCGTCTTCCTGCAGCATGTTGGCGGCGTCGACCATCGACTGGGTGAACGCCAGGTCGTTCGACGCGGACGGTGCAATGATTGCGACCTTGAAGTCTTCGCCACCAACGTCGTCGCTGCTACACGCAGCGCCAACCAGCGCCAACGCCGCCATCAGAACGATGAGTGTGATACTTCTTCTCTTCAAGTCTTCCTCCTTGTTTGCCAGGCCATGGACGGCCCCTTACGTACCTCTCGTGAATGGCTTCGTCAGCGCAGACGGCGCCCGGAAGCGACGTGCCACAAAGACCAAAGCCAAGATAGTGATGATGGCGGGCGCCATCGCAGCCAGATTGGAGAGGTCGCGCGGGATGATCTCCAACGTCTTCAGCTCCAAGACCAACGCGTTGACAAACCCGAACAACAGTGCGCCCAGCATGATGCCGGTCGGCCTCCACGCCCCGAAGTACACGAGGGCGATGGCGATGAACCCTGCCCCGTTTGTCAGGTTTTGCTGGAAGATGCCCAGCGTGATGGCAAGGACCGCACCGGCGATGCCGGCCAGGGTTCCTCCGATGATCTCGGTTGCGTAGCGAACACCGGCAACGCTGACACCGAGCGTGTCCGCCGCGTCCGGATACTCACCGACGGCGCGGATCTTCATTCCGAACGTCGTCCGATTGATGACGAATGTCGCGACCGGGATCGACAGGAACGCGAGGTAGATCACGAGGCTGTGCTGGAAGAAGATCTCGCCGACGTACGGGATGTCAGAGAGCAGCGGGATGTCCACCTGCGGGAACGTATCGATCGGGATCGGCGTCCCGACAAGCTTCTGGAACAGGAGGTCACTCATGCCGAGTCCGAATAGGAAGACGCCGATGCCGCTGATTCCCTGCTCGGCCTTGAGCGTGACCGCGATCACCGCAGAGGCGAGGCCGAGGATCAGACCAACGATGGCGCCGGCGAGCAAACCGAGCCACACGTTGTCGGTCTTCAGGACGGCGTAGTAGCCGGCGAACGCGCCGAGCAGCATGATCCCGTCGACACCGAGGTTGAGGACACCGCTTCGCTGTCCGAAGGTCTCACCAAGGGCAGCGAGAAGAAGTGGAACGGCAAGGCGAATCGCTGAGGCACCGACGGCCACGAGCACAGCTGTAGTGAAGATCTCACTCATCGCGGGTCCTCGTTGAACTCGTCCTGACCATAGGAGTCAGTCCCTCTGGGCGCGGCGTCATACACAGAGCCGAGAGCGGAGTCCTCATCGTCGAGCGGCGTCTTCCCGTCGTCGGCGATCTCCTGATCACGCCCATCCACCGAGAGCAGCTTCACCCGATACCGGTCCGCGGCCACCACGAACACAACGACGAGGCCGTTGAGGGCGACAATCAGAGCGGACGGCACCTGCACGGCTCGCTGAAGAGCCTGCCCGCCGACGATGAGGCCGCCGAATAGGAACGACGCCGGTATCGTCCAGATCGGGTGGAGACCACCGAGCAGCGCGGCAACGATGCCGTTGAAGCCTGCGCTGCCGGTGAATCCCATCGTCGAACCGTCCGTCACCATCCGATGGCTCTCACTTCCGAACACGAGCACCGCCCCGGCCAGGCCGGCGAAGGCGCCCGAGAGTGTGAGCGCCAGAGCGATTGTTCGCCGCACCGGGATGCCGGCGTATCGAGCGGCGTGCTCGCTGAGTCCCACCGCGCGCAGCCGGTAGCCGAGCGGCGTGCGCCAGAGGAGGTAGTACGTGGCGATCGCCCCGAGAATGGCGAGCACGGGACCGATGTGGAACCGGTCGCCGAAAATGATCGGAAGGTCGGCGGACTCCATGAGACGTTCGGTCTGCGGGATTCGTGTGCCCCGCTCGATCTCGGCAGGGTCGATGAGCGGACCGCGCAGCAGGTAGCTCATCAGCTGGACCGCCACGATGTTCAGCATGATTGTGCTGAGAATCTCGTTGACTCGGTAGTACGCCTTCAGCGCTCCGGGAATCCATCCCCACAGGGCACCACCGAGAATCCCCGCCATGAGGACCAACGGGACCATGATGATGGGCGGCATCTCCGGCAGATAGAGCGCCGCGATCGTTGCGAACAAGCCGCCGAGCACCATCTGGCCTTCGGCGCCGATGTTGATCACGTTGGCGCGGAACGCGATCACGATGCCGGTACCGACGAACAGCAGCGGCGTCGCCTTGAGAATTGTGGCGATCAGAGCGTCACCGGAGCCGAACGCCCCAACGAACATCTCGGAGTAGCCCTCGATCGGGTTAGCGCCGAGAAGTAGCAGCATGACGGCGCCGAAGATGAGCGCCGCGAAAACGGCGAGCACGGGGATGCTGTACGCCAGAATGCGGCGTTGCTGGTGACTGAGGTTGATGCTCATCCCGCGTTCACCGGAGACTGACCTTGACCTTCCGTCGTACTGCCACGGCCAGGATTCTCAGATATTGACGAAAAGTCAAATCGGTTTGGATGCTTGTTGGAATACGCGCTCATGTTCTGATCGCATTCAGGTAGTTGTAGATCGTGATGCGGCTCACACCCATGAGATCGGCGATGTCCTCGATCGACCGTCGCAGGAGGAACGCGCCGCGTTCATCCAGGAGACGCACCGCGATCTGTTTGTCGGTTCGATCGAGGTCAGGCAGCGGAGCGCCGAGTTCCTCCTCAATCCTGCCGACGAGATTGCTGAGGGCATCGGCCAGCGAACCGACCCTCGCGTAGGCGACGACGTCGCCGTCCCACTCGATCGGCACGTCAAGTGCCTCGGCCTCGTCGGGAGCGACCATCGTTGCTCCGGTCGCCTCGATGGCCGGGCGGACGGCTTCAACAACGGGGTGATCGCTCCGACTCACGATTCGGTTCGGCGCTCGATTTGAACGGTCACTCTGGTTGCGCCGGCGTCCATGGACGCGTGCAGCATGTCGGCGAGAGCAGCAACAACCCGGTCGGCGTCACCCTCAATCGTCGTGCCGAAGGCGTCGATGAACGGTTCGAATCCATGGTTGGTCACCGCATCGACTGCGGCGACAACAGGTGGGCCGAGCGAACCTTCGACAAAGGGTTCGACCATGAACTCCGCGCGATACCCGGGCATCGCCACTCCCGTGTTGCTCGCGCCGCACTGTAGTGCGGCCAACCGGAGCCATCCCAACCGCACCGAGTTGACAAAATGTCAACGGCACGAGGATGATACGGTTGAGGGATACTGAGGAGGCTCGACCATGGAATCCACATCGTTCACCGTGAATGGACATCCTGTCGAGGTAGCCGCCGACCACCCACACCTGCTTTCCGCGCTGCGCGAGGAGCTCGGCGTGACCTCCCCCAAGGACGGGTGTTCGCCGTCCGGGCAATGCGGCGCTTGCACGGTGCTCCTCGACGGTAAGGCGATCCAGAGTTGCCTCGTCTCCATGGAGAAGGCGAAAGGCAAATCAGTGACCACCCTCGAGGGTTTCGAGGACTCCGAACGGAAGCAGCTTGCCGACGCGTTCGCCTCTGCCGGAGCACTCCAATGCGGGTTCTGTACGCCGGGGATTCTCGTTCGTACGAAGTCGCTCATCGACCAGAAAGGCGCCGATCTCGACCGAAAGACGACAGCCGGCCGCCTCGGTGCCCACCTCTGCCGCTGCACCGGATACACGAAGATCTTCGAGGCGATCGATCTGCTCGTTGCCGACGACGTCGCCGCTCCGAGCACGCCCGACCGGGTCGGCGAATCAGGCGCCAAGTACGAAAGTGTCCAACTCGCGCTCGGGGAACGCGGCTACGTGGACGACATCAGGCCGGAGGGCCTCCTCCACGGCGCACTCCGTCTCACCGACCATGCACGCGCCGATGTGCTTCGTATCGACACATCTGCGGCCGAGGCCGTTGAAGGTGTCGTCGCCGTCTTCACCGGTGCGGATGTGCCGGGCAAGCTCCACGTCGGAATCATCTACGAGGACTGGCCCGTATTCATCCCGGAAGGTGGCCGAACGTCCTACTACGGCGATGTAATCGCAATCGTGGTGGCAGAATCGAAGTCCATCGCACGTGCCGCAGCGGACCTTGTGGAGGTCGAATACAACGTCCTCACGCCCTTCGCCGACCCGCATTCTGCGCTCGCCTCCGACGAGGCCGCCGTGTGGGGCCTCGACGCCAACGTGCTCTCAACGTCGGCCTACCAACGCGGCGACGTCGATGCTGCCCTCGCTGCGTCGGCACACACCGTCCACGAGGTGTTCCGCACCCAGCGGGTCGAGCATGCGTTCCTCGAACCGGAATCGACCCTGGCGGTACCGACGGAGGGTGGCGGCCTCCACGTCTATTCGGGTGGACAAGGCGTGTGGGACGACCGCAACCAGATCGCCTCCCTGCTCGACGTAGATCCATCAACGATCATGGTCGAACTCGTGTCGAACGGCGGAGCCTTCGGGGGCAAGGAAGACATGTCGAATCAGGGTCAGACGGCGCTCGCCGCACATCTGCTCCAGCGACCGGTCGCCTGCACCTTGACACGCGAGCAGTCGTTCCGCATCCACGCAAAACGTCATCCGATTGAGATCGAGGTGTGGGCGGGCTGCGACGCCAGCGGCAAACTCACCGCACTCCGATCGCGCATGATCGGTGATTCCGGACCGTACGCCTCAGTCGGGATGAAGGTCCTCGAGCGTGCCGCTGGCCACATGAGCGGTCCGTACGTCGTCGACACCATCGACGTGGAGGCCATCGCCGTTCGAACGAACAACCCCGTGTGCGGAGCGTTCCGCGGATTCGGCGCCAACCAGGCGCAGTTCGCCATGGAAGGGGTCGTGGATCGACTCGCAGACGCAGTCGGGATCGACGGCTGGGAGATGCGGTCGCGCAACATCATCGAACCCGGCGTAGTGTGGGGTCCCGGCCAAATCATGGACGACGGATCCCGCGGCATCCGGGAATGCCTCGATGCCGTGAAGCCCGCCTACGAAGCGGCGCGCACGGGAGGCAAGGCGGTCGGCCTCGGAATCGCTTTGAAGAACTCGGGACTCGGCAACGGCTTCGTCGAGGTCTCCAGAGCGGTCGTCCGCTTCGACCCGGACGGCACCGTCGAGGTCCGCCATTGCTGGACCGAGATGGGCCAGGGCGTTCACAACGTCGCGCTTCAGGTCGCAGCGGAGGAACTCGACATCGACCCCGACCGCATCCGGGTCGTTGTGGACACAACGAGGGAACTCGGAGCAGGCCAGACAACCGGCTCTCGCGGAACGGTGATGGCGGCCGGCGGAGTCGCCGACGCCTGCAGGGTCGCCAAGGATGGTGGCCTTGAAACCGGCGTCGACTACTACGGCGAGTACGTCGTCGACTGGACCGACGCACTCGAGGACGAGGTCGAGAATCCGACCATCCACTCTGCCTTCGGATACGCCGCGCAGGTGGTGATCGCCGACAAGGAGACCGGAGTCATCGAGAAGGTCGTTGCAGCCCACGATGTTGGACGTGCGGTGAACCCGAACCTCGTCGAGGGCCAGATCGAAGGTGCCGTGCACATGGGTGTCGGTTACGCGCTCACCGAGGAGTTCCCAACCGATGAACTCGCTCGTCCGACAAAACACACCCTGCGCAGCCTCGGCATCATCCGAGCGAAGGACATGCCCGACGTCGAGACGATCATCGTCGAGGTCCCCCAACCCCGTTCCCCATTCGGCGTCAAGGGTGTCGGCGAGATCGGCCTCGTGCCGACTGCAGGAGCGATTGCCGCGGCGCTCTACGAGGTCGACGGTGTCCGCAGAACGAGAACCCCGATGAACGTCCACGAACCGCTTCGGGAGAGGAGCACCACATGAACAACGTCACCCCCGGCCTTGTCTGCGCCCACCACCACCTCTACTCCGAACTGGCGAGAGGGATGCCTGCGCCACCTGAGGTCGCTACCGACTTCCAGGGGATCCTCGACCAGGTCTGGTGGCGCCTCGACGCCGCTCTCGATCTCGAGATGCTCGAGTGGTCAGCGAAGCTGGGAGCCCTCGAAGCCCTCGAATCCGGCACCACGGCGATCATCGACCATAACGAGACACCGAATGCCATCGAGGGGTCGCTGTCCGTCATCGCTGACGCCTGCGCGGAGGTCGGTGTGCGAGTCGTGACGGCATACGGCATCAGCGACCGGCACGGCCACGAAGGGGTAGTTCGCGGGCTCGAAGAGAATCGTCGATTCCTCGCCGACGGTGGGAACGGCATGGTCGGTATCCACGCCGCCTTCACGTGTACCGATGAGTCGCTCCAGGCGGCAGCAGCGCTGGCAGACGAGTTCGACGTCGGTGTGCACATCCACGTGTGTGAGGGACCCGGAGACATCGACGCTCCACAACGGCTCGCAGGACTCACCAACGACAAGTGGCTCCTCAGCCACTGTGTCTTCCTCCCCACCACCCACGAACTCAAAGGCACGATTCTCCACAATCCACGCTCGAACCTGAACAACGGTGTCGGATACGCAGAACCGGCCCGGTTCGGCAATCCGGTGGCGCTGGGCACGGATGGGATCGGAGCGAACATGATCGAGTCATTCCGCCTCGCCTACGTGATGCAGCGGTCGGTTGATGTGACCGTAGGCCCCGACCCGGCATGGTCCTGGCTCGAGAACGGATGGAGCCTCGTCCCTGGTGCACTGAACGACGAGGTCGTGTGGTCGTACGACCCGATGGATCCCTGGCACATCGCGTTCACGTCCGGCATCCACCCGCTCAAGGTGAAGGTCGACGGAGACGTCGTCTTCGCCCGCGGGACCACGACCCGTGTCGATGCCGAGGAGATCAGAGCCAAAGCCCGAGAGCAAGCCGCCCGCCTGCACGCCCGCTTGTAGCGGAGAGGAGCCGACCGATGTCAGACCGCTTCCAGCCCATCACGATGGAACAGCTCACGGACTGGGTCTTCACCGAACTCGATGAGCACAACGCGATCTTCGGTATCCCCCGAGGGGCGTTCTTCACGCCGTCGCAGACCGACCGATTCCGCCAGCCCAACTACGGACAGACCCTAGATACACCGTTCGGGGTGGCAGCCGGGCCCCACACGCAGATGGCGCAGAACATCATCGTCGCGTGGCTCGTCGGTGCCCGGTTCATTGAGCTGAAGACGGTCCAGACGCTCGACGAACTCGACGTCAACAAACCCTGCATCGATCTCGAGGACGAGGGATACAACGTCGAGTGGTCGCAGGAGCTGAAGGTCTACCAGTCGTTCGACGAGTACCTGCGTGCGTGGGTCCTCATCCACGCGCTTCAGAAGAAGCTCGGGTTCCCCGGTGATGCCCCGGGGATGATCTTCAACATGAGCGTCGGCTACAACCTCGAGGGGATCCTCAAGCCGAACGTCCAGTGGTACCTCGACGTCATGAATGACTCGTCGGAGTATCTGGAGAAGTACGTCGACATCGTCGCCGAGCGCTACCCGGAAGTCCGCGACATCAACATCCCGGTACAGCTCTCAAACACGATGACGCTATCGACCATGCACGGGTGCCCGCCGGAGGAAATCGAGCAGATCACCACCTACCTCCTCAACGAACGTGGGCTGAACACGTCGGTGAAGTGCAATCCCACGCTCCTCGGCGCCGAGCGGGTTCGCGGCATTATCAACGATGAACTTGGCTACTCCGACATTGTGGTGCCCGATGAAGCGTTCGGTCACGACTTGAAGTATGTGGACGCCGTCCCGATGTTCCACAACCTGAAGCGCATCGCGAAGGCCAAGGACCTGACGTTCGGCCTGAAGCTCTCGAACACGCTCGAAGTCGAGAACCACCGTCTGGAGTTCCCGGATGACGACATGATGTACATGTCGGGCCGCGCCCTCCATGCCGTCACCACGAACCTCGCCCTCCGCCTCTCCGAGGAGTTCCGCGGCGACCTCCTGCTCTCGTTCGCCGGCGGGGCCGACGCGTTCAACGTCACCGACCTACTGCGGTCCGGCATGACGACGATCACGGTGTGCTCCGACCTGCTCAAGACCGGCGGCTACTTGCGCATGCCGCAGTACATCGAAGAACTCAACCTGGCCCTCGACAAGGCCGAGGCCGCGGATCTCATCGACCTCGCCGGACGGACCGCGCTCGCCGAGCATCACTTCGCGTCGTTCAGCGAGATGCTCGCCGGTGCGGCGCTGGGAGACAGTGGACTGGCGTTCACCCTTGCGGACGCTCACGAACTCGCCGCCTACCTGGGTGGAACGCTGCCCGGTCCGGTGGCCGAGTCCGTCCACCAGTGGGCGGTCGAACGCGGCTACTCCGAAGCGCGGGCTGCAACCCTGACCACCCTTGCCATGCGAACCCTTGCTCGGGTGAATCTCCGCTCGTACGCACATGAGGTCCAGGAAGACTGGCGCTACCGCAAGGAGTCCTTCCGCACCGATCATTCGAAAACCACGCGCAAACTCGGGCTCTTCGACTGCATCGAAGCGCCCTGTGTCGATGAGTGTCCGATCTCACAGGATGTGCCCGCCTACATGCGGGCCGTGCGGGAGGGCCGATTCGACGACGCCGTCGACATCACGCGCGCCGACAATCCGGTACCTTCGATCCTCGGCAGGGTCTGCGACCACCTGTGCGAAACCACATGTATCCGTACCCACCTCGATCAGCCCCTCGCTATTCGGGACATGAAGCGGTTCATCATGTCGCACGAAGCCTGGCCGAGGGTCCCGGAACGCACGTCGCAGATCGACACGAAGGTCGCGATCATCGGCGCCGGGCCTGCGGGCATTGCCGCCGCGCAGGATCTCGCTCTCGCAGGCGCCAAGGTCACCATCTTCGAAGCGCACGCCTATCCAGGCGGCATGGTCGGCGGAGCGATACCGGCATATCGCCTGCCGCAGGCCGACATCAATCAGGACATGACGATCCTTGAGGAGCTCGGGGTTGAGATCCGCTACGGACAGACTGCCGGTGAGGACTTCTCGCTCGACGACTTGCGCAACGACGGCTTCGAGAGGATCTTCGTCGCGGTCGGGGCACAACTTCCGAAGTACCTCGGCGTCGACGGTGAGGACAGCGACGGGGTCATCGACGCTCTGCGCTTCCTTAGGAGCGTCCGCGAGAACGATCCGATCACGGTCGGTCCTCGGGTCGGCGTGATCGGCGCCGGTGACACGGCGATGGACTGTGCCAGGTCGGCTTGGCGGGTCGGCGCCACGGATGTTGCCATCATCTACCGCCGCACGATCGACCAGATGCCCGCTGACCGAGAAGAGGTCCACGCGTGTCTGGAAGAGGGCATCACGATCGAGGAGCTGGCGAATCCCGCCGCGCTTCACGTGGAGGACGGCAAGCTGGTCGGCCTGATCGCCACCAAGACCGAATATCGCGGCGATCGTGACGCATCCGGGCGCAAGATCCCACATGACGTCGACGATTCCGAATTCGAGATCCCACTCGACACGTTGATTCTCGCGATCAGCCAGCACTCGATGCTCGAGTTCTTCGGCGATACGCCTCCCACGCTGACATCGCGGGGCTACATCGAGGTTGATCCTGAGACGTTCGAAACCTCGATCCCCGGGGTCTACGCCGGTGGTGACGTCGCCGCAGACGGTCCCTCGTCGATCGTCAAGGCGGCAGCAGACGGCCAAGTCGCAGCGGCGGCCATCATCGCTGCAGTGACCGGTGCAACGGTCGACGACACTCCGGTGCCGATTCCGACGACCGAGGACCTGGCAAGCCTCATCGAACGGCGAGCCCGCCGCGAGTATCGCGTCCCTGCGACGTTCACACCGCTCACGGTGCGCAACAACTTCAACGAGACAATGCTCACGTACACGACCGAGGAGGCACAGACCGAAGCAAGCCGCTGCGTCGACTGCGACACGATCTGCAGCCTGTGTGTTGGTGTCTGCCCCAACATGGCGCTGATGACCTACAGCACGGACCCGTTCGTCGCGAACGTCCCATCGTTTGTGGTCGAGGACGGGACGCTCGTCGAGCAGGGTCGGATGCCCTTCCGCGTCGACCAGCCGTACCAGATCGCTGTTCTCTCGGACTTCTGTAACGAGTGCGGCAACTGCGTCACGGCCTGCCCGACGTCTGGCAAGCCCTACCAAGACAAGCCGCGCCTCTACCTCAATCGCGAGGAGTTCGACGCGGAGGCTTCGAACGCGTTCATGATGAAGCACGACGGCGACACCGCCGTCGTGCTGTCGCGGTTCAGCGGTGAGACCCACCAGATGTCGATCAACGGATCGGTTGAGTACTCGTCACCGACGGTGACGGCGATCTTCGACGATTCGTTCGAACTCGTCTCTGCGACACCGCGAGACTCGGTCGCCGACGGTGACGCCGTGTCGCTCACGGCCGCCGCGACCATGTTCGCCGTGTGGAAGGGCCTTGATCAGTCGATGCCCCAGATCCCGGTTGCCGGTGTTGCGGGGACGAAGATCGAGCACCCGGCCTACGCGGAATAGCGTCGAACTACAAGAAACGAGGACACCGGCTTCCGGCGTCCTCGTTGTTGGTGGTCGCTACCGCGTCGCTCGCCCGCCACGCTTGGCGGAGGCGGCGATTTGGCGGACCCGAACCATCTGATACATTGCATCGGGATGCATGGGCCACCCTCCTCGTTCAGTTCTCGCTTGATGAGTACTAGATATCATACTGCAGAACCGAATATGTTGTGTAATAATTCCTTCTATGGATGATCTTGACCGAAGAATTATCGCCATTCTGGCGGACGACGGCCGAACGCCCTACCGGGAGATCGCCGAACGCACCGGTGTTGCGACCACCACGGTGCACCAACGCGTCCGTCGACTCACCGAACAGGGAGTGATCGCAGGCACCCGGATCGTCATCAACTGGGAAGCGGTGGGCCTGCCCGTCACCGCCCTGGTCAGCGTCGAAGCACCCGGCGACCGGCCACTTGCCGGGGTTGCGGAGTCCATCGCAAGCCTTCCCTACGTTCAAGACTGCTACGCCGTTACCGGCGAGTTCGATCTCCTGTTGACCGTCCGTGCACGATCCTCCGATCATCTCGGCGAGCTCCTGGAACACATCCGAGGTTTCGCGCCGGGGCGCAGCCGCACCCTGGTTGTCCTGGCTACCTACTTCGAAGGCCGCACACCCGACCTCCCACATCGGCCTGATCTGTAGGAGTAGCTCTACCTGAAAGATCGGCGTTGACCGCTCGGTACACTCAGGCCGTGGACTCATTCCCGTTCTGGATCTTCTTCATAGGCGCTGGGCTTGTTGTGGCGGGCACGTCCATATTCGCGGCGAAGAAACAACTGGATGCGATGAACCAGGCGTGGCGAGCGGCCGCCGAGCGGCTCGGATTCGATTTCGCACCCGGCTCATGGAGCGGCGGTCCGACTATGACGGGAACGCTCGACGGATCTCCCGCCGAGATCCACAGCTACACCAAGAGCTCCGGCAAGAGTTCGTCCCGATACACCCGCTACACCGTTGATTTCCCACCGATCGGGGTGGGGCTCCACCTTTCACGTCAATCCGGAGTCGGCTACCTCCTCAAGGTCCTCGGTACCCAGGACATCGAGATCGGCGATCCGGTATTCGACGAAACTTTCATCGTCCAAGCGATCGACCCCCGAGCCGCACGGGCCGTGTTGACCCCCGGCACAACCATGATGCTGAACCGGCTGATTGCCGTGCACCCCGAAATCGTGGTGACCGATGATCAGCTCGTGCTGGATCGGCGAGGGACAGTTCGAGATCCCGACACCCTCGTGTCAACGCTCCGCAGGCTCGCATCAGCCGCAACGGTCCTCGGCGATGCGGGCGACTCCAATTCCCTCTCGAAGCTCGTCGAGCAGCGGCTGGCAGGCTCAATCCCAATGGACTACGAACCGGATCCGCGCGCCGCCCAGAGCGTCGACGCGCAGCTCTCCGCCGGCGAAGCACTGATGGCCGCAGGCTCGTTCGGTGTAGCCGGCCGAATCTTCGAGGCGCTCGGGGCTCAGCTCCCCGCGGACATCGAGGTCTCAGGCTGGTCGGAGTACGCCCGCCAATCAGCCGCCGACTCGTCCACCGATCAACACCCGGATATCTCGCCGCCACCGCCGCCGCCAACGGCCGAACGCGAAGAAGCTCCTCCCAGCGTGTCCCGGCAGCTCCCGGGACCGCCATCTGCAGAGGTCGAGTCGGGGAAGGGGGAGGACATCGATCGTGATGCGCTGGCGCTCGCCACCTACCTCTTCAGCGAAAACCGCCTGAGCTTCGAGACGGCGCAGCTCTTCGACGAGACGTACAAAGGACGCGCCGTCGAATGGACTGGGAAGGTCCGCAAGGCCGCGGTGGTCGACCACGATCGTGTGCTCGGAGACGGACTCTTCACAAAGGCCATCATCGAAGTTGCCTCGCTCGAAAACGACCTCTTCGGAAACACGGTCGTCAGTGCCGTTGTCGCTCTCCCCGCTCGGGACGCCGACAAGCTTCCCGAAGGCGGCACCGTCACGTTCGCCGGAACCCTCATAGGCATCGACGCGTTGGTGAGGAATGTGTACGTAGGTCAGGCGCGTTTGGTGTGAGCCAAAACCAAGAACCAAGACAGGAGACCGCCGGAAGGTCTCTTCTTCTTGTCTTTGCTCTTTGCTCTTTGCTCTTTGCTCTTTGCTCTTTGCTCTTTGCTCTTTGCTCTTTGCTCTTTGCTCTTTGCTCTTTGCTCTTTGCTCTTTGCTCTTTGCTCTTTGCTCTTTGCTGTTTGCTCTTTGCTCTTTGCTCTCTCCTAGGCCGGCAGTCGTTCTGCGAGGTACGCCACCAGATTCTCGATCGGGATCCGGTCTTGATCCATCGTGTCGCGGTCGCGGATCGTCACCTGGTCGTCGTCGAGGGTGTCGAAGTCGACCGTCACGGCATACGGTGTGCCGATCTCGTCCTGCCGACGATATCGCCGACCGATCGACTGTGTGACATCGACCTCGATCATCCAGCGCCCACGCAGCAGGTCGGCGACCCGGTCCGTCACCGCAACAAGGTCGTCCTTCTTCGATAGGGGCAGCACCGCCACCTTCACCGGCGACAATCTCGGATCGAGCTTGAGGACGGTGCGCTGCTCGCCTCGAACCTCTTCCTCCCGATAGGCGTCGATGAGGAAGGCGAACGTGGTGCGGGTCGCGCCGGCAGCCGGTTCGATGACGTACGGGTAGAACCGCTCGTTCGTGGCGGGATCGAAGTAGGTGAGGTCCTCTGCGGAGTACTCGGCGTGCGCCTTGAGGTCGAAGTCGGTCCGGTTGGCGATCCCCTCGAGTTCGTCCCAGCCCCACGGGAACAGGTAGTCCACGTCGTAGGTCCCCGACGAGTAGTGCGAGAGTTCGTCCTGCTCGTGTTCACGGAACTGGAGGTTCCCTTCCGTCATCCCGAGGTCGATATACCAGTTGCGCCGCTCGTCGATCCAGTAGCGGAACCATTCGTCGGCCTCGTCGGGATGGCAGAAGAACTCCATCTCCATCTGCTCGAACTCACGGGTGCGGAACACGAACTGTCCGGGTGTGATCTCGTTGCGGAACGACTTGCCGACCTGGGCAATGCCGAACGGAAGGCGTTTGCGAACCGTCCGCCGAACGTTCTCGAAGTTGATGAAGATTCCCTGGGCGGTCTCGGGCCGCAGGTACACGGCATTGTCCTCGCTCTCGACCGGACCCATGTGGGTGCGGAACATGAGGTTGAACTCGCGCGGTTCGGTGAACGACCCCTTCGAGCCACACGACGGGCACTGGTCCGGGTTCTCGAGCTTGTCGAGGCGGAATCGGTTGTGGCATTCCCGGCATTCGACCAGCGGGTCCGAGAACGATGCGAGATGACCCGACGCGACCCACACCTTGGGCGACTGGATGACGGCGCTGTCGATCCCGACAACATCGTCACGCAGCTGCACCATCGACCGCCACCACTGATCCTTCACGTTGCGGAGGAGTTCCGCGCCGAGCGGCCCATAGTCGTAGGCCGACCGGATACCTCCGTAGATCTCGGAGGATTGGAAGACGAACCCGCGTTTCTTGGCGAGGTTGACGATCGTGTCGAAGTCGGCGGCCATGAGTCTCTCTCAGTCAGTGATTGGCCCGGGATGGTAACCAACCGAGAGAACCAAGAGACAAGAGCAAAGAACCAAGACACAACAACCGAGAATCAAGACGTCCTGGTTCTTGGTTCTTGGCTCTTGGCTCCAGCTCGATCGTCGGCTTGGCCGAATCGTCGATCGCGCTTCTGGTATTCCGCCACGCAACGCGCCAGCTCTTCTCTGTCGAAGTCGGGCCACAGGACGGGGGTGAAGACAAACTCGGCATACGCCGACTCCCAGAGGAGATAGTTTGAGATGCGCTGCTCCCCCGACGTGCGGATGAGCAGGTCGGGGTCCGGCATGTCCGGCCGGTAGAGGTGCGCTGCGACCATGTTCTCGTCGACATCGTCTGGATCGAGCGTCCCGGCTGCTACTGCCTCGGCAATGCGGCGCGCGGCGTAGGCGATCTCGGTCCGTCCGCCGTAGTTGAAGGCGTACACCATGTTGAGGCGCGTGTTGTCGGCAGTCTGTTCCTCGGCAACCCGCATCCGATCGAGCACGGCTGGCGGGATGCGAGGGTCATCGTGGTCGCCGATGAAGATAACTCGCACGCCGAGTTCGTCGAGTTCGTCCCTGCGCCGTTCGAGCAAATCAACGTTGAACTCCATGAGGAACGCCACTTCGTCGGCGTCTCGGGACCAGTTCTCGGTCGAGAACGTGTACACGGTCAACCACTCGAGCCCGAGTTCGAGCGCGCCGTGGACGACGTCGAACAAGGCAGGTTCCCCCTGCGCGTGCCCGGCAGTTCGGGGCAGGCCGCGCGCGTTCGCCCAGCGGCCGTTGCCGTCCAGGATGATGGCCACATGTCGCGGGATCCGATCCGCGTCCACGGTGAGCGGTCCTTCAGACATCGAGCAACACCATGGAGTCGAGCCGCCGCTCGAGGTGGTATTCAACAAACCGGCGGGTCACGCCGAGCGCCTCCCCCGTCATCGTCGGGTCCGCGGCGGGCAGCGCCGACAGATCCGCTGATGCAGCGGCCGCGAGGTAGTCGGTGACACCGACTCGCAAGGCGTACGACCCCGGCGTCCTGCATTGGTCGCAAAGCGCACCTCCGGCGGCGAAGCTGAACCGTGTGAGTCCATCGGCGGCTCCACATCCGGCACAGTGTTCGAGCGCGGGAGCAACACCGATGATCGCCGCGGCCTTCAAGAGGTATGCGGTAAGCAGATCCGGGTGCGGCTCGACGCCATCAAGGGCACGAAGACCACGTTGGAGGAGCAAGAACAGCTGCCTGGCCGGTTCGTCCTCCTGGGCGACCACATCGGCGATTTCGATCATCGTGCCCGCCGTTACGACACGGTCGAGATGCTGGCGCAGCGTCGGAAACGCCTCGACAATCGAGACTTGGGTGATGGTGTCGAGGTTCCTCCCCTCGTAGAGGACGAGCTCTACGTGGGTGAGGGTTTCGAGCCGGCCACCGAATCTGCTTTTTGTCTTGCGAACACCCTTCGCAACCGTTCGCAGCTTCCCCCGATTTGGGCTGATCAAGACAACAACCTTGTCCGCCTCACCGAACGAATACGACCGAAGCACAATCCCCGTGTCGTCGTAGAGCGCCATGGCCGAGAGAGTACTCCGTAGTCCGTAATCCGTAGTCCGTATCCAAAAGCCGGTACTCCGTAGTCCGTATTCCGTATTCCGTATTCCACAGAACACTTCCCGAAGCCGGCAATCAGTAGTCGGTATCCAGAAGCCGATATCCCTATTCCGTATCCAGGAACGGGCACGACAGCACCAGGTTCGCCTGTACTGAGTACGGACTACGGACTACGCCCGGCTTCGCCGGGCTAGAACCCCATTCGGTCGAGGCTGGACTCCTTGCGCTGCCAGTCCTTCTCCACCTTGACTCGGAGATCGAGGAACACCGGAACACCAAAGAGACTCTCGAGTTCCTTGCGCGTCTCGGCTCCGACGGTCTTGATGAGCTCGCCGCCTTTCCCGATCAACATCCCCTTCTGCGACTGGCGCTCGATGTAGACCGATGCGGGAATGAAGAGCGCACCGTTGTCGCGCTCTTCGATATCGCCGACGACGACCGCAAGTGAGTGCGGCAACTCGTCGCGCAGCCGGGCGAGGTACTTCTCCCTCACCAGCTCTGCAGCGAGCAGCCGATCCGGCTGATCACTGCGCATGTCGGGAGGGAAGAAGAACGGGCCCTCGGGCATGAGAGGTTCAAGCTCGCTTCGAATCGCGTCAAGCCCGTCGCCCTTTCGTGCCGAAATCGGGACATACGCGTGGAACCCCCACTCCCCCGCACGCGTGAGCTGAAGGAGGATGTCCTGGGGTGATGCACGGTCGGATTTGTTCACGGCCACAACAACCGGCGAGCCGGCCTCGGCGAGCCGCTCTGCGATGAGCCTATCCCCCGGCCCGATGGGCTGCTCCGCGTCGATCACGAACAACGCGGCGTCCGCCTCGGCGATCGAGCCGTACACGAGCGCGTTGAGCCGTTCGCCGAGGACATTGCGCGGCTTGTGCAGACCGGGAGTGTCGACCAGAACCAACTGGATCTCCCCTGCCGTGGCGACACCTCGGATCGTGTTGCGTGTGGTCTGCGGCCTTGGCGATGTGATCGCCACCTTCTCGCCCACAAGCGCATTCACCAAGGTTGACTTGCCGACGTTCGGCCTACCGACGACGGAGATGAAACCTGCGGCGGTCATCGGCGCGTCACCCGGACACGGGCGACACGGCGGCCCTGGACCTCTTCTGCGATCAGCATGACGTCGTTGTATTCGAACGACTCTCCGACATCGGGAACTCGTCCCGCAAGGCCGAGCACAAGGCCCCCGACCGTATCCCATTCTTCCTCCGGGAACCGCAGGTCGAGCGCGTTGGCGAGATCGTCGACGTCGAGCCGAGCATCAACGAGGTAGCCACCGGACCCGATCGGAACCACCATTGGTTCTTCCTCGTCGTATTCGTCGACGATCTCACCAACGATCTCTTCGATCAGGTCCTCGATCGTGACGACGCCGGCCGTTCCGCCGAACTCGTCGACAACGATGGCGAGGTGCTTCTGCTTCGCCTGCATCTCACGCAGCAACTCCGAGATCGCCTTGGTCTCGGGCACGAAGTAGGCCTCGTGTGCCAAATCGCGAGCGGGACGGGGTGGGGCTGCCTGGTCGTACAGCGTGAGTAGATCCCGGGCGTAGAGCAGTCCGACGATGTCGTCGATGTTGTCTCCGGTAAGCGGAATCCGCGACCGTCCGGCCTCGAGCACGAGGTCGACGGCGTCGTCGCTTGATGCCGCGGCCGGTAGCGTCACCATGTCGATCCTCGGCACCATGACCTCACGGACAATCGTGGCACCGAATTCGATGATCGAGGAAATGAGCTCGCGTTCCTCGCGGTCTTCGTCATCGTTGCCGTCGTCCTCGGCGTCGTCCTCATCCGAAACGAGGTCGTTGGCGGCATCGCCGACCCGAACGGCGATCGCAAGGAGGCGCGAGAACCGATAGGCAAACGACCGGGGGCGAGAACGACCGATGGTGCGCGGAATGAGGTCGGAGAGCAGCACCAGCACCACCGTCATCGCGGCATAGGCGAGTGCAAGCTGCCATCCCGAGAGCAGACGCGAGAGTGCCCACGAGGCCGGAATCACGGCGAGGATCAGCAGCGTCGTGACCACCGTCCCCAACGCCGGCTGAATCCTGAGCCGATCCTCGAGCAGGTCGGCGACAACACCGGCGCGTCTATCACCTTCCCCGGCGTCGTGGAGAGCGTCTGCTCGCGGGGTTCTGACCAGCGTCGCACCTGCGGCGCGAACGACGGCCGTCAGGAAGACAACCAATGCGGAAAAGGCGAACGCAGCGGCGATCACGGCCTCACTCTACCGATCCGGGAGAGCAGCTCGCGCTCCCGACTCTCCATGCGAACCGCGTCGGCCTCGTCTTCGTGATCCCATCCAAGGAGATGCAGCAGCCCATGCACCACCATCAACGCAATCTCATCTTCAAACGGGACACCGTGCTGCTCGGCGTTTCGCCGAACGACCGAC
>Ga0272441_10004762_pt1 | contig 24154 bp, 30 predicted proteins | sample SSMProp6N_FD_193582 | JGI IMG/M metagenome (GOLD analysis project Ga0272441, IMG submission 193582) | Marine sediment archaeal communities from Little Sippewissett salt marsh, Falmouth, MA, United States - SSM-Prop-6N | ecosystem: Environmental > Aquatic > Marine > Wetlands > Sediment ...
TAGTAACATTCAGAAACATTGACCCCCTCTTTGTGATAGATTTAGCTAATCCAGCAGTTCCAAAAGTTCTTGGAGAACTCAAAGTAACAGGCTACTCAGGCTACCTTCATCCATACGACGAAAACCATATAATTGGAATAGGCAAAGAAACAGAATATGACGCAAAAGAAGATTTCGCATGGTATCAGGGAGTGAAGATTTCTCTCTTTGATGTAGGCGACGTTTCAAACCCAGTTGAAATTGACAAATTTGAGATAGGCGACAGAGGAACAGATTCCCCAATTCTGTATGACCACAAATCGCTGCTCTTTGACAAGGAAAAGAATCTTCTGGTAATACCTGTGGCAGTTGCGAAAATCGATGAAAGCGACTATCGTGATGGAGTTCCTGACTGGGCATATGGAAATTATGTGTGGCAGGGCGCCTACGTCGTCGAGATATCATTAGACGGAATTGACCTCAGAGGCAGAATCACCCACATGGATGACAACACAATAGAAGGCGGCAAATACAGCTACTATTACGAGTACGCCAACTACATAGTGCAACGAGCCTTCTACATGAACGATGTACTCTACACAGTATCAAGCATGAAAGTGAAGATGAACAACCTACAAACTCTGACAGAAATCAACGAAGTGGACCTTTCCTAACTTTCCTGCTGAACCATTATAGCTTTGCGGGCAAAGGTTAGGTATCCAGTGTGTCCCGTCATAACTGTTTGGGGGCGCGTCTTCCCCCGCTCCACCTGCATGAAACGAATAAGAGTTTCAACGGTTTCGACACAAACGAATCCATGCTCGTCCAGTGCTTCAACAACCTTCACAACCTGATCGATGGTGGGACTAAAAGAAACCAAAACTCCGCTTCCCTTCAATGCAGTGTAAGCATGGGGAATAACTAGCCACGGCGTCGCCATGTCCAGAATCACTGCATCCACATCTTTTTCTTCAATCCCCTGAGTCACATCTCCCTCTTTTAGTTTCACAACATCAAGAAGCCCAGCTCGCTCCAAGTTTTTTTTGGCATTTTTCTGAAACTCCTGTCTAATCTCGTAGGTGTAAACGCGTCCCGTTGGTTGGGTGTAATGGGCTATAGCGCTTGTGAGGGCGCCTGTTCCGGTTCCTGCTTCGACTACACGGCTTCCTGGTCCGATTCCGCTGTACAAGATAATTAGGGAAATATCTTTTGGATAGGATATTTGGGTTCGTCTACTCGTCTTGAAAATATGATCACGAAGTGTAGGCTTTAGGGCAACAAACTCTATGTCCATGCTACTGGCTATTCTGGTTCCGTATTCTTTTCCTATGAGGTCTCCTAGCTGAATGTAGCCTTTGTGAGTGTGAAAACTTTTTTCTGGCTCCACTTTGACGAGGTATGTTCGTTTTCTATCTAAGTATAGATAAACGTCGTCGCCTGCGGCAATTACTTCAGTCACGACTGTTATCCCATCCATGTAAACTCTATCTAACGTTCTGACACAACCACCCTATTTATACTAAATGTTTACTCCTTGAAGAACCACAAAACTGTGTTGCCTCATTTCGAGACATCTATTTGAATGGCCCCCTTGAGGTTCCTGAGGAAGAGTTGTTGATTGACATCTATGCACTGATATACCTAGTTGATTGTTCAGGTTTGTAAAAAGTAATCTTCCCCATTTTTGTTTGTTTTTATGTTGATTTTTCTCCTTTCTAACGTTACAAAGTACTTTGCAATGCAAAGTATTATATAGTACAAAGCGTATTGGAATATTAGGAGATATAGAATGAACCAAAAAATAAACCTAAAAGAGATAGAACGAAAAGCTTACACAGCCTACCACCAAGACGGAGTAGTAGATGTCACGATAGCATTCGCAGTTCTCGTCTTCAGCGCAATAATGCTGGGAGACATGCCATGGATGGGCGGCATCCTAGGAATCTTGGCAATTTCATTTTATGCAGGCCTAAAGAAAGTCGTTACAGTCCCCAGAATCGGATACGTCAAATTTCCGAAACAAAGGGCTCAAAGAATTACAGCATTAACGGTTCTGCTGGGTCTTTTGGCTTTTGCTGCAGGAATGGTGGCTTTTATGCAAACTACATCTCAGGGAACACCCGATTGGGTGATGCTCCTGATTGACAACTATATGATCACCGTCGGAATGGCAGCTGCAGGCCTGTTCCTTCTAGGAGGCTACGCCTTCAAAACAAAACGGATATACACCTACGCTCTGGTGACCACAGTCATGTTCACTGCAGGGCACTTCCTTAGCTTCCCGCTATACTATTACCTAGCCGCCTTAGGAACCATAATACTAGCAATCGGCATAGTGTTAATGACCCATTTCATACAAAAATATCCGAAAGCAACTCAAACAGCGGAAGCATAAGAAATGAGCCCCAACAAAAACAACGACGATGAACTCAATGCAATCCAGAACATAGACAAAATAATTCATGAACCCGCTAGGCTGTTACTGATGTCTCACCTCTTCATCGTCGATGGCGCAGACTTTCTTTTCCTGCAGCGCCAAACAGGATTAACTTGGGGCAACATGTCCTCTCACCTACGCAAACTGGAGAATGCAGGCTACGTTTCTGTGGAGAAGGAATTCATAGACAAGAAGCCCCACACGACTCTGAAGCTGACAGACAAGGGACGAAACGCCTTCAAAGAATACAGAAAAAACATGAAACAAGTATTCGAGGACCTACCAAAATAGCATATTCCTATAATATGGTCAGCAGTTCAGATAAACTGGTAATCTTGTTAAAGTGACTGGGATATTTTCCTTCCCTATCTAGCAGAAAAGGTCGAATGCCAACGTTAAAGGCGCCTTCATAATCTTGCTCAACAGAATCCCCCACAAAAACAGCTTCATGCGGATCCACTCCAATCTTGTCCAGAGCATACAAAAAAATTTCCTTTTTTGGCTTGGCGCAGTTGCAAGACTCAATGCACACAACCACGTCAAACCATTTCTTTAGCTCCAGTTCCCCCAGAATATGCGATAGGTCTTTTTTGAAGCCGTTAGACACAAGCCCCAGCTTCAAGCCCCTTGCTTTTAACTGTGACAGGGTAGGCTCCACATCCGAGAAAACCTGAACCTGAGAGCATTTCCACCAAAGTTCATCAATCTGTGTAGCCAAAAAAACAACGTTATTGGTTATGCCCAGTTTTTTGAGCAATGAAGCGTTATAGTTTGTCCAGAATTCTTCTCTATGGTTTTCATCATAAGTTGAGGTGTCAGCTTCGCTTTCGGTTGCTTCTTGGGCTCTGACGATGTCATCAAGGGATGCTGTGATTCCGAAACGGGCAAGAATCTGCATGTAGATTTCTGGAAAAGAGGCAGTTCTGATGAGAGTTAAGCCCAGATCAAAGAGCACGGCTTTTAGCGCCATTTTCTGTCCTAAACCAAGATGCTGTGGCGTTTTTTATGTTTTGTGCGCTTCGTATTGTTTGGCGGCATATTTGATTATTTCTTGTGCAGTTTCTGCGGTTTGCCATCCTTCTATTTTGACCCATTTGTGGGGCTCTAGGCGTTTGTAGGTTTCAAAGAATTCCTGTATTTCCCTAAGCTTGTGAATGTGAATATCATTTATTTCGTCAACTCCTTCGAATCGGGCATCGTCAACAAGAACTGACAGAATCTTTGGGTCTGGACCTTTTTCGTCTTCGATCATCAATACGCCAATAATCCGAACCCTGACTACGCATCCGACCTCTAAGGGTTCATAGCTTATGACCATAATGTCAAGGGGGTCGTTGTCATCGTACCATGTTTGAGGAACAAAACCGTATTCGATAGGAAAAACTACGGATGAAGGAATCATTCTGTCCAAAACAAAGGCATCCCACTCGGACTTGTATTCGTACTTGTCCCTTGAACCACTAACCACTTCGATAACTGCATTCAACAGTTTCGGCGGTTTATCTCCCAATGGAATGGACTTCAAATAATTCACAGTTATCTACCGTCAACTGCAAAGAGTTAACACACATTTAAATGCTCCCGTAACCAAAAAAAGGTTTCATGCAGCAAATTATGTTGCAAAGGCATCCTTGTTCCGCAGCATTTTAGTGTTTTGTGATTAATCTTGAAAAGCAACAAAGCCTAAATAAGATTTCAGAGTTAAAATAAAATCGATTTCATCTCGTCTTCGGGGTGGAAGATTCAAATCATAACAAATAAATCACAAATTAACGCAGGCAAATAAGGTTCAGGTAAACTAAAAAAGGTGGGAAAAGTGCCTAAGGATATTAAAAAGCTAATTCTCCCCTTTGCCATTACGGGCAAAGACAGGTTTAAGCCTTTCACAAAAGACATGGAGATGGCAGCCATGTTCTATTTGGCAGAAAGGGATAGAAAAAAGGGAGAAGGACGTGTTCTAAAAAAGCAAGAAGAAAGACTGGCTTACATAGCTGAAACATGTTATCCCATCTGGTTAATTCCATGGAGGGGAAGAACCCTCACCTTTGATGGCCTAGAGTTCACGAATCCAGCAATCTCTTACGACGAGTTGCCAGACGTCAAAGCCTTCGAAAATGATGTTCAAGCAAGCTCCACGTCAAGGGAAGCATACATGGCAGCCATATCCCAAAACGTTAACTATTTCCAGAACTTTGCAGGAAAAGAAGGAAGAACCATTCACGGTCTCATCACAAACCCGAACTTCACCAGCGATTTGATGGAGTATCTCCAAGACGCCGCGGAGATTGGAAAAGAAGCAGCAACAAAAGCAATTTTGAGGCCACTTCTAGATGAGTCAGAGGTGGCAACATCTATTGGTGAACTTGTTGACTTAAGAGCTACCCTAGAGAATGAAATTAAAGCATTATGCGGAAGCATGAAGCTTCTAAGTAAAGGAACAAAAGAACAGGCAAAGGCGTTTCAAGTAGAAATAAAGAAAACAACAAAAGAGTATGACCAAAAACTCAGGAAGCTTAAGCCTAAAGTAATGGCAAAGATAAAAAAAATTCAAGAAAAACGCAACGAAGAGATCACCAGAGTCTCCCAAAAATATGACAGAAAACTCCGTGCCTTTCACCAACAAAGAATCAGAGCCGAAAGAGACCTTGAACGCTACTCAAGCGACATCGCACGCATTGAGGCTGACATAAAAGTTGCCAGGGACAATAAGGATGAGGCCAACGAGTTTCAGTTAACGAGAAAGCTTGATGAGATCAAAAAGAAGATTCCGGTATTGGATAAAGAAATCAAAGAGATTGACAAAGAGATAGAAAACGTCGAAGACTCTAAGAAGATTGAAGTATCAAAGGTAATGGCAAAGCCGAATGATCGTGTTGAGGAAGCCATGAAGTGCCTCCACGACATTGAAGCTGCGAAGGAAGCTAGAACCAGAATGGAACAGCAGGAATTAACATCTCTGGAAGAAATGACGGCTTCTATAATCAAGCAGATTGATACAATGATTAAAGCAAAAGAGGCAGCCTTAAACGAGATTGATGGTCTTGGCACTCCAGAAAAAAGGCGAAAAAACGCTCTTGTTTACATTACAATCTACTTTGTTTCCTACGAAACAGATGGAGAGAAAAGGTATGTTGTCTATCCTCCATCCAGCGTAGGCAGTATGGGAATAAAAACGAAACTGAAGGGCGTTTTCGGATCTGGAAAAATGAAGGCCTTTCTCCAGTCCCGTTCACAGGCAATGGCAACCCTTCTTGATAGGCTGGTGGATTTAACTCAAGAGAATCCAGTGTTTGAGAAGGAGATAACTGAAGCAGGAATTCAAGCAAACATTTTGCGGACAACAGAGTTGAAGGAAGGAATTAAGAAAGGATTAATAGAACTGAAAGACGAGGGCTGGATATCAGAAACCGAATTCCAAATCCTCAATGAACGCGTTTAAAACCACAAACACCTTTTCGTACACTTTAGGATTAGCTTTCAGCAAGCTATGCCCCCATTTTTTGGCAGATACTAGAAATAGCGAATAACACCTGAGGAGGCGTGAATACACTGAAAACTTTAGTGTAGCGGGCTGATGCAGCCTGCTTCACATATTCCTTTTTTCCTCCAGCCTCCAGATATCCCTCAATTAAGGTTTCAGCTATGACGCCCGCTGCCTTTGCAGAAGATATTGGCGGACTGTAATGTCCTGCAAAGTAAAGGAATTCGGCGATATCCCATGCCTGATTTCCGTCTCTTGTTGCCTGCTCAAGGTCCAGCAAAACAACGTCATCTTTTGTTACGAGAAAGTTTTCTGGTTTACAGTCGCCGAGGCTGACGCCTAAACTGTGTGCCTCCGCAATTTTTCGTCCCACCAGCTTAACCATAGCAACATCTTCTTCAGTGTTCTGGGAGGATAATATTCTTTTGATGTTTCCCACCAGTTCCTTTCCTTCAATGAATTCTTCGAAAATCAGGCGTTTCTGGTGGCTGATGTAGAAGATTTTGGGAACTGGAAAACCTTTGCTTTGCAGATATGTGTTTATTGCGTATTCTTTTTCTAGTCTGGACTGTCCAAGGACGGCAAATGATGTAGTTCCAAAGGACCACAGGTTTAAAGGCAGCCATTTGAGGTTTGACCAGTCCAGAAACTGTTTGACAACAAATTTTTGTTCTTCATCATTTTTGGTTATGGTGAGAAGGAAAACGTCATTCAGGACTCCTCCAAAACGTTTAACGGTTATTTTCGAGAATTCGCCGTTTGAAATGATTTTTCTAGCCACTTCTTCGATTTCAGACTTGTCTGAGAGAGCAACTGGTCCCAGAGGGGTGGGGAGCAAAATGTGTTTTTTTGGGTCTTCTAGTTTGGAAGCCAGTCCGTCAGCGTTGGCTTGGTTGGCTTTATTGAATAATCGTTGGTCTTGAATGTATTGGCGTGCTGATTCTGAGAGAACGCTGAGGAGTGGGGGGAGCGCTCGTCTCTTGATTGATTTAAGGAATAAAGGAAGTCGTATTTTCCGTTTTTTGACAGCATTTATGTGGTTTTTTGTGATTTTGATGTAGCTGCCTGAAGGAAAGATTATGTTTTCGTTTTCCAGTTCTTTGAAGGCTTTAAGGTAACCATTCATGATGGAGTCGATGTTTTTTCTTGCAACGTTTCTGTTTAACATATTAAGGAAACTGGAGGTTATGGGAGGAAACACTCTGGCTCTTCGCCTCATGCCAGTGTACATGAAGTATTCTTTCTCAATGAGAAAATCGTGAGATGATTCAGGGAACGCCAAAATCAGGTTCTCAAGAAGCTCCAGAACAGTTCTCTTCTTTATTTTCAGCTCATTGAGACGCAAGTATTCCTCATTCTCTAGGGGCTTGTAAGGAAAAGTGAGCTTTTCAGCAAAGAATTCACCCAACCAGCTTTTGTTCACGTCTCTTTCAAAGTCCAAACGGTTAACCGCCAAAATCTGAATATTAACATTGTCTACATCTCCGGAATAACTGGTTATTCGTAACGGAAAACTGTCGAGAACAAGCAAAATGTTTACGTCAGTCTTTGGGTCGGCGTATCCACAAACCCATGGACCAAAAAGGCAAGCGGCAACAATTTGGCGAGAACCAGCAATACACCTACACTGCTCCAGCACTTTCTCTTTGAGGCTTTCCTTCAACTTAGTTGTCATCGGCGCTCCACGCAAACGTATGCTGCAAAAAAACTGTTTGAAGCGCCAACTTTAAACATCTTTCGTTTTTGAAAAGAAAATCAGCCTCAACTAACAGGGATTCTCATTAGGTGTGAAAAGAAGAAGCTGTGAATGCAGATAAAAGAGTTCTCTGTTTCACTAGTTTTTCAGTATCCTCGCTTTTATTCTTCCATCTGCCGCCTGCTTGATGCTTTCGGCTTCTTCCAAAGTATCTACTGCAACAAAATACTTGAACCAGACACCAGAACGAGGAAGCTCTATTTCTATTGCGTAACTCATTGTAATCCTAACCCAAATCAATTAACTGAATATCAAAATTTAGGATAAATAGTATCCTACCACAGAAGACATGTATCGAAAAACGACATATCCAACAAGTAACATCGAGAGCCCACCATATTAGAAGCCTAATAGAGGTATATTTGTAAGTTAACACTTACTTTTTTACTATTAAATGATGCATATTGCATACAGGTGTGTTATCTTATCCTTATGAAAGAGAAAGAAGAAAGAATGGGAAAATTTTAACGCAACCAACCAAGACGGGACGACGAACGGACGGCGAATAACGGACATGTCCCTACCTGTTTATCCTTGTTTAGGATGGTACCTCATGGAATATGGATGGTACCAGTGTTTTTAATGATGTGAGAGGGGTAAAAACACTAAGAAAATTACTCCCTCAAAGGAAAAAATTAGAAAAGTATTTTCTTGCATTCTTGTCTGTATTCACAAACCCAACATTTATTGCGGTTTGTCGTGTTTGTAAGAGTCCAAATTTGCGTAGGGTTAGGTCTACTGGTGGGGATATGACGGGTCATTTGGGCTGGTTGCCAGTTATGTATGAGTGTTTGGATTGTGGATGGAGGGGAAGATTGGAAAATTTATGCAACAAATTGAAAGATGAATTGGAGAGAAGTTGCTATCATAGCTGAGGCTGGAGATATAGAAGCAGATACCAAAGCAAAGAAGAATGAGTAGTTTACCAAGTCTTGAAAGAAAAACACAATTCCTAGAGCACAAAAAACGTCTTCATGTCATTTCAGGTTGAACAGAAACATTCTTTCAATTTTTTGGTATTCAAAATTGGAGTTCAACTTAGGCGCTTACATCAAAAGTCCTAGTAAAATGAAAGTAAGCAGACTACCTGCAATTATCCCCAAAGAAGTCCAGTGCTCATGACCATTCTGACTAGCCGCAGGGATTATCTCGTCAAGCGTAATAAAAACCATAATACCTGCTGCAAAAGCCAATCCAAAAGGCACAAATCCACTAAAAACATCCAGCAATAAAACCGAAACCAAAGCCCCAACGGGCTCAGCTAAACCAGAAAACAATGCTAGACGAAAAGCAGAATACCTAGAGCAACCGCTTAAACATGCTGGGATAGCAATTGCCATTCCTTCAGGAATGTTATGGATGGCCATAGCAATGGCTACAGTCAAACCTAGCTCTGGCAAGTAAGCATAACTAGAACCTACCGCCAAACCTTCAGGAAAATTATGTAATGCAATACCAACAGCAATCAAAGTGCTGGACTTTAAAAGTTTCATATCTACCAAACCCTTTTCCTTTATGCCAAAATGCAGATGGGGTAACAATGAATCCAAAATGAAGAGACTAAGTGCGCCAGCCAAGAAACCTGTAGCAGCTAAAGCCAACCCGGAAAGATTTAGTGCTTCGACCATAAGTTCCAAAAAAGACAGAATAATCATAACACCGGCAGCCAATCCCATTAAAAAATTCATCATTTTTCTAGAAGGTTGTTTAACTAAAACAATCAAGCCCCCCAGACCAGTTGATAGACCGGCTAATAAACTCAAAAGTATGGCGGTTAAAATCTCAGCCATTAGCATCTCTCAAAAGAGACTCATGGTTTCTGCTAATAAAGTTACGTATAACCATCAAACGTTAATCGCGTGCGGCATTATTTCCGTAATCTGTCCCCACACTTTCCGCAAGCCCAACAGTCCCCAACATCACGCATGAAAACTTCTCTTCCACAGCGGGGACAGAAAGGGTTACTTCTCTTTATTTCGTCATCTAAGGAATATTTTTTCTGAATTTTTCTGCATAAGACAAAACAGGATGATTTTGGCACTGTTAGAGAAATGTTAAAAGCTTTTACATAATAAAATTAACCTATCACCGCTCGGGAGACAAATGATGGACTTCAGCATTTTGGTTGATTACATCCCTTACATTCTGATTGTGGGAGGAGCCATCGCCATGTCATGGTTCATCCAAAAAATTGTGAAGCCTGTGCCTGTGGTGGGAACCCCCGCAAGCATATTAATTAGAATTGTTGCCTTCTTCGGACTGTTCGCAGGAATACTCCTAATGATAACAGGTGCAACAGCATGGCAAACACACGCCCAAGTCGACAACTACACCATAGCCCTCCTAATCATCGCCGGATTAGCCCTTATACTAAAACCCATCAAAGAGTTCCCATGGGCAGCCCTCCTGGGTTTGATTGCAGGCGGCTTATGTGCAGGAGCAGTCTACTTCTTCTTCCCCCTGCCAGAAACCGTCTTCGGAATCGCCGCAATATGGGTCTACGTCATAATCTTCATGGTCCCCGCAGTAATCGTCTACATGGTCTTTAAGTTCATAGAAGATGTCCTCAAACTAGTCGCAACACTAATCGCATCAAAACCAGCAACTTTCATAATAGGTTGCGTATGCATAGCCCAAGGAATACTCCTACTCCTCGACATGAATCTGTTCACAATACTAACTGCTTAACAGAAACAAAGAAATAAAAATGAAAGAGGATAAAAAAGGGTCTCTTTCTAACCCTTGACAGTAATTTCTGTGACTATGCCAGCAGCAACTGTTGTGCCCATGTCTCTGACCGCAAACCTGCCGAGCTCAGGGTACTCTTTGTAGGTTTCGATAGCTATGGGCTGAATGGGTTCAAACTTTACAATTGCGCCGTCACCAGTCTTCAGGAATGAAGGATTCTGCTCTACAATTTGTCCAGTTCTGGAGTCAAGCTTCGCAACGAGTTCTTTGAATCTGCATGAAATCTGACCTGTGTTAGAGTGCAATACTGGAGAGTATCCAGCGGCGATTGCTGTTGGGTGATGGATTACGATTATTCGTCCAATGAATTCTCTTGCAACAGTTGGTGGGTTGGCAACGTGACCAGCAATGTCGCCTCTGTGGACATCCTTCTTTGAGATTCCTCTGACGTTAAATCCGATGTTATCTCCTGGAAGAGCCTGCTTAACGTTTACGTGGTGAGATTCGATGGATTTGACTTGTCCCTGAACTTTCCCAGGCATAAACATAAGCGTGTCACCTTCTTTCAGAACACCAGTCTCAACTCTGCCTACAGGAACTGAACCAATTCCGGTAATTGTGTAAATGTCCTGAATAGGAATACGCAAAGGCTTAGTTGTTGGCTTAGCAGGAACTTCCATCTCATCAAGAGCCTCAAATAGAGTTGGACCCTTATACCAAGGCATATGCTCACTTCGTTTGGCAAGGTTGTCACCGGTCCATCCAGAAGTAGGCACGAAATGAATCTTTGCTGGGTTAAAACCAGACATCTTCAAAATGCGGGTCATTTCCTCTTTAAGTTCGTTATATCTTTCCTCGCTCCAGTTAACAGACGCATCGTCCATCTTGTTTATGGCTACGACAAGCTGATTAACTCCCAAAGTGTATGCCAAAAAGGCATGCTCCTTTGTTTGTCCACCTGCACCGATTCCGGCTTCAAATTCTCCACGTTTGGCAGAGACAAGAAGAATGGCTGCGTCTGATTGGCTGGCGCCAGTGATCATGTTCTTAACGAAGTCTCTGTGTCCAGGGGCATCAATGATTGTGAACTGATACTTTGGAGTCTCAAATTTCAGGTAGGCGACGTCAATGGTCATGCCTCGTTCGCGTTCTTCTTTGAGTTTGTCCAATACCCAAGCAAACTTGAAAGTTTCCCTTCCCAGTTTCTTTGCTTCTTCTTCATATGTTTTGGCAGTTCTTTCATCAACTGCTCCTGTTAGGGAGAAGAGGTGACCTACGGTTGTTGATTTTCCGTGGTCAATGTGTCCAATTACCACCAAGTTTAGATGGGGTTTTTCTTTACTACTCATTTCTTTGGTTCTCCTAATCTTTTTTTGTTTACTTTTTACTCGTTATGCAGCGTAATGTGTAGAGAAAACAGTCGCTTCAATTATTTTAACTTTTTGAAGGAAATCATGAAGCCAAACACCTTTTCTCCATTCCGCACATACGCAACTTAATTTCTTAGCGCGAAGAACGAGCTATTCGCTCCATCTCATTGCGCTTCTTCACAGCATAACTCTTCACGTCATTTTTGGCAGCCATAATAAGCTCTTCAGCAAGATACTCATCCAAAGCCTTGGGGTTGCCAAAAGACTGTTTTCTTGCGCCCTCAGAAAGAAAACGTAATGCAAGGTCAACTCGTCTCTGAGGAGAAATGTCCACAGCCATGTGATAGGCGATGCCTCCGTAACTTATGCGAGTAGTATCCTCACCAGGAGACGTGTTCTCTACGGCACTGACAAGGACTTGTACAGGATTCTTGCTTGTTCGAATGTTGATGATTTCAAAAGCGTTCTTAACCAAGTTTATGGCTCGCGTTTTCTTGCCGGCGCAACTGCCAGGTCGCATAAGATTGTTTATGAGCCGTTCAACTATGTTGACTTTAGCCTTGTGAAACTTTCCATGCTCATGTCTTCCCATGCTATGGGGAACATACACGGGCTTAAGAGATATGTATTGTTGGAGCCCAGGATCATCTAACTTAATTTCCTCGTAACTCCATTTTCCGAACAGCTTTATCTCTTGTACCTTACTCAAACGAGACACCTTGACAAAGGTTCTGGGTTAAGAAACCAATATTTAAGGGTTGTTTAGAGAGCAGACCAGTTTTCTTAGCGCATGGGTTTCTCTTTTCTACCAAGAACCAACTCATTAAGGGAAACCCCATTAATGGTTGAAACTTTCCATCTGACACCTGGAAGGTCACCCATAGCTCCACCACGGGAACCACCGATTCCTTCCACTACAACCTCATCGTGTTCATCAACTACGTTGAGGGCGCCGTCTCCGGGAAGAAAAGCAGTTATTACTCTGCCGTTCTTGATGAGTTGCGTTCTAACACATTTCCTGATGGCGCTATTTGGCTGCTTGCTTTCGACGCCAACCTTTTCTAAGACTATTCCGCGGGCCATAGGAGCCCCTTTCAGTGGATCAGATTTTACATCTAATTTGAGCATTCGACGCTTGTAGTAGACGTCTTTCCATCTGAAATTTTTTCGTTTCGCAAGCAATTTTCTTGCTGCTAGTTCGCCCTTCGGTGATTTGGAACCCATACTTTTCTGTCCTCTAACCATTCTATTTTAAGGTTCTGATATTTAAACAGTCCAGATTGACGAACTCACATAAATACGATTCGCAAAAAATCTGTGTCACTTATGCTTTTTTGTTGTTAAAGAGGTAGTGTATTCGTCTTTTTACACGCTTCAGGTTTGCTTTGAGGTCTGCTAGGATGGGGCAGGAATCAGAAACAGTATATTTTGAAGTTGGGTTGTGATTTGAGAGAAAGATTGGATTTTTTAGGAATCAAAGGTTTTCGATGGCGATGTCTTCGTCGCACAGGATTTCGTAGGGCGCTGTTTTGTAGCCTATTATTGGTTTTGTTTTGATTATGATTTTTTCCCATCTTTTTCGTTCTATGTTGTATCTGAAGTTGTGGGTGTTTGGTTTTAGGAGGCATCGGTAGCCTAAGTATCGTTCATTTTGGAACACGAGTCTCATTTTGTCTTTGCAGTTAGGGTCTGCGCAGGGAAGTGTTGCTCTCAACATTGATATCAGATGTAATAAGATTTCAGAAAGTAACTAATAAGGTTAACGAATCATACAACCAAATCCAAAAACATAAAACGCTAGTTACCAGAAAGAATTGCTCTCGCTCTGTCAACCAATGGCACAAGTTTCTGTTTGGATATTCCTGTTTGTTTTCTCAGCTCTACAATGTTTTTTTCAGTTAACTGTTTCAGCACTATTATGCTGTTGGATGTTAGTTTGTTTCGGCTGGTGGCGCTTAAGCCTTTGATGATGGTTATGGGGTAGACTTTCTTTTTTTCAATCATTGTTTGCAGGTCATGGTTTGGTGGTGAGCTCCAGCTTATGTGACTGATTCCTCTGCAGTCTGCATAGCGTTTGGCGTGTTCTGATAGTTTTGTGTTGCTAACAATCATGGCGTAATCGATTTTCAGTTTGTTATTTCCGATTTGGTGTCCTTCGGTTAGGTCTTCGAATACAGCTCTTGAGATACGGCTTACATCAAGGCTTGTTGGAGTGTGGTATTTATAGTGGTGCTTGACTTCAACAATGCAGGTTTTGCCGTTTTTTCTGGCTACAGCATCAACTTCATGTTCCACACATCTACCACGGATTATTTGGTTTGAAGTAACTTCGTAGCCGTGCTCGCGTAACAGAAGTTGAATGTAGCGTTCAAAGTCGGGTGCCGACCGGAGAAGGCTAAGGGAACGCCGCAAATCGATTTGCAGCTTCATCACAGGCCTATGCTTCTTTAACCTGTTGTAAACCATTTGGAGGATTCTTCGTGTGGTAATTCCCTTATAAAGTCGGCTTTCGATTTCGTCAGCAATGGCTTCTGCTGCTTCTTGTGTCGCGCCCATGCGTAAACAGGTTCGGACAATCTTCCATTTCTTGAATTCCTCCGTTGTTCCGTCAGCCTTAGTAACCAAAACAGCCAACCTTCTTCACCACAGAATACAGTTCGCGTATGTTGCTAAAAAGACTAACAGCCTCCAAGGAATGGACGGTTCTTCGGAAACGTAAAATAAGATGTTGTCTCAAATGTGGTCGAGAACATAGTGTGGCCGGGATGAGGTATTTTAACGCTACACTGGAGATATCCCCAGACTACTCCCGCAAAACCCTCTTTTTTCGAATAAAAAGTAGCAGTTACTCTATCCGAAGAATAGAAAAGGCTGTAGAATCCTAAAAAGTATGCCCACGCATTAGCTATAATTTTTCTCGTTTGAGGTATGCAACAGTAAACAAACTGCCAGTTTCCAATCGAACGTTTTGAACACCAACCAAGTTCCATCCCTCTTTTCCCATCTCGTTTAAGTCCTTCTGCACATTTTGTATTTCAGGATTTTTTTCCCGTTCACTTCGACTAACATGAATCTTGGTTTTCAACGCAATAACCTTATACTCCCATCTCTTCAACTCATCAACCGTAAAACAAGTAATCATCGCCCAATTACTAAAACTTATGCAATAAAGAGACTTATTACGCGCATAATAAAACAATAAATAAAAAAGAAGATAGAAACACAGAATACTTCCACGAAGAATCGAAACCCAAATACCATCCCTGGCTCAAAAAAGGTACATAAACTGACAAAAAGATAATTGGCGCGCATTGATAACATAGTTTTGTATAATATTCAAATTTAATAACCACTAATACATGCGCAAATCATAGTTGATAATCGCTTGAGTAGAGAAGTTCTATCAAATTTAAGATTTTTTGACGTAGTTTTTCTTGGGAAACGGTCCATTCGTTTAAGTTATCCCAACTTTCGTCTGTAGCTTTGACATAATCTTTTGTGGAGAGTTCACTTATTTGGCTCTCTTCAGAATTCCAACCACCTGCATGATTCTTTGTTTGCTGAAACAACTCAATCACCATGTTACTCGAGGCAGTAATTTTTTTGCTGTTGAGGGAGTGATTCTTTGTATAATCAGCGATTATTAAAAGGCGTTTCAATGTGTTCCAGTAATTTTCTGCTTCTCCAAACCAATCCTGAAGAGATGCAAAACAGTCTCTGTCACCATAAAGCATTTCTAAATCTTCCAGAGTCTTTGCATCTGTAGCTCGCATACTCTGATTGTCTGTTGGAGAGTAATAAGCTTTCACAAGAAAAATGAATTGTAGAACTGAAAGAGTTAAAGTGTATTATGTTACAGTTTTGGGTCAGTTTGTTCAATTACTTTTACAAAAGTATGTTTCTTTGACCCCCAAGGAGTTGTAGGTTTTTTGTAAGTTTCGACTAACCCTGCATTCTTAAGCTTCGGAATTGCACCCCACATCATTTTAGAAATGTTGGAAACCTTTACGTCACCCTGTTCTTTAATATAGTTATACGTTTTCTCTTCAAACTCGGTAATTTTCATTGACATTTATTTCATTCCTAGACGGCTTTAATTCCAATTATGAAAAAGAGGTGCCAGATACCCATTCAATTAACGTGGGTTGATTCTCATTTTCTAAGATCGCATCGATCCTCTTTGGCGTGACCTTTTTCACGGTAGAAAATCAGTTCACCGCAGTAAGGACATCTTTGTAACAATTAGCCCACATAACCTAATGTGTAGCAAGAGCATATTAAGGATTTGTTCATTCCGTGCAATGCAAAATAATTAACGACCCTTCTTTCGCCCACTTCTTTATAAGGGTGTAAACTTAATTACAGTTGAAGAGTTTTCGTTTATCGGTTGTTTGTCATACCTAATGATTGAATTCTTTTCCATTCAAGTATATAGAGGTGAGTTTACATGTCACAAAAAAAGATGTTTGACGTTAAATGTACTAGTTGTGGTAAATCTACTACTGTGCCCTTTGAACCAACAAAAGGAAAACCCGTTTACTGCAAAACATGTTTTGCGAAACGAAGAAATAATAGACCTGACCGTTCAAGACAACCGATAAGTTTGGATCTAAAGAATGCATGGGCAATGCGCAGATAAATTGCAAGGAACAAAAGAAGTACATTAAAACGTTTCAAAAAATCGGGTTAAATTTTAACCCCAAACCCAAAAGATAATTACCATGAAGCAGTGATGAGCTTGGCGTCAATCTTTTTTTGGGGGTTGTTTGGATTCTTTATTTTCACATCTTCTATCTCAATTTGTTTGTCCTTCATTATTGCATCAATATCTTTTTTTGGGAATGAATCAAATTTGTTCTTAAGCATCAGAGCAATCAAAGTAAACTCTTGTTTCTTGTCATAACTGAAGGTATCCGAGAATATTTTTAGAGGATTTTTAATTCTCCAAACAGCTTTGATTCTTAAGTTTGTGATAGCTAAGGGGTCTATGTTGGTTACTTTTCCTAAAGCAATTGTGCGATTTGCTTCTAGTCCTTCAGATTCAAGATAATTGTAAATGTTTTTTTTGAGATCATCTGTTTTTTTGTTGTAAAACTTTTGTTCTGGAAGAAAACAACTTCCCTGGATGAAATTAAGGTATTTCATTCTTCTTTTCTCAATCCAACCAATTACATAAAAAAGGTCCTTACTAGTCCATTGTCCTCCATCAATTCTTCGGCAGTTTTTAATGATCCAGGAGTCGTTCCACATAAGACGATCTTTTGGTGGTGAATTATTGATAGTGAAGCTGCCTTTGTAGGTTTTTATTGTTTTTATTACTAGCGCGTCTCCACCTTGTATAATCATGTCAGGTGGTTGCATTTTATTTCCTAAGTAAGAGAATACTCCATTGTATCGATCTGTTGGTTTTTTATCCTTTACAGAGTTGAAGGAGCCACTGATTGCATCCTTCACATAATATTCCATTTGTTGTCTAACTGTTTTGATTTTGTTACCAGCATAATCTTTGAAATATTCACCCATGTTATTGGTTTTAAAATTAGAAATGTTTTTTATTGCAGTGAGTATATTTGGCGACATATCATATTATTGTCAAGCCGACTATAAATATTTGACAAATGTTCACGCACAGTTGGGAAACTTTTCTAGAAAAAGATTTGGCAAGCTTTTAGACATCGAGAGAGAATTAAAGGATTAAATTGCGCTTTATAATCTTGGTGCGCGCGCTGTCAACAATCTCTTGTTTCTGTAATCAATTCCCTCTTTTTAGGATTAAAGTTTAGCCTCAAACCAACGTGTATAGACAAGATTTTATTAGCTCTAAATGAATGATGGTCTAATGTTAGTCATCTTCTAACCTTTTTACTACGACCTTAAATAGGTCTATCAGAACAATTTAATCAGATAACTTGTTGTTATTCAAGATTTGATTAGAAAATAGGAAATGGGGTGAATTTAATGGCATATTTAACTCAAACTCAAGGTGGGCAACCAGTTCTAATTCTAAAAGAAGGAACTTCACGAAACAGAGGAAAAGAGGCACAGAAAAACAATATTATGGCAGCTAAAATTATTGCAGAAGCAATAAGATCCACTCTTGGACCACGCGGTATGGACAAAATGATTGTGGATAGCTTAGGAGACATAACCATAACTAACGACGGAGCAGCAATACTTGATGAGATAGATGTTCAACATCCAGCAGCAAAAATGATTGTTGAAGTCGCCAAAACCCAAGATGACATGGTTGGAGACGGAACAACAACTGCAGTGGTTCTGGCAGGAGAACTGCTAAAAATGGCTGAAGATTTGCTAGAGCAAAATATCCATCCAACATTGATCGTGGAAGGCTACCGGAAAGCAGCTCAAAAAGCTTTAGAAATCTTAGATAAAATCAGCCAGACAGTGGATTTAGACGATCAAGAGACACTAAAGAAAGTTGCAAAAACAGCAATGGGAAGCAAGGCTGTAGGGATAGCTAAAGAACACTTTGCAGACATCGCAGTTAACGCAATTGAGCAAATTGCTGAAAAACAAGGAGAAAAATGGGTTGTTGACATCGACAACGTACAGATAGTAAAGAAAGAAGGAGAAAGCCTACAGGACACCACCCTCGTAAATGGAATAATATTGGACAAAGAAATTGTTCACTCGAATATGCCCAAAAGTGTGACAGAAGCACAAATTGCCCTCGTAGACGTAGCGCTAGAAGTTAAAAAAACCGAAGTTAGTGCGCAGATTAGAATTAATGATCCGTCTCAAATATCGAGTTTCCTAGATAAAGAAACAAGCATGCTCAAGAATATGGTTGAGAAAATCAAGAAAACAAAAGCTACCGTTTTGATAAGTCAGAAGGGAATAGATGATATGGCTCAATATTTCCTCGCAAAAGAAGGAATAATGGCAGTTGTCCGCGCAAAAGAGTCTGATATGAAAAAACTTTCTAGAGCAACAGATGGCAAAATTGTTACAAACCTAGATGATATTAGACCAGAAGATTTGGGATACGCCAAACTTGTGGAAGAACGAAAGATAGGCGACGATAAGATGGTTTTCATTGAAGGCTGTAGAAATCCAAAATCTGTTTCAATTCTGATCCGGGCAGGTTTAGAGCGAATGATAGACGAGGCTGAACGTATCATGCATGATGTTTTGTCAGTTATTGCTGACATATACAAGAAAAATAAGGTTGTTGCAGGTGGGGGAGCCACAGAGACCGAAATAGCTAAGCAACTACGAGAGTATGCTGTTCAGATAGGTGGAAGAGAACAGTTGGCAGTTGAGGCTTTTGCGAAATCATTAGAAATAATTCCAAAAACATTGGCAGAGAATGCAGGTTTAGAACAAATTGATATCCTAGTAAACCTGAGATCTGCACATGAGAAATCCAAAGGGCATTCATTTGGTGTTGATGTTTTCAGTGGCGAAATTGTTGACATGCTCAAGAAAGGAGTTATCGAACCGTTAAATGTTAAGGAACAAGCAATAAAATCTGCTTCAGAAGCATCAACTATGATTTTGCGGATTGATGATGTAATATCTGGCGGAAAGACTGAAGCTCCTGGCGGTTCAAGCGGAATGCCTCCAGAATACTGAAAAGCCCCAGAATATGAGTGAAACTTTGCTTTTGCGCGCGCGTTCTTGTTCTGCGTGGTGAGGTCGCAGTGATTTGGATAGGGGACGAAGGTTGACATCAACCGCAAAAAATCTCATAAGACCTCTTTTTTAGTTAAGAACTGCTTAAATATGCTATACATATTCTCATAATAGGAACTAACGAATGTTATGAGAATGAAAATGTCACGGGATAGAGGACGTCGCCGTGGCATGTATCATAGGTCTGCTGATTTTACCGCTCTGGAGTATATTTATCGCATTTCAATAAAGTATGACCTTGATTCAAATGATTTGTTTAGTAGTTTCGTTGAAGCCTGGCAATCTCAAGAATCTAAATGTGAGAGCCTTTTGATTGAATGCCGTGAAAAGACAAGAGATTACGCTATTTTTCTTATAACTAAAAGTTCTAATGTGGTTGCCCAATTTCAGTTGCCAAATCATATCCTTCACGAAACCAATTCGCTGAAAAGATTTATTTCTGAACATGGTTTGAAACAAAAGAAAAATACTAAGGTTAACGTTGACCATCCCTCAATCAGAGATTTGAAAGTTGGAATGAAGCGTATTAACTTGACAGGAACAATAACTGAAATATCAAAATCGAACACAGTTTTTACTAGATTCGGAGAAGCAAATGAAGTGGCAAACGCAAAGCTAACTGATGAAACCGGATTTATTCAACTTCCTTTATGGAATCAAAAAATACAAACAGTAGCTCCAGGAGACCTAGTACAAATTGAAAATGCTTCTGTTACATACTACAGAGGCAAACTTCAATTAAGAATCCGTGGAGGAGACCAATTGAAGATTATTAACAAAGGTAAACCAATAAAAAAACCGAAAAAAGAATAAAAATGTTGATAAACTCATGAAAAAAAGTCAAAGAAATGCCAAGAATAGGCGTAGTAAATACGTTAACAAATGCCCTGTTGAAGTTGGAAACGAATACGAAGTTGATATAACAGACATGACTCCTGGGGGGACAGGCATGGGCAGAATCAAAGGTTTTCTAATTTTAATTGAGGATACAAAACTTGGAGACCATGTAAATGTAATAATAACAAAGACAGAGCTTCTGAATGCAGAAGCAGAAATAATTACATAGAAGAGAACAGTAGAGAAGAGAACAAAAGAGAGGAGCTGAAATCAACCGTAACAGAACAGTCGATTGGGCATATTTTTTAAGGAAAAAGAGTTCAATTTGATATAATAAGAAAGTTAGGAGGCGTAATTTGTGGTGAAGTGGGAGTATAAAGTGCATGTGTTGAAGACCAAGATTCATATTAGTCGTTCTGATAGGGAAAAGAATCCTACGATACAAAATGTGCAAATGGAATTAAACGAGTTAGGAGAAGAAGGATGGAACTTGGTCAGTGTTCAAAATGTTCGATTGGAAACAGGCAGTTTATTTACTGTTGCATATATGAAACGGGAAAAATCATAACGCACATTTCTTTATTTTCTTGAAAGTCTAAATGTGCACGCGCACAAATCTTTATATAAAAATGTCAAAAGATTTTTCTAGGCTATGATGCTTTTGTTTAATGCTTTCGTTCATTGTCTAGCTTTTTCAAGAGTTTGTCAAGGATTTTCTCTTTTGTTCTAAATTCTTGTTCTGAAATCGTTTGTCCCATGCGGCATAAATCATCAACTATTGCGCCCTCGTTTGCCAGATGTACAATAGGATAGAGGTAACATCCCAAAGGTCTAATCTCATATATTTTGCATTTCTTATTAGCCCGATTGTAGAAATAGCAATATTCATCAACGTTTCTGAGCTGAGTCACACCATCATCATTTATGACTGAAAATTCTTTCAAGTGATAACCCTTCCTCTCTAACCATTCGATATCCTCGCTTGAAAGCTCCATCATCGTTTCTTTACAACAAATGCCACAATTTGAGCAACGCACGCTAGGCTGACCCCGATACGACACACCAATAGATGGACAAGTCATAGCCATTTGCATTTGGAGCTAAACTTTGACACAAGCTTCTGCATGTCCTTGGATAATTCTAAATGTAATACCGATGGTCATTGGTCTTCTTTATACTACCAAGAAAGTTTCCAGCAAAATAGTCTAGCCAACACTCTTCTTGAAAATCAAGTTGAGCCTCTTTCAATGTTACAGCAGTCTCCAATGAAAATGCTCCTGCTTTCTCAAATTTTCGCATAAGCCGCTCCTTCATCTTAAATTGTATTCCAGACATTGACAACTTCTACCTTCCTCCTCCTTTCTAATTCTTTAGAAGAATACTCAAAAATAAAGGGTAAAAAACGACCAACTTTTTTTGTCGGCATTGACCCAGAGAATTCTACACATTAATTTGTATTGCACAGGAGCATATATACCATTTGGGGAATTTATGCGAAAGAAGACTAAAAATTGGGAAATCTTCAAAAAATGATGGAAAATTTTGCAATTCCATCTTGTCCAAGAGAAAGAGATTGAATTCAAACGTACCAATCATAGTTGAGAATCACTCGTGTAGAGAACCTCTATCAAATCTAAGATTTTCTGCCTCAGTCTTTCTTGAGAAACGGCCCATTTGTCTAAGTTATCCCAACTTTCGTCTGTGGCTTTGGCGTAATCTTGGGTGGAGAGTTCATTTATTGGGTGCTCTTTAGAATTCCATCCACTTGAATAATTCTTAGTTTGCTGAAATAATTCAACCACAATTTTACTCAATGCAGTAATTCTTTTTGCTGTTGAAAGATTTTGTTTTTTTGCATAATCCGCGATTATTAAAAGACGTTTCAGTGTGTTCCAGTAATTTTCTGCTTCTCCAAACCAATCGTGCAGGGACGCAAAACAGTCTTTGTCACCATAAAGCATCTCTAATTCTTCTAGAGCTTTTGCATCTGTAGCTCGCATAAACTGAAGGAGTTGTTACAGAGTAATAAGCTTTCAAAAGAAAAATGGAAGATTGAAGGGAAAAAATTAAAATTTATTATGTTACATTTTTGGGGTTAGTTTGTTCAACTGTTTTTACAAAAGTATGTTTCTTTGACGCCCAAGGTGTTGTCGTTTTTTTGTATGTTTCGACTAGCCCAGCATTCTTAAGGTTTGGAATTGCACCCCACATCATTTTAGGAACGTTAGAAACCTTCACGTCACCCTGTTCTTTAATGTAGTTGTACGCTTTCTTTTCAAACTCGGTAATTTTTATTGACACTTATTTCCCTCCTAGCCAGTTATAACTACAATAATGAAATTAGCTGCAGCCACCAGTTCAATTGGCGTTGTTTATTCTTGTTTTCTGAGGTCACACCGATCCTCTTTTGCGTGACCTTTTTCACGATAGAAAATTAGTTCACCACAGTAAGGACATTTTTGTAACAATTAGTCCAACCTACAGTAATATGGGGATAGAAGAATATTAAGGGTTTGCATATTGAAAGTAATCGCTTTAAAGAAAAAAACAAAATAGGTTGATTAACTCCCGAAATACGTTAATTGGTCTGAAAAATAATCGAACACACCAAAAAGCCTCCTAGGTTTGTTTTTTGAGTTGTTTTGGCTTTTTTATTTAGCTAGTTGAGTTGTTTAGTTGTTATTTTGTGTATCTATGCAAGGGTTAATTAGGAGGATTAGTGTAATATGAACCAAGCAATTAAGTACTTTCTAAATACGGTAGGACGGTTATAGGCGGTTTTACTCTTTTTCAAGGCACTACTAGCTGATAAAAATAAGTGAGGTGATAGAATGTCATATTCATACAATAACATTGAGAAACCAGTTGCAGTTGACAAGGAATACGAAGCCCAAATTGAGGACATAAGCAGAAAAGGCGACGGTATTGCAAAAATTCAGGGCTTCATCATATTTGTACCAAATACTAAGCAAGGAGAACAAGTGAAATTCAAGGTAACTAGGGTCGGTAACAGGTTCGCGATTGGCGAGTTAGTTTAAACCCAATCCAAATATTGTCTGAGACTAGATTTGATGTAGCTATTTAGAAACTCTAAACAAAGGAGGTGTATTGCATGCAAAAAGACCCTAATATAGTATATATTGGAAGGAAACCGGTCATGAGCTACGTGTTAGCAGTGATCACAAGTTACAACCAGTCTGAAACCAAAATCGTGACCTTGAAGGCAAGGGGACGATCTATGACAACAGCTGTTGATGTGGCTGAAATTGTTAGGCGCAGATTCATGAAAGATCTGAAGACAAATAAGATAACTATTGGAACCGAAGAACTACAGCAAGAAGAAGGCGGAACAAGAAACGTTTCAACAATGGAAATAATGCTAACTCGCGACTAATGAAACTATAACTATCCGTTCTTTCTAGAATCTTTTGTTTATGTAATCATTTCCCTCTTTTTAGGGTTAAAATTTAACCCAACCAACCCAAAGGTTCTAAGCTAAGCAGATTATTATTCCCCCTGCGGCCATGAGAGCCACTCCCAATGCCACAGGGAAATTGATTTTCTCAGATAAAAACAGGGCTGCAAATATAACCGCAAAAACTACGCTGAGTCTATCAATTGGTGCTACTTGAGACACTTTTCCATATTCCAATGCTAGGAAATAGAATATCCATGATGCAGCTCCTGCTAGACCTCCAAGAGATATATAAAACAGAGATTTTGAGTCAAGAGTGGTCACTGTATTCACTTTCCCCGTTAATAACATGAGAACAACAATTGTTCCAAACATTACTCCTGCCCGAACTCCAGTAGCAGTTATGGAATCCACACCTTTGAGACCTACCTTTGCAAATATTGCCACAAGAGCGGCAGTTATCGCAGAAAGTAGAGCATATATCAACCATTGCATACTCATTTTTTACCATCATTTTGATAATTACTTGTGCTTG
>Ga0272441_10004763_pt1 | contig 24151 bp, 28 predicted proteins | sample SSMProp6N_FD_193582 | JGI IMG/M metagenome (GOLD analysis project Ga0272441, IMG submission 193582) | Marine sediment archaeal communities from Little Sippewissett salt marsh, Falmouth, MA, United States - SSM-Prop-6N | ecosystem: Environmental > Aquatic > Marine > Wetlands > Sediment ...
GTTGTAAAGCCCCATAAAGGACTCCCGGTCTGTATCGTACCCCTGTATGGGCGTGTTGACCGTGTAGAAAGCATAGTGGTTTCGCCTTTCCCGGTACTCCGTTTTATGGTAAAGGGTGGAACCGTCAATCTCGACTTCCCCGGTGGAGAAGTTCCTCTGAAAATTTTCCATATCCGCAACAGCATTCCACAGGGCCCATTCGGTAAACGAAAAAAGCTTTATCGATTTAGGGGTATCCGTGGTGTTATGGAGGGATACTTTCTGGATCTCGGCATGGGTATCGAGGGGGACAAAAAACAGCATCTCTGCCTTAAGGCCGTCCTTTTGACCTGTAATCCTGCTGTAATTGAGTCCGTGCCGGCACTCGTACTGGTCCAAAGGGGTTTTCATGGGCTTCCAGCCCGGGCACCATTTGGTTTCCCCGTCCAGCAGATAAAAATAACGCCCCCCCTGGTCCATGGGTACGTTGTTGTAGCGGTAGCGCGTCAGCCGCCTGAACTTGGCATCTTTGTAAAAACTGTAACCTCCCCCCGTATTGGAAATCAGGGAGAAAAAGTCTTTGTTGCCCAGGTAGTTGATCCAGGGCCATGGGGTTTCCGGGTTGGTAATGACGTATTCCTTGTTCTGGTCGTCGAAATGGCCGTATTTCATGATTCTTTTTTTATAAGCGTTCGTTTAGCCTTCGGGCATTGAGTTCCCGGGTGATTTCATCCATTTTTTCCTGGTTGAGCGGGTATGAAAGCATAATCAGTGCTGCGACTCCTGCAACTAGGGCCGGGACCCAGCTCATGAGCATCTTGATGCCGGGTACGGCCCCTTTGATGGCCTCGGTATCCATCCCATCGTAATGAAAATAGGCCAGGATTCCACCGATTATCGCACCGGCTACGCCACCGCCGAATTTGGTGGCAAAGGAACCGGCGGAATAGATCAATCCCGTGGCTCTCCGTTTATTGATATATTCTGAGAAATCCGCGGCATCCCCCAACATGGCAAAAAACAGGGTGGGGAAGATGGCACTTGCAGCCTCGGAGACCACCCCGATAACAAAAATGGCCGCGATGCTATCCGGACCACAAAAGGCCAGCAGGCTGTTTACCGCACCGGAGAATAGTAGCGCATAAATAAATAGCTTCTTTTTTCCCAGCCGTTTGCCCAGGGCAGCAGTCGCCATCGCCCCGGCAATGGAGGCAATCATCAGGGCGATCAAATAGGTGGCAGAGAGGAGCTGGTCCTGTATGTAATGTGTAAAATAGATGACCGTGATCCCTTGTTTGATCGAGTTATATACATTGAACAGCAACCCGATAACCAGCAGGACGATCCATGGCTTGTTGCGTATAAGGTCTGAGAGGTCCTTCCTGAGGTTGGTTTTCTGGTCTTTTGGTGGGGCCACCCGCTCCCGGGTACTGTAAAACGTGATGACCATAAACAAGGTCAGGAATACCGACAACAAATAAATCGCGTGGCTGTAGCCCTTTTTCTGGTCGATCAGGGTAATTTTTTCGACGGTCAGGTCCGCTTCCCCCCTTGTGGTAAACGTATAGACTTTATTGGGCTGCATTTCAAAACTCAGGCTTTTCGTAGGGGTGATTCCCTGCCCCTCGAAAGTCGCTATACCGTCTTTCGTTTTGATTTGTGCATTTTCGGTGTAGTCCGGGGCAGAGACTGAAATGTTATATTGCTGCTCCCCGGTTTGGGCAACCTGTATATCCGGGTTGACGTTGCCGAAATACGCCACCAAAAAAAGCAGCGCCCCCTGCACGAGCATGCCGCCGGCAAAAGCCCCGACCATTCGGTAAGAACCCAGGCTGGTCCGCTCTTTGTCATCACCTGTCATCACAGCCATCAGGGCGCCATAGGGGATGTTATTTGCCGTGTAGAGCAGGGTGAAAATGATATACGTACTATAGGCATAGATGATTTTTCCGGTATCGCTGAGGTCCGGGGAGGTAAAAAGCAGCGACAATGTGACCCCCAGGGGTACGGCGGTCCAGAGGATCCAGGGCCTGAATTTTCCGTACTTCGTCTTGGTGCGATCGCCGATGACCCCCATAAGGACATCGCTAAAACCGTCACTCGAACGGGCGATCAGCATTAACAAACCCACGGAACCCGGGGTCAGCCCGAACACATCCGTATAAAAAATAAACAGGAAGGTAGCCACGCCCCGCCAGGCAATATTGGCAGCACCATCCCCCAGGGCATATCCGGCTTTTTCAAAAAATGAGAGTTTATTCTTGTTCTGGGTTTCCATAGTGGGGGGTGGGGATTTTACACGATGAAGTCAAAGAGTTCTGTCCGTGTCTTCTCATATACTTCGCGGCTAAAGACAAAGAGCTGGGCCGGTTTGTGGGGGACACCCACTTGTTTCTCATCCAGTGGGATCACATATTTCATCCGGGCGACTTTTTTTCGGAAGTTCCGCTTGTCGAATTGGGTGTCGAATATTTGTTCGTACAGGTTTTGGAGTTGGGTAAGGGTAAATTTTTCAGGCAGCAGCTCGAACCCAATAGGTTCATGCCTCATTTTATTCCGAAGGGCTTCAAGGGCCTGATCCAGGATATGGTTGTGGTCAAAACCCAGATCCCCGACCTCCCTTACAGGTTTCCACTCCACATCGCGCCCCCTCCATTGCAAGGTCACCTTTGTGCTGTCGAGCAGGGCAAAGTAGCCCACGGTTATAACCCGCCTTTCGGGATCGTGGTTAATCGACCTGAGCCATTCCTGGTCTTTAGGGTTTTTGAGGCGGGCGGGATCGGCAAAAGAACCAAACTGCTCCAGGTAAACATCCTCAAGGCCGGTCAAATCCCGGAGCACCCGGGCGGCTGCTTCTTCCAGGGGCTCTTCCTGATAAATATGGTTTCCCGTGAGGGTCCATACAGTGGATGTTGACGTAACTGAATGATTAAGTGTTCTTTTTACAAGAAGTGCATTCAAGCGCATTTCATCGTAGCCAAAAACCACACAATCAACTGATATCGAGGGATCTTCTTGCAAAACTAAGGAATGAGATCATGTTTAAAACACAATTAAGTGTAATAAATACACTAAGCAATTTAAGCAAAAAAAATGACCTGTAAGATACTTTTGTTCAATAAGTTGTAACAGAATGGGGTAGGGGGTTTGGGCAGCCGGCCGAACAGTTTAAAGCAGGCGCATAATCCAGTGATTGGTGCACTGGCTCCGGCTTCTTCCTGAAGTTAAAATTGTCTGAGCTTTTCCACAGCCCGGAAGGAGATTGTATTTGAAAACATGCGCTTCATTTGAAAGTATACGTGAATGCTTTAAACCTACTTATGGGGAAATAAAGGGACGTGGCGTTGTACCACATCCCCGTTATTTTAGAGCTATCAAGATATACCTATTCAATGGTTACATTAAAAGTCTGGGCAATATCAGTCTCCCCACCGGCATCCGAAAGGCTGCCATCATTGGGCTTCTTAGGCTCGTGGCGGAGGGTAAAAGATAAAGTTCCTGAGCTGGCGCTGCCCGCAACCAACCTGAACTCGGTACCCAGAGGATTCCCATCAACGTCAAAATTGGCGTATTCGGTAGTGGCATTCAGGCTGCCACCCACACCGTAGAAAAACTGATGTTCATCATCTTCCTCTTCTACTTCTTCAGTAATGTTTTCCGGCGGGCTTTCGGTCTCGTTCAACAAGACAATGGCGCTTTCATAGGTCGTGTCGGCAGCGAGGTTTCCTGATACCGTCACATCCGGAGGCTCGGGGCCATCACCATCCAAATCCCGTACCTGGAGCACAACGGTCTCCCCGGCAACACCAATAGGGATCATGGTGATGGTCATGGTGGTAATGATTTCCTCCTCATTTACGGGATCTGGATTGTCGTCATCGCTTGAGCACGAGGTAAATACAAGTCCGGCGCAGGCCAGAACGGATAAAAACTTAATTGTTTTCATAAATAAAAATTAGAATTAAAGATTAACGTATTGATTTCTTTTTGAATCCTTCGCGGTGTTTTTACAGGAGCCTTAAATGGCAATACCCTGTAAATTCAATCAGTCAGGAAAATCTAGGGAAACGCCGGGGAAACCTGTTAAGGAATACGACACAAAGGAAAATGGGAATTAAACGAAAAGGGCAGGTGGGGGCCGGGTGCAGTGGATCAGTTCTTCCAGGGAATCCGATTTATCGGCATTCCAGGAGCTGATTTGGGTCTTTTCAGGTACTTCAATGAAAGGCCTCTTAACCTCGAAGGATTCCGTAAAGGTTCCCTCCGCATTCGGGCTGTTCACAGAAATGATGCAAAGTTCGCAGTGACTGGACTCATCAGACGTTGAATCCTGGTGCTCGTAGACATGGAAAGCAGATATCTTGAGCAGCAATACTGCAATCAAGAGGGGAGCCCAAATCTTTTTCAAAAGCACTTTCATCGAGCTAAAAGTAGAAAAAAATGAAATATTTCCGAAAATAAATTTGGAATACCTCCTATTACGATCTACGAATCGAAGATCCGAGCCTTACTCGCTCCAAAGCGCAATGCGCTGAAATTCCAAAGTGGGATCCTGACGGTATGCTCACCCGAAAATTGCATGCCAATTAAAATTGTTTAACTATTTTAACTTAATATTAAACAAAAAGTCAATATTTCTGATTACTCTTATGTAAACTAAAAATTTAATCATGAAAAAACATTTATTAGCTATTACCCTGGTTTGTGCCTTAACGTTTGTTTACGGGTGTGGAGAAACAAAGAAAAAGGACGCGCCACAGGAGGCTGAAACTATGGAAAGCAGCTACGAAAAGGAAGAAGTAATGGAAGTCCAGACACCAAATATCGTAGGTGTGGCTGCAGGAAATGAAAATTTCTCAACACTGGTAGCTGCCGTTAAGGCTGCCGAACTCGTTGAAACTTTAAGCGGTGATGGACCCTTTACTGTATTTGCCCCTCTTAATGATGCTTTTGCCAAATTACCCGAAGGCACCTTAGATGCGTTGTTAAAGCCAGAGAGTAAGGAAACACTGACCTCTATCCTGACCTATCACGTGGTTGCAGGTAGTTTTAAAGCTGCCGATGTGGTCACGGCCATTCAAGACAATGACGGGTCTTTTGTGATAACCACGGTTCAGGGAAACACCCTTACTGCATCGCTTGAAGGTGAAAATGTGATTTTAACGGATGCTAATGGAGGGAAATCTATTATTGTTTTGACTGATGTCGAAGCCTCAAATGGTGTGATACATGCTATCGACACGGTAGTTATGCCATAATTTGAGCTCCTGTCGTCACGGATTGAAAGTCCTTGGGAACTCGATGTTGTTTTTGGCAATTTGCCTGCTTTTAATACTTTGAATTCTAAGGGCTTCACCTTTGACGCATGAGCCTATTCCTCTCCTTCATTTACAGAAAGTCGATCAATACTGCGGCTAAAGAGCAGTGCGAAACAGGCCGGTAAAAAGACGGGAAGCCTACTCATACCGTCACGTCCAGTGCTAAAACGAATAGGAACATTATGGATTTCTCCGAAAAGAAAAGTTTACTGGAACGTTTTTAGAAGTATCAGCAAAATCACCAGATTTAAAAGTGCATAAAAAAAGGCTGGGGTGGATTGAACAATACTATCCCTGAGCCGTATACGGACTGCCAGCCCCATAAACATAAGGATCATAAGACCTGCGGCTCCCGTGATGGCAAGAGGGAAATAGTACAAACCGCCAAGTAGTGAAAGCGCTCCTATTATCTGCAAGGCTCCAATAAGTCGCCGATATTGATTGAGCCCGTAGCGCTCAAACTCCTGCCTCATGAATAAAGAAGTCAGGCAAGAGTAGCCAAAAAAAAGAAATGAGATTGCCGAGAATAGAATACACGCTAAAAGGGTGGAAGAAATTGCATTCATTTAGGTTCGCAATTTACCGAAAAACAAGTTTAAGAGTAGAACTATGGAATACGTAATTATCATCATTAAAGTCTTTATTTTTTTAAGCATCGTAAATGTTTGGTTCTTCCGATTTAATAAATCGACTTCATGGCGCGGTGGCCAGGCGGCCAGTATGAAACAGGAGTTTGAAGTCTACGGATTGTCTGAGTCCGTAATGTATCTGGTTGGAGGTCTGAAGGTTTTGGCAGCTACACTGCTTATGGTCTCCATATGGGTGCCTCAGCTTACCCTCCCTGCGGCAGGAATTATGGCTGTCCTTATGGCAGGTGCCATATCGATGCACCTTAGGGTAAAAGATCCTTTAAGAAGCTCTTTCCCCGCCCTCACTTTTCTTGTATTATCTCTTTTTTTAATATTTTATAGCTGATTCTTATGATATTTAACACAACCTGTAAAAACGAAGATTATGACGTGGAAAGCGCGTCTTTGGTGGGCAGGCCCTTCTCTTTAATCGAACGTCTAAAAAAAGGCGGTATCGGCTCAGGCAGATTGATGATTCACAAAACCAGCCCTAAATTGAATCGGGGTAAATTGCAATTTTCAGAAATCAATTACGCCAACATCGAACTACGTCCTAAGGGTATTATAATTCATTATACAAACAAGCTGGAACGCTTTTCGTGGATTATCCCTTACTATCGTTTGGTTATCTATAGTACGCAGTCCTTCAGTATCCACGCCAACGGAAACTTTATGCAGTTTGTAAAAAATGAGAATTACAGGGCAAGCAAGAAGTTTATTGAAAAGATGTCGGAGCTTAAAGCCGATTTTCTCAAGCTGGAATACTATGATTATTAGTGGAATAAGATAAGATTTCCGTGGTGTCTCAGTGTTTCTGATGGGCAGTATCACCTTCATGGCATTCGGTATCTGCAATCCGCTGTCCAGTTTACATCAATTTGACGATTTCTGATTTACATTTTATAACTGAGGATTGAACAGACGCTTATCAAAAGTAAAGGGCTCATTGGAAACGATCTTTATGGATCCTATGTCTTTATGTACGGGGTTGATCAAATAATTGTAGTCCCCCTGTACAATGGCCGATGGTACTTTTAATGCCAGGGTTTTGTTTTTCCTGACAAAATTGTCCCCTTCGTTTTGGGTAAACTCAGATGGGGGATGTGTTTTCCAATCCTTATCTTTTAACCTGCTTAACGGGTAGTTTTGAATAAAGCTGTCAGGGATCTCGATGGTAGTCAAATAATAGTCCTTCGGAACATTTTTCAAGGCAACATGCACGGCAACCTCAAGATTTGCCAAAGCCCTTGACTGGGAAGTGTAGACCATGCGGGTTCCTTTGTTATTCCATCGGCCACCGTACTTTTCCGCACCTATCCCGGAGAGATCGTTGTTGTACTTTTTTTTGCCCAACCGATAGACTATCACGCCAACACTCCATGTTCGAGGCGACCGAGCTCATCCTTTACCATGTTGATTCCGATACTGGTATCTAAAAGTTCCTTTGGTTTGACGCCTCCAAGAGCGATACTTTCTGAGCTTATCCATTCAAAAAAGTCTTCCCGCTCACCAAAGACGGACTGCCCGTAATTCAGCAATTGGTAAATTGAAAGTATCCTCTCGCTTTGTTCTTTACGAAAAACCTTGTTTTCTTCACGGTGCCTTTCCATGGTCCTTACAGACACATTGAGATATGTGGCCCATTCCTTGATGGTAAAGGGAGTACGACTTGACACCTTGTTGAAGTCACTATAGGAAATACCCTCTCTCACCAATTTAATAAGGAGGTAAGATCGTTTGTCGTCGTTCCAGGAATAGGAAATACTGCCTTCGTTGTTTTCGAACAATTTTAATGCTGTGGCCATCTAATCACAATTGATCTTTAAATATACGACATTTGTCGTAAATAAAACGACAAAATAGCATTAATGTTGCTCCTGTTGCATTGTGTGCCTGAGCTTTTACCAGCTTTTCGAACCCAGGACCGTACCTTCAACGCATCAGTTTGTTTTCAACTTCCTACATAACAACTATCAAACCTTCATCAGATGGTAAAGACCCCTGACAAACGGCCGGATGGATAGCTGCCAACTCCTCTAAGCCATTGACCTGCCTGAATTTGAGCCATGACTTTGTCTTCTTCGCAGTGGTCTTCAGGAAGGTGGAAGTTTCCTCCTCAAACCGATTCGGCCCCCATTCTTTTAGTAGCTTCTGGATATGACCGGGCGCAAAGAAAAAAGCACTCCTTTCCTTTATGATTCCTGGTTGGGGTTTCGCATGGGTCCAGTGCGTCAGTCCGACATTATGGGTGAATTTCATATGGTCCCCCAATCGGCCATGCAAGGCAGCCAGCACCCTGGAATTTCCGGACATATCCACAATTACTGTCGGGATCTCCGCATCGATACCTGTAAGGGTATCATAGCTCAGACACTGGTCATAAATCCCCAGCCTTTTTACCTTTTCCAGATTTCGATCGGAGGTAATACCAACAACCTGTGGTGCATCCACATCTGCCTGTAATGCATAGCCTAAGCCAATACTGGTTTTGCTCGAAGCGCTCAGGATGATGATTTGTTTTGCCCCGTGCCAATTCGCATCTTTTAAGGCCTTCCACAGACAAAAAGAGGTCAGCAGCAGTGGAGATAATAACATGCGCTCCCGATCAAAAGCCGGGTTGTAATTCTTCTCGTGCAGTACTCTCTGATAGATATTATATCCCCTGGGTAATTCAGAGCGATGTGCAGCCCCATCTATAAAACGGCTTTCAGAAACGCCTACAGGAGTCATTTTCACATGTTTTGCAGGTGGAAAAAAACCAAATAAACGATCCCCAACGGGAATGTCCTCCGACCTGGACGCTGCTACTTCGGCAAAGCCCCAAACAGGTATTACCCCCCAGCGCGATGTGTTTTCACCGACAGGGGAAAAAAAGTGCCAATACCCAATCATATCACCCGCTACGGCATAGGTGATATTATTCGCAGTATAGGCGAAGCGGTCTACCTTCACTAGCACGTCCCCATTTTCCAGCTCCAATGCAGTTTCCGGCATCTCTGCAATGCGGTTCTTAAAAAATACATCTTTGCTGACTTCCAGCTGCGGGTTTTTAACCGGAGCCCGACCCATGGCGTCCAGATCTTTTTGCAGCTGCTGCAGTTTGAGCATGGCCGGCAGGCTGTACTTTCGCATCTTTGACAGAATGGCCATTATTTTGGGATCACTTTTATCAGCGTTTACCAGCAATTTGCTATACCCGTCCAATCGGTTATTCCGCATCCAGGCCCGCAGTGTTTTATCCTGGGACCATATAAACTGGTTGACCATATTCGCCTCCGTCATGGAAACCCAATCCGTATCGCAATTGGGCAGGGGCACTACCTGGCATAACTTATTCTTGGTGTCCTCATCCTTATAATTTGCTTCGACATAGGCGATGAAGGACGCACTAAATACAGGTTGGTACGAACGCACGGTTTGGGGAGTTATTAAATCTCCCTGGAAAACGGTTTTAACAGCTGCATTGGATATAGCTGAGGCCGAACAGTCTACATGGATGTGGTTTGGCGATGTGGGTATTGTACCTTTTTGGAGTACTATTTTATTTTTTTCAAGGCGTTGCACACGCCCCAGGCGTACGATGTTCTTAATCTTTTGTAAGGCGGCCAGTTCTAAGGGGCTGACCGTCGCCCCGTGAAACATGGTAGGCCTGACCGTTTTGTCGATTCGCAAGAGTACGCCGGCATCCTCTAAGTTGTCGAAGAGCTCCTCTACTGAATTCGCTTTTGCAATTCCAACGGACTGATCCGCCATCGCACCGAAAGTGGTATCGAAAAATTCCATGGAAGGTTGGATATTCTGTCGGTTAATCAGCCAGGCATCCCGGGAAACGATCCAGGTAATCTTATCGGGACTTACGTTGTTTTCCAGCAACCACAGGCAAGCGTCAATACCTGTTTTACCTCCACCGATAATGACATACTCTGCTGAGTCAATCGACGTTTCAGGTAACTTATTTAGAGGTATAAAGGACACTCCTTCGGCAACATCAAAATTAGGGGTGTGGGTGGCGGGAACACTTGTTTTCAAGTAGGTGCAGTCCACTATTTTTTTATGGACTTTTACCTTGTATTTTTCCCCTGTGGTTTCGAATTCAAATTCACAATTACCCAAATAGTTGCAGGATGGAAAATACTGTACACGACCTGTTGGCAGGAAGGTATCGCGCATCACCTGTTCAAAATAGGTGCTCACCTCTGCGCCTGAAGCCAAACTGAGCAAGCCTTTATTCCATCCTTGCTTATCTTTCCTGCCATTACTCAATTCCTTGGAGCTCACCCCATAGAATTGACTCGGTTGATGCAGGTTTACGAAAGGATATGCCACGTTCCAGTGCCCGCCGGGTTTAGCATAGCGGTCAACAATTAGGATACGGGCATCTGTTTCACTCAGTAAGGTGTCTGCGAAAGCCATGCCGACAGCTCCACTCCCTATGATTAAATAATCCGTTTCGAGCATTGATTCATTTCTTGAGTCTATTGGAAAGGCATCCAACAGGATTGCTTTACAAATTATGAATAAGAAGCGCGATACCTAAGAGAAATTTGGATTAAATAACCTTGAGACAGCCTGCCAGAGACTCAGGATTACTTGAGGAAGCTTGGGTATTGAAACCTTCCCGCTCCGCAGGGTTATGTAACAAATATTGCTGTACAGGCCAAAGTTTATAATGAACTTAGCTTAAATTTTAATTCCAAAATCATGAAAATTGGCAGATTAGTTACAGGTACTTTTCTCGGATTGCTCATAGGGACAACACTCGCATCCTGCAAAGAACAAAAAACTCCCGAACCGATTTCCACTGAAGAAATGTCGGAAATCGCCAATGCGGATAAAACAGCCTCAGCGTACTCCATTGAGGACTATTTTCCGGGCCCGAATTTAATGAAGTATATAGTATCGGAAAATAATGGCCTTAACCTGTCTGAAGATCAGGAAAAAACACTCGCCAAATGGCGGGAAATGAACCATACTAAAATTCAGGAAAAATTAATGCAGATTTCACAATTGGAAACAGAAATGAAATCGCTTTCCCTGGCAGGTGTGAAAGCGGAAGAAATCCTAAAAAAGGAAACGGAAGCGGAAGTGCTCAGATCAGAAATTGCCAACACCAAATTCCATTGCCATAATCTGATTGTGGAAACCCTAAGTCCCCGGCAATGGGAGACTTTGGTTTCGGGCTACGAAAAGGACTTTCCTTTGTTGGAACGCTCCAAAATGAAGCAGGTCATGCAACATGTCAATCCTGTGCCAAACTATATGAAGGTTATTGAATCAGACCGAGGCGTATTGGATTTATCGCCAGGGCAAGAATCTAAATTCGAAGCCTGGCGCGTGGAATATCATCCAAAAATGATGGAAATGGCCAACCAGATCATGGACCTGGAAAGGGAAATCTATACCGGGTCCCTCCACAAAGAGCCAAAAGAAGACCTCTTAAAAAAGATAGAGCAGATTAACCAGCTAAGAACCGAAATCGTCCAGACCAAAACCAACTGCAGGGACATGCTCATGGATTCCCTGGACGATGGCCAATGGCAGATATTGCTGGAAAAATTAAGTTAGAAAACAAAAAAAACACTGTACGTAATGACGAAAAAAGGACTGATTATTACCGCAATAGGTATTATACTGGGGGCTATATCAGGGTATATATACTACGCGGAAGTGGGTTGTTTAAGTGGTTCCTGCTCTATTACTTCGAGACCTGTGAATAGCACCCTTTATGGCGCACTAATGGGCGGGTTGTTATTCAACATTTTTATAAAAAGCCCGGAAAAGTAGTCCGGCACTCTTACAGGGCAGCAAGGTAACCGGATTTTAAAGAATAGTTCACCCAAAAAACTGGGGTTAATTTTATATAGAATGAAAAAGACAAATCCAACGCTTATGATGGTTGCGTTATCAGTGCTTTTATCCTTTTCTGCATGTAGCAGTGATGACCCGGACCCCATTGGGAATGACATTGCCGGAACAAACCTGGCCTTAACCCAAATAGAAAAAGATGCACTTGTATTTATGCTGGAGGAAGAAAGGCTCGCCAGGGATGTGTATGACCATTTATTCGTTAAATGGGGTCTTAGCCAATTCGAAAACATTTCCACAAGTGAGCAATCGCATATGGATGCCGTTGAAACCTTATTAAAAAAGTATGACCTTCCTTATTCAATTCTTGAAGCAGGTACGTTTCAAAATGCTGATTTGCAAGCAGCCTATAACAGCCTGGTCGCACAGGGCAATGAGGATTTGGTTGGAGCGCTTACTTCAGGAGCCACAATAGAAGATCTGGATATTTTCGATTTGGAGAATTGGATGGATCAAATTGAAAACGATGAAATTCTAAATGTGTTTTCTAAACTCCAATGCGGGTCGCGCAACCACCTTCGCGCATTTACGAATTCATTGGCTATGGAGGGAGAAACATACACCCCACAATTCATTTCTCAGACGGAATATGAAGAAATATTAAATAGTGATCAGGAAAGATGTAATTAAGTTCCCTTTGCTGTTAGCTTAAGAATACAACCTTTTGGTCCGGGAAATAGGGAGTATTACAGTTGGGTGTTTTTTCAAGTTTAGTAGTTAACTCCAAAAAGATAACCCGCAAACGCAGATAATCCCATAGCAATTGTACCCCAAATGGTAATCCGTAGGATTGCTTTAGAGATACTTGAACCTCCTGTTTTTGCCGAAGTTGCCCCCAGAATAATTAGAAATATAATGGTGAATCCATAGAGCCAATATTCCAATTCTTTGACTGGTGCAAAAAGAATAACCAAGAGAGGTAAAACACCTCCAATTGTGAATGCTGCACCTGACGCCAATGCAGCTTGAATAGGATTGGCTTTGCTGATTTCATTAATACCTAATTCATCCCTGATATGGGTTCCTAAAGCATCCACTTCGGTTAGTTCTTTTGCTACCTGCATCGCTGTTTCACTTTTCAAGCCCCTTTTTTCATAGATTTGAGCTAATAAGTTTAGCTCTGTTTCAGGCATTTCTTCGAGCTCTTTTTTCTCCCTTGCTATATCGGCATTTTCAGTATCTGTCTGAGAGCTTACGGATACATATTCACCTGCTGCCATTGATAAAGCTCCGGCTACAAGTCCGGCAACTGTAGCTAATATGGTCGGTTCCTTTGTTAAACTAGCTGCTGCAACACCAATTGCAAGACTCGAAATTGAAATAATCCCATCATTTGCTCCCAGAACTGCGGCTCTTAACCAATTACTTCGATGGATGTAATGATTGTCTAAATAATTGTCAATATTTCTTACGGGCTCATTCATATATTGTTTTTGTTTAGTTACATAACACTCGTTCGCTACTCCTAAAGTTAGCGTTTATCGAGGACCTAATTCCGGGTAAGGGTTTAAGAGATGAGTTGTTAAAGGAGAGGCAACATGTGGTTCTTACGGGTGATACCGAATACAGGAAGTTAAAAACAGGATATCGATGATGCAAAAAAACTTTTGCTGTCCTTGGGAAAACTTTGGAATTATAGATTTTCGCAGAATTTCCTGGGGTGATCCGAACTACTCCCGCCTGAAAATTTAAACCCAGCAACAAATGTTGACGATTTGTGAAACTGTTTTGTTTGCAATAAGCCCCAAATCTTAGACGAGGAGCTTTGTTGTTCAAAGGGATAATCTTCCTTCATCAGAACCCGAGCATGCCACACTATTACCAGTCTCACCTAAGGCGTGACCGATGTGCGTCCTCCTTTAATTAGAAGCCATAGTGCGAATGACATTTCTCCAAAAATACTTGGAATAGCAACTAATATTAAAAATATTGAGGCGTAATCAGAATAATTTGAAAGTAAAAAATGAGCTACAGTATCGGCAACATACATTACTCCTGCAATAGCGAGAAAAATCTTGATAAACTTTGGAACAATGGCTATTTTACTTAACAGAGTGAGGTGTATTCCAAAAAAGAAAAGCCCGATTAACCATATGTAGTTGAACGTGTCAACTTGTAAAAGTATATTGTCTTGTGTTGTTTCTTTGAGGGCAAGTGGCAGGGCAAAAATAGCAACTCCCATTATTGCAGCGTGCATCATCCTAAAATAGGTGCTTAAAAGAGTCAAAGGATGATTTCTATATAATTCCTTTAGTGCCCAGGCAACGATAACATCAAATACTACAGTAATGAGGAATGCGATTATCCCTATCCTTACAATTAAATCATTATTCTCTACAGTTTCCTTTGGGGCTTGAATAATGGATTCAAGTGCAAAGAAATTCGCGAAAATTGCTGCAAAAAATATTATCAAATAACTTATTCCAGCAATTATTGATAAAGTTCTATTGTTCATATTTACTATTCACTTAATGACCGCTAACTTATGTGTGTATTGCATTATGCATTCTACGCTGGTTGAGTATTTAATCCTTATAATTGAACTTTACTAAAGTTAGGAAATTATAATTTTGGTTGTCCGATATGGGTAAATAGCCCTATAAAGGTTTCGGTTTGGGCCAGCGCCAGGTTTATTGTGCGAATGGAAGTGGGGGAGATGATGGAGGGGTGCTATGTGTATGGGTCCGTACGTTGAGGCATTCCTTTTTGTCATGGGTTTTTTGGGCAACCAAATCAGCGATACCATGCTCATTCGCTTTGGAACTGATAAAGGTCAGTCTTATAAAATACCACAGGGATTTTTATTTAAGCATGTCTCCGGCCCCAATCATTTTTGCCAAATAATGGAATGTGCTGGATTTGCCCTTATGGCCTGGAATTTAACAGCACTTTCTTTTCTGGCCTGGACCGCAGCCAATTTGTTGTCAAGAGCCAGGAAGCATCATCAATGGTACCTCGACCTTTTTCCGGATTATCCTAAAAATAGAAAAAGCATCATTCCTTTTATCTTGTAGCTTCACTTAAATATCGCGATATTTAATCCATTAGTACAGGCTTGTTTTATGAGAATCAAAGCACAAACATTTCCGGAAACGATTGTGAAATTTAAATGGCCCGTAATCCTTATAACCGGCATAATTACATTTTTTTTTGGACTTCAACTTTCCAAGCTAAGCATCAATGCTGATATCTTAAAATCACTGCCGGACGACGACCAGCATGCACGGCTATTAAAGGATATAGGCCTCAACTTCGGAGGTAATAATATCGGCTTACTCATCCTCGAAACAGACAATATTTACGACACGGAGGTACTTACTCATATTGCCACTATAACGGATAGTCTGGCCACCATCGACGGTATTGTTTCGGTATCGAGTATCAGCAACATCATCAATATCAAAGGAGAAGAAAACGGAATTGAGGTTGGGAAACTGGTAGATCCCTATGCCATGCCCACCACCCCAGAAGCCTTTGATGAGCTGCGCGAGCGTATCCGTAGCAACAAACTTTACAAAGACGCCATTGTTTCAGAGGATGAAACTTCAGCCCTGGTTTTATTTTACCTCAGTGAAGATGCCATTGTAAAGGACGTGGCCACTTCGGTTATCGAGAAGACGGAACAACTAAAGCTTCCCGAAAACTTGTACTATGCGGGATCACCGATGCTGGTCAGTTATATTTCCGACCTAATGAAAAAGGATTTAGTGCGCCTGTTGCCCCTTGCTTTTCTGGTCATTGCCGTGGTGCTTTTTCTCAGTTTCAGATCCTGGATGGGAGTGGTTTTACCCCTGGGTACCGCTATTATCGCCATCATATGGACCCTGGGTAGTATTGCCTGGCTGGGCTACAGCATGTCTATGATATCTAATAACATCCCAATAATTTTATTGGCTGTTGGCAGTGCTTATACCATTCATGTTATCAATAAGATTCAACTGGAGACTGATCAACTTAAAAGCAAACGTGTAAGTAAAGGTTTGGCCAATGTTGCTACTGCAGTTGTCCTGGCTGGTATCACAACTGCCATTGGGTTTATCTCATTCATCTTTGGAGCTTATTTAGATATGATTGTTGAGTTTGGAATCTTTACAGCCCTGGGAACTTTGTATTCATGTGTTCTGGCCCTGACTTTTGTTCCTGCGGTCATGGCGTTGGGTGCAAAACAAAGCAAAGAAGCTTCATCTCATGCAAAACTCAGTATTGCGGATACCATAGCCAGCCGCCTGGTGCAAATAACTATCAAAAGACCTAAACGGGTCATTGGGGTTTGGTTAGTTCTCATAGCAGTGGGGATCGGGGGTATTTTTATAATTGAGCGAAGTGTGAATATTCAGGAGTACTTTAAAGAGGGGAATCCGGCACGAACCGCAGAACAGATTATGATGGATAAGTTTGGCGGCACAAAACCTGTTTTCATGCGGTTCAAAGGTGATATTTTAAATCCGCAACTACTTCGGAAAATGAAAGAGGCAGCTGTGTATATGGAGCAAAGCCCCGATATAAATTCTACCTTGTCGGTAGCTGACCTCATAGCGGAACTAAACTTCGCAATCACGGGAGAACGCAGTATTCCGGAAGATCCAGAACAGATTCAGCAGCTCTGGTTCCTCCTGGATGGAAATGAAACTCTGGAGCGGCTGGTAAGTCCAGACCTGAGCCAGGCCATAATCATTTCTAAATTTAAATCACCAGACAACCAGTCTAAACTGCAGTTCTCAGAATATATGGATGATTTCATCTCTAAGCAGGAGTCCGGTGCCATTGAAATTGAAATAACGGGAATGCCTTTCGTAGACGTGCTTATGGACAGAAGTTTGATTAATAGTCAGATAGGCTCCATTATGATTGCATTATTGTTTGTGGTCATCGTCATAGGCCTGGTTTTGAAATCCTTTAAGTATGGTGTTTTATCTACGCTGCCCATCATTGCCGCCATCGCTCTTCTCTTTGGCATCATGGGCCTTACAGGGATCTCCTTAAATATTGGGACGGTTTTGGTAGCCAGTGTGGCGCTGGGTATAGGAATCGATTATTCCATCCATATCATAGCACAATTTAACAAGCAATTCAAAATTCATAAGGATGTAAAACAAGCAATCTATGAAAGCGTGGCTACCAGTGGAAAAGCCATTATAATTAATTTTCTTGCGGTGTCCCTTGGGTTTTTGGTACTGGTTTTTTCCGAAATGGTGCCATTATTGTATTTTGGAGTGTTAATAGCGGTAAGTATGGTGAGTTCTGGCCTGGGAGCACTGACCTTATTGCCCGCTATTCTTTTGAGTATCAACAAGGAAAAAAAATGAACAGGATTACTCTTTTTGCTTCACTTATTCTAGCAGGTCTGATCTTTAATGTGCACGGACAGAACCCTCAGGAGGTGCTCACTAAAATGGATGAACTCATGTCTGCACCAGTAGATCGGGTAGCCACGGTACAAATGACAGTGACCAATAAAAGGGGAGAAACTAAAACAAGGGAGGCAGAGTTAAAGCAGATGGGATCAGAATACCGGCTTTATCGGTACACCAAACCAGAAAACAAAGCGGGTATTGCCACCTTATCCCTGCCTGATGGTAAAATGTGGCTGTATATGCCTGCCTTTGGTAAAGCGATAAAAATCACCTTATTAAGTAAAAGTCAGGCCTTTACAGGTACAGACTTTTCATATGAGGATATGAGTGGTATTCCTTATAGCAACCGCTATCAGGCCAATTTCGTAAATTCTGAAAATGAAAAAGAATTACTGCTCGACCTAAGTCCAAAATCCGATCAAACAGAGTATTCACGTATTTTATTATCTCTGAACAAGCAGTACGGATACCCCATACAGATGGCCTTTTATGATAAAAATGGCGCCTATATTAAAAAAGCGGATTACAGTTATACCAAAGAGGGGGGTTATTGGTTTGCCAAACAAGTAGTCATGACGGATCTTCGAAAAGATCATTCTACTGCGATAGAGATAAAAGATATCCGTTTTGACACCGGTTTATCAGAAAAGGACTTTACAATTGAAACCTTAAAAGCGCCTTCTGAAAACCATTAGTTGTTGAGGAAATCGTACCTCTTGTCCTGGTATTTTTGTTTTAGAAGCTCGGCCTTTACCGAGCGCATGGTTTCGAAGGGGGATTCATCTGCAAATAAATTGGAAAGCCATCCCGGTATGCCTTTACCCGGATCTACGTGCATCTCAAAAACAACAGATAAGTCCCCCCCAGGCAACACAGTTGCTTCCCAATACCCTTCACCAGTTAGCAGCACCAAACCTTCATCCTCATAGGAAGCATCATTTAAAAGTTCAATCTCGATGCGCAATTGCCTGTCAATAGGATCCCATTTAAATATGTTCCTGTAAGTGCCATAGCGGTTGCTGTATGGGAAGGGTGCTTTAGCTTCGGCAAAATAAACCTGCAGGGTATCTCCGCTTCTTTCTAAAAGTTTTGTACGCTTTAATTTATAACCCCAGTTTTCTAAGCTTTCAACATCTGAAATCAAGGCGACAAATGACGCCACATCTGCCTTTATAACAGCCGTCGACTTAAAGGCTTTAAAGTCGGAACCCGCTACTTTTTTTGTAAATACGCGAATTCCTTCAGCATTCTTAATTTCTTCCCAGTTCTCCTGCCCGCTTAGTTGCGGCAACACTGTAAAAGCGGTGAGCAGGGTACATATAATTTTGTATGTATGGAATTTAAACAACCCGAATATGCTTTGGAATCTCATACCCAAAAGCCTCCATCGATGGCCGGAGTTGCACCAAAAGGGATTCCATTTGAGATTGTGATATAACGTGTTGGTTTTTTTCGTAAGACTTCATTTTATCTATAAAGGACTGGAAGTGAGGTTTCGCAGCATCATAGCCTTCTAAGTTTAATGCCTTGTAAATGTATTCAACACATTTCAGAGGGGTTTGTTCTAAGTTATCAAAGGAGATTTCTGAATATTGTCCCTCGGGGATGAGGGCCTTTTGATCAAAAAAGTCCTTCATAATGGTCTTGTACAAGTCAATGATACTTTGTTGACGCTCCTCTTTTGTAATCTGCTGTAATTGTAAATGAGGCATCATATTTTTAAAAAAATTGTCGGTAGAGAGATAGACCTCAACAGGATTTCTGTGAATAAAAATAAATTTTGCCTTGGGGAACCGCTTCAAAAGGTGCTCTACCCGGCCTGTATGACTTGGGTTTTTCGATAGGTAGACGGATGTTCCGGTGTTTTTTAGTGCTTTTGAAATTAAAAGCTCATAGTCTTTATTCCATTGGTTGATTAGACTGGGACTAACGTTTTTAAACCGAATACTCCTTTCATAAATACGTCTTATATCTTTCGGAAACATCCAGAAATAGTAGAAACACAATGGTGTTTTAGCACCCAGGGCAAACTCTTCTTCCTGAGGAAGCTGCATGCCCAATCGCACATTATCTCCGGCGCGCCGCCCCGGTATAAGCAGTCGGGCAAAACCTTCAAATAGAAAATACCCCAGGCGATTGAACAAAGTGTCGGGAAACACACTCTGATAGGTCGTTGTATAACCCATTTGGGGATCCTGGGAAATCAAGTTGTGCAAATGGGTAGTGCCACTACGCCAGTGACCGACAATGAAAATAAGTTCCGTTCCTTCCTTAAGTTGCCTGTATCTGGGGTTGATAAACAAACGCTCATAGGTTCGGAAGGGCCAATTGATCAAATTAATCAAAACCATCAAAAGAAAGCGGGGCCAATACCTGGACTGAATCTTAAAATCCCGCAGTAGAGTCCACAGCACGTTCAGGGAGTACCCTACAGCTGGTGGCATCAATACCCCCTTTTTGCTTGCTTTTTTAGTCGCGTTCATACACCGTTAGAGGGAGCTGTTTAGCTATAATTTGGACCCACTAATGCCCTGAAGATATTATTTTACAGCCCTCAGTTCGTTTAAGGTTTAATCGACGGTTTTTTTGTTTTTACCAAAGGTATAGGCATACCCCAGGGAAAATACCAGAGTTCCCATATGTACATCCCCATAAGTATCCGTATCCTTTTGCAGAGGGATTAATCCATAACTACCGCGTACATCAGCAATGATCTCATGCCTGGAATTAATGGCATAGGAAGCCCCGACGCCCAGCATAAAGCCAAAGTCCATATCAGAGATGTCATCGTTAATCTCGTTGTCGGTATTAAAGTCTTGAGCAGGAATTTCTGGCCATTGATTTGGTGGTAGTCCTTCCACTGGAATTCGAAGCGCTATAGTGCCGTCAGGATCCAAAAATAATTGGCTTTCTCCTTCAGTTTGCTGGGTTGGATTAATAATGAAATCTACATACACTCCTCCATTTACATACACGCCCCACTTGCTGCCCAAGTGCCACTCGTACTTTGCTAAGATGGGTACAGTGATATAGGAGAATATGGCAGTGTTATCAAATTCCGCGTAGAGAACATTATCTCCTACTATGGGAGCCAATTCCGGCGGCAATAAAGAGATAGGTATCGGTTGTAAGCCATCTTTGTCCCCTCCTTTTCGGGCAAAGGCCACTTCAAATTTTAAAGAGAAGTTTTCTGTAATTCCATAGTCCAGAAATACACCACCATCGAACCCGGCGACAGAATTAAAACCTGAGGCATATATGTTATTATCAATACTTTCTAAATCGGGAAGGCCCACACCAAGACGTACACCAAACTTAGTGTCCTGTGCAAAAAGCCCTGATCCCCAAAGGGAACAACATACGATAAACAAAAAGATCTTTGTGTTTTTCATTGAATTGAGTTGCAAAGTTCGTTAAGGTTTATTGATTGTATTTTGATTTTGGAATGGGTAAAAACCGCCGTACCCTGGCCTGGTAGTCCTTATATTCCGGATACTTTCCTGCGCTTATTTCTTCACTAAATTCCGAGCTACCCTGAAAGAGCACTACCAGCAATAAACAACCAGAAATGCTCCAATTCAACCATTGCCCCGAAGCCGCTACACTAAACAGGTAAAAGCTGATCCAGACCCCTTGCTCTGCAAAGTAATTGGGGTGCCTGGATAATGCCCATAACCCTTTGTCCAGGAAGCCTTTTTTATAATCCCCGGTCAAAGGCTCATGGTTTTTAATCTTCTCATGCTTTTTGCTCTGGTACTTCCAATGCTGGTTATCGGCAATAGTCTCAAATATAATGAAAAGGAGCATCAGAATGGCTGCCACTGCATCCATTATCCCCAGCGGGGTGTCGTTAAATTGAAGGGCCACAAGAATGGGCAGGGTAAACAGCAGAATTAAAATATTTTGATACCCTGAGATAAAGAACAAATTAAACAGCGTCCATTTCCATTTTGGCTGAAACTCCTTTTTATTCCGTAATATTTGCCATCGATAGTCCTCTTTGCCTTCCCAGAATTTGATGGTATACGCAGCGTGGCGTGAGAAGTTATAGGTCAGTCTGATTCCCCAAAGCGCCACAAGGGTCGTCATGAGTATCAATCGGGGGGAATAGCCTCCATAATCCGCAATAATCCACGCATAGACTATGGGTATCAAACTCCATAATTTATCAACCTGACTGTTGTTCCCTGTAATTTCCCCAACGACAAAGCAGTATGCAATAACCCCGACATTAACATAGATTACAGACTTCAGGGCTACTACCTGGAAGTCAGTCAAAGGCGTTCCAAAATAATAGGTAAGAATCGGTACAACGAGTAAGGTTATAACCAATAGTGAGGCAATTTTCAGAACATTCATAAAATAAGGAGTATCTCGTCTTGTCGTTATGCGTTATAGTGTCCTGTTAAGGCATTTTGTAAGTATGAGACGTTCAAGTCAATACCATGGAAATCAAAAGGGATTGAAAAAACCGCAAGGAGGTTGCCCCGATGTAAAATGATAAAAACCTTTATACACAAAATAGACAAAATTGGTCGAATTCACCAGAAATCTATGGCATAAGTATGTCTTACTTGTACCTTTTGTCCCTGGTTCTTAGATCTATGGGGAGAGGTCTCTCAAGAAGGTCTGTTAAACAAGGGAGGTCCTGAAGTCCTAAATCGTCAACATGTTTACACTTTGAGTAGAATGTTGACGATTTGCGAACTTGTTTTTTGTTGTATTTTAAGTTGATTTTGTATTCGTGTAAATCTAAAGAAATTAGACCTGAGTGCCTGTCCCAAAATTTGGGGTATCTACAGTTACAGACCCTTACTTATTCTAGATTGTAAATGCTTTTCCAAATGATTTAAAGAATTTAATCATCAGTATTTAATTCAATTAGTTTTAGAGTTTCGGATAAATAATGATTAAACACCCTATAGGAGTTAATTGCATACATATATTTTAAAGAATTATTGTAGACTTCATTGTCAAATTCAACGGTTCTAATAGTATTGTTGTAATCGATTTTGAAATTTGATTTGGCAATTTTTCTTAAGTTAAGGTCTTCCTCAAAAAAATCAGGAACCTCCATATTTCTCAAAAGGACTTTATTCATGTATGAAGGAATAAATAAACCAAATAAATAGTCCCTATGTATTACGATATCATCTAATAATTGTTCAAATTCAGAACCGTAAATGATATCATCAGCCCTAATAATTTCGAGTAAATTTGCGGAAGCTTTGTAGGCTACCATAAAACTGCCAGTAGCATCATTAACATTTCTAATATTAGTTTGAAAGGCTATTTGAAGGTTTTTTAAAATAGCTTGTTCTCGATTTCTGTCTTTTCTATATTCATTTCAATTATTAATTTGTAATGCAATTAGAATTCCAAAAACTACAAGAATTATTTCTCCGATAGCATATTTAAAATACTTGCCACTTTTGTTCTTTTCCATAAGGTCGTATCGTATTTTTCTAAACAATTTTATCATTGTTTAGCGGTTTCTGGTAATGAAGAACAACGGTTAGTATAAGGGGCGTTTTAATGACCCTTATACATCCTAAGTTTACTCCCTCAATATGTGAAGGGGTTCACTAACTTCTTATTTTTCATTAGTTGAAATTGATTGTTCCTCCAGTTGAACTAATCTTTGAACCGTCATTCAGAGTTGCTTCAATCAGATAGTCTATTTGATTTGGTATATTGCTTGTATCAGACAATTTCATTAAATAATCCCTTGTACCTGGACTGTTCGAAGGGATATATTCTGAGATGGATTCAGCAGTGCCGAGAACAACCAACTGATTTGTTATATCAATTCTTTCGTTATTGTTTAAATTGAGTATTTCAACTTTAACACTCTCAATTTTATTCGAGTAAATAAATTCGTCATCACCGCATGGCACAACAGCCGCTTTTAACACTTTTACATCAGTTTTAATTTGTTCACTAGAAGCGATACTTTCCAATTCGGTTATCAGTAATTCAATAACTAAATCTTCTTTATCAATGGGAGATTTTTCATCTATCTCTACGGGATTATTTCCATCAAAAATCAATGCTCTTGATTCTAAACCTGAAATCGTAACTTCATATGTATTAGTATCACAACAACCAATAATTAACTGAGCCAAGAGTATGAATGTTATTATATTTTTAATTTTCATTTTCTTCTTTTCCATTCCACTTTTTGTCTTATTCTGAGAAATTATAACTTCTTATTATTGCTAACGGTTGGGGTATGGCTCGTTCCACCTACCCGGCAAGAGTAAATTACCGAAAAATTTATTTGATTTAAGTGGAAATGAATTTTGAGGAATAGCGGTGGCATGAGCTATACCCGCTGTTAGGCAACGTTCTTTTCGTTATGCTTTTCAATTGCGTTGAGATCCTGCTCTAAATTGTGACGTTCTTCTTCGATATCATAATCGTCTTGTAAGCCTAACCAGAATTTCGCGGAATTTCCGAAATACTTGGCAAGCCTCAATGCTGTATCCGCCGTGACTCTTCGTTTCCCATGAATAATCTGAGAGACTCGGGTCTGTGGAATGCTCAAATCTTTTGCTAGTCGATAGGCAGAGATTTCAAGGGGTTCTAGAAACTCGTGCAGAAGTATTTCTCCTGGATGTATGTTAGCTAATCTACTCATAATACTCAATGATAATCGATAAGTTCTACCTCACTCGCGTTTCCGCGATTCCATTTGAATATGATTCTCCATTGCCTATTGAGGCGAATGCTATAAAACGCTTTTAATTTCCCTGAGAGCTTTTCCAGTCTGTTTGAAGGTGGAACCCTAAGATCATTTAAGTCTTGAGCGTTGTTGAGCATTCTGAGTTTACGCCGGGCAACTTGTTGAATTTCCAGGGCCGGTTTACGCACTCGCTTACCGAGCCATATAGATTCTGTTTCTTTTGACCCGAATGAAACGATCATACTCTTTTACGTTACTAACGTCAAAGGTAAGTATTATAATTGAAATAAGCTTGCAGTTTCTATCTAATGTTGCCTAACG
>Ga0272441_10004765_pt1 | contig 24147 bp, 16 predicted proteins | sample SSMProp6N_FD_193582 | JGI IMG/M metagenome (GOLD analysis project Ga0272441, IMG submission 193582) | Marine sediment archaeal communities from Little Sippewissett salt marsh, Falmouth, MA, United States - SSM-Prop-6N | ecosystem: Environmental > Aquatic > Marine > Wetlands > Sediment ...
ATCCCGGATTTGACAGTTGGGTGAATTGCTGGTTTACTGGAAGCTGCAGGAGAAAAAAATGCTTGCCGCGTTGAAACAAGCCATGAGCTGCGCCGCAGCCGCTCTGAGCGCCCGACCAGCTAAAGAGATTACCCTTTTTCACCACAACGACACCGATGGTCTCTGCTCGGGTGCCATCCTCCTGCGCGCCTTTACCCGAGCAGGCTACCATGTGCAGCGCATCTGCCTGGAAAAACCGTATCCCGGGGTACTGGAGAAAGTCTTCCGAGATGAGAGCCGAGTTCTTGTGTTTGCCGATTTCGCCGGGCGCATCGCGCCTCATTTGGCAGACCTCAACCGGAACCGTAACCTGGTGCTGGTGCTGGACCACCACGCCACCGCCCCCATACAGACCCCGGAACCGCATGGTGTGTACAACCTGGATCCCGAGCTCTATGGGCTCAAGGGGGACAGGGATATCTCCGCCTCGGTGACCTGCTATCTGTTCGCCAGTTTGCTCGATGGGACCAACCAAGACCTGGCGGGACTGGCGGTCCTGGGTGCGGTGGGGGATCGCTTCTTCGAGCACGGCCGCCTGGTCGGTATAAACGGCCAGGTCGTGAAAGAGGCGGTTGACTCAGGGCTACTGCAAGTGGCGGCGGATGAGAATGAGGAGAGCTACCTGCTGGCGACACACGGCGGCGCGCCCTGCCGCGAGCTCTCGGTGTACCTCGATACTCTGGGCGCTGTAGGCTACTATCGCGGCGGCCCCGACCTGGGTCTGAAGGTCTGTCTGGAAGGCCGGAGCGAGGCTGCGGACCGGGCGCACGAGGAGCTTAGTCGACTGAGGACGGAGCATTTCCGGCGCGAAGCAGACACCCTGGAACGGGAGGGCATTCGGAGGAGCGGCCACATCCAATGGTTCGACCTGAAGAACCGCTTCGATCCCATGGGCGTCAAGATGGTGGGGATTTTCTGCGATCACCTGAAAGGACGGCCCTTCATCCGCCAGGATCAGTACATAGCCGGGTTTCAGGCCCTCCCTGCAATTGTGCCCGGCATCGGCGATATCGGCGGCGGAGAGGTGAAAGTCTCCATGCGGGTTCCCGAGCCTCTGGCGGAGAAAATACGGGCGGGAAAAGCGATCGGTCTCTCTGACCTTCTGCCCCCTGCCACCGAAACGCTGGGAGGATTTTCCGATGCCTGCCACAGCCTCTCCGCGGCGACTACCATCAGCGCGGGCCTGGAAGAACAGCTGATAGCAGCCATGGAAGAAATACTGGCGACAAGGACCTGATAAAGGAGGATTTCATGGGGAAGGGCAGTGGTTTTGGTAAGACAATCCTGATCGGAGACAGCTTTCTGCTTTACGGCGTTCCGGCGGTGCTGTCCTCTCTGCCGTACAAAACGGAGGTGGAGGTCGTTCGTGTTCCGGGAACGGGCTGGGAGATGACCGACGAGCGAGTCGAGGTTCCCGGCTACAAGCAGAGCAAAGAGGCCCAGCGGGATGATTCTGTGAATATCATCCTCGAGGAAACGGGCATAGATGTAAGTTCCCAGCGGTTGCTGATCAAGGTGGGAGGCGATCTCCTGGCAGGAAGCGGGGTGGGAGCCAGCGCGGCGATCTGCGTGGGTCTGGCCCGGGCGCTGAACGATGAGTTCGACCTGGGTCTGGACAGCGCAGGCATCAATCATCTGGCCTGGCGGGGCGAGTTTGCCTACCACGGCCGGCCCAGCGGGGTAGACAATACAGCTTCCTGTTACGGCGGACTGATTATGTTCAAAGTCGAAGAGGGAAAGCCGCATTTCGAGTCCCTGTCCATCCACGAACCCCTGGACATCGTACTGGGCAACACCGGCATATCGGCGGATACCTCCCGCCTCCGGCAGATCACCGAAGGGGAACGGGAACGCGATTCGCAGCGTTTCTCCCGGATGCTCGAGCTTATCAGCCAGCAAGTCTTAGAGGTTCGGGAGGGATTGGAACGGGGGGATTTCCGGGAAGTGGGCCGCATCATGACGGAGAACCACAAGATTCTCATCGAGCTGGGGATCTCCCACGAGGTCTTGATCCGCCTCTGCGACCTGGCCATTCGCCATGGAGCGCTGGGAGCCAAGCTCACCGGCGGCGGCATGGGCGGATTCATGATCGCTCTGACACCGGGCAAGGCGCTGCAGGAGAAAGTTGCCGGAGAGCTGGAAGCACTGGGTTACCACACAATCCGGGCGACTATCGGGGTCGAGAAAGGATAAGCTCTTCGCCGATTCCGTATTCCCTCACCTGAATCTGATTCGTATTAGCCGATTGAGCCTGTATTTCACAGCATCAGTTAACCCGCACCGTGCAAACACCACTCCGTGGGCGACCTGCAGATGAAGCGGGCGATAGGGATGTCGATAGCGCTGTAAGAGGTTCTGTAAAATAACAATAAACCTAAGATCGAATCGCTACGATAGGTATGAAGATCCTCAGATAGTGAAAACCGGGCTTCTCGCCTGTTCCTCTCGTGAGGCGTGCGAAAGACGCCACACTCGCTGCTGCCAACAACAATCCCAGCAGAAAAAAAACAGAACCTCTAACTACATAACCGAGACCGAAATCCTCCGCACCGAGTCCCCTGGATATCGCGAAGATTCCAAAAGCAACGAGCCATAACGACAGTACGCCCGAAAGGCAGCATGTTCTTGCTTCAAGCAGCTGATGTGGTCGGGGCGTTGCCCCTTCGATCAGGTATTCAACTTTGTTCTGCGGCGTGTTCCAAGGTTCAGCATAACGATTCCCGCGATCACAGCCGCAGCGCCGAAATACTGGATCGAGGTGAGTCTTTCGCCCAGAAACAGGTAGGAGTACAGAGCGGCGAAGGGGATCTCCATCATGCAGAGGATGCCCGCCACCCCCACCTGGAGCCAGCGCAGAGCCAGGGTGTAGATCGCAAAGGGAAAGATAGTCGAGACGAATACGAGCGCGCCTATCCACAGAAGGGAAAAGTTGTCCACCTGTCGTGGCTGCTCCGTGAAAAACTGCAGAGGAAGCAGAGTCAGTACCGCAAAGGCGAAGCCGTAGGTGAGGATCGTCAGAGGGTGGTAATGCCCGGTTAGCCGTTTTCCGAACAGGCTGAACATGGCGTAGGCTACCGGTATGGCGAAGCCTACTACAATGCCGAGAGAGCGGTCTGCCGCCACCCCCGTGCTTATGAGCCCTGAGATCAAGAGCGCGCCGAGAAGGGTGAACCCAATTGCCAGTCCTTTGCGCAGGGTGAACGCTTCGCCCCAGATGAGTGTTCCAGCAACCGCTACAATGATCGGCATGACCGCCTGTTGAACGGTGGATACCGCCACTCCGTTCATGGCGACACCGAGATTCCACAGCAGGTGTAAAACCCCGAGGCTCAGACAACCCAGGCCGGCCAGGTATTTGATGTGCCGCCTGTGGATTCTCAACAGAGAGGGCCGGACAGCGAGGAGGATCAGAAGGAGGGCGAGAAAGGTGATCAGATCCCGCCAGAAGGCCAAGGCTAGGGCGGATATGGCGGTTTTATCCAGGACAAAGCGAATGAAAATCCCCGAAGTCCCCCAGGTGGCTGTTGAGAGCAGCACAGCCAGGTAGCCGGGCCCCTTGCGTGATAGGTCCATATTGTCAATCAGCATAGCGATTTCATTCAGGCAGTCAAGGAGACGGAGATTCGGGAACGAAACTGCATCGCCTCACAGGCCACTTTATCATGCTCGCGGCTTCGGATAGGATGAGCTTTGCATATGAGCACGATGAAATCTGTGAGGCCGGGAGAACCTCTTCCCCTTGGGGCTACTCCGAACGACCGGGGCGTGCAGTTTGCCGTGTTCAGCAGGCATGCTACCGATGTGCAGTTGCTGCTGTTCGCCCACGCCCGGGACGGGGAAGCCGCGGAGGTGATCAAACTGGATCCGCGGAAGAATCGAACCGGGGATATCTGGCACCTCCAGGTCGACGGTATCGGCCCGGGTCAGTACTACCTGTACCGGGTCTTCGGTCCGTATGAACCGCACAGGGGCCATCGCTTCAATCCCAACAAGCTGCTCCTGGATCCCTACGCCAAGGCGGTGACCGGTGCCTTTCGCTGGAATTTGGCCGATGCCCGGGGATACGATCCAGACTCGAAGGAGAGGGACCTTTCCTTTTCCGAGACCTCCGATGCAGCAGGCATGCCGAAGTGCATCGTGATCAGTGACCAGTTCGACTGGCGGGGAGACAGGCCGCTGAACCTTCCGCTGCGCCACAGCGTGATCTACGAAACCCACGTGCGCGGGCTGACCCTGCACCCCAGCTCGAATCAGATGGGGATCGAACACCCCGGCACCTATCGGGGTGTGGCCGAGATGATTCCCTATTTCCGGGAATTGGGCATCACCGCCATCGAGCTGTTGCCCGTGCAGGAGTTCGACGAGTACGAGGTGCAGCGGACAAATCCCCTGAGCGGGCAGAAACTCAGCAACTACTGGGGATACAGCACCATGACCTTCTTCGCCCCCAAGGGCAGCTACTCCAGCGCCGGGGCCCGGGGCCAGCAAGTCGGGGAGTTCAAGGAGATGGTGCGGGAGCTGCACCGGGCCGGGATCGAGGTGATCCTGGACATGGTATTCAACCACTCTGCCGAGGGAAACGAGCTGGGCCCAACCCTCTGCTTCCGGGGCTGGGACAACTCGATCTACTACATCCTTGATGAGGACCGCCGCTTCTACAGGAACTACACCGGGTGCGGAAACACCCTGAACTGCAACCACCCCATCGTGCGCAGTCTGATCATCGACTGCCTGCGCTACTGGGTGGTGGAGATGCACGTGGATGGCTTCCGCTTCGATCTGGGCTCGGTGTTGGGGCGGGATTCCAATGGCGAGCTGATGGAGAATCCGCCGGTGGTGGAGCGCATCGCCGAGGATCCGCTGCTGCGGGACACCAAGATCATAGCCGAGGCCTGGGACGCCGCCGGGGCCTACCAGGTCGGTTCCTTTCCCGGAGGCCGCTGGGCCGAGTGGAACGACCGCTTCCGGGATGATGTGCGCCGCTTCTGGAGGGGTGATCCGCGCACCGCCTCGGATTTCGCCACCCGGCTTACCGGCAGCTCCGATCTGTACCTCCGGGACGGACGCAAGCCGTTCCACAGCATCAACTTCGTGACCTCCCACGACGGATTTACCATGAACGACCTGGTCAGCTACAGCCGCAAGCATAACGAGGCCAACGGCGAGAGCAATGAGGACGGGCATAATCAAAACTATAGCGCCAACTACGGAGCCGAGGGCGAAACGGGGGTTGCGGAGATTGAGGCAGTACGCAATCGACAGGTCAAGAACTTCATGGTAACGCTGCTTCTGTCCCTGGGCACGCCCATGATGCTGGGAGGGGATGAGCTGCGGCGTACCCAGAGCGGCAACAACAACGCCTACTGCCAGAACAACGAGATCTCCTGGGTCGACTGGAGTTTCAAAGATACCCATCATGATATCCTGCGCTTCTGCCGGCTGCTGATCGCCTTCCGCCGGGCTCACCCGGCCTTCCACCGGCCCGAGTTTTACAGCGGTGAGGACCGAAACCGGAACAGTATTCCCGACATCACCTGGTTCGACCAGAGGGGCAGGCAGATGCAGTGGAGCAAAGCCGACAGGTTGCTGGCCTACCGGCTGGACGGCAGCAGGGCGGAGATAGCCGCGGACCGGGACGACAACGATTTCTTCCTGATGTTCAACTCCCTGGAGAGGGATCAAGAGTTCGTCCTCTGTTCGGCCCCGGAAGGGAAACACTGGTATCTGGCCATGGATACGGGCCTGGGCTCTCAGGAGGATTTTTTGCTCCCCGGGGGTGAACGGCTGCTCGCCGTACAGAACCGTTACACCACGAAGAGCCGTTCGGCGGTTGTGCTGATCGCGAAGTAGAGGGATTTCCTTGTCGGGGTCATCCGTCATTGATTAGATTAGACTCAGCAAGCCCCGCGAAAAGAAGAGAGAAATCAGTGTCAGACTCCCATATAACTGTTGAAGGTGCCGGGCAGAACAATCTCAAGTGCCTGAACCTGCGGCTTCCCCTGAACAAGATGACCGTCGTGACCGGTGTCAGCGGTTCGGGCAAGTCCTCCCTGGCCTTCGACACCCTCTACTCGGAGGGCCAGCGGCGCTACGTGGAGACCTTCTCACCCTATACCCGGCAGTTCCTCGACCGGATGGACAAGCCCCGGGTGGACCGCATCGAGGGCATTCCGCCGGCCATCGCCATCGACCAGGTCAATCCTGTCCGCACCTCCCGCTCCACGGTGGGCACGATGACCGAGCTCAACGATCATCTCAAGCTGCTGTACGCCCGGACCGGGAGACTATACTGCGGTAACTGCGGCAAAGAGGTCCACCGGGATACACCGGAGACGATCTGGAAGCGGCTGCTGCGGTGGGCGCGGGAGCCGCGCAGTGGAGCAAGTGGTGCCGAGGAACAGGAAGATCGGGCTCCCCGCCTGCTGATCGTTTTTCCCGTGGCCATTCCCCACAACTTCAGCGAGCAGGAGGTGCGGGAGCTGCTTCTCAGGCAGGGATATACCCGCATTCACAGGCGGGAGCAAACGTCCCTGGAGGTGATCCAGGATCGGGTGCAGCTGAAAACGGGCAACAGGTCCCGGATCATCGAGGACCTGGAGGCGGCCATGAGGTTCGGGCAGGGCCGGGTGTTGATCTATCCTGTCGACCGGAGCAGTCAGCCGCAGCAACCCCTGCGTTTCTCAGGGGATCTGCACTGCGCGGATTGTGACATCCACTATCGGGATCCGCAGCCCAACCTCTTCTCCTTCAACTCACCCGTGGGAGCCTGCGATACCTGCCGCGGCTTCGGCCGGGTGATCGGCATCGATACGGATCTGGTTATCCCGGATCAGGGAAAGACCCTGAACGAGGGGGCCATCCGACCCTGGCAGAGTCCCAGTTTCCGGGGCTGTCAGCGGGACCTGGTCCGTTTCGCGGGCAGGGCAGGCATACCCCTGGACGTTCCCTGGCGGCGGATGAGCGATGCCCAGCGGGAGTGGGTGATGGAGGGACAGTGGCAGGGGGAGGGAACCTGGTACGGCGTCAAGGATTTCTTCGACTGGCTTGAGACCAAGGCCTACAAGATGCACATCCGGGTGCTGCTGTCCAAGTACCGGGCCTATCACCTCTGTCCGGACTGCGCCGGCGCGAGGCTCAAACCGGAGGCTCTGCTGTGGCGGATCGGGCCGGGCAGGGGATTGAACATCCGGGAGCTGATGCTTTTGCCGATCGAAGAGTGCTACGCCTTTTTTCAGAGCATCGAGGGGCGGGGCGATGATGCAGTTGCGGCAGCCACGGAACTGCTGGTGAGGGAGATTCGCTCCCGCCTGCGCTACCTGGTGGAGGTGGGGCTGGGGTATCTGAGTTTGGACCGGCAGTCCCGCACCTTGAGCGGGGGGGAGGTGCAGCGTATCAACCTGACCACCGCCTTGGGCACATCCCTGGTGAACTCCCTGTTCGTGCTGGATGAGCCGAGCATAGGGCTGCACTCCCGGGACATCCGCCGGCTGATCGCGGTGCTGCATCGGCTGCGGGATGCGGGCAATACACTTCTGGTGGTGGAACACGATCCGGAGGTGATTCGTTCCGCCGACCGGGTCCTGGATCTGGGACCCGGGGCCGGTGAGAGGGGCGGACAGATCGTGTTCTTCGGTTCCCAGAAACAGCTTCTGCGCAACAGGCGCTCCCTGACCGCCCAGTACCTGAGCGGCCGCAGAAGTGTCCTGAAACACGGAGGATCGGCGGCGAGCTCCCCGGCGCCGCTGCACAGCGGCGAACACGCTCTCGAGATTCTAGGCGCCGCCGAGCACAACCTCAAGAATATCGACGTGTCCATTCCCCTGAACCGGTTGGTCTGTATCACCGGGGTCAGCGGTTCGGGGAAATCCACACTGGTCCAGGACGTGCTGTACCGGGCTCTGTACAGGATGCGGGGCAAGCCGGTGGAGCAACCCGGGCGGCACCGGGAGATCCGCGGTTACGAGCACATCTCCGAGGTCGTGCTGGTCGATCAGTCCCCGATCGGCAAGACCACCCGTTCCAATCCGGCCAGCTACGTAGGCGCCCTGGGTCCGATCCGAAAGGCTTTCGCCGCCGAACCGCTCGCCCGGCAGCGTGGATACACCGCCGGCACCTTCAGCTTCAACTCGGGAAAGGGGCGCTGTCCCACCTGCGGCGGCAATGGTTTCCAGCACATCGAGATGCAGTTCTTGAGCGATGTCTACCTCCGCTGTCCGGACTGCGACGGCACGCGCTATCAAACGGAAGTGCTCGACGTGAAGCTCTCTCCGGTTCTGGGATCGTCCCGGTTCCCGGAGGATCGGAGGGGGGGAGCCGATTTGCGGGAAAAATCGATCGCCCAGATCCTGGAGCTGACCGTAGATGAAGCCTGCGATTTCTTCGCAGCCAGTGCGCAGATCCTGCGGCTGCTCGATCCGCTGCGCGCCGTGGGCCTCGGTTACTTGCGTCTGGGACAGCCGGTGCCTACCCTCAGCGGCGGGGAGGCCCAGCGATTGAAGCTGGCCGGGCATCTGGCCAAGGTCAAGCCGGGAGGCGGAGGCGCCGGCGGCTCCGCCCGCCAAAAACCCACGCTCTTTCTCTTCGACGAACCCACAACGGGCCTTCACTTCGAGGATATCGCCACCCTGCTTCAGGCCTTCAGGCGCCTGCTGGAGGCGGGACACAGCCTGGTGGTGATCGAGCACAATCTGGACGTGGTCGCCGCGGCGGACTGGATCGTGGATCTGGGTCCGGAGGGCGGCGAACGGGGAGGCAGGGTCGTGGCCAGCGGCTCGCCCCGGGATATTCTGAAGGCCCGGGGCAGCCACACGGCCCAAGCGCTCAAGCGCTACCGGGAAGCGGGCGCGGCGGCGGGCCGGCAGGAAATCATGGAGCGTGGCGAGGCGCCGGAGCCGGCTTCCCAGACAGCACCCTGGGGCAATCACCGCATCAGCATCCGCCACGCCCGGGAGCACAACCTGCAGGGAATCGACGTAACCATTCCGCGAGACCGCTTCACGGTGGTGACCGGGGTGAGCGGCAGCGGCAAGAGCACCCTGGCCTTCGATATCCTGTTCGCCGAAGGGCAGCGCCGCTACCTGGAATCCCTCAACGCCTACGCCCGACAGTTCGTTCAGCCGGCCAGCAGGCCCGACGTGGACGGTGTGGCCGGCGTCCCCCCTACCGTGGCCATCGAACAGCGCAGCAGCCGGGGAGGGCGTAAGAGCACGGTGGCGACCCTGACGGAGATCTACCACTTTCTGCGACTGCTGTTCGCCAAGCTGGGAACCCAGCACTGTCCGTCCTGCGACCTGCCGATCGAGCCGCAAACCCCGGAGCAGATCGCCGGGCGCATCCTGAGGGATTTCAAAGGTCGGAGCGTGAGCATTCTGGCGCCCCTGGTAATCGCCAGGAAGGGCTACTACACGGATCTGGCCAGATGGGCGCTGGCAAAGGGATACAGGCATCTGCGGGTGGACGGACAACTGCTGCCTACTGAGGCCTGGCCGAGGCTGGATCGGTTCCGGGAGCATGATATCGAGCTGCCGGTGGGTGGCCTGAAAGTAGCAAACGCAAACGCCGCCGGGCTGCGGGAGCTGTTGGGGCGGGCGTTGAGCTACGGCAAGGGAGTGGTGTATGCGGCCGTTGATAGCGGGGAAGGTTTTTCGTCGAGGCAAACCGTGTTTTCCACCGCCCGGGCCTGTCCGCAGTGCGGGCGCAGTTTCGAGGAGCTCGATCCCCGCCTGTTCTCTTTCAACTCCAAGCACGGCTGGTGTCCGGAGTGCTACGGCACCGGAGTGCAGCTGTCCGGCTTCGACGAGGAGCAGACCGGAGAGGAGATCTGGTGGAACGAGTGGTGGGAAGGGCCGGAGCGGGCCTGTCCGGCCTGCGCCGGTGCGCGACTAAAGGCCGAGGCTCTGGCTGTCCGTTTTCGCGGCCGGAGCATCGCGGAGATCGCGGCGATGTCGGTTCAAGCCGCGGCCAAATACTTTGCCGCCCTGAAGCTGCGCAACCGGGAGGCCGAGATCGCCCGGGATATTCTGGCGGAGCTGCAATCCCGCCTCGACTTTCTCTGCCAGGTGGGGCTGCCCTATCTGTCTCTGGACAGATCCGCTCCCACCTTGAGCGGCGGCGAGGCGCAGCGTATCCGCCTGGCCTCCCAGCTGGGCTCCAACCTGCGCGGGGTGTGCTATATCCTGGATGAGCCGACCATCGGCCTGCACGCCCGGGACAATCAGCTGCTCCTCGATACCCTGAGCCGCCTGAAGGACAAGGGGAATACGGTGGTGGTGGTGGAGCACGACGAGCAGACGATCCGCCGGGCCGAGCATGTGATCGACCTGGGGCCGGGAGGAGGGGTTAACGGAGGACAGCTGGTGCATGCCGGAACGGTGAAACAGCTGCTGAGAAAACGATCCTCCCTCACGGGCCGCTATCTCAGCCGGCCTCTGGAGCATCCCCTGTCGAATCGAAGGGGCGGGGAGGCCGGCGGGCGGCGACTGGGACGCAACCAACCCCGCATCGAGATCCTCGGGGCCCGGCTGCACAATCTCAAGAATCTGCACGTCTCCTTTCCCCTGGACCGGCTGATCTGCGTGACCGGGGTGAGCGGCAGCGGCAAGAGCACCCTGGTTCGGGAAGTGTTGTATGAGAATCTGCACGCCCTGGTGAGCTCCCGCCGCGGCCGGCGTAGATCCGCGGCTTCTGTGCGCCTGGCCGGCTGTGAGCAGGTCCTGCACTGGCATCGGATCGGCCGGGTTCTGGAGGTGGATCAGGCTCCGATCGGCAAGACTCCCCGTTCCTGTCCGGCCACCTACGTCGGCTTCTGGGGTGAGATCCGCAACCTTTACGCCCGTACGGGGGAAGCCCGCATGCGTGGATACACGCCCAGCCGCTTCTCCTTCAATGTGGCCGGAGGCCGCTGCGAGCGGTGCGCGGGCCAGGGAGTGGAGAAGATCCAGATGAGCTTCCTTCCCAATGTGAAGGTGCTGTGCGACGTATGCGGCGGCAGGCGCTTCAACTCCGAAACCCTGTCGGTGCTGTACCGCGGCAGGAGCATCGCCGATGTCCTGGCCATGAGCGTTGATGAGGCCGTGGCGTTCTTCTCCGCCCATCCGAGCGTGCATAGGGCCCTGGAGCTGCTGCAGGAAGTCGGCCTGGGCTACATCACCCTGGGTCAGCCCAGTCCTACGCTGAGCGGCGGGGAAGCCCAGCGCATCAAGCTGGTCACAGAGCTGGCCAAGACCAGGCTTGCTCCCCTGGATGCTTCGGGGACACCGATTCGACCCTCCGGGGCCGATTCATCCCGGGCAGGTGCGTTGCCGGGCGGCATCCGGCGGCCGGCCCATACCCTCTACGTGCTGGACGAGCCGACTATCGGACTGCACATGGCGGATGTGGAACGGCTGATCCGGGTTCTGCAGCGCCTGGTGGATGCGGGGAACACGGTGGTCATCATCGAACACAACCTCGATATCATTGCCGAAGCGGATTGGATCATCGACCTGGGTCCGGAGGGCGGCGCCGGGGGAGGAAGGATCGTAGCCAGGGGAACGCCGGAGGCTGTGGCAGCCGGCACCAACGGATCCTATACCGGGCGCTTTCTGGCGCAGTTCCTGCAGCAGCGAGGTGGGAAGGGGTAGGCAGCCCCGGGGTGCGTTTCAGGCGACCTGCTCGCCGATCTTGTGTTCTTTATGGGGATGTTTGGCCGCGACGGCCTCCGAGTGCTCCCGTTCCAGAGCCCGATACATGCCGCTGATGCTTCGCTCCAGATGCTCCTTGATGCGCACGCGCTCCTCCCCGTACGGAGCGCTGGGATCGAAGCGGATCGGGTTGCCCACGCGGATCGCTCGGACCTTCTTGTTGATGGCCACCGGGTAGAAGGTAAGCACCTTTTGGCTGGTTTGGTAGAACCACTGAGCCATGCGGATAAACCCGGTGTTGAGCAGGCACAGGTCGTCCTGCTGTTTGCTCACATCGCTTTCCGGAAAGATCAGCACTGCTTTCTTGGATTTGAGATAGCCGAGGCTGATTTCGAAGGTTTTGTAGATCTCCCTGCTTCTGCGATATACGGGGATCGCCTTCAGGTCGCTCATGAGCCGCACGCAGATACGGCCGATGATACGGGCAAGCTCCCTGCCCATGAAGGAGCGCAGCTTCAGCTCCTTTTCTACGAAATCCTTGCGGATGTAGGCAGCGCAGTCTTTTAGGTTGGTAACCTCATGAACGACCCACGGATACAGGCTGTGGATGAGGGAGCTCATCATGGCCAGCGGCCCGAACGATCCCAGGTGGTTGGCTACGACCACCGCGTTCGTGCCCTTTAGAATCTTCTGTACTCCCTCGATATGAGCTTTGATATAGAAGACCTTGATGATTTTCGCTATCAGCTTCCATATCAAATTGCTCATCCGGGCCTCTCCCTCGGATTCTTTACCTCGTCTGTCTATATACTAATCCGCTTTTTTCGGGTTGGCAACCTTTTGCTCTGCGCCTTGACACTTCGCAGCACTTCGGCGCTCAATAGAGGCATGACCAACGAACAGGACAAACTCGGCGGCCCGCGCCAGGGCGGCCCGCGCCAGGGCGGCCCGCGCCAGGGCCGGCCACGTCCGGGCCGGCCGCGGCGCTACACCCTGGACCCGCCGCCGGGATTCGCCAATATCGAGCTGGCCCACTCCGTAGCCCTGCTGCAGGAGCTGGCCGAGCGGGTATACGACCAGATCGAGGATCTGCCCGCGGATGCCCTGGACTATACGGCTCAGGATGCTCCATTGAGCATCACCATGCTGGTGCTGCACATGGCCTGGGCCGAGCTTTGGTGGGTACGGCGCATCTGCGGGGTGGAGATCGCGGATTCTCTGAACAGGGAGATCCAGAGGGGCGCCCTTGATAAAATCGGACAGCCTCCTCCCTCTGGCTATAGCGCCTCTGAGCTGATCGCGATCTGCCGGAGGGCGCAGGGGGAGTACTCCCAGCCGGGCCTGGCCGGGATCGAGGATATCGACGAGGTTCTGAAAAAAGACGGCTTTACCTTCTCCGTCCGCGGCGCCATGGGACAGCTGGCCTGGCACTGGAGCTACCACTCCGGGCAGATCGGCCTGCTGCGGCTGCTCTGGGGTTCTGATTACCAGTGGAGAAGCGAAGATATCCTGCCCCTGAGGCCGCGTTAAAGGAGAAATGAGATGGTTGATGTAAAACAAGCGGTCAGCAAGGCGATGAGCTACCTCACGGAACTGTACCAGATCGATCAGTTCAAGGACGTGCTGCTTGAGGAGGTGGATCTGTCGGAGGACAACAAGTTCTGGAACGTAACGATCGGTTTCACCCGGGGCCAGGAATCCACCTCCGGCGGACCCATGGCAACCCTGATCGGCCAGTCCGCGGAGTTCAAGCGGGAGTACAAGGTCTTTCGCATCGATGCCAAGACCGGGGATTTGCGCTCGATGAGGAGCAAAAAAGGCGAGTGAGTAGTCGATTCGACACTAGCCCTTGAGCATTCCCTCGCTCAGGCCCTCGATAAAGAACTTGCGGAAGATAAAGAACAGAATAAGCACGGGCAGAATCGAGAGGATGATCGCCGCTCCCACCTTGCCCATGGCCATGGTCTGCAGCTCATCGCGAATCCAAACGATCCCTACCGGAAGGGTCTGCCAGTTGTTCTTCTTGTTGATGGTGCTGGCGAACATGAACTCCTGCCAGGCGAAGACGAAGGTGATGATCGTGGTGGTGACAAAGGCCGGGCGCACGATGGGAAGCAGGATCTGGAAAACCATGCGGAACTCCCCGCAGCCGTCCACGATGGCGGCATCCCGGATATCCAGCGGGATGGTGGAGAAGGCGCCGCGCATGATCAGCAGGCCCCAGGGCAGGTTGAGGGCCACGTAGGGCAGGATGAGCCCCAGGTAGCTCTCGGTCAAGCCCAGGTTGTACTCCATGATGTAGATGGGAATCAGGTACATGATGTAGGGGATGGTGAGCACGCTCAGCACCAGCATGAACAGAACACCGCTGCCGCGGAACTTGCGCATGCCGAAGGCGTAGCCGCTCATGGCGCTGGCCATCAGCACGATCAGCACCGTGGATACGGTTACCACCACGCTGTTGAGGAAGTAGCGGCTGAAGCCCTTCATCCCGGTAAAAATATACAGATAGTTGCTCAGGGTGAGGGCCTTGGGCATCACAGTGGGCGGGAACTTGTGGATGTCGTTGTCGGGGCGAATCGAGGTGAGAAACATCCAGAAAACCGGGAAAATGTACAGTACGGCGAAGACCAGCACGAGAAAAAAGAAGACCCTGCTGAGCTTTCGATATGCCAGGTTTTGCGCTGCCATGACGTACCTCTAGGCCCGTTCGGCGGTTTCCGCCCGAAAGACGCGGTTCAACACCACCGCCAGGAGAATGATGATGAGCGCCGTGATGTAGGCCACCTGGGAGGCCTGACCCAGGTCCTGCCGCTCGAAGGCCAGCTTCCAGGAGTAGTAGTAGAGGGTATAGGTCCTTATGCCGGGACCGCCCTCGGTCACCACCCGCACCAGATCGAAGACCTTCAGCGAGTTGATCAGGATCCAGATGCTGCTGATCAGCATGTAGGGCCTCAGGTTGGGCAGGATGATCCGCCAGATCTCCTGCCAGAAGCTGGCCCCGTCGACCCGGGCCGCCTCCCGGTAGCTGGTCGGAATACCTTTGAGCCCGGCGATGAAGATGATCAGAGTGAAGCCGACCATCTTCCAGGAGCGGGCCACCACCAGACCGATCAGGGCGGTCTTGGGTTCCTGGTACCAGTCGAACATGAAGCGGGGATTTTCCGTGATGGCCCGGATAACGGTGTTGGTGAAACCGTTTATCGGGGACAGCAGCCAGGCCCAGGTGATCCCGGCCAGGGACATGGGGATGATCATCGGCAGGTAGAAGAGAACCTGGAAGGCCTGAGCCCCGAAGCTGATCTCGTTGATGAAGATGGCAAGCATCAGGGAGGCGAGAAAGGTGATGCCGAAGTAGGAGACGGCGAACACCGCCTGGTTGACGAGCGCCGTTATGAACAGAGAATCATCGGTAAAGCGGTCGATGTAGCCCTGCAGGAAGATGAAGGTTGGTGCCTTGTCGATGCCGAACTTGAACTCAGTCAAGCTTAGGAATCCGGAGTAGAGAACGGGAAAGGCGATGAATACCAGAACGAAGAACATCGCCGGCAGAAGAAAAATGATCAGGTTGACGTTTTCCGATATCCTCCGTCTTCGCCTGAGCCGGTGGGCGCTAGTGACAAGAAGCTCTTCCTTCACTGTTGCTATCCAACTCCTCCCGTTCCCCGGCGAACCTTGAACAAATCACCCTGCAGGAGCCCAAGACTCCTGCAAGGTGACAACATGCATATGTACAGATGCGGGGATATCATCGTCCCCGTTCGATCAATAGGCCCTCACGTCCGTGAAGTCCAGACCCTGGATCTCGCTCTTGACCGAGTCCAGAGCCTCATCCACGCTCATGCGGTCGAAAGCAGCCTCGGTTAGGTATTTTTGCAGAATATCGAGGTACTTATCAAGGTCCCTGTACAGGGGAATGGGCCCGGAGGCGTCGGCAATGGAGAGGATGACGGGCATCTGGTCCTGGAAGCGGGTGATGCCTTCACCGTAGGCTTCCTTGACGATGGGCAGTTTGCCCCAGTTGTTGAAGCTCCACTGGCCGAAGTCCTTGTGAAAGACCTGCTCGCGGATGAACATCCTGCACACATCCTTGTTCTTCACGACCTTGGGCATCCAGACCGAGTGGGTCCAGATGATGCTTCCGTTCTTATCCGAGCCGGGCCAGCCGGTGTAGGCGATGTCCTCATTGCGCCCGGTCACGCTGGGAAGCTCCATGACGTGTCCCTGGGCCGCGAAGAAGGAGCCGGCCGCGCCGCTCTTCCACAGCTCGTAGCCCTTGTCGTCGGAGATCGGATAGGCGGCCAGGCCCTCGCGGTACAGCGTCTGCAGCAGCCCGAGCCACTTCTTGGCCGCGGCGCTGGAAAGGTCGAAGCCCTTGCCGTCCTTTGCCAGGAAGGTTCCGTTCTGAGCCTGGATTCCGGAGCAGTAGTCGTACTGCATGAACTCCCGGTCCCAAATCTGCACGTGAGCTCCCACCGGTGCGTTGTCCTTCATCTTGGCGAACCAGCCGACGAACTCGCTCTGGTTCATGCTGGGGATGGGCACGGGGTTTCCCCCCGACCAGAGACCGGAATCCTTGAGGATGTTGGTGTTCACGCCGATGATGGCCACCTCTCCCATGAAGGGCAACACGGGGTAGTAGGAGCCGCCCCCATCCTTCTTGTACATGCCCGCGGCCAGAAAACCGCCCACAAGCTTGTCCGGGGCCATGTTTCCGGTGAGCATGCCGCCCATCGGTTCGGTCCAGCCTCCCACGATCAGCGGCGCGAGCATGGAGCCGCTTCCACCTACGAACACGTCGAAGGAGCTTTCACCTGCCTCCCACTCGGGGATATAGGTGACGCCGCCCCATTTGTCCGCCCGGATCCGCTCCACGGTTATCTCCGGATGGTCGGACTCGAACCTGTCGCAGTAGGTCTCCAGGTCGAATTTCTTGAAGATCCACGGCGGAGAGGCCACCCGGAGCGTCTGTGCTTCCACATCTCCCCCTCCGGTCTGGCCGCCGGCAAAGGCGCCCAGCGCCAAGGTGCAGAGCAGAATCAATACGAACCACTTCTTCATTCTTACCTCCTGTTGGATTTGTTTTGCTTTATATCGCAAGAATCGTGCCAATATATTCAGCCGGAGTACTCCGCGGCATTCTGCGGATGAGGCTAAATAATTATCTACATGAGTGGAATTTACAACGATCTGAGAAAACAGGACAGGCGGCCGGATGATTCCGGCTGTCGGTTCCCCCGGCAATTTTTGCCTACAGACCCTGCATTTTTTTCCTCTAGCCGTGTTCGTACCGGTTGTGATCGGTCCGCCCGCTTCGAAGGTTCATCACGGTACCGCCCGGATCCGTTCGATGATCGGCATCAGATCCACGGCGTGTTCTTGGTATACCGGTTCCATGGCCTCCACGAAAGGTTCCTTGTCGATATCCGTGATGATCCGGCATCCTGCGGCCAGAGCCTTTTCGGTCGACTCGCTCACCATGGCCTCCCAGAGGCTTCTCTGGAAAGGAATCGATTCCCGAGCGGCTGTTCGGATCAATTCGCGGTCCTCGGGGGTGAGCCGATCCCAGGTCTTTTTACTGAACAGGATGATCTCCGGCACGCGGGAATGCTCGTCCTGGGTGTAGAAGCGAGCCGTTTCGAAGTGCCCCTTGGTGACCCAGGAGGGATAGTTGTTCTCGGCTCCGTGCACCACGCCGGTCTGCAGCCCCGTGTACACCTCTTCGAAGCTCATGGGGATGGGTACGGCACCCAGCGCCCGGACCATGTCCATGACGATCTCGGCCTTCTGCACACGGATCCTCAAGCCACGCAGATCCTCTATCGAACGAATCGGACGCATCGAGTTGTAGAAGCTGCGCTGCCCGGAGTCGTAGAAACCCAGGCCGATCAGTCCCTTCTCCTCGAGGTACTGCATCAGCTCCCGCCCCAGCTCACCGTCGACCACCCGGTGCATGTGCTCCGCATTCCGGAAGATGTAGGGCAGGGCGAGTGCCTTGAACTCCGGCACGATCTGGGTGAGCGGGTTGATATTCACCCTGTTGATATCGATCTCCCCGGCCCGGGTCAACTCGATGGTTTCCCGCTCTGAGCCCAATTGGGCCGAGGGGTATACGACCACGGTGATCCGCCCTTTGCTCCACTCGGACAGCAGATCTCCCATCTCCAGCAGCCCCTGGGTAGTCGGATAGGTGAGCTCGTGATCGTCCGCCGCTTTGAGCACGATCCTCTCTCCTTCCCGCCTCCCGGGGCAACCAGTGAGGCACAGGAAAAGAAGCAGCAGAAAAACCAGCAGCGGGAAAACCAGCAGCATCCGTTTCATACGCCTGTACCGTGCCCATCAGAGGGGAAACAGGATTTCAACACGGCCGTGTCCCTCCTCGGTATTCTTGAGATCGATCTTGGCCCCGTGCCCGGAGAGAATTCGATAGGAGATCGACAGCCCCAGGCCGGTCCCATTCTCCTTGGTCGAAAAGTAGGGATCGAAGGCCTTGTCCATCGTCTCTTCCGGAAATCCCGGACCTGTATCGGTGATCCTGACCTGTATGCCTGTCTCGGCCAGATGCTTGAGCTCCACCGATACGCGCCGTCCATCAACGCCTTCTGGAGGGATCTTCTCAGCCTCCTGCACCGCTTCGAAGGCGTTGTCGAGCAGATTGGAGAAAACCTCTTCCATCCTGATGATATCCATATAGAAGGATGGGATATCCGGATCCTGTGCGTATTCCAGGGCGATGTCGAGGTCCTCCGCCACCAGCCTGTACTTCGGCAGGATCTTTTTCCACAGATGCGGCAGGGAGTACTTCTGCAGGTTGAGCATGTCCGGTTTTGTGAAGTTCAGGATCTCTTTGAGAAAGCGATCCGCGTTTTCCACCTCCCTCAGGATCAGACCGGTCTGCTTCTGCCCGAAGCGCCGTTTGGACTCCATGGACAGCGCCGCCAGCTGGATGATGTGCAGGGGTTTGCGCATCTCGTGGGCCATGCGGGCGGCGATATGACCGAGAAAGATGAAGCGGTCATCAGTTCGGATCTGGATCATCCTGTCGCTGAGCCGATTGAAGCTGTCCGCCAGTGTCTTCATCTCGTCGCTGGTGTTGATGTGGACGTGCTGGCGGTAGTCTCCGCTCATGATCCGTTCCACCCCGTCGGTCAGCCTCATAATAGGCCGCACGATCCGGGAGGTGGTGGTGTAGGAGACCAGCAGGAGGATAGCCACCACGATCAGGAAGAAAACAACGACCAGCCCGTTGATTCTCTTCATAGGCTGCAGCAGCACCCTATGGGGCTGAAAGGTTACGAACTTCCAGGTTGTTTTCAGCACGTATACGAAAACCATGTTCTCACCATATCGGCTCAGCTGGGTGAACTCCCGCCCGTATACTTCCCTCTCGCTCGTTCCGGAATGCCGGTGGTCGGAGTGGGTGATGATCCTTCCGAATTGATCGACCAGCATATAGGAGTCGAACTCCGAGAACGTGAAAAAACCGAGCATCCTGTCGATCACCCCTACGGGAATAACCGCCGCCAGGACACCCATGAGCTTGTCATCCCGGGTGATCGGTGCGGCAAGCACCACCGCATCGGCGAAGCAGGGCTCCCCCAGGACGGGTCCCATGTAGAAGTAACGGGGTATCTGCTTGGTAAAACGGGTGATGAAGATCCTGTTGGCCAGGGCGCCTGTCTGGTCGCTCGAGTTCCAGTAGGACCCGTCCAGATCCACGAAGTACAACTCGTCGTAGATGAATGCCAATCTGGAGCGCCACTCTGTGAGGTATCCTTTGATCTCGGATCTGTCTCCGGTCTGCATGAGCGGCACCTGGGAGAGTTGTATGACCTCCGAGGTCCTGGAGATCAGCCAGTCGTTGATGGCCCTGGAGATGTTTTGAATGTCATTGCTCTTCTGGGTAATTGCCTGTTCTTCGTAGGTCCGGTTTACGTACACGATGCCGGCCACTACGATGGCCGCGTAGATGCAGATAATGGGTATAAACGACTGCAGGAAAAACCTAGTCCGGATGCTCTTCACTGTTCAACTTGTAACGTAGTCCTCTAACCGATATTCCCAGCCTGGCTGCCGTGCTCGTCTTGTTTCCTCCAAGCCTGTCCAGGACCCAGTGGATGTAGCGCTGCTGCAGATCTTTGAGGGGGACGATACCGATGCCCGAGAAATCGCAGGGGGCTCCCTCATCCCTATCGAGATGCAGAGCCTCCGGGCCGATCTGCTCTTCCCCACAGATGATCACGGCTCTCTCGATGCAGTTGCGCAGCTCACGGATATTGCCTGGCCAGGAGTAGGACAGGAGCCTTTTCTCGGCTTGGCTGCTGAAACCGGAGATCCGGCGGTTGTACTCCTGGCAGAACCGCTGCAGGAACCAGATCGCCATGTCGATGATGTCCTCTCGGCGTTCCTTCAGCGGCGGCAGCGTGATGGGCAGTACGTTGATTCGGTAGTACAGGTCCTCCCGAAAACGGCCTTCTCTGACCAGCTGTCTCAGATCCTTGTTGGTTGCCACCAGGACGCGCACGTTCAGGGCGATCCGGCGGGTCGAACCCAAAGGGGTGATCTCCGGATCCTGGAGGAAACGCAGCATGGCCACCTGGGCTTTGGCCGGCAGCTCGTTGATCTCGTCCATGAACAGGGTGCCGCCGTCGGCGATCTCCAGCTTTCCCTTGGTGCGGACCTTGGCGTCGGTGAAGGCGCCCTTCTCATAACCGAACAGCTCGCTCTCGATGAGATTCTCCGGAATGGCGCCGCAGTTGATGGGAACAAAAGAACCGCCCGATCGCGGGCTGTTGTCGTGGATGTAGCGGGCGATCACCTCTTTGCCCGTACCGGATTCGCCTTGCAGCAAAACCGTGGATTGGACGTTCTTCACGCTTTCTATCGTCTCGAAGATCCCGGCCATACCGGCGTTGTTGGTACCGTAGAGGAACTCATCCCGTTTTTGCAGCTCCCGTTTGAGAAAGATGTTCTGGGCCTGTAGCCGGAAATGATGGATGGCCTTCTCCAGGGCCAAGGCCAATTCCTCCAGCTGAACGGGCTTGGCAATGTAGTCGAAGGCGCCTTTCTTGAGGGCCTCCACCGCGGTTTGAATGGTACCGTAGGCGGTGAGCATGATCACCGGGATATCGGGGTAGGTGCCCACCACGTGCTCTAAAAGCTGGATGCCGGATTTTCCGGGCATTTTCAGATCGGTGATCACCGCGTGGTAGTGCTGGGTTTTCAGCTTCTCCACGGCCGCATCCACGGAGGCGGAGATGTCCGGCAGGTAGTTCTTTTCCGAGAGGATATCGCACATCAGATCTAGGGCCGTGGTATCGTCATCAACCAGGAGGATTCGTGGTTTCATCTGTCGGGTCTATTATAGACCGGGGGAGTGGATAGAGGAAGGGTGTGAGTGCGGCTCGCCTAGGCGAACTCCTTGATGCCCAGTTCCTCGAGCTTTTCCGGCTTCGGTATTCCCCTTCGGTTCCAGCCCATGAGGTCATAGTAGTAGCGTTTGGCCGACTCCATCTCCTCGAAGCCCAGGGCCTTGTCCTGGAGTGCGCCGTCCGGCGTGGGCCGGAAGAAACGCTCGGGAAGTTTGTCGTCCTCCGCCGTGAAGCCGGCCCTGAGGTTGAACAGGCGGCAGAGAGTCAGCACCCGCTCGGCCACCCGGATCTGTTCCATCACCGTCGTTTCCCATCCGGTCACCGCGGACAGCAGCCCGACGATATGAGCAAAGGAGTAGGGGAGAAAGTGGCACAGCAGCAGACAGTCCGAGATGATCCTCTTACAGTGATGGACCTTGAAGTAGGCGATCTTTTTCGGGCCCGCATCCTCAAGGGTCGTGGGTTCCAGTCCCAGGGGCAGGGCGTCGTCCAGGCTCATGGCCGGTTTCCTTCCGTAGCCGCTCATCAGGATATCCATCATGTTGTCCATGTGATCCGCCCCGTGGGGATTCACCATATATCCGAGCCCCAGGCCTTTGCTGATGCGCGGTTCGTGCATGGGAATCTCCAGGCCCTTTACCTGCATGGCCAGCTGCTCGGCCCCGCGTCCGATCCGTTCGGCCGCTGCTGCCGATCCTTGGGCCAGGAGCTCTCCGATCCCCTCCCGCCGCGCGATCAGCTCGATCACCTCCAGCATGGCCGCGGCATTGCCGAAGACGAGGTCGATTCCCCCCGTGTCTTGTCCGGTCAGCAACCCCTTCTCGAAGCACTCCATGGCAAAGGCGATGGTCACCCCCGCGGAGATCGTATCCAGGGAATAGGCATTGCAGAGGGCGCTTGCCCTGGCCACGGCGTTTGCATCATCGATACCGCAGCAGGAACCGAAGGCGCCGATGGTCTCGTACTCCGGTCCGCCGTAAGCCCTGTCCACCTCATAGGGCTCCGTCATCTCCACCACTTTCTTGCACCTGACCGGGCAGGCGAAGCAGCCCTCCATACCCACCCGGATCGTCTCCTTGATCCGGGCCGGTGATATTTCCCCGACTGCGGGGAATTGTCCTTCCCGGAAGTTGCGGGTGGGTAGATTTCCCGCCTGTTCGAACAGTTCGATGGCTCCGCCTGTGCCGAAATCCCGAAAGGATTTTACCAGGTCCATGTTCTCCTTCAGCCAGGCGCTCACCCGGCGCACACCGCCGGGGTTCACCACCGCAGGGGCGCTGTTTCCTCGAACGGCCACGGCCTTCAGGTTCTTGGAGCCCATGACCGCACCCAGACCGCCTCTGCCGGCCGCGTCATGGGTACCGTGCATGATGCAGGCGAAGCTCACCAGGTTTTCGCCCGCCGGCCCGATCAGGGCCATCCTGGCGTTCTCATCCTCCACTTCGCGGCGGATCCACTCCTGGGTCTCCTTGGTCATCCTGCCCCAGAGGTGGGCGGCATCCCGGATTTCGACCTCTCCGCTGTGTATCCACAGATACACCGGTTTGTCCGACCTTCCCTCCACGATCAGGGCGTCGAAACCGCTTCGCTTGAGCTGGGCTCCCCACCACTCGCCGGCCTCCGACTTTGCGACACCCCCGGTCAAGGGGGATTTGGCTCCCACGGCGTGGCGGGACGCTCCTGCCAGGGGGATTCCGGTCAGCGGGCCTGCAGCGAAGATCAGCTTGTTGTCGGGGCTCAATGGGTCGATCTCCGGGCTCACCTCTTTGAGCAGATAGTGGATGATGAAGCCCGTTCCGCCGATATATCGCCGGCAGAAGGTCTCATTCAGGGTCTCTGTAGTAATCTTTCGCCCGGTCAGATCGACTCGCAGGAGCTTGAAGTTGTAGCCGCCGGGGAGCTGTTCGTGCATGGAATCACTCCTTGATGCCTGCAGGTAGAATAGGGAGGATTTTAGCACATCCCAAGCTCCGGTCGCAACCGAAATGCATATCCGGGGGCGCAGCCCTCCATGTGCAATCCTGTAAGTGCAGAACTGTTGTTGCACTTGTTACAACCCGAAGTTTTTGCTATCAATGATCAACCGAGTGCATCCGTTTCAGGTCGGAGAGAGGAGAACAAGAGGTGGCAGTCAAAGAGTTACGCGCCGGAGACCGGGCGGTCGGGACCATGGTTCGCCTGGTTCGCAATCCCGGCATCGCCTGGATCGCAAAGCAGGCGGGATTGGATTTTATCATGCTCGACCTGGAGCACGGCTCCAGCTCCCTGGAAACCCTGGCCGACGTGGCGGCAAGCGGAAGGGGAGCGGGCATCGAGGTCTTCGTACGCGTCCCCGAGCTCTCAAAGGGCTACGTGTCCCGGGTATTGGACTGCGGCTGCACTGCGGTGATGGTGCCTATGGTGGAATCCCCACACCAGGCCGAGCTGTTGGCCGGCTGGTGCAAGTTTGCGCCGACAGGCAAGAGAGGGCTGGGCAGCGTCGGTACCCATACCGGCTTCGCCCCGGTGCCGGGCGGTGAAGCCTCGGAGTTCATGGCGGGGACCAACGAGCAGGTGCTGGCCATCGCTCAAATCGAGACCGCCGCGGCGATCGAAGAGATCGAGGGGATCGCCGCGGTGCCGGGAATCGACACCCTGCTGATCGGACCGAACGATCTGGCCGTATCTCTTGGGTACCCGGGGGATTTGCAGAACCCGAAGGTGCTGGAAGCGATCGACACGGTTGCCGAGGCGGCACGACGCCACGGCAAGATCTTCGGGTTCCACGGCCCGGACGCCCTGATGGAGCAATATCTGTCCAAAGGCCTGCGCCTGATCATGAGCAAGCTGGATATAGACATGCTGCTCTCCGCTATGGAGCAGATCGCAGCCAGGTGGAGGAACAGATGAAAACGCACACCTTCCAGCCGAGCGAATACCATATCACCCTCGGTTCCCGCCCCGCGGTCCTGGAGATAGAGGATGGGGACAGGGTCATTACCACCACCGTTGATAATAGTGGGCGGGATGCTGCGGACCGGGAAGTCACCCCGCCGGGCAATCCCCAGACCGGACCCTTCTCTGTTCTGGGGGCTGAAACAGGAGACACCCTGGCCGTCCGCTTTGAACGGATTACG
>Ga0272441_10004766_pt1 | contig 24142 bp, 18 predicted proteins | sample SSMProp6N_FD_193582 | JGI IMG/M metagenome (GOLD analysis project Ga0272441, IMG submission 193582) | Marine sediment archaeal communities from Little Sippewissett salt marsh, Falmouth, MA, United States - SSM-Prop-6N | ecosystem: Environmental > Aquatic > Marine > Wetlands > Sediment ...
ACAGATTGCCAGTTTTAATCGCTTCTTTGGCTAAATTGAACTTAAACTGGGGTGTATACTTTTTTCTGGTTTTACCAGTAGTTTTAGGAAAAGGCATAGATTTTTCTTTTCAAGTTAATTTGTTACATCTTTACCATAGCATAGCTATGGATTGGATGTAAGAGAATAACTTGTTAGGTTTCCTTAACCTACTGGTTTAGTATAGCCAGGACTAATCATACCTAATCAACTTATCAACAGAAACATCCAACGCATTTGCGATACTTCGCGAAGTTTCAATGGTCGGGTTTTTGTTCTCTCCTGACTCAATCTTCACAACCGTATTGTAGGCAACGCCCGCTTCGCGTGCGAGCTTGTCCTGTGATAACCCCGCTTGCTTTCGGGCTTTTCTTGTATTGTTAGAAATATTTGCCAATAACATCTTAGATTCTAAGTCAAGTGCATATTCTTTCTAAAGACTTCCACAGGAGTCAGGTACGCTAATTTTTTACGTGGCCGAGTGTTTAGTAGGCACTCAACTCGTCTAGTGTCTTTTTCAGTAATATTTTCAAACGAAGATTTTTTTGGAAAAAACTGCCTGATAAGTCCATTAGTGTTTTCATTAGTTCCTCTTTCCCATGAATGGTAAGGATAGGCAAAATAAATATTTGTTTTTGTATTTTTACCAATCATTTCGTGTTCAGTAAATTCACTTCCATTGTCATACGTAATAGTATGTCTTTTTTGTTTTGGTAACCTATTAAATCTTTGAATAGTTTTTTCTTTTATAGCTTGAGCTGTAGCTCGTTTAACATAATCAACCATTGCATAACAACTCCTTCTGTCAACATGTGTTATGAGTGATCCCGTACCTCTTGCTCCAACGATTGTATCTCCTTCCCAGTCTCCCAGTCGTTCTCGTTTCTCTATCACTTCAGGTCTTTTATCTATTCTAACCTTTTTAGTCAATTCTCTTTGTTTTTCGCGTATTTTGGTACCATATCGCCTTCTGTACTTTCCCTTTCTGCATCTCAAATATTTCTTAAAATCAGGTCTTGCATTGTAGATGTATTGATAGATAGTTTCATGGCAAACTATTTTTTTGTGATCTTTTTTATACCTGCCTGCAATTTGTTCAAGTGACCAATATTTTTTCAATTTTGCAATAATATATTTTTCGAGTTCTTTATCATTTTCAATTCTTCTTAAGCCCTGATTAGCTTTTTCCCTTCTCTCAAGTGAGATTCTTTTTGCATCACCTGCATGATATTTTTTATTTGATTTTTTGTTGCGCCTTAATTTCCTCGATATGGCTGATTGGTCCTTATTAATCTCTCTGGCTATTTCATCTTGTGTTAGACCCCTTCTTCTTAGGGATGATAGTAAAATTCTGTCTTCTTGTATAAAATGACTATATGATCCCATAAGTGTTTTGGTTAATGATTAGTTGATATATTCATTATACCTAACTTATGGGGTCTTTTTTTATTTTATGCACTTGGGGTTAGAATACAGGCATACAATATTGACAAATATATTAAAATATGCTTTTATTATATAATAAAATTAGCCCTAAACAAAAATACAAATATTTTTGAAGAGCAAATGCCGATTTAGCGGCAAGCATTTGGGGGACTACTGTTCCAAGTGCCTGCCGCTGAATGGCAGAAAATTTTTCAAAAAATTGGAAAGAAGGTTTACCCGGAAAGTCCGGTGTGTATAACTTTCTTTCTTAAAGATATTATACCAGGAGGATGATTATGAAAAATTTTCCAACAATGAAACACTTCATAGCCTTTGGAGTGCTGGTTTTGTTATTAGGGATATCGTCATTGTGGATTTTTATTAATGAACTTGCTCTTGACGAGGAAATAGCAAAAGCGGACAAGTTAGCGACTGAATACATCAGCTTGCCTCAAATTATTGATGGGGGAACAGTTGCTGAACAACAGATAATACGGCAGCAGAGGCAGAATAAAAAATCTGAACTACAAAATCAGTATGAATTGATAATCGCGTTCGGTGGCGGAAACGATATTCGAGTAAAAATTTTGCAGGCTTTATATCCTACAGAAAGCCAGCAAAATTTGAAGCATCTCTCCAGTCTTAGTTTCATTTCTCTGGTTAACTATTCAAGAAAGGTAGCATGGACATCAAAGCTGTCATGCTCGGATGGGGATAATACGGTCAAAATTGCGAAACGACTTAGCTTTATCCAGGCCGATGCCGAAAAAGACGCATTATTCTCAGTGATTCGCAATGGGCTTATTGACCAGCACACCGGGATTGATAGGTTCAAAAACGATATCCAAAGATGGCGACCGTATATTGAAGAGTCCGTCACGCCACAGCAAGTGGAATTGATTGATCGGCATTACATCTCCGAGATAACTAATGGCGGAAAAGTTGGGCCACTCTTTGACAAAGAAAGTGAAGAATACATTGTCAAAGAGTCTTGCCGATTTTTAGAATTAACGAAATGGATCAACAGTGATATAGCCTTGGATTTAGTGGAATCTCTTAATCTCGGCGAGAGGATTTTAAATACTCCGGAATCAGAAGATACAAAAGCGTTTCAGCGAGCCATCGTCTCGATTTCAGAAAAAGCGATTGAAAACCCAGAAAGAGTCGAGACATTCAAGTTGGCAATAAAAGAAAAAGTAAGAAATGGGATAATATTCCAGGAAATCGAAAAAACTTTTAACAAGACCTGGGACAAAACGAAATAAATTTTTCATCTTAAGCACTGCACCGGGCGTTCAATATTGCATTCAAATTTTTCTAAAAATTTGTTGAACGCCCACTTGATTTTTCCATTATGCCCTGTCCTTGCAATTTATTTTGAGCTTGGTATAATAAAATTAGGTTACAAATCTACAAGTTTTCTATCATCTTAAAGGATAGAAGGTTTATAAATTTGTGACAATTAAATTAAAAATGATAATTATCAATTAACCCACATAATAATTTGATGGTCATAATCAATTTATTATGAACAAATAAATTTATGATCGGCGAAAGAATATTGTCAAAAATATTAACCAAAAAGAAAAAAGTTGATGACTCACTACCAGAAGAATATAATAATACTTCGTCTGGAGAACAGCAAGAGGAAGATGTTTTAACAATTGAAAAATTTCTTAGTCAAGTTAACAGTTATATGAATCCGCCTCGACTGGCTCAACTTAAGGAAGAATGGGGGAATGATTTTGATACCTTGATATCAGACATTAGTAAATTTGAAGGGGCAATATCTCAAGAGAATGTCGAAATGAGCAAGAACGCAAAAGAGGCCAAAAAGAAACTTCTGGAATTAACTGACAAATACCTTAATGAAACATTGGATAAATCAAATGCAACAGATAAAATAGAAAATTTATCCTTGTATGTGGAGTCGCTTAAAAAACGAGTTGATATGATAGAAGATATTTTACCCAAGATATATGAATATAAATCAGACAAGCAAGATAAATTGAGTAAAATCAGAGAAAATATTGAGAGAATAGAGGAGAGTTATCAGAAATAAATTATTATCAAAATAGAAGCTGGAGCAAAAGCTCCAGTTTTTTGATTTCTTGCTTCGCATTTTTTATTAATTTGAGCTAATATTAAATCGAAAATTATAATTACTATGATAATTATATGGCTCACGTCAGTTTCAGCCTGCAAAGTTTATTAGTCAGGATAAATTCAAAATTATTATAATAATTTTTACATTCAAAAATACCTACCTAGATATCTAGGTAGATGTTTTTGGTTTGCCATCCGTAGCCTTGGCGAAGGATGGAGCGGGTAGGGAGAATCGAACCCCCATCTCTACCTTGGCAAGGTAATATAATAGCCATTATACGATACCCGCGGGTTTTAAATTCAAATTTCTGAATTCTAGATTAAAAATAAATTTAAAATTCAAAATTCTAAAGAGATGTATAAGTTTTTCAGCTTATATTAAATATTTTATCTTTAATATTATTTTTTGTCAACCAGTATGGAAATAGTTTTATTTTTTGATTTTAAACCCTTGATTATTATTATTTTTGATTTGGCAATATTGAATTTTTTTGATAGCAATTTTATAATCGCAGTATTGGCTTTGCCTTTTTCCGGGGCGGCAGTGGTGTAGATATGATAGTTGGTTGAGGATATTTTGACGATTTTATTTTGTTTTGCCTTAGGGGTGGTTTTAATTCTTAGGAGCATATATTTGTTAGATTTGCGGTTTTTAGATAAGTTATCAATTTAACATTATATTACTTAATTTTTTTCACTAGCTTGATTAATTTTTGGCTAATATTTTTGTTTGATGCGATAATCCCATTTGAATTCAGGTTCCAGTCGCGGCCATTCATATCAGTAACAATGCCGCCGGCTTCTTTGACTAAAAGAGTGCCAGCAGCAATATCCCATATTTTGGCACCGGGGATGATAATGGCTTCGGTTTTGCCTTGAGCGACCCAACTGCATTCAATGGCGGCTGATCCTATTTGGCGTAAATCGCGGGATGTTGGTTTTAATTTTTGGTATAGATTGATAGCAGTGCTGACGTCAGTTTTGTTCGGACCGTGGCAAAAAGTAAGGAAAGAATGGCTGATATTATTTTGACTGGAAACTGTTATCCGGCGCTGGTTCAGCCAAGCGCCTTTGTCTTTTCTGGCTAAATAGAGCTGATTTAAAAAGGGGATATAGATGACTCCGATTATAATTTGATCGTTTTTAGCTAAGGCAATAGAAACTGAAAACAGGGGATTGCCGATAGCAAAGTTTGTGGTGCCATCTAGCGGATCAATTATCCATAGATAATCTGATTTTTTAGCTCCTTTTTTGCCGGCTTCTTCCGATAAAATTGCGTGGTCAGGAAAATTTTTTTTAATTAAATTTAAAATTATTTTTTCTGATATGGTGTCGGATGGGGTAACAATTTCGTGTTTAGATTTAGTTTTAATATCTGATTTTTTTAAACATTTAAATTGGGCCAGTATTTTTTTGCCAGCTTGAGTAGCAGCTTTAATAGCAATTTTTTCGTAATTTTGATATGACATATAATATTTTAAAATTATGTTTTTTTGAGTCGGGAAAGAAAATATCAATCCCTAATTATTTTGGGTTGGGATTGGAGAAGATAAATATAGGGCTTTCGCGTTTGTCATCCCTGCCTCGCCCTGCCTATTGGACAGGCAGGTAGCAAGCCGGCTTGGGCTCATAACTTGGGGATCCAAGCAATGTAAATTTAGTAAATTCTGGATTCCCCGACATTATCGTAAAATGACAGTAGCAGAGTATCTTTGGAGGTAAACGCGAAAGTTTTAAAATAATTTCAGGGCTTAACTTTGGGGTTAATACCTTTTATTATAGCTTAGTTTGGTTTTAAGCTCAAGGTTATTGTGATATGGATTGAGACGGTGGCTGGGCGATGTATTGTTTGTAGTGAATAATTTCAAGAATTAGAAAACAGCATAATACAAGAATGCATTATGCCGTTATTTAATTATTTATATTAATACGACGCCTCAAAATCCAGATGCCCGGTCATTTTCAATCCTTTTAGATCTTTTGATATCGTATTTTTATTAATGACAATAGAATCGCCTCCTTGTACCGGTTTTATTTTTATCTCGTCCCTATCTCCACATACACTGAAAGATAGGTCATTTCGGGCCTTGATAGTTATTACTATTTTTCCCCTTACGAGATCCCCGGGTATTTTGGGGTCGAATCCTATAAATTGTTTTATTTTTATTTCTATTTTTAAGAATTCATTGTTAGATAAGGGGTAACTTTTCCCTTCTTCATATTGGGAGCATCCGTGGTTGTAAAGATTCACTGGTATTTCGATTGAATTCTCGATTATATTTAGATTCATTTTTATAATTATTTTTTTTTCTATTCCGTAATCAGGGGTTAAAATTCTCCCCAATTTTTCTAAGCCTAAATCTATATTTTTTGTTTCTTGTGGATTTAGGTTAATTTCTATTTCTTTATATACCGTATACCCTTGTAAGATTTGATAGGGCCTTTCAAGCTTTATTTTTATTTTTTCTTGATCTTTCCCACAATTCATTATCTTGACACCACCCTTGTATTCAAATTTTTTTAATGTCGTTTGATAGTGAATTGAAGGATTTTTTATTTTAATTTTTATATTTTGTCCCTTCGTTTGGACTACTAATATTGTTAGGAATAAAATTATCGTCCCGATTATTATTTTAATTTTTTTTTTCATTTTTTTTTCTCCCGTTTTTGGTTTTATTATTGTCAAAAAAATTTATTTTAATTTTGAATTAGGTTTCCAGCAACCATAGCATAAAATTCAAAATAATGCAAGGGGGGAAAATATTGTTTTAGGCTTTATTTTTTTAAGGGGGTGGGACTTGATTTAATTAGCTTTGATTTAAGTCTGTTAATTTATATTGGTTTCGGTTTTATATTTTAAAAACCGCCTAAAGGCGGTTATATTAAACTTGTGGTTTATTGGTTAGATAGTTTTATTTTTCAGTTTTAGAGTTAAAAGCGATTTATTCCTGGTGGAACGTAGTAGACGGAATTATAACTTATTTTAAGTGGGGGAATGGAAGGTATTATATTCCACAATTAGCTTAAAGCTTTTTAACCATTCCTTTATTTATATCCATTTCTATTAAATCGTTATCCCTTAAAATTTGAGTGGCGTTTTTGGCTCCAATAATACAAGGAATTTTTAGTTCACGGGATATAATCGCTGCGTGACAAGTTACTCCGCCTTCATTTGTAATAATAGCTTTAGTTTTCTTTATAATGACAGCATATTCTGGGTTAGTCATAGGGGCTACAATAATTTCATTTTTTTTCAATTTGGAAAACTCTGTTTTATTTTCGATAACTCTCACAACCCCCCTAATCAAGTTTTTTTTACCTCGATACGCAACATAACCCTTGATTTCATCTTTATTTTGGTTTTTAACCAATTTCCAGTTTTTATTTTTTAAATAACTCGACGGTGCTATATAGCTAATTTTTCCCCCAGCAAATAAAAAATATTTCTTTCGTCTTTTTAGTTCCGATATTATTTTTTTAACTAATTTCTTGTCGTTTGGTGTTGCCAACATATTTACCTCTTCTATGGTTGAGAATCTGGCTAAACTAATCGGGGCACCAATTTTCTTTAAAAAATATTTAGTAAATTTGAAAATAATTTTTTCAGATATAGGTGCTAGTATTCTATCAATTTTTTCTCTTGTCCGAATAGTTAAGTTATATTGTTTTTTATATTTTTTTAATAATTCAGGGTATCTTTCTAAATTCTGTGGGAAATATCTAGTTATTAAAAATTTCGGACCAAGAGCAATATTTTTATTAACAAATAAGTTAAATAAATTTAATAGACTTTGGTCTCTTAGATTGTCAAAATTTGTTTCGAGAATTTTGTTGGTGAAAAGAGTGTATTTACTCATCTGACTAAGCAAGCTTTTACAGATTTTTTCAATAAAATTTTTGTCTTTTTTTATTTTCCTGATTAAAAAATTAAATAGTCCATAAATATATTCTTCGCGAGCCATATAAAAAGTAACCTTCTTGCCGTCCCAGACACATAGAGCATCAGTGTATTGCCAATTAAATTGTTTTTTGAATTCTTTGGTGAACATCTGCCATGCAATATTAACAGTAACCATACTCCAATCTCTGAATATAGTTGGTTCAAAGGTTAATTTGTTTGTAATTTTTAGTTTACTCATAGTTTAATTATAATTCAAAACTGTTTATTTACCAATAGCTTATTTTTAGTGGAAAGTTATAATCATCCCGTTGCTCACAAAAAAACTTCGCTTACATAAGCGAAGAATTTTTTGGTGGACCTGACCGGACTCGAACCGGTGACTTCCTGCTTGCAAAGCAGGCGTTCTACCAACTGAACTACAGGCCCTTGGGTTTATGAAGTCAGCACTCCTCCCATCATAGGTGAAAAAATGGTAAATAAGACGTTGTTCATTAGGCCGCTGATGACGAGCAAAGCACCGATAATCAACAAAAGACCTATTAGTTTCCACATTAGCTTGGTGCCACCATAAGTGCCTAGCCATTTTTCAGCTGAATCAACATAACCAAAACTGTTAACAATATTGTGGCTGTATTTTACCAGTAAAAAACCAACTATAATGGCGAGCAAACTCCAGAAATATTTCATATACTTTTTGTTGTAATAATTTTGTTTTCAATTTAATCCATGGACGATGTAGGACTCGAACCTACAACCCCTTCGGTGTAAACGAAGTGCTCTAGCCAATTGAGCTAATCGTCCCTGGATCAGATTGAAACTGTAATTATAATTAAAATTTGAAAATTAATTAAAAAATCAAGCTGGGATTGCCTAAAAATTTAATTTAATGTTAACACAAAGTGTTGAAATTGGCAAATTTTTTTAGACTAAGTTTTAGTTGACTTTTGATGGCATATAAGCAATAATTAAGCTGTAATATATGAATAAAAAAAGAGTTAAAGTGCTAGTATTTAGCCTGGCTTATTTACCTTTGGTTGGCGGAGCAGAGGTGGCTTTAAGGCATATTACTAAAAGAATTACTGAAATTGAATTTGATTTGATAACTGCACGGATAAAAACTGATTTAGCTACGGTGGAAAAGCAGGGGAATGTGAATATATATCGAGTAGGTGCTGGCAAAAATTTGGATAAATATCTATACCCGATAAGGGCTTTTTTGTTAGCAAGAAAAATGCAGCGGGAAAAAGGATATGATGTAGTCTGGTCGATGATGGCTACTTGGGCTGGAATAGCGGCAGTTTGGTTTAAAATTGCTCACTACCGAGTGAAATATTTATTGACTTTGCAGAGCGGAGATTCAGATTGGTTTATATGGAAACGGACTTGGTTTTGGTATTATTGGTATAGAAAAATATATACTAAAGCTGATCATATCACAGTTCTTAGCCATTGGCTCGAAAAAAGAGCTAGAAAATACGGGTATAAGGGTGATATTAGTTTGGTGCCAAACGGAGTTGAAGTGGATAAAATAGAGCAGATAAAGAATCAGGGGAAGGGTTCAGGATCATCTGAATTTAAGAGTATAGGAGGCGAGTTGAAACATAAACTAAATATTCCGGAAAAAAATAAAATTGTGCTCACGGTGTCCAGATTGGAGTTGAAGAATGATATTGGCAGTTTGATTAAAGCAGTAAAGATTTTAGTAAAGGATTACAAAATGGATGTTAGTGCGGTTATTATAGGTTCAGGCAGGGAGAGGCAAAAGTTGGATTTTTTAGTAAAGCAGGCTGGATTGGAGGCCAATGTTATTTTTTTAGGAAAATTGAGCAATGGTGAAGCGTTAAAGTATTATCTTATGGCCGATGTATTTTCGCGCCCGTCTTTGTCAGAAGGGCAAGGGATTTCTTTTATTGAAGCAATGGCATTTTCAGTGCCAGTGGTGGCCACTCCTGTCGGTGGTATTCCTGATTTTTTAGTTGATAAAAAAACCGGGCTTTTGTGCCGAGTAAAAAATCCATCTGATTTAGCTTTAAAGATAAAAAATTTATTAGAAGACAAACAGCTTTATCTTCAGATACAAAATAATGCGCTTGAGATGGTAACAAGAAGATATAATTGGGATAAAATTGCTCAAAAGATGAAGGCAATTATAATGGATTTGGCGGTTTGATTTGCGGGTTTGCATTTGAAATTACATATTTTAAATTTTGTTTTATCAGAGTTATTTTTAAAAGTTGTAAATTTTTTCCAGCGAATGAATTTGATAATTTTAGTTAGAAAATTAATTAAAAAATATTCTCGATTTTTAAAATATTGCGTTGGTGGCGGGACTGCCTTTGTGGTTGATTTTTCACTCCTATTTTTATTGACGGAATATGCGGGCATATGGTATTTGCGGTCAGCGACTTTGTCTTTTTTAGCGGCTGCTGCAGTTAATTATTCAATTCAGAAATGGTGGACTTTTAAATGTAAGGATAGTCGTTTAGGACGGCAGTTTTTTAAGTTTACGTTGTTACAGATAGTAGGCCTTGGTATAAATAATGCAATTATGTATTCTTTGGTAGAGTATGCTGGTTTTTGGTATGTGTTGGCTAAAGTGATTGCAGCTGCAGTAGTATTGATATGGAACTTTTGGGCTAGCAGGAAATTTGTGTTTAACCATAACACTGATAAAATGAATATAAGAGAAAAAGTAATAATTGCAGCTGAAATATTTCCACCTGAAATTGGGGGGCCGTCTATTTACAGTATGCGGCTGGCAAAAGATTTGCTAAAGAAAGGATATGATGTCAGGGTAATTTGTTATTCAGTATTAAAGCCCGACGAAGAAGAGCCAGAGCTAAAGGGCAGGGTAATTCGAATATCAGGGACTGGCTCTTTGCCGCTAAAGTATTCAGCTTATTTTATCAGATTGTTATTTGTTTCTTTTGGGGCTAAGGTTATTTACGCCCAGGGTCCGGTAGCTTCGGGTTTGCCGGCATGTTTGGTAAAGTTTATTTTAAGAGTAAAGTGTGTGATTAAAGTGGTGGGAGATTATGCCTGGGAGCAGACTATGATTTATAAGGCGACTAAGAAAACTATTGATCAGTGGCAATTAGCTCCGGATTATAGGTCAAAATCAGGATTTACTAATTTTAAATTAAGACTATTGAGATTAATAGAGAGATTTGCCACCAGAAATGCAGCTGCGGTTATAGTGCCGTCTTTATATCTTAAGAAGATTTTAACTCGGTGGGGGGTTAGCCCGGATAAGATTAAGCTGGTTTATAATGCTTATTATGGCTCTAAGCCAGAGATAATATCAAGGCAGGATGCTTGTGATAAAATAGGAATTAAGGGCGATATAATTTTGAATATTATTAGATTTGTGCCTTGGAAAGGAATGGATTTTTTGGTGGATATTTTTCCTGAAATTAAAAAAATAAATCCTAATTTTAAGCTAGTGATGGTGGGTAGCGGACCTTTTCAGAAAAAAATTGATAATAAAGTTAAAGACCGTGGTTTAGATCAGGATATTATATTAACTGGCAGAGTGGACCGTGTTCGAGTAAATGATTATTACTTAGCAGCGTCAATGTTTGTGCTCAATTCTTCGTATGAGGGGTTGTCTCATGTTATTTTGGACGCAATGTATTATAATTTGCCTATTGTTGCTTGTAATATTGGCGGAAATCCCGAGCTTATAGAAGATGCTTATAACGGCGTTTTGGTTGGGTATAGTGACAAGCAAGCTTGGCTTAGTGCGATTGATAAAATATGGAACAATGCTAATTTTAGGCAGAAAATATGCTCAAATCCGGTTGTAAAAATGGACGTGTTTAGTTTTCAATATATGATAGCTGAAACTATAAAAATTTTGGGTATATAATTTGTTTTTAAGGAATTGGAATAGTTTCTATATATTCTTATAACTAATTTATTTAATTTAACACAACGACTTAAATCAAATATGTCTAACATCTCTGCTTCAACCATAAAATTGATAGAAAAATATCAGTTTTGGTATTATTCACTGCAGGCTAAAGAAAATCAAAGCACGATTAATGTTGACAATGTTACCAGTAAGGTAGCTAAATTTTATGAGAAAATTCGAGAAATTGTTGATTGGCGTGAAAAACATTTAATGCGTCGTATTGCGATTGAACGGGTTTTGAAGCGCCGATTTTTTTTAAAAAGCAGTCAAGCGCATATTGCTGAAGATTTTGTGGTCGAGCTTATCCGTAATGGCCATTTCCCTAATAATAAAATTCCTAAAAATAAAATAGTTGAAATTCAAAAAATTATTGATAAATACAATTATATTATTGATAATGCACCGCGCTCTCATCAGAGTATAACGCACGGACAGTTGTATATTTTTCTAATTAGTATCGCAGCATGTGAAGTTGAAGAAACATTAGACCCATTATTTTATCTAAAAGAACATTTTTTGGTTGAATATATGGAAACTTCCATGCAAGAAAAAATAAAGATCGGACAAAAAGTTTTAAACAGCCAAATCATCAACCAACATGAAAAAGAGATACAAATTTATATTGCGGTGCAACAAGCGCTTCTAAAATTGGACTCGCCGATTATTTCTTATTATTTATTAAAACGTTATTATAAAAATTGGTTAAATCCCAGTCAGCAAGAATTAACAGCTACTGCTCAAAATATTTATAAAACTTGGCAACGTATAGAACAGTCTATCGAACACCCTTTAGCTGGTAAATTTTATAAAATTTGCGAGCAATATGATACGCCTTATTTACTATTAGGTGATATTTTATCAGCTGACCCAATTAAAAATGGGCGAAAATTAATTGAACCAGATTTTTTAAAGGAAATGGTTAAAAAAGTTTATAAGAAACGTTTATCAACTCTTAAATCTAGGATTTCACGGACTGCTTTTTACAGCACTTTGTCTATTTTTATATCCAATATTTTTTCTCTATATATTTTGGAGTTTCCTTTTGCTAAATATGTTATGGGGGAAATAAACGTTTGGGCAGCCCTTTTTGATGTTTTGGGACCGACTTTTTTGATGTTTTTACTGATGGTGACAATCAGAATGCCGAATAAAAAAAATTACCAGTTGGTTTTGGCCGAAGTTGAAAAAATAGTTTATGAAAATCAAGCAGAAGACTTTTATGAAGTTGAGCTTTACCCAAAAAAATCATTTATTTTTAAATTTTTTACTTATCTAATTTATATTATTAGTTTTTGCCTGTGTTTTGGTTTAATAATTTGGGTTTTGATGCAATTTAATTACCCGCCTTTATCATATGCTTTATTAATTATGTTTACTTCATTAATTGCTTTTTCGGGTTTAAAACTTAGGCAACGCTCAAAAGAATTAAGTGTTATGGATCAGCGCGAGGGTTTGTTTAATATTATTTTTGATCCTTTTTCTTTGCCAATGGTCCAGTTAGGCAAATGGCTTTCTGCCCGTTGGAAAAAAATTAATATTGTTGGTGTGATTTTTATTTTTTTAATTGATACACCTTTTTTAATTTTTATTGATTTTTTAGAGCAGTGGCGTTATTTTGTGAAAGAAAAAAAAGAAAATATCAGGTGATTTTTAAAGGTTTGTATTAAGAATTATTTATATTGATATTACTTTTTTATTACGTTTTACCAGAATAATTTTAGTTGGCGTGATGCGAGATTTTAAATCCGAATTATTAACGAGTAATTCGGGTTAAGTTATATTTTCCATTTTTCCACATATTGACCGAGCCCGTCTTGGTCTCTTTTTTTTCTTCGATTGGGCATTTGGCTGGACCATTGGATTAGATCAGCTAAATCTATTTTATATCTGGAATTAATGACAACAAATTTGATTTGTTTTTTCTTTAAAGCGCGACGGATTGATCGTTCACTAACGCCAAATAAAATTGATGCCATGTGAGGTGATAAGTGGATTTGGGTTGACATTTGGTTTAAATAATAGTGTGATAATTAGTTTTCCACAGTTAAAAACAATATATTAGTTTAATTTATTATTATTTGGGATTGTGGTTTAATTTTAATACATAATGATTGATTTTGTCTAGGCTGGTCTAGACATTTTTAATAAAATATGTTTATATGATAGTTAAATAAGATTTTACTATAATGTCCATAATAGCCTAGACATTTTGTGATTATTAATTATATTTAGATTGTTTAAATAGTAGTCAAAAAATGCTAATGTAACAGTAAAGGTATTTTTACGTCTTATTAATTAGAAAGTCATTAATGAATAAATTTAATCAGAAAAATCTTTTAAAAAAGATTAAAAATGGAGACGAAAGCAGTTTTGGGAAAGTGTATGATTTCTATGTGGATAAGATTTATCAGTTTGTATTTTTAAAAGTCAATCATAAAGAGAATGCGCAGGAAATAGTCCAAGATGTTTTTTGGAAGTTTTGGCAGTATGTGCATAAGCCAGAAGCTCAGATAAATAATATTTCATCTTTGTTATATACGATTGCACGTAATCTGGTATTTGATTTTTACCGTAGCCAAGGGAGAGATGCTAGAGTTACAATACCAATCGAAAGTCAGGATATGATTGATAGCTTAGTCCAAGATAATAGTTTGGAAAAGGAAGCCGAGATTGATATTAAATATGATATTGAGGCGGTCCAAAAAGCATTGGAAATATTACCGGATAGTTATCAGGATATTATAGTTTTAAAATATATAAACGAACTATCTAATAAAGAAATCGGTATTATATTAAATAAAAAAGAAGGAGCTGTCAGGGTGAATTGCCACCGGGCCTTGTTAGCCTTAAAGCAAGCTATTAAAAAACAAGATTTAGACAGATGAACGATTTAATCAAACAGTTGAATAAGATTGAAATCAAACCTGATCAAGACTGGAAGCAGGATTCCAGGGATTTTTTAATATCCAAAATAAGGAGAGTTGACGGTATCCGAAATAACCATGGGCTATCGGGTTTTTGGGCTAGGGCGGTCAATATTTGGAGCAGGATGTTTATTGTTCCTAGAATAGCTTGGAAGCCAGTGGGTGTATTTGCATTGGTGGCATTGATATTTTTTGGAGGATCAGCTGTTTTAGTGCAGGCATCCAAGTCTTCAGTTGTAGGCGAGCCTTTGTTTGTGGTAAAAGTAGCGGTGGAGTCTCTTAAAATGGCGGCTGAAACCGATAATATCAGAAAAGTGGCTTTGGCTAACAAGGTTTTAGACAGCCGGTTAAGTGAGTTTGACCGAGTGTTTACAGCTTCAAATGATGGCAGTGCTGTCAGTAACTCGCAAGATAATAACGCAAATGACGAAGTTGCTTTAGCATTGGATGAAGTAGAAAAAAATATTTTTAAAGTGAGCTATCGGTTTACTGATTTGAAAAATGATAATTATGAAGATGATAAAAGGATGGTAGCTGCAGCAATGGAAGTAAATAAACAGATGAAGTCTTATAAGCAAAAATTAAAAAAGGCGCAGGCAGAGGCAAAGGCTGGGGAGGTGGTTGAGAAAATAGAGCAGGTGCTGGCTCGGGTTGATGAAGTTGATATTGATGTTTTGGAAGTAATTGTGGATAGTCATAGTAAAAACGAGGATTTAGTAGATAAAAATGAATTAAATTCTATTTTTAACGAACGTTTAGTTGAAATCGGAGTTGAGGCAGAGCAAGTAGCTCAAGTAGTTGATTTTAAATCAGACCAGTTGTCGGGGGACATACTGGAAAAGACTGAAAAGGTGAAGCAAAATATTAAAATAGCAAATGAAGCTTTGCAAAAAGGAGAATATGGATTAGTGTTGTCATTAGCCAATGATACCAGTGAATTGTTACGGTTGGTTTATGGCGAGAATTTTGATGTTTATAAGTTGGAATTTACTAGCAGTAAGGAGGAACAAGATATGGCTACAGATACAGAAAGCGGAGACGATGAAGCTGGAGTAGAATCTTCAGACAATAATGTTGAAGATGAAATTGAAACCAACATAAACGAGTTAGGAGAAATTAAAGGTGATACGGATGAAAATTTTTTACCGACAAGTGGTAATATAGATTTTAATGAAAAGCTAATCCAGATAGATGAGGTTGTAATCGAAGATAATGAAAATAATCAGAACACAGGACCTGGCACAGATGATAGCAACGGAGACGAGGGAGATGGCGAGGTTTTATCAGAACCAGAGCAGGTGAAAGAATTTGAGGTTGGAATTAATTAACCCCTAATTATTCATAAATAATGTTATTTGCCTGTGTAGAATGATTTGGCTTAATTTTGTATTTTACTCATTAGGTGAAATACAAAAATTAGTATTGACGGCTAAATATTATAATAAGCTTTATACTAATTACTATTTATGAATAAAAGGGGTTAAATTAAATGTTTGGCGTAATATGAGTTAAATTGTAATTTATGGACTATACTGGCGAGAGGCTGGTAATGGCAGCCGGGGAGGATTTGAATAAAGATCTAGGAGTTGAGGACAGTGTTTTGAAAGAGCATATAGAAAGATATAAATTTGCGTTTAAATTTATACAAAATAAAAAAGTTTTAGATATTGCTTGCGGAACTGGATATGGCAGTAAGATGATGGTTGAAAACGGGGCTAGAGAAGTGGTCGGAGCTGATGTGTCAGCAACTGCGATTAGTGAGGCTAATAAACTTAGATTTGGGAGGAGTAATTTGAGTTTTAAGCAATCAAATGCGACTAAATTATTATTTCAGGACGATAGTTTTGAGACAGTGGTTAGTTTTGAGACTATTGAGCACATTGAAAATTATCAAAAATTTATTCAGGAAATAAAACGAGTGTTAAAACCGGGTGGAATACTGGTATTATCAACTCCGAACCAAACTGCCACCAAGCAGTTATTGATTAATAATCCATTTCATATTAAGGAGTTTAACCTAGGCCAGTTTAAGGCGTTGATTAGCTCTGACTTTGAATCAGTCAAGTTTTTTGGCCAAAGGAAAATAAATAAGTTGAGCTTTGAGCAGAAAATTATCAGATTGGCTTATCAAATATATAGCAAAATTAAGTTTTTACATTTTTTAAGCAGATTAATACCAGCTAAAAAAAAGCATAAGTTGGGGCAGGGAATGACTGGAGCTAACGACGATTATCAGATAAACGGTTTAGAGCCGGGGCAGATGTATTTGTATTTAATTGCAGTGGCTAATAATAAAAAATAAATTGATAAAGTAATACTTCATAGTAGCAATATAAGCGGTTGTATTGTTACTATGGAGGGATTATTAAAAACTAATTTTCATAAAGGTCGATCCCGATATATTCGGGAGAGAGTTAGGGAGTTTGCTCTTTGGTTTTTATTAGATATTTACAAGCCTTAGAGCGAAAATATTAATTTTCAAAATTATCCTGATTGTAGATTTTATTTGTTTGACGAAAGTTTTTGTTGGCCGTTAGTGTTTTGAGCATTCAAAATACTGGGCCATTAAGCATTGCTCCATGCTGCATGGCCCTAATATTTAAGCGGTCTGACAATTAAGCTCGAGCCGTTAAACAATTTATAATAATCAATAATCACTAATTTTGGAAAAAATAAATTATTATTATGAAAAAAGGTTTAATATTATTTATTGCTTTTGCAATGGTGATAGCCTCTTTGGTAGGCATAGTGACTAATTCAGCAAAAGCTTTTAGTGATGGCGACCTTCTTAAAGTTGCAGGTGATTCTGCGGTTTACTACCTCAACGGGGACAAGTTGTGGGTTTTCCCAGATGAGAAAACTTATAAGACTTGGTATCCTGATTTTAGCGGGGTAATGACAGTAACCAAAGAAGAGTTGGCTGTATATAACAGCGGTGTGCCTAGTGGTAATGTAGTTTATCGTCCTGGCACCAGGCTGGTTACTACTCCGGCAGTTAATACCGTGTATGCGGTTGAGCCCGGTGGCGTAATGCGTTCGATTGTGAGCGAGGCCAATGCAAAAGCTCTTTATGGTGATAGTTGGACTATGATGATTGATGATATTTTCCCTTCATTTATATCCAGCTATACTGTTGGCGATCCGCTCGAAGAAGGTAAGTATCCATCAGGAACACTAGTTAAAGAAGAAGGTTCAGCTACCACTTATGTAATCGCTGACGGTGATGTTAGAAGGCCGGTGGCCACAGGCGAAGCGTTTGACGCTAATATGTGGGATTGGTCGTATTTAGTAACTGCTAGCGATTTGTCAGGATATACTGACGGCGAGTCAGTATCTGAAGCAGAAGATGACTATACTGTTGTTGCTGGTGAAGGAACTACTGTTCCAAGTGGCGGCGAAGTAACTGTATCGATTGCTTCTGATACTCCGGCGGCTGGCAGCACTTATCTTGAAAGCCAAGCCAGAGCTCCATATTTGGCTGTTAATGTGGCTAATGGCAGTGGGGTTGATGTCACGATTGACTCTGTTGTGATTGAAAGAGGAGGTTATGCTGTTGATGCTGATTTTGCTACAGTCGGTTTAGTGGCCGATTCAGTTAATGGCACCCAGATTGGCTTGAATAAAACATTTAATTCAGACCATAGAGCTACTGTTGGGGATGACATTGTAGTTGAAGCTGGCACAACCAAAAAATTGTATGTTGTCGGTAATATGGCTGCAGACACCATTATGACTGCTAGCAGTCCTAAACTGGGTATTTATGATATGGATCTCAAAGGAGATGCTAGTTTAAATGCCAGTTTTCCAATTTGGGGTAATGTGATGAACCTGAATACATCAGTTGCAATTGCCAGTGCAACTGTAGCGGCTGGTTCAAACGATCCATCATCTGACAATACTCCAAAAGTGGGTGATACTAATGTTGAGTTAAGTGAAATTAAAGTTACCAATGGTTCTACTACTGAAGAAATTCAGGTGGAAAGAATTGTATGGAAACAGGCCGGAACTTTATCTGATAGCGATGTGGAGTCATATTCTTTGTATGATTCAGCCGATGGCACTAAATTGGCTTCAGCGCCTCAAGTAGATAAATATATTGAGTTTGATTTGTCTGGCGATCCATATAAAATCGGCAAAGCTAAAAATGCCGAGTTTATGGTAAAAGCCGATGAGATTGATGGAGGTTCACTTAGGACAATCCAGCTTGATATTTATCGAAATACCGATGTAGTGGTAAAGGGTTTGACATATAATGCGTATGTAATCCCTACTTTCCCAGCGACATCACAGCCATATTATGATCAGACTGATTCTCAAACTATTGGCAATGGAACTTTGAAAATTGAGCCAGATTCAGATTTTGTGGCTCAAAATATTGCTGAAGGCAAGGATGAAACTCAAGTCGGACAATGGCTGTTTACTGTTAAAGGCGAGGGCGTTGATATTACTAATATCGAGGCTTTGTTGACTTTAACTGGGACTGGAAAAATATCTGATATTACCAATGCTAGTTTTTATAATGTGGAAACAGGCGATGGCTTGACTGGTGGGGCTGATGCTACTGGTGGAGATAGTCTTACTGGTGGAGTTTCATCCACTGATACTATTTCACTTGGCGTTGGTGTCCATAAAGTCGGATTAAAGGCAAATTTGACTTCTGATTTTGCTAATAATGACACTATTACTGCGTCAATTGATCCTGATGGCGATGTAACCTGCACTGGGCAAGTAACTGGCAATACCATTACGCCTACACCGACTGCTGCTCAAGAATCAGCTCAAATGACTATTAAGGCTGCTAGTATGATGGTAAGCGCTTCGACTAATCCGGCTGATGCTACTATTATTCGTGGCGCGGACGAGCTTGAAGTGGCCAATATCCAATTGGACGCGACTGCTTCGGGGGATGATTTGACCGTAACTCAACTCAAGACTGTTATTCATGTTAATGGCATGAATGCAGCTGAATTGTCCAATTTGAAGTTATGGGACGGTGATAATGAGCTTGAAACCAGCAATGAACCAGATCCAACCTCAACCACTGCTGGAACAACTGCTCCAGCTGGCGAGGTAACTACTACCTGGAGCTTGAGCCCATCTTTGACAGTTGAAAAAGGAAAGGTAAAGACTTTGAAAGTTACTTTAAATGTGGCTTCTACTCCAAGTGAAAATGAATGGTTTGAAGTTGGGTTCCAAAGCGGTTGCACAGTGACCACTAAAGACAGTGAAGGTGAAACTGTTAACCCGACTTATAGCTATAGCGATGGTCAGAGGATGACTATTGCTACTGCCGGCAGTTTGACTATTACCCAAAGTGATACTTTAGAGAATCAGTATTTAGCTGGTAATACCAGTGGCGTAACTTTAGGCAAGATGAAACTAAAGGCATTGTATGAGACGGCAAAGGTGGAGGAATTATATGTTGATTTTGCAAAGGCTAGCATAACTAATGCTGGTGGAACTGATGAAATCACTGCGCTGTATCTATATGATGGCGCTACTCAAGTAGCAGAGGCTACTATTACTTCATCTGATGCCAGAACATTACTGTTTGCTATGAGTTATGATCCATACGAAATCCCAGTTAATGAAGAAAAAGAACTGACTATTAAAGCTGATACAGCTAAGATTGATAAGAGCGGAATATCTACTAATGGTAATCCATTAGAAGGTTTTGCTCCGACAGTATTGTCAGCTTCAATGACGGTTAAAGGCGCATCTGGCCAAAGTATAACTCCAACTTCAGCTACATTGTCATTTGCGGAATTTGTGTTAGTAAAATCAAAACCAACCGTATCTATTGCGGCTACAGGCGATTCAGTTGATGCTAACTCAAGTTATGACTTGATTGACGTGACAGTGGCGGCTGATTCTAAGGGCCCAATTGCTTTGTATAAAATGACCTTTAGGGTAGCTACAACCACGGTTACAGCTGATAGTTTTGAAATGTATGAGGGCACAACTCGAGTTGCGACTGAAGACGGCGATGAGACTGAAGGCATTAACCAAACCGCTGTGGGCGACTCTTATGACCTACTTGAAGTTTACTTTAATAATGGCGGCACACTTGGTGGCAGGCATAGGGAAATACCAGCTGGATCATCAAAGACTTATACTTTGAAAGCGTCTATAACTGGTTACACATCCAATGTATCTAACAGTGTAAGCACTTCAATGACAGGTGATGACGCTTTGGCGGCTACCACCTATACATTGAATGCAGTTGCTGTTGACGATAAAGATGATGACGATTTTATCTGGTCAGATTTGTCATATGGTAACACTTCTACCACCTGCACTACTACAGTTCAATGGATGAACGGTTATCTGGTTGACGGTCTTCTGACCACTACTTCATCTGCTAAATCTATCTAAATTCGAGCGATTAGTGACTAGTAAAATAGTGACTAAGAGCAAGACAAGATAGTGTTTGGCTAGAGAAGAAAAACCCCCCCCGGCGATGAAAGTCAAAGGGGGGTTTTGGTATGCTTGATAATAGTTTAGAAATATAATAGTATAAAGATACAGTTAAAAAAGCTCCAAGATACAAATGACAATTTCCAAATAAATTTCAAATTACAATAATCAATAATCAATACATAAATACTAATGTTTGAGATTTGAAATTTGATAATTGAGATTTATTTGGAAATTGGTGCTTGTTTCTTGGAATTTATTAATTATTTATCAATTTAACAATTTATTTAATTATATGAAAAAAGTCTTTATTCTATTAATAGTATTGATTATTATCGGAGGTGGGGTTTATTACTATTTATCAACTCAAAAAGCCGAACCGGATTCGCGGCCGGGATTAAAGATTAATCCAGAGGAGTTGATAGTATTTGAGGTTAAAAAAGAAAATATGAGCGAATATCAGAAAGATAATGCTTTTCAGCTGTTTACTAATGCTAAGAATATAATAAGCTCAAATAAGGAGAGTGGTTATGATAATGAAGACGATGCTAATTATTATGCCTGGCTTGAAATCGCGTCAGCTCAAAAATTGATTGGAGATTATGAACGAGTGGAGAAATTATGGTTGTGGTTTACTGAAGTTTACCCGGGCAACAGTATTTCTCCGGCCAATTTGGGCGATTTTTATAAATCTTTTGTAGTGGACAGGGAAAAATCGGAAAAATATTATCAAATTGCGCTGGAAAGAGAAGAGCATGATTTCCAGATTTATTATGGTTTTTATGAATTATATCGATATGTATTTGAGGATGAGGATAAAGCTATTGCAGTATTAGAAGATGGAATTAAAAATAATCCGGATAGTAAAAATTATGTTAATGAATTGGTAAGTTACCTTCTTGAGATTGATAGGAAGCAAAAGGCGAGTGAAGTAATTGAGGCCTGGATAGAAAACCATCCGGAAGATTATAGCATGAGGGTTAAGTTAGAAGGTTGAAGGTGCAGTATATAACTGGCATTATGGTTTTTTAAATTTTGTTTTGCCAGAATTATTTTAAAAACTCGTAAATTTTTTTTGAGCGAAAAATTTATTTATTATTTGCCAGAACAAAATTTGTTTTTGATGTTAGATTGATTGGCATAGTATTAGCATATAATTATTATTTTATGGTTTTAGGTAAAAAATTAAAAATAATTACCCGCATTATTCAAGTTTTACTGGCGACGGTAATGCTGACCCCAGTTGTTTTTTATCATTATTTTTTCTTTCCATTTGTAACCAGTAAGATGTTTGTTTTTAGGATATTGATTTTTTTAGCCTTATTGTTATTTGGAATTTATGTTTATTTGGCTAAAAAAATTAAATATTATATTTCACCATTATGGCGGATGTATTTGGTATTAATAGGCGTTTGTCTGTTATCAGCTTTGTTTGGAGTTAGTTTTTTAAAAAGTTTTTGGAGTAATATTGAACGCGCTGATGGTATTTTAATGATGCTTTTTTTAGGTTTGTATTTATTACTGCTAACTGTATTTTTTAAAAAAGGGGTTGAGTGGAGATGGTTATTTAGAGTTAGCTTGTTCAGTAGTTTAATCGTGGTTGGTTATGGTTTTTTGCAATATTTTGGCTTAATGAGCGCAATTAGCTCTACTGGGGAGAGAATATCTTCTACTATTGGTAATCCAGCTTATCTTGGTAGCTATGCTTTGATTAATTTATTTTTAGCCATTTATTTGGTATCAAAGGATAGCAATTTGTATTGGCGTATTTTTGATATAATTAGCATTAGTTTAAATTTTTTTATTTTGTTTCTAACCCAGACCAGGGGAGCTGTAGTTGGGCTTGGGGCTGGTTTATTTGTATTTTTAGTTTTGAATTTATTTAGGCTTAAGAACAGAAAAGTAAAGGCGACTAGTTTGATTTTGCTGATATTAATAATATTAAGTTCAAGCTTGCTATTTGCATTTAAAGATAGCAAGATAATACAAGCTAATAGCACTTTGCGCCGGGTGGCCTCGATTTCACTAGATAGTTATACGGTTAAGACCAGATTATTGGCTTGGGAGGCTTCATTTACGGCTTTTAAAGACAGGCCGGTTTTAGGCTGGGGTCCGGAAAATTATGGTTATGCTTTTAGTAAATATTTTCCGCCGGAAATTTATGTTGATAGCGGTTCCAGAATTTGGTTTGACAAGGCGCATAGCGTATTGTTTGAGTATTTGGTTACTGGAGGTATTTTAGGCGTGTTGGCTTATTTTGGGCTGTTGGCAATGGTGCTTTATTACTTATTCAAAAGTAAACGGTTGGCTATTTTTAGCGCCAATGTTTTTATAAGTTTGATTGTCGGATATACAGTGGCTAATTTGTTTGTATTTGATACGCTGTCAACTTATATATTATTCATGGCTGTTTTAGGATTTACGGCCAATATTGCCCTTCCAACTGGAAAAAGGCAGCGGGAAATTAATTTTAATAGTTATAAATTAGTTGTTTTGAGTTTAGTGGCGGTCTTGTTTGGTTATTTTATGTATGTGACTAATGTTCAGGCGATTAAAACTAATAAAGATTTATTATTTGCTTCAGTGCTTTCACGTGAAAATGAGGTTAAGCAAGCGTATAATTATTATATTAAAGCAGTTGAATCGAGCCACAATTTTACCCGGCCAGAGATTACCAGAGAGTTAGCAGTGTTTGTGCGTAATCAGGCCAAATCCTTGCCTGATTATGAGGCTGCTCCTATGTTTGATCGGGCGATTTTGGAGATGAAGAAAACAATTGAAATCGACGGTGAAGAAATCAGGCATTACTATAATTTGTCGCAATTATATTTAAATTCTTATAGATATGATATCAGCCGTTTGGATAAACTGATTGCTCTGGAGCCCGTTATGGTGCGGCTGGCGCCAACCCGGGCACATACTTATTATCAACTCGGGGAGGCGTATGTGCTGGAAAAAGATTACGAAAACGCATTAAGAAATTTCAATAAAGCAGTGGATCTTAACCCAAAAGTAATTGATGCTTATGTTAATGTGTATGCAGTTGCTTTGCTTAGTGGGAATAAGGAACTAGAGCAAGATACTAGGCAGAAAATGGAACAGATTGAATCTGGTTTTTTTGAGCAAGAGCAAGTATTGTTGCGTTATTTGCCAATGTTTAAACAGGCTGGCAGGGATGATTTATTGCTGGAAGCTTTGGAGAAATTGATTAGCATGCGACCTGAAAAGATAGAATATATATCTAGTTTAGCGATTTATTATGCTGAAAAAGGCGAAAATAAACAGGCAGAGGAGGTTATCAGGCGGCTTAAAGGTATAAATGAACAGCTCGATTTGCAGGTGGAGGATTTTATTAACAAGTTATATAATGGTGAATTTTTGGATGATAGGGATTAATTTTGACTTAATTTGGCTAAGATTCAGTTTTGAGGTGTGATT
>Ga0272441_10004767_pt1 | contig 24140 bp, 37 predicted proteins | sample SSMProp6N_FD_193582 | JGI IMG/M metagenome (GOLD analysis project Ga0272441, IMG submission 193582) | Marine sediment archaeal communities from Little Sippewissett salt marsh, Falmouth, MA, United States - SSM-Prop-6N | ecosystem: Environmental > Aquatic > Marine > Wetlands > Sediment ...
CCACCCTCGCACCTTTTCAAAGAACCAGGTATTGCTGAAGTTGATGCCGTCATAGGCACCCACATCCACGAAGAAACCACCCTGCTTGCCCTGCATCATTTTGTCGATGAAGAGGTCTTCTTTGTACTCGGATTTATACATGATGCACCTCGTCATACCTGAATCGGAAGTGCAGGACATCCTGGGGCGTAACCGCTCTCATGTTCACATATGGCTTCAGTTCCTCGTACCCGTAAAGGTTCAGGTACTGCCGGAATGGCCCGTTGCAGATGGGGGCCACTGCGCAGATCTCGCATGCCGGGTTATCCATCTTGCAGTTATTGATCCTGTTTTCGTTGCCATAGACAAGGGCATCGACCGGGGTCATGTCCTGGTGCAGCCACTCGTATGGGTCGAACGGGTTCTGCATGTATCCGCAAACGTGCTTTTCGTAGTCCCGGAGAACGCAAAACGGTGCGTACCGGACATTGGCCCCGATCCCGGCATCGACCAGGATGTCCAGGGCCTTCTTCATCGGGCCCGTCCAATCGGAAAACCTGGGCTGAACATCATCAGTCCCGACCTTGCTCCAACCGTAGTACGGCAGGAAGTTGATGAAACTGTGCGTCACCGGGTGAAAGTCTGCCGACAGTTTTGCCAGGTCTTCCAGGTTTTCAGCATTTTGTTTGCAAATCGTGGTATTAAAGAAAAGCGGAATATTCTTTGCCATGATGCCCCTGGCATTTTCGATCAGCCTGGAATACGAGCCCTCGACCCCGGTCAGTTCATCGTGAACCTTCTCCGTTCCCTGGAGACTCAAGCGGTATGCATCGGCACCGAAGGTCAGTTCCCTTTGCCCGTTCGTGATCATGGTCACCTTCATGCCCAGTTCGTGGCAGTAGTCGATCAGTTCCCGGATGTTTGGGTGCAGGGACGGTTCCCCACCCGTCAAGTCCACTGCCGTCCTGCCGTTGTCGTGCAGTTGCTTTGCGTACTTCTTCAGGGCATCGATGGGATGGATTTTTTTCTCATCTTCGTTGGCATAGTAGCAGAACTTGCATTTCTGATTACACTGCCGACTGACATCGATCACCCCGGTTTTGCTCGGCTGCCCCCGGCACCACTGTCTGCGATTCTTGAGCATTGCCTCGGTTTCCAGGACTTTTTCTTTATTGCTCGTAAGTTCATTCATCGGGTTTCCGAGATTGTAGCAGTAGAGCATCCTGGGAATATGCTTGCGTTTGTAGCACTTTTCGAGCAGGGCCCAGTATAGAGCGCAGTCCCCGGCAAACCTCACATACTTGCCGTCCCCGTTCCGAAGCAGAGCATCGTCTATACGCTTCAGCATATTGCCTCGGAATGTCTTCAAATGCGAGGAGACCCATTGATCTCTTGGATGAACAATTTCGGAAAAGTCCATCCCCCAACCAGGTCTTCCGTCTGACATCAAGAAGTTTGACCATGCTATCTCTGTCCCGTCCTCGTATGCCTTGTTGAGCAGTTCCGGGATATTGTCAACAAGCAACCAATCATCTCCATCCACAATTGCCACAATGTCATCGTCATAAACAAATTCACTGAGCCCACGCATCGTGGCAGCCAGTGGACTCCCTTCTCTTTTGTCGTTGTGCAGCCATTTCCTGTTCTGATGCTGCCTGGAATCCGATTCAATCGGAACCGGACTCGCATCGTTCACTACTACATGCATCCAATCGCCCGACTGTCGGTCGATGGATTCAATGTGACGCTGAAAAGCGTTCTCCGTTTCCGGTGTCACATAGGTCGGTGAGATGAACAGCACTCTCGACATTTTGCCCCCTTGTAAGGGTTACTGGTTAAAATGATTTGTACACTACTGCAATACTCCTGCGGTCGGGCCGCCTTGATAGAGCATCTCCGCTATTTTTGCGACATTCTCTACTTTTGAATCCTGGTCGGCACGTTGTGTGTCGGATTTCATTTTTTCGATCTCGGCAGCCGTCTTGGCACCCTTGATCTGGTTTTGCTGTTGCTGTTGCTCGTTCCTCTGTCCTGCGAGTTGCTGACCCCGTTGTGCATTCATTGCGGCCAACTGGGTTTTGGCAGCCTCAAGCTGCATCGCCTGGCCGGAGAGCAGTTCGATCCGTTGGGCCAGTTCGTTCTTCTTTTCAATGTCGGTTCCTCTAATCCATTCGGCAACCAACAGCCCGGCCCACTGTGGCCCGACTGCCGCCATCGTCCTGGCCATTTCCTCGAGCCCGGCCTGACGGATGGTCGAAGTCTCCTGGGTCTGTTCGACATCGACATCGTATTCCACGTTCGGATCGGACAGGTCATTCAGGATGCCGTCCATCGTCATCTTGTTGACAGTGATGTCCTGGTACTGGTCGTTCCCTTCCAAAGCCCGGAACACGAACTCGTAGTCATACACCTGGGGGATGCCCTTGAGCATGATTTTGCAAACCCGGTTGAACGAGTCGATGAAGTGCCTGTCGATGACGGCAAGCTGTTCCCTGGCCTGGGCCAGTTTCTGGGCGAACTTGATCCCGGACTCTCCGGCAAATTCTGACTTGCCCTCCAGGGCCGGGACGATCCCGGAAATCAACTGAAAGTTTTTCTCGGACGCATCGTAAAGCTGCGCATATCCCTGCGGCAGTTTTGCCGTGTCCACATATTCCGGGGCCCTGGTGCCGTCATATTCGACAATGCCGCCAGGCCGGGCGACATTTTCCTCAAACTCGTCTTTGTCCACCGAGCCCTTCGGGGAAAGCCACAAGCCCTTTGCGGAGTATCCAAGGATCTCAATGATCTGCGAGAAGGATTTGTTTGTCCTGCGCTGTTCATCCTTCAGGTCTTCCACGATGCCCATCAGCTTGTTCCCGGCAAGGTAGCAGATGGCCGGAACGAACGGATAATGGCCCGTCTGGATTGCATACGGTGCGTGGTTGATTGACTTGTCGGCATTGATTGCCGGGATGTAGGTCTCTACCCACAATTCACGTTTGGAAGTGGTCGCCTGTGCGGTCATCGGGCCGAAAACAGCCTGGGCGATTTCTTCGGGCATGCGCCTGGGGATTTCTCTCCAGGTGGTGCCGTCAGTGATTTCGTGCTTCGAGATTTTCTTGAAATAATGCCGCTGCAGCACCATGTAGTTTCCGTTGCCGTCAATGAACTGGTCGTGCATTTTCTTCGTGACCCGGTCATCGTCATCGTGGAAATGCATCAGTTGGTTATCGGTCAGATCGTCCCCGGTGCTGAAGAGTTCCTGGATGGTTTCCTTGTTCAGATACCGGATGCGGAACATCTCCCGGCCATCCTCGTAATACAGTCGCCTGGCATCCGGGTCGGGAAAGATCTCGTTCCACTCGGCATGCCCGACCTTCAGTTGGCCCCGAGGGTCTTTCTGCTTGTCCACATACACTTCGAACCACCCTCGGCCCGTGACCACCTGGTCTTCGTTCACGGCATGATTGATCTGTTGGTAGTCGGACTTCTTGAGCAGAAAATAAAGGAGTTTGGTCATCAGAATGGCACTGTCTACGGTGCCCTCACGTTCCGGGCTAACCCGTGGCTGCAGACGCTCTTTGACCCTCATTCCGGTCACCTGCCGGACGAGGGACGCAATGCGGTTGATCGTTACGATGGGTCTGCGCCTGGACTGAAACAGGGCCTGGTCTTCGATGCTCCACTGGTCACCACCGTAAAACTGGATTGCTTCAATGCCCCGTTCGATGAATCGATTCCAGTACTCGGAGTAGTTGAGAAACCTTTGATAGGTTTTCGCTACATCCCCGGTCAGTTCATCTTTTTTAGTTGCCTTGCGTGCCATTTGTCTCCACTTTCGCATTCACCTCGGTGGGTGATTCAAAAACGGTTACTTTCCATTTTATGGTACTGCCGGATCGGTTGATCTCCATTTGGAATTTCAGATCCTGTCCCAGGAGATTCCCGAGGCACTGGTTCAATCCCTCAAGCTGACTTTGCGTAGACATGCTGCTCCGTTGCTTCCAAGAGATACCGCATTTTTTCGTGGATCTTCCCTATGATCGGCACCCCTGCTTCCGCACGGTGCTTCCGGGTCAGGCACTCTGCAGCCAGTTCCCTGGCCAGTTCCACCTGGCCTTTGAGCAGGGCAAGCTGCGCCTGGACTCCCCAGGGCTGCGGATCTCGGGGAAAGACCTTCTTGGCCATCTCCATGACCCCGAATAGGGCTTTGTGCTGCTCTTTCTTCATCAGAGGTGCCACGAACCGCATGAGGTATGTGAAATACTGCCCGTTGTGCGCTTTAAGGTTCTCGTTGTCGTAAATCTCGGCCATCACACCCAGGCACTCGTCCACTTCCTCGTTCATGTAAAGCGACCCTGCCAGGTACGATTTTTTGATGGGATTGTCGGTCTTTTTGATGTCATCCCGGATGAGGTCGATGTTCCTGCGGATTTTTTCTTCCAGGATGTCCTTCCCCAGGTATCCTTCGTGGTACACGTAGACATTTGCCATGCGCAGGGTGATTCCATGCTCACAAAGGCACTCGTAGGTGCTTTCGTGCGCCTTGCCTGACCACATATCTTCGCAGACCTTCGGAAAGATGCGCAGTTGCTCTGTGCAGCCGTCTGTCGTGTTTCCGGCAGCCAGTAGCTGCAGCAGGTAGGCATGCAGGTCGGGCCGGGTCAGGTAGTCCCTCTTCAGGTGCCGCATCAGCAACTGCTGCGACTGAATGATCCGGTCATCGGCATCGACCCACATAATGTATTTGCCCGAGCATAGCTTCAGGCTTTCGTTCCGGGCTGCACCGAAGTCCTCGCACCATTCGAAGGTGCCCAATTTGACCTTGTCCGGGCCCAGGTCTTCCTGGTACTTTTTCAGGATTTCAGGGGTGGAATCTGTTGATCCGGTGTCGATAACCGCTATTTCATCGGCAAAATGGCGAATATCTGCGAGGATGGCCGGGAGCCATTTTTCCTCGTTTTTGACAATCATAGAGACTGACAGTACGGGTTGCGCCATTTGCCTATTAAAATACAGGGCAAATGTTGATAAGTCAAAAAAATGTGAATAACTTGTGGAAAATCTGTCAATATGCCATGAATGATTTTGCCTGTTGTACCTTTTTGCGTGGTTTCCATGGATGTTTGATCACCACATTTCCACGCTGTTCGAAGGTGCGTCCGTAGTCGGCAGTCCATTTGGTGACTTTCTGCCGGACGGTGGGCCGGAATACCATCTGGTTGTAATATGCCAAGGTGTCGATTCTGTCCCTCATTGAGTACCTGGGGAACCGCAAAAGTTGCTCTTCCAGTTCCTGCATGCCGACTTTCAGGTAGATCCGGCCCTGCTCCCAGGCAGGTTGCAGGTTGGCAATGATTCTCCGGGTTTTGTCCTGGTCTGGGATCAGTTCGTAATAATTCAGCATTTTTTTGCGCTGTTTGGCGTATTCGGACATCCAGTACCGAAGGGCCTTTTCAAGCTGCATTTTTTCGATGCCGACTGCCGGGTGCCCGTACCTCTCATCGATCTCGTAAAGGATGTCCAGGGTCTCTCCGGGGGTCAGTATGCCACTCCTGTCCTCCAGGACATACAAGTCCCCGGCTTCCGAGTAACCGACCACCAGGAGCCCTGTTTCGCACGCTCTGCGCCCCTCGGATATGGCCAGGTCAACCAAAACGTACACGTTCAGTGGTGACGGAAGGGAAGTCCAGTATTTCAGGTATTCACGCTTGAATGGTGCCGTGGACGGGTCTACGGGCTCATTCAGGTACTGGCAGGAGAAAATGAAGGTGCCCTGCTTCTCCCGGATGCGTTCCAGGGATCGGACATTGAATTTTTTGGGGAACAGCACGACCCGTTCACCATGGACAGTGTCCCAACATTTCCGCACGACCCGTGGCATGCTCGTATTCAGGAGTTTGCCGTACATGTCCCCGTAGTCGTACCTGGTGCCGACAATGTACTGCCGCCCGGTGGGCTCCAATAGGGACTGCGACATTTTCCACCATCCGTATACCTTTTCGATCTGGTCTGCCGTTTTGCAGTTGTCCTTATTGACCAGGTCATCGTAGATATGCTCGTCAAAGTGGGCCCCGGTAGTTTCCTTCTCGACCGATCCCCCGGTGATCGTTGCTTCTTTCAGGTTCTTCTGCCGCCTGACGATCAGTTCGTCCTCTGTCCACTTCTGGGATTCCTTTTTCGGGTGGGTGTAGAAAATCTCCGGCCAGAGCATTTTCAGGAAGTCGTTATTCTCCATATGCTCCCGGATTTCACGCATGAATTTCACGGTCATGTCCATAACGGCATTTGAGATGAAAATGCGGATATTCGGATTGATGCAAATATTTTGAATGCTCCGGGCAATCGTGATGAGGGTCGATTTCAGGTGTCCACGGGGGAATAGGATCAGTGCTTCATCGTTGTCCACCGTGATATCGACCAATTCCTGGTGGGTTTCTTCGGTCAAATCATCATAAAGCAGAACCTCCCGGCCAAAGGCCAGGAGATTCCTGGGATTCGTGTAATGCTTCCGAAATTCGACCCGTTCGGTCTGTATGGCACGTTCATCAAGGTTCAAAAGCACCTGTTCCGTCAAATAGTGTCGGGCTGATCAGATTTTATACGTTTTTTTCGTTTTTCGACCGTCTACGTGCCTTTTTTCCCCGAAAATCCGGTCAATTCCGGCACGATATGCATCGGACAGTGCCGGGGGCCAGTAGAACTCCGGGTACGGGTGGTTTGAATCCACGTTATGGGACTGCAGCCGCTTTTCTGCAGGGCCCGTTCCGTCAATTTTGATCAGCATTGACTACCTCGCCAGTGGTAGCTGTTTTGCAAGGGAATCGATTTCTGCTTGCGGAACAGCCGCACCGGACATCATCCGAAGATATTGTTCGGCAAGTCTCTTTGCTTCTCCTGCCGTCATTGACGGGCCAGTTTTTTTGCGTGCCCACTCCTGGAATCCACCAATGTCCTTTTTCGCCTGGGCCGAGATTTTCATCTCTGGCATTTTTGTGACAGTCTTTTTCTTCTTCGAACCTTTCATCGAATACGGCATCGCATTCTCCTTGGTTTTGGTGAATTGGTCACTATCTGGTAAAATAGGGTCTGTTTCCTGTTCAAGCAAATTCAAGGCATCGAGTCCGATCCGGGCGACCTCAAGAAGGTCTTGGGGCTTGATTGGGATCACCCGTAAGATTAGTATGCTGCTGCACAGGTGGAGTGCGGCCAATTCCTTGCCGTTCAAGGACGGCAAAGTACGATCCGATCCACTTGTAGAGCGACTCCTGTTTTTCGAAGGTGAACATTTCCTTCGCACTGACCTCATCGCTGTTGCTCTCCCTGGCCAAAAACCCGTTGGCCGATTTTTCGATTATGATGATCCCGGTCGCTTTCATGCCGCAATCCTTTCTGTCAGAAACCGTTTGTAAAAATTCCGATGCTCGGGGCAATACCTGGGCACCTCGGGATGCTTCCGGTCGATGAGGTGACGGTAGGTCTTTCCGCACCCGTACATCGAGCATTCCAGTTCGATCAGCACCGGATCGGTGAAATTGTTTTCGATGGTCAATACCCGTTCGTACTTGAACGGACTGCGCCTTACCCTCGGGCGTTTCCTGGGATCTCGGTGGTTCTCGCAGTACTTTGAGATGGCATGTCCCCAGTACTCCACCTGGCACCCTGGCACCTGGCACAATTTCATTTTGTACTTTTTTCCTCTTTCGCAGACCTTTGAATATTTCGGCAGTTGCATTTTTGCTTTCCTCAATTTGTCGGCACAGGCCGGGCCCCTTCGTATTCCCGACCTGCACCTGACATCACTGCACAGATTGGGGTGTAACGACTATTTGGGCTGCCGTTTTGTCCCTTTGTTTCCTTTGCCCTTTCCGCTACCGTCCTGCCGTGGAGTTCCACCGCACGACCCTTTGCCCTTTCCTTTCGGCATTAACATCACCCCCCTTCGTTTTCGAAAAGATTTGTTTTCTGCTTGTGGCCATTCAGGTACATCTCTGCTCAAATGGAGAGTGCCTGGGCTATTTGCCCTTGCCCCCCTTTGGTTTCTTTGTGCCTTTTCCTTTGCAACCCATCTGCATCACCTCCCTCGGTCTTCAACCGTGAATATACCCTCGCACATTTCCGGCAAAGCCAGTGATCCTTAAAATGGTAATTCGACAGGAACTTCATCGGACGGTTGTGGACGGGGCAATTCACTTCCCCTCCTTGCGGAGATGGTCGCTTCCATAAATCCCGCGCATGTCATCCAAAAGTCTTTGAACAAGATACCGGTCTGAAACGTGACGATGCCTACGGGCCACATCAACAAGCCTGAGTGTCGCCTCCTCCGGCACTGCCACCACTCCCTCAAGGGCTTTGGCGAAATCGTCTTTGGCAACGAATTTGTGCTTTTCCCCAATTGGATGTTCTTTTTGTTCTGATAGTGGCCTACCATCAAGCCTGTCCCACACCCTCTCCACCAAAGGGCTGTACTTCGGCTTGGCATCGTACTCACGCATTTCTTCCCATGCCTTATCTCTGTATTCCATCTGCCACCCGCTCCACTTCCAGTCAAACGCCTCTCGGCTGATCTTGCTGTCGCTCGAATTTTCGTCAGAAAATTGCTTCTTCATACGAAATCCTCCAAAATTGTGCCGATTGACCCCAACGAATCAGCACACCAGTCAAGATTGTCCAGCATATCATAGTACCACGACAGAAGGGCCATGCTGAGGAGGAAGTTGTCGCGATGGCGTTCCGCCTGTGTGGAAAAACCAAGGAATTGATTAGTCTCATACGCTTGTTGATAACAGAAAGCATCACCCTCCAATTTCTCTATCTCCTGCTTCACCAACCCTCTAAGCGTTAAGGCTTTCATTTACGCCTCCGAGATATCTGATCCATGAACATGAGCCACACATAGAACACGGACAATGCCGCCAAAAGCGGAACGGCATAGCATAACGCCACTGCACCAATACTCATCTGCACTCCACTTCGTATGAGTCGTAAACACTGTCCATGCAGGTACAATGCTTCCCGGTGATCTGTCCGGCAACCCACTCCGCACCGGAACAGCCATCCGTCACCATGCCCTTCCAGATCCAGACGGTCTCCGCACAATTGCAGAAAAGGGCAATGCACAACAGCACAAAGGCCCAGAATCCCATCGACATGAGATGCTCCAGGGTCTTGTCTTCCATCATACACATATCCCACAACGGTGACCATTCACGCACTCGCACTCGGCATACCCATCCGGCTCATCAGATGGAACATCATGCAACTGGTTTCCGCACTTCTTACAGATGTCGTGCGTGTCGCACCTTCCGCAAGTCGTGCAGATTCCACCGTCCGTATCAAATACCTCTATTCGCTCACCACAATTGTAGCACTTCACGATCCTGTCGGGTTCCCAACTCATCTGCTATGCCCCACCTGCATGCCCCCGGCAGGGGCCTTCTTCGCAGGTTTGTCCATTGCCCTACGGGCATTCCCGAGCCGAAGAACGGCATCAATCCATTCCTGCGAACTCGGCAGGTGGATACCTTCCTGCTCCTGCATATGAAGGTGGATTATTTGGTCAACCGCACCCAGTAGTTCCTGCAAATTATCCGGCATCGGTCACTCCTATTGTTCGTGCGTTCCTTCTACACCCCGAAGCATCCGGCCCCTGGTGCGTTCGTTCAGCCACAAAAGTGCTTCTTCCAGTTTCGTGATTGCCAGGGCATTTTCCCGGCAAACGAATTCGGTCTTCTGAAAGTCCCGAAGTCGGTCGATGACGATTGCTATCAGATCCTCATTGTGGATGCCGTTCCGGCCCACTTCCTGGATCGGGCCGCACTGGAACGTGATCAACTGGTGAAAAAACCTCTTTGGCTCACCTTCCTTTGACGCTTTTGCCACAATCTCGTATTCGTGGTTGGCCCCAAATCGTTTCTCGTCATTTGCCATGACGGTATGTCCCTTGTCCATACCCACCGTCAAAATCCTCGGGTTCTTCACCATTTTCGGAATTGTCGGTTCAGCCATCAGCCACTCCTTTCCTGCACGATCCCCTCAAGGGCCATGCAACAGCGTTTGTATTTCCGGCCCGAGCCGCATACGCACGGTTCGTTCCGTCCGGGCCCCTTCTGCACTCTACGCATGACGGTGCGTGCATCCGGCACCCTGGTGAATCCTGCTTTCCGATACGCCTGAATGATCTGCTCAACTGCCGGGTTTACTTTCATGCCTTGCTCCCGTCCGACTTGAAAATCCGCATCTTATGCTCCGCAGGTGCCTGGAGAACCATATCCCGAATGCTCGTGGTAGTCTCCACTGGCATATTCAGAACTTTCTTCACTGCCGCCACCACCCCGGCCCTGGTAATGACATGGTGACTCGGCAGGTTGTACCAGATGCTCGTCCCGAGATCCTTTGCCAGTTCATCGATTTGGTTCACTTCTCCCCCTTCGGTGGCTTCCTGTGCCCAAACCCATCCCGCCATTCATCCTCTGCTTTGAGCAACAAATGTTCTGGTGGCATTTTGCCCTCAAATAGTTGTGTCAAAACTTCTCTAATCGCATTCCCCCCTGCCTCTGTGGGTGGGGTAGGGTTTAATTCTTCTGCCGTTTTGTCTTGCTTCTTTTTTCGTAGTTCATATGCCCTATGTGCATCACTCATGGTTCTCCTCCTTCTGGGGCTCTGCTGGTTCATACGTGACCTCAAAGATGTCAGGTTTGCATGGGTAGAACTCGCCCTTTACGCCCTTGATGATCCAGTCGCCAACAGAAGCAGTCATTTCGCCTTCAAGCGTGGGAATGATGCAAGACATTTCACCTTCCTTCAACCAATATTCCCACTGTAATTTTTTGCCGACAAATTCTTCAATTTTTGTCGCCGCCTGCAGGTTTGCGCCATCAAACTGCACTGCATCAATTACCACTGGTTTCTTTCTGAACTTTGCCATATTCACTCCCCCTTCGGAACTACTAATTTTGGCATGAATTAGTACGTTTTAGCATTACTGCCCCTTCGGCTCCCACAATTTCCCTGTCGGGCCACATTCCCAATCCTGCTCACGCATATCCTGACAGTGTGCCGTCACCGGTCGCCCCATCACCAAATCCACCAATACCGGATGGGTGCAACGGTAATTCGTTGGGTTCCTGTGGGCATCGTCTGCGATTTTAGACCACCTGCACTCCACGCATATCCGGGGCTTTTCAGGCTCCTTCTTCTCCACGTTCACCCCGGTCTTCCACTCCGGCCCGGATTCATGTGAAACACCCATCAGTACCCCCGATAAAACGCCAGAAACCACAACCCAATCGTGATATACGACCCCCGACCATCATGGTACCGGGGCTTCCACCACTCCCACCAAAAACGCCTTCGGTTCCTCGGAAGAATATGAATGCCGTACTTCACCCTGCCAATGTCCCAAACGTACAATCCGTCCATGTTCCACCTATGGTATAATTATTGTGGAAATTACAGCAAAATCTTCTTTTTTGCCACGATCTCCTCGTGCCGCCTTTTACCAATCCTCTCCTGCCTACGGCAAATCTCCACGAATTTCTGCATCTCCATCCCGATTTCTATGGTCTGCATTTTCTTCGGTGCAACAACACCACGGGACTCCGGTTTCTTCCTGGTCATCCGTCTGATACAGTCCCTCATCATCCAAAACATGCTCATCTTGGAACCTTTTTTGTGGAAAAAATTGCAGAATTTTCAAAGTGCAAGACCCGGTTCTTTGACCATGGCACCCCGGCCTGGTGCATATACCCGGCAGGGGGTGGGGGGTCGAAAAAGTGGCAAATTTTGCCTGGTTTGGCCCCCAGGTTTACATAATACTTACTATGCGACATTTTCCCCCTTTGTCAAGTCCTGCGTAGGAACCTGCTTTTTCAAGGACTTACCGGGATCGGGCTCGAGGCCCGAGGGATTATGCGAGGCCACGTTGTCTTTTTCGACAGTGAATTCAGCGTCCACCGGGCCGGATGCGCCAGTATCCACGTTCCTGGAGCCCGGATTTCCCCCAGGGGGGAGGGGAGGGGAAGAGTGCGAGATTTGTTCCTGCCGCTTTTCCCTTATTTCAAGCATTCTTTTCAGCATCCCGGCAATGGCCTGGATTTGCTCTGGATTATACTTGTGTTCGAGTTCGTTTTTGACCTTTGTAGCGTACTCTTTGTCCATCCACTTGTACAGCAGGTTTCTGTCCCCTTCGACCCACTTTCCGTCCTTGTTTTCGTATCCTACGATTTGCCTGGCGACCCATTCTTCCTTCGACCTGCAGCCATGTCGTTTTTTGGTCTTTTTGACCCTTCGGTTGACTTCATACGACAATCGGTCGGTTTCAGCGATCTTTGCTTTGTAAGTCCTTGGCATACAGGTATAAAACTATCGACAAAACTGGTGTAAGTCAAGCAAAATCAGTGTCTTATATATTTAATCTATGAGTTTAATGTAATATATGAGTCTATGAATCTCAGAAACAAGAAACGCCAGAAGACTTGTAAGAATCTAAGATTGCGCCCTTCTGATGTGGTTGCAGTGGCCGCCCGAGTGCCGCCAGGCCCGTTCCTGCATCGGGCCCTTGTCCTCACCTGCAGGGGCTGTTTCCAGGCAATCCTGGGGCTCCTGGTGCGGTGATACGATTCTGATCCTTTTGTGATACGGTTTCGGCTCACACCGATCGGGGCGCAAGTCACCAATTTCTGTCAAGGACACTTTTCCCGGCAGGAACTGTTGAAAAGTGTGCCCTCTTTGAAATGAAAATTGTCCGATTTCCAACAACTGCCATTTTGGGCTTGATTTCAGGCATCAAATATACCGATCGGAGAATATTTCTCTTGCATAATCGTTCCACCGAGCGTATATTATGACTGACCCGAAAACTCACCCAAACCCGAGGGGGTACAGATGGCAGGACAGGTAGAAAGAGAACTTCAGGCGGCAGTGATGCTGCACAAGCCCGTCCATCCTTGGACTCTCACGATCGAATCCGCAACCATCTTGGGCGGCCTGAACGATTGCGGAGAGGAATACTTCGTGGAAGAGTTCGCAATTTCAGCCCACAACGACTACGGTTTGGTTTACGCTTACACCTTCAAATCTTGGGATGACGAGTCCGAAGCAGTGGCAGCCCTGCAGAGCATGGAGTCCCGGATGTCTGCCGATTGGACTCCCGAAAACAGCGATTACTGGGGTTTTTCACGGTACGCATACGGCAGCCGGGCACATTCTGACAACTGGTTTGAAGTCGAAGAATCACTCATGGATGACGAGGAACGCAAAGTCCGGGGACTCATCTAAAATGACCACCACCATTTTCAAAGCTTGGGTTCGTTGGATCGATGAAACTGGTCAGCTTCGGGGCCACTACATCATCGTGACCTCTGCTTCTGCAGCCGGAGCCCGGAGAGCAATTCGCAGGAAACTGGTCGGTTGGAATCGCACGAAAACGCTTGAAATCGGTACTGTTTTACCCACAAATTAACCAGAAAGAGAGCATGATTCAAGTCTGTTGTTCCTGCAGAAAATGGTACGGGGTGAAAGCCCCGCACCTTGACCTGTCCCTGACTCACGGGTATTGCCCGTGGTGCTTTTTTTTGGCATGCGTGAGAATCTACAAACGGAAACGAGAGAGGAAACGATGAACTCTCCACGCAAACGATACGCCTGTCCAGACTGCCACGGCAAATGGTACATCCTGCTCGGCAGGTCATGGTCTTTGGACAGGCACTACCGTTGTCTGAAATGTGGCTGCCGCTTTTCCTGGGTTCAGGGGGTGGCAGCCTACATTGAATTGTCTATTCACAACTTTGTGACCAAAGAAGCGGAAACGAGAAAGGAGTAAAATTGGCTGAATTCAAGCGTTTTTCCTCGCCAGATGAACCTTTCGACCAGGTGATGGCTGATGGGCTCGATGGCTTTGTTGCCGCCATGTCGGACAATTCCTATTTCCTGGAGTTTGCCCGGCTGAAACCGGAGCATCTTGCCACGATGCTGATCCTGTCGATGGAACAGGCCCGGCATGCTGCGGTGGCCATGAATGCTGCCATTGAGATCACCAAACTGGTGAAAGACAAGGAAGAGATTTCCGAGGATCTGATCATGGAACTCGGGACATCCCTGCAGAGGTCGCAGTCCAACATGTCGGCCCTGCAGGTATGCATGCGAGAAGCAGGGGGTCGGTGATGCAGGTGACTCGGTTGGTGCATCACTTGGAGCATCGGGCCAGGGCATGGCTTTCCCGGCCCGGCAGGATCATCCGGCACGGGCCTTTGTGTGAACGGATGGAGTGCGAGACCTGCATGTATTTCAGCGGCATTTACGACTGTTTGATGGCAAAGGAATTCACCCGGCCAACGGACTATTGTCCATGTTGGCTTTCCAGGAAAGGAGTTATGCGTGACGCAATTCGTAGGCGCAAAAGAGTTCGCAGCACAACTGGGAATATCCAGGCGTAGACTGCTCAAAATCCTTGAGGATTCCAGGAACCGCATCCCTGGTGCTTCGAAGGTTTCAGGCGTATGGATGATCCCGGCAGATGCTCAAGATCCCAGGCTGCCAACTGGCCGCCCGGCAGTGAATCGGGGTGCGGCATGAACCAGGAACAGATCCTTAAAATCGTCCGGGATGTCGTGGATGAACGGTGCGACTGCAACTATGATGGTGTCTGTAAGTGGCACGAGGTTTATGACGAGATCTGTTTCCGGGTCACGGGGCACTGGCCGAAGGGAGAAGAACGAAGATGAAAATGTACCGCATCCGGGAATGGGATGCCCACTACGAGAACAATCGTACCAGGGGGATGAAAAGCCTGGGGTGGGTGCCGATCCCGGTGAACCTGTCCGGTGATGGCTACACCATGATCATGGAGCAGAAGGATGGCCCGTCCATCTTCGGTGCGTTCGTGGCGTTGGTGGAAGTTGCCGCCCAGTGCAGTCCCCGTGGCACCCTGGTACGGAGCAGTGGAGACCCTCACGACCCGGCCAGTATCTCCAGGTTGACCAGGATCGATGTGAAAACGATCAACAGGATGTTGGCTTTTTGTACTGACAACTGCAAGTGGATTGAAATCATTGGGATGCAAGATGGTGCCGTGAAAGCGCAGGAAGGTGCTGAAAGGGTGCCATCTCTTGAATTGAACAGAACTGAAATGAACAGAACAGAAACGAGGGAAACAGAAAACATGTCATCTTCCATTCCGTCTTCTGAAGATCCAAATCCCAAAGAAAAGAAAATTCACTATGCCGAGCATGTCACCATGACCGAGGAGCAGCACGGCAAGCTTCGGGAAAAGTATTCCAAACGGTTCGTGGACAAGTGCATCGAAGTCCTGGACAACTACAAGGGCAGCCGGGGCAAAAAGTACAAGTCCGACTACCATACGATACGGAACTGGGTAATCGACCGGGTATTCAAAGAGTTCGGGAAACTTCCAGATCCGCATCAGAAGCAGTACGATGAGGAACTGCCGGACGATCCTGGGGAAATCGCTACACCTGCAGAAACCGCTGAATTTATGAAAAATCTAACATCCAACATCGGAAGGAGAATCGAGTGAACTGGATCAAGTGGACTGAATCCACCCAAATGAAACTGGACAGTCTTCTGGCCCGGCAGGATGCCGTCCTGGAACGTTTGGAAATCCTGGCCCGAATGGAATGCCTGGTCATTTTTCTGATCGGCATTACAATCGGTGCCATGGTTTTTCTCGCAATTCGTATGAGGTAGTGCTACAAGCCCTGTTTAAAGGGTTAAAATTTAACGCAAAGGAAAAACTGATGTCAGACAATGCACAAGACCTTTTCTCCACTCCTGGCCCTGAAAATGCCACTACAGAGCAGGGATTAAAAGAAACGAATTCCGATCCGGCAGCCCAGGCCCCTGCCGTTATCAAGTCCCAGGCCCCGATGCCCGTTCAGCAGGTCAGCACGCTTCCCCAGACCGTCCAGGAAGTCGAAGACCGGGTAGCACGGGCCGAAGCACTGGCCAAGGGAATGGAGACCCTTAGACGGCTTTCTGTGCGTGCCACAAGCGCAGCCGATTGGGTGGATGAGTCCGGGAACCCGTACCTTCAGTGGTCGGGTGGTGCCAAGGTTGCCCCGTTGTGGGGAATCCGGTTCAGCCCCCCCGTCCTGGAAACCGAGAAAATCAAAGACGAGGTGGGCGAGTACTACGTTTTCACCTACCGGGCCATGACGATGGGGGCCGGGGTCGAGATGCCCTGTGACGGTCACGCCACGACCAGGGATGACTTCTTTGCAAAGCGTTCCAGGGACGGACAGACCATATACCTGCCGCTTTCAGAGATCGACATCACCGATGTGAAGAAGAAAGCCCTGACCAATATGCTGAACCGTGGACTGAAGAATACGGTCGGCCTGTCCTTCACCTGGGACGAGATCATCGAATACTCGCAGGGCAAGATCACCCCTGACAACTGCCGGGGCAAGGTGGCATTCTCCAGTGGTGCCAAGGGTGGGAAGGTCGATAAGAACCCGGCAGAAACCCAGAAAAAGCGTTCCGAGATCTGGGACATCCTCATGGATATGTGCGGTGGGAACGGCAGTGCTGCCGGGCAGTGTCTGAAAAAGCTGACGGCATTCGGGGACTTCAAGGGCCTGACAGACATCACAAAGGTGTCCGAGAAGCAGGTGAACCGCATTCTGCCGGATGTCCACCGGAAATACGAGGAGTGGAAAAAGGCCGGGACAAAGAAGTCCGGCAGCAAGTCTGCTCCTTCCAATGACGCACCACCCCCACCGACAGAGGAGAACCAGAAGTGAAACCGGACATCAAATTGTTTCGGCTTTTCGCCACAATCATGCTTGCGGTATACGCAATTAACGACCGGGTTGAAAGCAGAAAGGTCTGCGATTTCGTAAACGACCTTGTGTATGACCCGACCGATGACATTCTCACGTTCCTTGGAGTGCCGAAGGATCATGGCGATATCACCCAGTACCTGACTGAACCTGGATCTAAATTGGAATGCAGGCCAGTACCACCTGAATTTTATTGCAGGGATTGGTGCGTAAATGAAATGTACGAAGCTACGACCATGGACGGACTTACAAATGTACTGTCATCTATTTGGGACAGGGTACAGGACGATGAAACCAAAAAAGTCATTCAGGCCCAAACCGAGAAGGGGATTTGGAAATGAATATGCCTGACCTCATTGCTCCGATCCTGGAGCAGAAGAAAACCAAAATCAAACGCTACCCGTGCTATGTGAACCGGGCCAGTGGCCTTGGGTATGCCGTCCCGATGCTTGACGGTTGTCTGCGCAGGGGAGTCTACGAACGTACCCACTGGGCCGAGAAAGAACCAGTGACCCCTGAACTGCAATTGATTTTCGATGAGGGCAACAACCAGGAACAGGCAATCCTCAAGGATTTCCTCGCAGCCGGGGTGCAACTCATCGAACAGCAACAGGCGTTTGAATGGAAGCAGTACCAGATCTCCGGCCACGTTGACGGCAAAGTCCTGGTGGACGATGACCCCGATGGTGTCTCTAACATGGCCGTTCCGGTGGAAATCAAATCGATGTCCCCCAACATTTTCAACCGGGTTCATACGTTTGAGGACTTCAAGAAATTCACCTGGACTCGCAGCTATATGTGCCAGATCATGCTCTACATGCTGATGTCCGATATCGACCAGGGGATCTTCATCCTGAAGAACAAGTCGAACGGCATGCTACGACAGATCAATGTCGAACTGGACTACGAACTGGCCGAAGCATGCATCCAGGCTGCCGAGAAGATCAATCAGCACATCCAGGAAAGCACGTTGCCGGATCGGATCGATGACCGCACCAAGTGCAAGGACTGTCCATTCAAGCACGTTTGTCTGCCGGGTATCGACTTCGGTGCCCCCATCCAGATTGCTGATGACCCGGACTTCGAACGGAAGGTGAAGCAGTACATCGAAGGGAAGGATGCGGCAAAGGCCAACGACAAGTTGTGGGATGTGATCAAGGAGATGGCAAAGGCCACTGCCAAGGATGGCGAACTGAACCTGGTGGTCGGTGGTTTCCGCATCTCCGGCAAGACCGATACGAAGGGGTCGTTCCGTACCAAAATCGAAGAGGTGGAATAATGTCCCAGGCCGAGAACATTCTGAATCACCTGAAGGTTCACGGTCGGATCACCCAACTGGAAGCACTCAACCTTTTTGGGTGCTTCCGGCTTGCGTCCAGGATTCACGAACTCGTCCAGGACGGCAACCCTATCCGATCCGAGAAAGAGAAGACCCGGACGGGCAAGACGATTGCGGTCTACAAATGGGGCCAACAGTACGAGATGCAACTGGGGGAACCATGCCAGACTTGAGCATCATTTACGTTCGAACCTGCAGGAGCAATGTGACATTTGAAACGACAGTCAACGGTCACCAGGTCACCTATGGCCGGGTACTCGGACGGTCGTATCAATACGGATGGGAATGCGACTGCAAAGGATTCAAGTACCGGAAGACCTGCCGCCACATCAAGGAAGCAGAGGGGCAACGGTGCGGATGGAATCAGAACTTCGAAGAGTACGGGCCCATTGAGAAATGCCCCGATTGCGGTGGGCCCACCGAAGTGGTGAAGGTCGGCATCTGATGGAGCAGTGCCCCCAACGCAAACGGTGTGAGCAGTTGGCGCAGTCCTACCGACAGTTCTTTCCGGCAGAGTACGAGAAGATTCGTGCCATGTTGGACAGGCCCTGTCGGTGGGACAACTGCCATGCCAATCCAACCAACGAGGATAAGCGTCAGAGGAGAAAAAAGAAATGACCGAAGTGAAATTCGAATTGTCTCTGGATGCAATCGGCAAGCCCAGGATCACGAAAAACTGGTGGGCGAAACGTGACAAGGTCAACAGGTACAATGCCTGGAAGGATCATGTCAGGCACCAGATGCGAGTGCAGGGTGTCAAAATTCCCAAAGACCCGGTGGGCCTGGAGTTCACGGTCTACATCCCGATGCCGAAGTCCTGGCCGAAGAAAAAGCAGTACGCTTTCATGGCAACATTCCACAACCAAAAGCCGGACATCGACAATGTTGCCAAAGCCATGATGGACTGCATATTCGAAGAGGATAAGTGCGTTGGAGTTCTCAACTGCAGAAAGGTCTGGGTAGCTGTAGACGATCCACCGAAGTGGGAAGTCAAAGTCTGGGCACCTAACTGAAAGGCAAAAAATGGCACTGATTGAGAATACCCTATTCGGGACAGTGGACAAAGTCCAAGTGGCTATTGAGCGGCTGAAGACGTTTGAGGCACAAGCCCTGAAGATGCACCCTGATGGGTATTGGGTGGGGGATTCGGGCGGCAAGGATAGCACGGTTATCAGCCATCTTGTAAGAGAATCTGGCGTAAAAGCTACGCACCACCACTCATTGACAACAATCGACCCTCCAGAGGTGGTCTGGTATTTACGCAAACATCGTCCGTGGGTGAAAATTCACAGACCCAAAATCCCATTACTGCAATACATGGTAGAAAAAGCCAAGATGGCCCCCACGAGGCGGGTGAGATGGTGCTGTTCAGAGTATAAGGAAAAAATTGGCCGTGGGGTGTTTTTGGTAACGGGGGTTAGGTGGTCTGAATCAGCAAGGCGCAGCCATAGAAAAATGAACGAGGTCTGCATGAAGGACAAGGCCACCAGATATTTGAATTTGATAATCGACTGGTCTGATGCAGACGTTTGGGAATACATAAAAAGCAGAGACCTTCCATATCTCAAGCTATATGATGAGGGGTTTGATCGGGTCGGCTGCGTGCTTTGTCCTATGGTTCGCAAGGTTGAACAACAAAGGAAGCGTTTCCCAAAAATATATGAGGCATGGCACAGGGCTGTTGTCAAGTCATGGGAAGCAAGGAAAGCAAAGGGGATGAGTGTTTTCAAAGAATCAGCAGAAGAGTGTTGGCAGTGGTGGCTTGACCGTGATGCCAAGGCAGTGAACGAAGACCAAATGACCCTCTTCGAATAGTCACTTCGGCTTTGCAGCCCACCCGGCAAACTTGCTGACCCCCTGGTAGTACAACCAGGCCCGGAACTTCCACATCCCATCTTCCAGGAGAATGGATCGGAACAGCTTGTCCACGCACCTGCGCCATGCAAATGGTAGCATGGACAGTCGCATCAACTGATAGAATGCGTCATGCACCAGGCTGCCACGCATCGAACTCCGGCAGTCGATGGTCGGGCCACTTGCCCCGTCCCAGGCATAGAGTTTCTTGACCGTCAGGAATCCCTTCTCGGTCAGGTGCAGAAAGTCTGTCGTGATGACCTTGCCGAAGTCCACCGGGGTCAGGACAGTGTAGTCCTCGGCCAGTTGGTATTTGTATTTCGGATGATCGATTTTGTAGTACACGATCCCGTGGCAGCAAACCAGTGGCCCGGCCTTTTTGTAAGGAATGTTTCCCATCAGTCCCCCTTGATAATGCTCTGCCGTTTGTAGGATTTTCCCGGCACGTTCCAACCATGATGAATGAACCCGTGCTTCGGGTAGCAGATAAGCTGACGGTACGGAATGTAGTGATCCATCATCCAACAGAAAACATATTCCGGTGTCTTGTTCAGCATCTCGAAGTCCACGGCAGATGCGTTCAGGTGCTGTGATGATTTCGATCCCTTGACTGCAGCATTGAGTTCAGGACTGCGCTTGCAGGAGTGGATAATCACCTGGTTGTCCGGGTGGGCCAACCGCAATGGATCTCCGCACATTTGCACCCATTGCCGGATCTGCCATCGTTCCAGTTCTGACAGAGACATGAGGGCTGCCATCTCGGGGAACTGCCGGGAGACTGTGAACTCCGACCATTTATAGAAACCGTTTGCGGTCACATATATTTCGAGTGACATTTTTTCCTCCATCAAAAAATGCTGATGAACTGAACAGCATTCTGCCACATCTGTGATCCTGCATTTGCTACGACTCCAACAAGCAGCGTGTCTGCAGTTCACTTGATGATCATGTTAGCGACCATTGTGAGCAGGAGCATGATGATCCCGGTGAGGATGGCAATGAACTTCTTACCGATTGCAGAACTGCTCGTATAGAGCCGCTGAATATCTTCTGCATGTTCCTTCATTTTATCCTCCATACCTGCACGGTAAGCTGCGCAGGTATCTTTCAATACATGTTCCGGCATCTATCTCTCCTAACTCCTTGCGCCAAGCCTTCATGGGGTCGTGGCACTCTTTCCCTTGTTCAACTGCCCAATTTTCATTTTCAGTCTTTCTACCTGACCCAAAGTCTTTTTATGATCCTCAATCACTCTGGTTGCGCAGTGGGCGGTACAGTTCATGCAAGCGTCATTACTCGCACCGGATTGGCAGCAACTTGATTCCTTCAGCTTTCTGAAAATCATGTCCTGCTCTTCAGGAGAAAAATTCTTCTTAATGTACTGTTCGGTCTTTGTGTGTGGGATGGTCGGCTCAATGTAAGTTCCCTTTTTCTTGCTATGCATTTCGCCCAAAATCTTCCAGTTTTTCCCATACTTTTTGATGACATGTCGGTGATCTCCGAAATTCAGCATCTCGCCACCAACATCACTGTGCAAATACTTCGGGAGTTTTCCATGCATCCAGGTGATGACGGCATCCGGGAAATCTTTTGCGACCGCAGCAATCTCCTCTGGACTCGCAACGACTGCCCGTGGCTTTATCTCGATAAACGGATATTTCTGGATCATCTCCTCAATCTGATTGAGATCGAATCCGTATTTGCGATACAGCTTTCCGTTAATCACCTTTGCTTTACGACCGAAGTATGCCTCGTATGCCTGGGCCGCCTGGTCGAGTCTTCCCTCTTTGATGATGTTTGCGATCTTGGTGCTGATAACTCCGGTATTTGGCCTGGCCATGTCAATCTCTGCAGGAACCCACCAGAAGTCGAACGATGGCTGCACCTGAACTCTGCCAGTTGAGATTCCACGCTTTTGCAGATCGTCCAAAATTTTAAGAGTGTTTTCCTGCTTCGTGATGACTTTGAGATCCAGGCCACGTTCATTTGCATGAGAGATGATATCTTCCCACTGACCTGCGACATCATCGATGGTGTCTCCAACTCCGTTTAATCTGAGCCCACCTATCTTATTCAGGTTTCTGATTTCCTTGTCAGTCATCTGCAGGATTTCACCAGTATATGCTGCACGTTGGTATAGGTTGACCGTCTGTCCACCTGCACCGATTTGTGTCAGGTAGCATGCGTCACCCCAACAGCCATTACTTCCAATGGTAAACATCGGGCACGCACTATTCAGATTCATGGCGGCCACGGTCTTGTGTGCTTCCCTCAAAGGGTCTTGCACCCTGAACTGTTTCGACTCTGCTTGAATCTGTTTGATCGTTTTTCCTTTTCCACCTTCGCCCATTACAAATTTAATCGGGCCGCTTTCCAGTTGTCTCCCGTTCGCCTTTGCCTGTTGATATGATAATTCGGTAGCTTCAACCATTGACCTGCGCAAATTCTCTCGCTCAACAGGGCCGAGTCCATCCCAATACATTTGCGAAATGGATCTGCGAAACCCACCAAATTTTGGTTCGTAAAGTTTCGTGGCGGCAGCCAGGCGAACCGCCAAAGCTTGTTTGCTTCCCGTCTTGTCAAGGCCCATCCCTTCAAGAACAGCCCTCATCGCATCCGTTGCCGGGGCCCAATCTTTTGCGTTCTTACCAGGGAATGCAGCCTTTGCTTCATCCAAAATCTTGTTGGCGTTTGGTTTCAGTGCTTCCTCTATGGCAATCGGTTTCAGATATCCACGACTGTCAACGAAGTCCACGTTTGTGGTGTTCTGCACCCTGCGCAGAATTTTACGGATCTCGGGGGCCCTGGACAATCCCTCGTTTAGTTTGTGGATACTCGGACGCTTGAACTCTTTGCCGACCATCTGGTCAACGACCGCAAGCGCAGACAGATCCTCCACGATCTTTTGGCTAACAGGATCTAAGTCCCCGATCAGAAGTCGATGAGCATCTATTTTTCCCCAACTCAACGCACCAGTTTCACCAAGATCCTTTATTCCACGAACCACCTTGCCAGGATTCGCCAGTGCGATACCGGCAGCAGCCCCGGCAATAGTACCTTCAAGCTTATCACCTTCAGGTGCTGCAGCATACCCGGCAGCCCCACCGGCAGCAGCCGGTGCCGCTACCCTTGTAAGCAGTTCTCTCCGTACAGCACCTGCCTGTCCTGGGGCCGCCCCATATATTTGGTCACTCCTTCGCAATTCTTCAGGCTTTGCCTGTCTGGCAAACTCCTGCATCTCCGTCCTTGGCGCACGGTCGGGCACTATTCCAAATTCTTCAAAGTCTGCAATCTCTTGCGGTGTCGCATCTGGAGGCATTTCCTGAATCGTTTGCTTTGGGCCAACAGTTCTTGGTTTCGCAGCACCACCGATTTCTTCCAAAGCATTTTCGTCCCATATCCGAAGTTGCGGCCCCTCAATTCCACGATCAGCATATCCCTGAATCCCGGCTGCCGAAAGTTTGGCTACATCGTCATCAGTCAGGTCAATGGGATCAATTCGGTTTCTGCCTACCGGGGAGTCGATAATTTTTTCCAGTTCCTTGAGCCCTGCTTCGTTGTCGGCACCACCAGGTGTTACAAGTGCAAGGATCTTTGCCCTGCGCTTTACTTTGGCCCCCCTCAATCGCCCCCTGGGCCCGGCAAACCGATCTGCCATCGTATTGTCCCTTGTCCACCACTGACCACCTATGAATGAATCCGGCCCCTCTCCACGAAAGATCATCGGCTGTTTCGTTGCGTGTACCCACTTGCCCTTGACGGGCATATCCTTTCCTGCCATGCCGATATCCACCGCACCACGTTCACCCAATTGCCGGAGTGCCCTGCGACCGACAGGGGATGCCCCTGCGCCAACGGCAGCCCCGAGGATAGCACCCTCTGTTCTCTGTCCTTCCGGTGCCACGGCAGCCCCTACGGCAGCCCCCCCGGCAACAGGTGCAGCTAACTGGGTCAGCAGTTCTCTCCGTACAGCACCTGCCTGTCCTCGGCCCGTGCGGCCAAAGGTTCCTTTCTTTGCTGCATCCTTCTGAAACCTGCGATACATTTTCACGGCATCATCCAGATCACTAAGGACGGCAGCATCGATTACCTTTTTGGCAACATTGGCAAGCATCCCGGCACTTCCATTTGTGAAGGTGTGAACAGCTTCCAGGATACTGGCGGCCCGGTAACCGGGCCGCCAGTAT
>Ga0272441_10004768_pt1 | contig 24125 bp, 14 predicted proteins | sample SSMProp6N_FD_193582 | JGI IMG/M metagenome (GOLD analysis project Ga0272441, IMG submission 193582) | Marine sediment archaeal communities from Little Sippewissett salt marsh, Falmouth, MA, United States - SSM-Prop-6N | ecosystem: Environmental > Aquatic > Marine > Wetlands > Sediment ...
CCTTCTGCAGTTCTTCCAGTTTGCGATAACGGAGTTGATCTGCGATGTCCGGCCGCGAGGTACCCAGGGTGCCCGACTCGCCACAGCAACGACTGGACAGCTTGACGTCTTGGTCCAGCAGACTCGAGGCCACTTTGAGCGGCTGGTAGGTCTTCATGGGCGTATGGCAGGGATCATGATACAGGTAGTGCGTGTCATCATTGTTTTTTAGACCCATGTTCTGCTCCATCAGGTACTCGTGGATATCCAGCAAGCGGCACCCGGGAAATATCTGTTCGAATTCGTATTTGAGCAGCTGGTCCATGCAGGTGCCGCAGCTGACGATGACGGTCTTGATGTCCAGATAGTTCAGCGTGTTCGCAATCCGGTGGAACAGGACACGGTTCGCCGTGGTGATCGCCTGGCCTTTTTCGGAGTCGCCGGCGGCTGTCTGTGGATAACCACAGCACAGGTAGCCGGGTGGCAATACTGTCGTGGCGCCGCTCTGGTAGAGCATCGCCAGAGTCGCCAATCCGATTTGGCTGAAAAGGCGCTCTGAGCCGCAGCCTGGAAAGTAGAACACCGCGTTGGAGTCGCTTGTGCTGCCATTCGCGTCGCGGATAAGGACCACCTGGGACGGATCTTCTGCATCGATCAACGAGCGTAGCGGCCGTGCGGGCACTGGTGCGCGCATCGGTTTGCGCACCAGATGCACGATCTGCTGTCGTTTTGAGGTTTTGCCCGTCGTTGCGTCAGGTCTGCGCTCTTTGTTGCCGAGCAAGCCCAGCACTTTGGCCAGACGATGGGCCGCATTGATAAGCTTGAAACCGATCCGGGCCATTCCCAGTCGCATGGCCTTGATGGTGGTCGGATCAGTGACGTTCAGAAATTGCATCGCGGCCCAGCTGCCAACGTTGAATTGCCGCTGTCCACGATGGCGCAGTATTTTGCGCATGCGTATCGATACCTCCCCGAAATCGATATCCACAGGGCAGGGTGGCAGGCACTTATGGCAGACCGTACAGTGATCGGCGACATCGTTCATGTCGCCGAAATGTCTGACCGCGACGCCGCGGCGCGTCTGCTCCTCGTACAGGAACGCTTCGATGATCAGCCCTGTCGCCAGGATCTTGTTGCGCGGCGAATACAGCAGGTTCGCGCGCGGAATGTGGGTCATGCATTCGGGCTTGCACTTGCCGCAGCGCAGGCAGTGTTTCACTTCGTCGTTGAGCAGCCCGAGTTCGCTCTGCTCCAGTATCAGCGCTTCCTGCTGCACCAGCGCAAGCGAGGGCGTGTAGGCATTGTCCAATCCGGAACCAGGCAACAGTTTGCCCTTGTTGAAACGGCCCTCAGGGTCGACGCGCTGCTTATACTGGATGAAGTTATTGAGCTTGTCGGTCTCGAGAAATTGTATTTTGGTCAGACCAATACCGTGTTCGCCCGAGATCACGCCGCCGAGTTCGCGCGCCAGCTGCATGATCCGTTCAACGAGGCGATCGGCCTGATGCAGCATTTGATAGTTATCGGAGTGGACCGGAATATTGGTGTGCACATTGCCGTCGCCGGCGTGCATGTGCAGCGCAATGAACAGGCGCTCGTTCTTGATCGCCAGGTGTTTGTTGCGCAGAGCATGGCGCAACGGCTCGAGTTCCTGACCACGAAAAATCTCACGCAGCCGCTGCTTGATTTCGTTACGATAGGAGACACGAATATCGCGCCGCAACAACATATCGATAATGCGGTCACCCGGTTGAATTAGCGGCTGTTCCTTGTCGGTCAGCAGGTCTTTGCGCTCCACGGCTGGCGCGTCTATGTGTTGTGCCAAAGCTGACCAGCGATCCCGGACTCTTTGCAGATGCTCGCGCGCGAGATCGAGTTTGGCTTGCAGGATTGCGCGATTCTCGGCGCTGTCATCGTAGCTTTCGTCTTGTCTCAGTTCTTTCAGGTCTCCGGACAGGTGTTCGATGAAACTGTCAACGCTGATCAGCTTGTTGGCAATCGACTGTTCGATGTTGATGCGTTCGATGCCGACACTGTACTCACTGAGCTTTTCCAGCGGGATCACGACATCTTCGTTGATCTTGAACGCATTGGTATGCGCCGATATCGCGGCCGTTCGGGCGCGGTCGAGCCAGAAGTGGCGGCGAGCTTCCGGACTGCTCGCGATAAAACCTTCACCGTTGCGGGTCTTTACCAGATCGACGATCTCTGCGACTACCGTATCGAGTGCGGCTTCTTCGTCGCTGGCGATGTCGGCCAAAAGGACCATGCGGGGGCGTTCACGTCCGGGTGCCTTGGTCGCGTACCGTACGGCTTTGACGTAGCGCTCGTCCATGTGTTCGAGGCCGGCCAGTACGACGCCGTCTGCCTGGGCGACATGGTCTTTCAACTCAACGATCGCGGGTATGGCTCGAGACAGGTCGGGATCGAAGAATTCGAGGCACACGGTACGCGTATGTTTCGGCATACGGTGCAAAATGAAACGCGCCGACGTGATGAGGCCGTCGCAACCCTCTTTTTGAATCCCGGGCAGGCCTGACAGAAACTTATCGGTAACATCCTTGCCAAGGCCGGCTTTGCGAAAAACCGCGCCCGGCATACGCAACATCTGTGGCTGGCCGAGCGGTGTTTTGCCGTCGCTCTGATAGCTGTGGACACAAAAGGCGACCTCGTCCTGTTCGTGTATCTTGCCGAGATTGTGGTGGTAACGTTCGACTTCGATCCAATTCGCATCAGGGGTGACCATGCGCCAGCTGACCAGGTTGTCCAGTGTCGTGCCCCAGAGCACGGCTTTCTTGCCGCCGGCATTCATCGCGACGTTGCCACCAATGCAGGAGGCATCCTGCGAGGTCGGGTCAACAGCAAACACCAGGCCATTGGCCTCGGCAAGTTCGGAAACCCGGCGTGTGACCACACCGGCGCCGCAGTTCACGGTCGGCACAGGCCGATCAACACCGTTGATTTTGCTCGGCTCGATCGGGCTCAGTTGTTCCAGTTTCTCGGTGTTGATCACTGCCGAATGGGCATTCAGGGGCACAGCGCTGCCGGTATACCCAGTGCCCCCACCGCGCGGAATGATGCTAAGGCCAAGCTCGATGCAGGCTTGGACGATCGCCGCGACCTCGGCCTCGGTATCTGGTGAGATCACTACGAATGGTAATTCGACACGCCAGTCTGTCGCATCCGTCGCATGTGAGACGCGCGCGAGCCCGCCGAAATCCACATTGTCCTTCCGTGTAATGCGGCGCAGGCGTTTACGTACGCGCTCGCGCAATGATCGGTCTTGATCGAACTGATGCGCGAACAGATCGACAGCGCGCGTCGCCGCCTGATGCAGTTCCAGTGCCTGCTGATTGTCGGCTGCACGCGCCTTGATCTGACTGAGGCGATGATGCATCGCATCGATCAAGGCCTTGAGGCGGGTGTTGTCCTCGATCAGGTCTTCCTGCAGGTAGGGGTTGCGAGCGACGACCCACATATCGCCCAGAACCTCGAACAACATTCGCGCGGATATGCCGGTATTGCGTTGATGGCGCAACTCGTTCAGCAGGTCCCACATCGATTCACCGAGAAAACGGATCACAATCTCGCGATCCGAGAAAGAGGTGTAGTTGTAAGGGATCTCGCGAATACGTTCTGGCATGAAGTCGACTGCGATTGCGTTGAGCTGATGGGTGGCTGGCGAATATCCGATTTTACCCGAAACAGGGCCGGATCTCTCGTTGGTGCAGTCAACGCCGGCCGATCAACCGGCGTGGCGAAGTGTAAAAAATATACATATAAATCGGAAATTTTTACAGTTTCGTCGAAAGTCTGTGCGAATTTGCGACCAAAGGCGTCCCTTCAGGGATCGGATATTTCGAGCTTACGAATCGATCTAGGCTGGGTAAACCGGGGTTTTTCGATGAATATTTCGCGAGCGCGGCGGAAATTTTTCTCGGGCTGCAAGATTAGGCATGCTACTTGCAGTACGAACAGTGGACTGAACTAACGATGTGAAAAAAAATGGAACAATACGAGCTGCCTTTCGCAAAGATCATGATTATTCGGGACGATATCGCCGAAGTGATCATCAACGAAGGTGTCGAAATGACCAAGGACATGGTGGAGCAGTACCATGGTTTCCTGCTGTCGCACTTGAAGCCGCCATTCTCACTGCTCGTCAACAAGGTCAATGCCTACTCCTACGACTTCGAGGCTCAGGCTATTCTTGGCACGTTGAAAGAAATCAATGCGATGGCAGTGGTTGCGTACAACCGTACGACAAGAGTCACGACAGAAATGCTGGCGTCGTATCCGCGCGAAGTCAAATGGAACCTGCGGATTTTCTCGAATCGGGATAAAGCGCTTTCCTGGCTGTTATCGGAGCAGAGTAAAGTCCGCAACGCCAATAGTTGACAGCCTGTTAACCGGCATATTGCCACGATCAATAGTGCGGCGGTGGCGTTTCATCGCTCTCGGGCGCGATATGCGATATGACCGCGGCCTGGAGTTTCTTTTCGAGGATTGATATTTGCAGCTGCAGTTGATCGATCAAAGCGTGCTGATCGATCACGGTTTGATTCAGAACATCGAGCGTATCCTCGATGTGGGTCAAGCGGATTTCGAGTTCGGTGATACGATCTTCCATCAAACGGGCTGCTCGGTCATGGCCGTCTTGACCGTGAGTTTGGTTGCTGCGCACACCGCAACCGGCATCGCCAGGAAGTTCAGGACCGGGATGCTGGTCATCAAAAACACGCCGGTGCCGAGACCCAGAGAGCGCATCCTGTTGTTTCGATTGTATTCGCGAATTTCTTCGAACAGCATGCCGCGATTCCCGAGCGGTGAATCCATATATTCGAGTGATAGCGACCAGGCGGCAAACAGGAACCACGCGAACGGTGCGACCACGTTGATCACTGGAATGACGGTCAACAGGGCCAGCGGGATCAGCCACAACAGGAAATACACCATTTTGCGGACCTCTGCGCCAACAGTCCGGACCACGGTTTTCCACACAGGTTCATTGACCAGGTCCGCTGGCCGTGCGCCGGTCAGCTTGAGTTCGACGCTGGCCGACAGATAAGAGTTAAACGGCGCTGCGATCAGGTTGGCGATCAGCGTGAATGTGAAGAACACGATCACCAAAACTGTGACAGCGAACAGTGGCCAGATCAGCCATTCCAGCCACGCCAGCCAGTCCGGAAGTAGCCCTGCGATCCATTTGTCCATCTGCTGGCTCAACAGGTAGATCGCCGCGGCAAACAGGCCGGTGTTGATGATCAGCGGTATGATCACGTAGTGGCGTATGCCCGACTGGAAAATCAGGCTGAATCCACTGAGGCAATCGTTGATGCCTTTGACATAGTTAACCATGCATGCTCCAGATGATTTTTGACTGAACGGAATTCCTGCCAGCAGTTGCGGCTCAAACGAATGCGCGTCTGGCCAGCAGCGCGGCACCGTAACTGGCTTCGCTGTGTTCTGCGATTTCTACCGGAACGCCCAGTTTCAGCTCGCGTATTCTACGCCATCCCGGGTTAGCGCTGCCGCCTCCAGCAGTAAGGACTTTTCTGACCGACGCAGCGCCCAGTTGGGACAGCACTTCGTAACCCTGGGCCTCGATTCTGGCCATGCCCTCCAGCATGCCCTGAAAGAACACAACATCGTCTTTCGGTCGTGGCTGCAGACGGGGTTGCAGCCTGGGATCATTCAACGGGAAGCGTTCCCCGGCGCCGATCAACGGATAATAGGCCAGTCCTGTTGGTGTTTCCGGATCCAGCAACGGTGTCATTGCATGGATTTGCTCCAGGTCGAAGTAGTGCAGCAAGACCTTGCCGCCGCTGTTCGAAGCGCCACCAGCGAGCCAGGTATCGCCGAGTCGATGGCTGTAAACGCCTAACTCCGCGTTGAAGATCGGCTTGTCGGTGATCAGCTTCAGCACCAGCGTAGTGCCGAGGGATGTCGCCGCTTCGCCGATCTCACGGGCGCCGGTTGCGAGAAAAGCAGCGATACTGTCAGTGGTGCCGGCGACCACCTGGCAGTCTTGCGGAAGGCCCAACTCGGCCGCGATCGTACTCGCGATGTTCGCGATAATGTGCCCCGGCGCGTAGACTCGCGGCAACAGCGCAGGATCGATATTCGATTGTCCAAACCAGGCCGGCCAGTCTCTTTTTACTGGATCGTAGCCCAGTTTCAGGCAGTTGTTTTCGTCGCTGACATCGGTGCGACCGCACAGCAAACCGGTGATCCAGTCGGCCTGATGGCAGATGTGGGCAGCTTCAGGGCACGATCTCAGCAGTGACATGGCTTTGGCCAGCGTGCCGCCGGTGCCTCGCGCCGGGCTGTCGTCGGGTACGAACTGCGCAACTCGTTCAGCTTCGGCGGAACAGCTGAGGTCATCGTACATCATTACCGCAGAGCACGGTTGGCCGCTGCTGTCGGTCAGCACCACGGTGCCGGAGGTTCCGTCGACCGCGATTGCTCTGATCGCTTCGGCGTCGAGCTGGTCGACCAGTTCGCCGATGATCGTGAACACCGCGTTCTGCCAGTCAGATGGCTGTTGTATGGTGGGCAAAGGAATTCGGAAGCTCGCCGTTTCCATGCCGTCCAGATCGATCGCACTGCCGCGAACGCCAGAGGTACCCAGATCGATGCCGAGAAAGATCGCATTACTCATTTCGAGGCTGTTTCCGTCAGGGCAGTTGCACTGGTGATGGTGAGGTCCAGTCCTGCCTTTTGTGTTCGGCAACGACGGTCGTGTAGATACCGCCGCGCACCATGAATTCGGCGGTCAGGCGCATGAACCGGGGCTGGCAGGCATCGACCATATCGGTCAATATCTGATTGGTGACCGCCTCATGGAAGGCGCCTTCATCGCGGAAAGACCAGATGTACAGTTTCAGTGACTTCAGCTCGATGCAGCAGCGGTCGGGCACGTATTCAAGATGCAGGGTGGCAAAATCCGGCTGGCCTGTTTTCGGGCACAGGCAAGTGAATTCCGGCATCCTGATGCGGATGGTGTAATCCCTGTCAGGCTGAGGATTATCAAAGACTTCCAGCTGTTTTGACGGCTGAGTTGGCATAGTCAGTCCTGTTCTTTCACAATCGATCAAAAGATGAGCATTATACGCGTGGATTCTGCTCAATTCCCTGTCGATTTTCATTGACGCTGTTGTATACTAGGCCCAAATTATAACGATAAGGCACTTTTGGATAGTTCATGCGCCTGAGCAAGATCAAACTCGCGGGCTTTAAATCTTTCGTCGATCCAACAACACTCAATCTTCCCGGTAACCTGACCGGAATCGTCGGCCCCAACGGTTGCGGCAAATCCAACGTGATCGATGCGGTGCGTTGGGTCATGGGGGAGTCATCGGCCAAGCATCTTCGCGGCAGTTCGATGGAGGATGTGATTTTTAACGGCTCCGCAGGCCGCAAACCGGTGGGTATGGCCTCGGTCGAACTGCTGTTCGACAACACCGACGGCAGCGCACCGGGTCCCTATGCAAGATACAACGAAATTTCCGTCAAGCGTTCGGTTACGCGTGATGGCCAGTCGAAGTATTATCTGAACAGCTCGCACTGCCGCAGACGTGACATCGCGGACCTGTTTCTCGGTACTGGCCTGGGGCCACGAAGTTACGCGATCATCGAGCAAGGCATGATCTCCCGCCTGATCGAGGCCAAACCTGAGGAAATGCGCGTCTACCTCGAGGAAGCGGCTGGCATTTCCAAGTACAAGGAACGACGCAAGGAGACCGAGAATCGAATTCGCCATACGCGCGACAACCTTGCCAGGCTGGATGATCTGCTCGAGGAAATCGACAAGCAGCTGGCACGTCTGAAACGCCAGAGCAGGGCGGCCGAGCGCTACAAGGAGCTGAAAGCCGAAGAGCGTCAGTGTAAGGCAGAGCAGCTGGCCCTGTACTGGCGCGAGTTGAAACATGAGCTTGACGGACGCGACCAGGAAATCAAGCAGACCCAGGCTCACCTCGAAAAATTGATGACCGAGCAGCGTACGATTGAATCGAAGATCGAATCGCAGCGTCAGCACCATGATGAAGCCAATGACGATCTGAACAAGATTCAGGGGCAGTACTACAGCCTCGGTGCTGATATTTCGGGTATTGAACAGAACATCAAGTATCAGCAGGATCTGCAGCAACGCCAGCAGACCGATCTTGAGCAGATCGAACAGGAGCTGGTCGAAACCACGTTGGCCCTGCAAACCGACCAGCAACACATCGAGGAGCTGGAGCGCCAGCTGGCAGTCGATATCCCCAAGCTCGATCAGACACGCAGCCAGGAAAGCGCGATCAACGAACGCTACCATACGGCTGAAGAAGCCATGCACGACTGGCAACAAACCTGGGATGATTTCAACACGCGATACGCTGACAGCGCGCAAAAATCACAGGTCGAGAACTCTCGCATTGAACAACTGGAACGTCACATCGAGCAGTTGCAGCAGCGGCTCAAACGCATTGAGCACGAACAGGAAGCGCTGAATGGGGAAAATCTCGACGAGAAGATTGCCGAGTTGCAGCAGCAGTTGGCAAAGATCGAGGAAGTCAAAGCCGAGCGGGAGCAAAAACTGTCGACGGTGTTGTCGCAGATAAGCGAGACGCGCGAGCAAATCGTTCAGACCGAGCAGAACTCGTCAGCCAAGCGGCGCAAGATAAGCGAATACCAGGGGCGTTTGTCATCGCTGGAGGCCTTGCAACAGGCAGCTCTTGGCAAGGAAGATCGACCAGTCAACCAGTGGCTCGAACGACACGGTCTGAGCGGTAGTCAGCGGTTTGCCCAGCGGCTCGAGGTTGAAGCAGGTTGGGAGCGCGCGGTCGAGACGGTGCTCGGCGATACGCTGGAAGCGGTGTGTGTTGATGACATCGAGGGACTGTGCACGACGCTCGCTGAACTTGATCAGAGTAATCTTGCGCTGGTGGAGACGACTTCCGCGGCGGCTGATGCCGAGTTTACTGCAACGGGGCTGCTCCTCGAGAAAGTGAAGGCCGATCTCGAGCTGGGGCAGTTCTTGCACGGTATTCGGATCGCCGGAGATCTGGAGGCTGCGTTATCCATGCGCACTGCACTGTCCGAGGGTGAAAGCGTGATTACACCCGAAGGCGTATGGATCGGCAGCAATTGGCTGCGCATCTCTCGCGATCCTGAGGCCAAGCAGGGCGTCCTGGCGCGAGAGCACGATATCCGCGAAACCAAACATGAGCTCGAAGTGCTAGAGCAGGCAGTCGCCGCATTGAGTCAGGAACTGCAACGACAGCGTGAGCAGTTGCAGGGCCGCGAGCACAAACGTGAAGAGCTGCAAAAGGCTTTGAATCACAGCCATGCGGAAAGCAACGACATCCAGTCCAGGATCAATGCACACCGATCGAGGCAGGAACACGTCAGCAAGCGGGGCGAAAATCTGGCCTCCGAGTATGCTGAAATCGAACAACAGATTTCAGCCGAAAATCGAACAATCGAGCAGGCAATCGTGATACGCGATGAGTCTGCTGCCATGCTCGATCAGCTGGCGGGCCAGCGTGAACAACTCTCGCGCGAGCGCGATGCGCTGCGCGAGCAGGTTCAGCAGCACCGGCAGGAACTGCGGGCACAGCGTGAAGCCGCGCAGGAGCTCGCGGTGCGCATCGAGGGTATGAACACGCGCAAACAGAGCCTGGAGTTCAATATTCAGCGTCTGCAGCATAATCAGCAAACACAGCAGCAACGCAGGGATGAGCTGAAGGCGGTGGTGGATCAATCCAGCGCACCGGTCGAACAGCTGCAACAGCAGCTCAGGGAGTTGCTTGAGCAAAGGTTGGCGTCCGAGGCATCGTTGTCCCAGGCGCGCAAGACCGTTGAAGCCATCAGTCACCAGCTCAAAGAGCTCGAATCGGATCGCAGCGAACACGAGCAATTTATCCAGGACGTGCGCGGCAATCTGGAACAGATGAAACTTGACAGTCAGGAGCTGCGCGTTCGCAGCAAGACGACCGTCGAGCAGTTGGAGGCTATCGGCTACGGACCCGAAGAATTGCTGCAGTCACTGGATGAGTCAGCAAGCAGCGCGGCGTGGACCGAGAAAGCGGCTGCTATCGGTCAGCGCATCTCGCGTCTTGGGCCGATCAACCTCGCAGCAATCGATGAGTATCAGGAAGAACAGGAGCGCAAAAAGTATCTCGACGAGCAACATGCCGATGTGTCTGAAGCCCTGGAGACACTGGAGAATGCGATTGCAAAAATCGACAAAGAGACGCGCTCCCGTTTCAAGGAAACATATGACCATGTCAACAGCAGGCTGAAGCAGAAGTTTCCACGTTTGTTCGGCGGTGGCGAGGCGTATCTTGAAATGACTGGTGATGATTTGCTGAGTACCGGCATCACTGTCATGGCTCGCCCACCAGGGAAACGCATTACCAATATCCACCTGCTTTCTGGTGGTGAGAAAGCGTTGACAGCGGTTGCTTTGGTATTCTCTATCTTTGAGTTGAATCCAGCGCCGTTCTGTATCCTCGATGAGGTGGATGCACCACTGGACGAAGCCAATGTCGGCCGTTTTTGTCAAATCGTTAAAGATATGTCTGAAGCCGTGCAGTTCATCTACATCACCCATAACAAGACCACCATGGAATTGTCAGAGCAGCTCAGTGGCGTCACGATGCGTGAAGCAGGTGTCTCACGATTGGTATCAGTTGACGTTGCGGAAGCCGCGACCATGGCGGCTGTTTAGCCCGCTAGAGTCCGTTTTGTATTGATCATGGATAATTTTCGCTGGATCCTCCTCGGTGTCGGTATTTTCATTATTGCTATGATCTACTTCATCAGTAAAAAAAACAAACGCGAGTTCTACCAGGATGATGACGATGTAGCGGAGGATCTTCCAGAAATCAAAGTCCGCGATTGGGATGATCTCGATGAGGGTGTCGGCAAGGTGCGGATCATCGCTCGTGCCGAGAACGACGTCAGCCTGGACGAGGACGATGAGCAAGACGCGTTGTTTTCGTACAAGACCCGCGCATCGTCGACGGAGCCGACGGTCGTCGATGAGCCTATGCCTGTTGTTGATGAACAGGCGCCCGTATCAGAACCGACGTTAACCCAGCAGCCCGAAGCTCGCACTCAGGTCGACGACGAAGCGGTAACGACCGAAGCCGGACGCGGGGCGGCAGCAAAGACTGACGAAGAACCCGCGGAAACGGTACTGATCCTGAATTTGCTTGCCCGTCGTGGTGGTACGCTGACGGGTGACAGCATCAACAGCGTGGCACGCGCCAATGATCTGGTGTTCGGTGACATGAATATCTACCATCGTCTGGACGACAACAACACGCCGATCTTCAGTATGATCAATATGGTCAAGCCAGGCAGTTTCGATCCATCGACTCTTCATGAGCTGAAGACGCCCGGCGTGTCGCTGTTCTTGCAATTGCCAGGACCGGCGAAGGCCAGTGATGCCTTCAACGATATGCTACAAACGGCCCAGCGTATGTCCGAGACACTGGACACGCGTTTGTGTGATCAGCGAAGAAAAGTTTTGACCGAGTCTGTCGTCGAGCAATACCGCCAGACAGCGGCTGCCTTCGATGGGAAAGGCTGAGCCGCCTGAAGGCGAAAAAGCGGCAAACGAGGATGCTGCGCGCATCGGTGAGCTGCGCGAACGATTAAATCACCATTCCTATCTTTACTACGTCCTGGATAATCCGGAGATACCGGACAGCGAGTACGATCGACTCTATCGCGAGCTACAGCAGCTCGAGCGCTTACACCCCGATCTGGTCACGCCCGACTCACCGACCCAGCGCGTTGGCGAGACGCCGCTAAAAGCATTCGAGCAAGTGCGGCATCGCATGCCGATGCTGTCGCTCGACAATGTATTCAGCGAGGACGAGTTGGCTGCCTTTCTAAAACGTATCACCGAGAGGCTGGGCATCGATATGGATTTGGCGTTCAATGCCGAGCCAAAACTCGATGGTCTAGCGGTCAGCCTGGTCTATGAAGACAGCGTGTTTACCCAAGCGGCGACACGCGGTGATGGCAGCACCGGTGAGGATGTCACCCAAAACGTCAGGACCATTCACTCGGTGCCGTTGCGCCTGAGCGGGAGCAACATACCCGCTTTACTCGAAGTCCGGGGCGAGGTTTTCATGCCCAAAGCCGGCTTTGAGGAACTCAATCGGCGGGCGCTCGATCGCGGCGAAAAAACCTTCGTCAATCCTCGCAATGCCGCTGCTGGCAGCTTGCGGCAGCTTGATCCGAAGGTCACCGCTACCAGGCCGCTCGCATTCTATGCTTACGCAACGGGCTTCGTGGAACAGGGTGTACTGCCCGAAACGCAGCATCAGATCCTGTCGGCGTTAGCGCAGTGGGGACTGCCAGTGTGTCCGGAGGTGAAACTCATCAACGGCATCGAAGGTTGTATCGACTATTATCATAATCTCCAACAGCAACGTGATCAGCTTCCTTACGATATCGATGGTGTGGTTTATAAAGTCAATGAGATTTCATTCCAGAAGAAATTGGGCTATGTCGCGCGCGCTCCCCGCTGGGCCGTCGCGCACAAATTCCCGGCTCAGGAAGAGATCACCTACATCGCCAATGTCGATTTCCAGGTTGGCCGCACCGGTGCGATCACGCCTGTTGCCCGGCTGGAGCCGGTATTCGTTGGCGGTGTGACCGTGAGCAATGCAACTTTGCACAACATGGATGAAATTGAACGCAAAGATATCCGTATTGGTGACAAGGTCTTCATCCGGCGCGCCGGTGATGTGATACCGGAGGTTGTTCGGGTTGTCCCAGGCTCCAGAGCGAAGGGCGTGAAGAAAATCCGCTTGCCGAGGAAATGTCCGGTGTGTGGTTCGGATATCGAACGTATCGAAGGCGAGGCGATAGCGCGCTGCACCGGTGGCTTGATTTGCAGGGCACAACGAACGGAAGCGATCAAGCATTATGCATCACGCAAGGCAGTGGATATCGACGGTCTTGGCGACAAACTGGTCGAACAGTTGGTCGAGGCTGGCCTGGTCAAGTCGGTGGTTGACCTTTATCGGCTCAGCACCGAGCAAATCGCCAGTTTGGAGCGCATGGGGCAGAAGTCGGCCAAAAATCTGATAGCCGCCATCGACGACAGCAGAGAACCGACGTTGGCCCGGCTGATTTATGCGCTGGGGATCCGCGAAGTCGGTGAGGCAACAGCGCGTTCACTGGCACTGGCGTTCGGCAACCTGCAGGCGCTCATCGAGGCTGATGAGGACGCGTTACTGGAGATACAAGACATCGGCCCGATCGTAGCCAGGCATATCATGAACTTCTTTGCAGAGGCGCATAACCAGCAGGTCATCAACGAGCTGTTGCGGGAAATCGAAATTCAGCTGCCGAGTGCGAGCAGAAGCAATCAGCCGTTGACCGGAAAAACATTCGTGATCACCGGCACCTTGACCAATATGACCCGCGAACAGGCGACGGAATTGCTTCAGTCAGCCGGGGCAAAAGTCAGCGGCAGTGTCTCGGCCAAAACCGATTACCTGGTCGCTGGAGAAAAAGCCGGTTCCAAGCTTGCCAGGGCAGAAAAGCTTGGTGTCGAAATTATCGATGAATCGAAGCTCAAAGCGTTACTCGGTTCATGACTGCTCCAACGCAAAGGCGCAAAGGACGCGAAGCCGCATTTGAGCGAAGTAACCGTAGGGTGCGCCGTGCGCACCGCGCATCCTCGGTTTGGTGACCGCTTCCGGTGCGCACGGCGCACCCTACGATCTCACCCAGATGAAGATCAGCCTGAACCGTGATTGGCATGCTTGAAAAACACACTTTATCTTCGGTCACCCGAGCTATATCAAATGAGCCAATGCCTCGTCAGCAATGCTTAGCCCGGATCGAGTGAAACGGACTCCGGGGATGTGCTAGTGTTTCGATGCTTCTTCCCGGATCCCGCTTCGCTGCATCCAGGTTACGCTCTGACGGCCGAAATGAATTCGGGTATTGATGAGTTGGGGTGGTGCTGATGATGCAAATTGTGGGTCCAGGCGGCATTTTGGCGCTGGCTCGGTGTGCTACAAGCTTGAGGTATGGCTGAATGATCCGTCCCAGTTGGCAGGGGGTGGGGACTCGCGATAGTGGCGGATCCGATCCAGATAGATGCTGTAGAGTCTGCGCTCCGGATGGGCCTCATTGAGGGCCACGAGTCTTTGTTCGGCCTGGTCCCAGTCAGATTCGCGGAAATGCTCCAGAGCGAGCTGGAAGCATTCCTGGTCAGCGCGTTCTGAGTCACTCAGCGCGTCGGCCAGGCCCAGCGGCTGATAAATTGCGACCGTCGCTTCCCTGCCTTTGACCTTGACCCGGTCGAGTTCGAGAAAATCGAAGAATTCGTTGACAGCTGCGTATGTGTTCTCGCCAACAATGATATCCACGCCATAAAATTTTGTCAGGTCTTCGAGGCGCGATGCCAGGTTGACTGCATCACCCAGGACGGTGTAATCGACGCGGAATTCGGAACCTTTGTTACCAACATTCATTGTGCCGGTATTGATGCCGATTCCGATGTGGAGTTCTGGCCAGCCGCGCGCCCTGAACTCCGCGCTGAGTTCGTTCAAGCGCTGAACCATTTGTATGGCTGCGCAAAGCGCATGCCACGCATGCCGGGAATCCTGAAGTGGCGCTCCCCAAAAAGCCATGACTGCATCACCCATGTATTTGTCGATTGTGCCACGATGGTGATGAATGATCGCCGTCATTGGTGTCAGAAAGCTATTGATCAGCTGTGTGAGCTCCTCCGGTTCGAGACCCTCTGACAGGGCAGTGAAGTCACGCACATCGGAAAAGAGGACCGTCATCTCGCGAATCTCGCCATCAAGCTTGATGTCCCGCATATTCAGACTGATCTGCTCGACCAGCTCGGGTGGTACGTAGTGCCCGAAAAGCTCATTCAATCTTTGTTTCTTTCGTGTTTCAATGAAAAGACCATAAGTCATATGAACCGTGAACAACAGCAATATGAGCAGGAGCGGCGAGGCCAGCGGCAGCACCAGCTGATATGATGACCAAAGCAAGAGATTGCTGCTTACGATCGCGAACAGCAAAATGACCAGAAAAATCAGGCCTCGGGTCGGCGAGATTCGGGGCAATAGCCATGTCAGGGAAAGGCCGAGAACAAGCAGCATGAGGAATTCGAGCACGGTTGCGTACGCTGGTTGATGTTTGAGCGTGCCGTCGAGTATTCCCTGAACGATATTGGCGTGTATTTCGACACCGGGGACAGCGGCATCGAGGGGTGTCGGGTGCAGGTCATGCAGACCTGCTGCTGAGGTACCGAGCAGGACGATCTTTTCACGTAAGCTATCAAAGGGTATGGTTTTGTCGAGTATGCCCACGGCCGACAAATAGGGGAAGCTGTTTCGTTTGCCTTTGTACGGTATGAAAACACCGGTCTGAGCATCCACTTTGATCGAGTTTTTGCCAAGCTTGATCTGCGCGAGTAGAAGGTCATCGCTGGTGGAATTCGAGCGAACCATGAGCTCGAGCTTGGGAGAGCCCAGTGCCAGGCGCGACAGTGCCAGAGCAAGTGACTCATAGAGCGCTCCGCGATGATCCTGAAGCAACAGCGCGCGTCGAAAGACGCCGTCATCATCAATCAGTGGGTTGTCAATAAAGCCGGCACTGCGCGCGCTCTGTTGCAGTATATCGAGGTTGGCCAGATAGCCCTTCGTGGATATGAAAGGAATCTGCTGTTCCCTCTGCCGTTTCAATTGCGCAACTGGGTCAGGCAACATGCCTTTCTGTGTGTGCGTGCCCATGACGAAGCCCAGGACGGTGTTTCGGCTGTTTAGGCTTCGACCAAACCTCTCATCGCGTTGTATTTCATCAACGGCGTTCTGATAGGCTCGGAGAAAAGCACGATTCTCTCTCAAGGGTCCCGTGACCATTCGACGCAAAAGCTTTACGCCCTCATCCTCGTCTTTTTCAGCAAATACCATATCGAATCCAATTGCCTGAATTCGATAATCTTGGAAGAGTGTGTCAACGAGATCGGCGAGGACGCTGCGGCTCCAGGGCCAGCGCCCAATGGCACTGAGACTGGGCTCATCGATATCAACGATCACAACCTGGCTGTGAAAACGGTCAGGTACCGTCAGCCTCTGGCGGGCATCGTAAGATTGTCTTTCCAAAGTGGCCAGATAATGCAAGGGCAACACGTCGACCACGTGCAACAGGAAGACGATGCTGAGCGCAATACTCAAGGCGTAACGCGTAAGTTGCATCATATCCACATTTCATCAAAAGTCGGTACCTTCAAAAAGAAAGTTCGGCACGAGACCGCTCGAAAAATAGCAGAGTTATGCATAAAGCGCCACCGAAACGCTCATTGCGCGGCATATTAATGTAAACTCGCAAAGTTGTATTGACTCGAGAACCTCTCAGGATCCAATGATTGCGGGAATCGGTATTGATATCGTGGAGCACGGGCGCATGGCGCGCCTGCACCAGCGCTACAAGGAACGCCTCGCAAGCCGTATATTGGATGATCTTGAAATGCACGACTATCGTAAGGCAGCGGCACCGGCCAGATTTCTGGCAAAAAGGTTTGCGGCCAAGGAAGCTGCTGTTAAAGCGTTGGGCACGGGATTTATCAACGGTATTACGTTCAAAATGGTACGTGTACGGCATGACAAATACGGCAAGCCGTTGCTCGAGCTCGCAGCCGAAGCGGCTGAACGTGCGCAGTCACTGGGCATTGACAGATACTGGTTGAGTATCTCTGATGAGCAGAACAACTCTGTGGCTGTGGTTGTGCTGGAGGCCGCCACCTGATTGGCTAGCCCGGAAGTTTATATTCGAGTACCTTATCGATCTCATTGAGGAGCGCAGTTGATTTCGTTGGAATCAGTGCCTCTTCGTTGGAGTTGATTGAAGATTCCAGGGAATGTGCGCTATTGGTGAGAGCAGGCGTGCCGCAACAACGACTGGCGCCATTGAGCTTGTGCGTAACCTCCTTGAGCCTGTGCATATCCTTGTCTTTTAATGCCTGCTCTATCTCAGAGTGATGCTCGGGAAGTTCTTTTCGCAGCATGTTGAAAAGCTCCAGCGCCATTTCTTCACTACAGTTAGCCAGTTCTTTTGTGCCTTCAAGGTCAAAGGTCTCGAGAGTGGTTGGTCCGACCAGGCCATGTTCCCTTGTTGACGTTACATCCGCCTCACCAGAAAACCACTCGCGGATGATATCGCAAATAATCTGTTCGCTGATGGGTTTGATCAGAATATCATCCATATCGCAATCTCCAACTTTCTCGATCTCCTGTGGCATTGCGTTGGCTGTGAGGGCGATGATCACCGGCCTTTTTTCTGTGTTCTTGATCGAACGTATGCGCTTCGCAGTCTCGTATCCATCCATACCCGGCATGTGCAGATCCATAAAGACCAGATCATAGTTGTTATGCCTGGCCATCTCCACTGCTTCGTGGCCCGAGCAGACCGTCGTCACGTCGTAGCTGTTTTTCTTGAGTATGATCTCGGCAAGCCGAAGATTGATTTCGTTATCATCAACAACCAGTATCTTCAATAATGGCCTTTGAAAGGGCACGATGATTTCTTTGGCTTTCGTTTTCTCTTTTGTGAGGGTGTAGCTTCTGTTGAGAGTCTCGATCAGTGTCTGTTGGATCTGTGCGCGTTTGGCCGTTCTGAAGGCTACATTGCCAAGATCTCGGGTACCACTATGGCCAAGCTCGGAGTAGGAGCGGGTGCTGACGACCGTCATTACCGGTGTATGTTCTATGAGTTTATTCACGCAGGCGCCGAATTTGCTGATTTGGGGTAGATTTTTGCGACTGATACCGACTACCACGCCATCATAGGTACTGCTGTCTATAAGATCATCGCTGGATAAACAGTCCTGTAATCCAAATTCCGTGACCCGACAACCCCATTGTTTCAGCATAGAGCTCAGGCATTTGCGGCAGAGCTCGTGATCATCGATCAATGCAATTTTCCTGTTTTCGAGTTCAGGTCGCTCGAGCTGGGATGATCGCTCAATGGTGCTTATCGGTATGGTGAACCAGAATGTCGATCCTTGACCCTCAGTACTATCGAAACCGATATCACCTTTCATTAGCAAGATGAGTTTTCGCGATATCACAAGGCCAAGGCCAGTACCACCAAATTCCCTTGTGATCGAAGTATCCGCCTGGGTGAATGCAGTGAAAAGTTTTTGTTTGCTACTCTGATCCATGCCAATGCCCGTGTCGGTGACAGTGAACTTGATTTGTTCGCTTGGACCGGAGCCATTGATTTCGATGTCGAGATATACATGACCATCGAGCGTAAACTTGACGGCGTTGCCCACCAGATTCAGCAAGACCTGCCGTATGCGAATGGGATCGGATTCAACCATGTGAGGGACAGCGTCATGGACGTGAAAAATCAGCTCGACGTGCTTCTCGTATGCTATAGGTGTCAGTAGGTCAATTACGTCCTCGACGATGTCGATGATGTTGCAAGGCGTTCGTGTTATTTCGAGTTTGCCGGATTCGATTTTTGACAAGTCAAGGATGTCATCGATAATGATCAAAAGGTTCGTCGCTGATTTTTGGATAGTTTCGGCGTAGTCCAGCTGGTGGCTGTCCAGCTTGGTATTGATCAAGAGCTCGATGAAGCCGAGTATGCCGCTGAGCGGTGTTCTGATCTCATGGCTCATATTGGCCAGGAACTCTGATTTGGCCTTGCTGGCTTGCATGGCATTAAAACGGGTAATGTCAAGCTCGGCATTGCGGATTTCGAGTTCTTCGAGCGTTTGTTGGAGCTCTTGGGTGAATTCATTGATTCTGGATTCCATCCCGGTTTGTGCAACGCGCAATTCATTAGCCATGGTGTTGATGCACGTTTCCAGGGTTACGAGTTCGCTTGGCGCGTTTTGACTAATGTGCGTATCATACCTGCCCGCGGCGATCTTTTTGACTGCGCCCGTCAAAAGTGTTATCGGGCGCGCTATTTGATGACTAATCCGGATAGCGAGAAGAGCGCTCATCAGCAAGATGGCTAATGCGATGAGTCCGCCTTGTATCAGGCTGTCAATCTTCTGCTCAGCGCTGTACTGCGATGTCAGGTAGAGATCGACGCTGCCGATCATCTTGGGCTGCATGCTTGTGCCGGCCCGCAAAGTCGATGGTTCGCCGAAATCATCGATCTCCAGCTGCTCAGTGACGATCGGCTGGCGGAAATGCAGTACGTCCTTCTCGGAAAGCAAAAAATAGAAATGAGCGGGATATTCTTTCTCCTTTGCAGGCTCGGACAGAGATAGCAGGACTTCTTCATTTTCGGTGCTGACCGTTACCTGAATGACCTCCCTGTCATTCAGTAAAGTGTGATTAAGTATATTCCGCAATGAACTGATATTGCCCGCGAACACTGCATACTCAACGGCTGGGGAAATCTGCCTCACCACCGTTTGGCCATGACGCTCAAGTGTGGCTGATATGTAGTTCAATTGTGAATAGGTAAAGTAAATAGTCAGCGCCAGTGCCGTCAGCAATGCTGGGAACACTGCCAGTATCAGAACACGTTGTCGGATTCCCCATCGTTTCATGGTTCTGTTTTTAGTCTTCTGATCGTTTCGATGATAGCCTCATCCTCGGGCAGGCTGATATCCAGCGATGTGCCTACCTGTCGGTTCGTGCCAAGTGAGAAGCCGCTGGGCGTGTACCTCTTCCGGCGAAACTGCCAGTCATTCGCGAAAAACTCGATAACGATATCTGCGGCATCGTCACCGGCGATCTCCGGGGATGTGTATACCGCAGCGATAGCGCCTGCCTGAACAAAACTCTCTGAGTAGCCAATCACCGGTTTTCTATGGCGGTACGAAGTCAGCAATACATTCTTTACGGTTCTGCTGTTATAGATCAATGGATCGACTATCGCGAGTAATAAATGGTTGTTTTCGACAGCCGTCTGTAGGCTCTTGAGCAAGTCCCTCTCGTCGGTGATCGCATAAAGCTGCAGGTTCAGGTCGTATCTGACCGCACATCCAACGAGCTCTGCGGCAGTGATGGCTGAATTACGACTGTACAATACGCCAATCGTTGTCCATTTGGGGTCAATTGCTTTGATCAGCTGTAAATCCTTGCAAGTTGGCTGGCTGGTAATCAGATCCGCCTGTGTTGAGGAGTAATGCAGGGCTGGGATCTCCGCGTTGTTCACGCGCAGTACCATTGCATCGGGGTCAAAAAGATCCAGGGTTTCGATTGCATCTTCGCCGATGGCAACATACAAGGTCTGCTGGTCAGGTGGCACGATGGCAATCTGATCCGGGCTGATGATCTTTGAGCGGACTCCCGTTGCGTCGATTTTCTGTTTTGTCCTCAGCGCTGTTTTTTGCTGAAAGCCACTATCGGAGGACGCGACAATCACAACGCAACGCCTCGTATCCGCATAGCCCAGCCGGGAACCCACCAGCTCGAGCACGAACAGCAGTATGAGCACCGCTATAACCGAGTGTTTGCTGACTAATGAAGAGTTCATCCTATCCATGGTTCCTACGTCTCTGCCTGGTAGAGGCTGCGACAGTAATCGCGCTCAATGAATGTAGAGATAAAGCTGAATAAACGCCACTAGATTCTGTTCCACGGCCGGCGCGAGGCTGCTCGGGAATTTGTCATAGTCATTATACTCCTCCAGTACATTCTGCAGGTTTATGGCCACGCTGGCGCGCTCATCACCAGCCTGGAAGTTACGAACCAGGCGAAGGTCCAGCTTCTTGTAACCCTGAGTGTTTCTGAAACCACAACCTCCGTTGGGCGTGCCACCGCCCTCGCAGGTGTTATTGTGGTTTGCGTCCATCCACGCCATATCGCCGACATAATAAAATCCAATGCTGCCTGAGTATTTTTCGTTGAAGTCTTTCATCGTCAGAAGCGAAAAGGCATGGTCGGGTGCGGATTCCTCGTACTCTCTAGATTTGCCGACACGCACAGGGTCGTCGCTTGTGATATCAAGGATGGCGCCGCTTGCGACTACACGCAGCGAACGATCGATGCGGTAATCCATCTCCGCTTCAATTCCGCGCACGGTAGTGGCGTAGAGGTTGTCGAATACGAAAGCCTTGGAGTCAACGTTATCGAGACCACCGGGGTCATCGATTTGGGGCGCATCAATCAGATCTTCTAACTTGTCCTGAAAGATGCGTGTGTTGAACAGCATGCTCTTGTCAAAAAATTTTCCGTAATAGCCGAGCTCGACAGTGGTTATTTTTTCAGTCTCAAGCTCATTCAGTGGATAGTAGAGTTGGTCGAACAGCTCTACCGGGCGGGTGTCATCGATAGTCGTTGATGCGGTGTAGGCTACATTTGCATCTTGCTCGAACAGAAACGGAGTCCGTACTGCGCGTGATACTCCGGCTCGAATTGTGTGCCGATCATCGAAGTGGTGCAGATAGGCGATGCGGGGTGATATGTCCGCGCTGTTACCGTCACTTTTTTCGATGAGCGCGCCTAGATCTATGGTGTTTCGGCTGTTTATCCTGGTAGTGGCATTGCCGAACAATCTGTATGTATTGCGTTTGACCTCACCCTTTGTGCGGAAGTAAAAATCTGATTTGATTCTATCGTGTTGCGCGCTGACACCCCAGGTCAGCTCGATCGCGTCCTGAGGCTTCAAAAAATGAGTGAACTCAAGGTTGTGTCGCTGGCTGGTGTGGCTTTGCATCACCGGGAATGTGAACGCATCGAGAGGAAACAGATCGATAGTTCTGGAAATGAAATCGTCGGTCTCGTCAAGGTAATTGAAGAAATATTTGAGCACGATGGATTGCTCTGAATCAATGGTGCTGTCCCAGCGGATATACTGATGGGCATTGACGTCTTCGATATCACGCTCGGGTCTGACCGGCTCGCGCTTGCCAGCTTCGGCCTGCTGGATTGTTCGGCCCAGGCTGCCCTGATAAGTGATATGGTTGTGCGTGTTGGCCTGGTAATCCAGGCGATAGTCGAATAAACCGGCATTGACATCATCGTTGGCATCGTTGCCGTCGGCGCGGTCCTGGCCATCATCATTTACGGTCGCGAGCGTCAAGCGGTAATCAAGCTCATCACGATTGCCGCCGAAGCGATAGGTGGCATCGAAAATACTATGGTTGCCAATATTGACTTTGGCAAAGTGGCCCTGGTCCTCAGAGGCATGCCGCGTGATGATGTTGATCACAGCCTGGAATGAGTTTGAACCGTAGGTCGAGGCATTAGGCCCGCGAGTGACTTCTATACGTTCGATATCATCGATCGCGATGGGTATATTGTACCAGTTCACGCCGCCAAGCAGCGGGTCATAGATCGAGCGACCATCGATCAGTACGTTCATCTGTCGTGAGTACTGGTCACTGTGCCCATGATAGGCAACGACCAGTAGTGGTTTGTCACCGAAGTCATTGATCGAATGCCCAACAATGATTCCAGGAATGAGCCGTAATGCATCGGGTATGGTCCTGGCACCGGAGGCTTGAATCAGCTCCCGATCGATACTGGATATTGCGACCGGTGACCTGGAGGGAGGCTGTTCCAGCATGTTGTCTGACAGCACCACTGGCAGGTCAGAAAAAGCGTTTTCGTTCGCTGACACGGTGGAACCGACGGTTGCCATACACGCGACAAAGATGATGATGTGACGGCGGAATATGACCATGTTGCCTAGAAATCCCTTAACCCTGTTGCGTCTAGTTTTCGTCGCCCGCATTTTTCGACAGGATCGCGGAAGCAGGCGCAGGAGTAAGCCCTCCTGTCTCACCAGATCGTAGAGTGCGCCCTGCGCACTGCGGATCTTCAGTTCGATGGCCGGTCCCGGTGCGCACGGCGCACCCTACGATCTTGGGCAGGCAAAGACCAGCCTGAACCGTGATAGGCATGCTTGAAAAACACGCTGAATTTCTGATCATGCGAGCTTCTCTCCGAAAAGCAAGGCCTCATCAGCATTCTCCGCCGCCTGGTGAGAAATGCGGGCTTGTGGGATATACTGCCAAGATTAGTACGCCGGGGCTAGCCTGAATCCGCTTATCTATGGTAACTCTCAGATTATGAAAGAATCAACCTATCGCTCACTCGCTGATTGCATTGGCAATACACCACTGGTGCGGTTGCAGCGCCTTGGTGGTCAGACCAGCAACACCCTGTTGGCAAAACTCGAGGGCAATAATCCGGCCGGCTCGGTGAAGGATCGTCCGGCCTACAATATGATTCACATGGCGCAGTTGCGTGGCGATATCGCGCCAGGGGACACCCTGATCGAGGCTACCAGTGGCAACACCGGCATCGCTCTGGCGATGGTGTCGGCTATGCTCGGATATCGGATGATCCTGGTGATGCCGGACAATATGACGGAAGAGCGGCGCGCAGCCATGAAAGCTTATGGTGCTGAGCTGGTTCTTGTCAGTCGTGAACAAAGTATGGAGGGGGCGCGCGATCTAGCATTGCAGATGCAACAGGAAGGCAAGGGCAAGGTGCTCGATCAGTTCAATAACCAGGACAACCCTGATGCACATTACACCGGTACCGGGCCTGAAATATGGCGTGATACCGCGGGCCAGGTGACGCACTTCGTCAGTTCGATGGGTACGACGGGTACGATCATGGGGGTATCCCGCTTTCTTAAAGAAATGAACCCTGATGTCCAGATTGTCGGCGTGCAGCCGCAAGAGGGGTCGAGCATACCCGGCATCAGGCGGTGGCCGGAGGCTTATCTACCCGGCATTTTCGATGCGGCGAGTGTCGATCGGACCCTGGATGTGAGCCAGCAGTTGGCCGAACAGACATCGCGGGATCTGGCGGCAAAAGAGGGTATTTTTTGTGGAATCTCATCGGGTGGTGCGGTCGCGGCGGCTCTGCAACTCAGTGAACAGGTAGAGCAAGCCGTCATCGTCAGCATTGTCTGCGATCGAGGTGACCGGTATTTATCCACGGGAATATTCTCCTGATTGCTCTTGCGAACTATCAAAGCATAAGCCGGATCGTCAGGAATACAAAGACGTCATTGCCGCACGTGTTGTGTGTCTCGTTGCCAGAAGTCAGTAATCTTCGTAGGCCCAGCAATTGTTTGAACCGCAGAGACGCAGAGTTACAGAGTGGGGTAGGGTGCGCCGTGCGCACCGAATGGTGCGCACGGCGCACCCTACAATCGCTTTGCTCTGCGCGTCTGCGGTA
>Ga0272441_10004769_pt1 | contig 24125 bp, 16 predicted proteins | sample SSMProp6N_FD_193582 | JGI IMG/M metagenome (GOLD analysis project Ga0272441, IMG submission 193582) | Marine sediment archaeal communities from Little Sippewissett salt marsh, Falmouth, MA, United States - SSM-Prop-6N | ecosystem: Environmental > Aquatic > Marine > Wetlands > Sediment ...
GATGCCGTCCGCGTTCGCGCACGGCTTGGTATAGGGCGACGAGATTCCCGGCGGGCGTCTGACCCTGGACGTTGTGGATGGTATTGAATACAAACCCGCCGCCCGCGCCGAAGATCCCGATGCGCTCGGCCACTTGTGCGCGCACCGCGTCCGGCGCGCCAAACGGCAGCGTCTGTTGCGTATCCACGCCGCCGCCCCAAAACGTTATGCGGTCGCCAAAACGCTCCTTGAGTGACGCGGGTTCCATGTCCGCGGCCGAGCACTGGACCGGGTTGAGGATGTCGAACCCCGCGTCGATGAAGTCCTCGACAAAGGCCGCGACCGACCCGCACGAGTGAATGAACGTCTTCCAACCCGTATGCGTATGGACCCAGTCGTTGACCGCCTTGTGAAAGGGCTTGTACAGGTTGCGGTAGGCCTCCGGCGCGATGAAGGGGCCGCGCTGCGTGCCGAAATCCGTGCCAGTCACGAAGACCGCGCTGACGCGATCGCCAACCACGCCGTGGATCTTCTCGAGGTTGTCCAAGGCGATCGCGCACTGCTTCTCGAACACCCGGTATACGTAATCGAAGCGTGCCACGGTGCTCGTGTACCACTCGGCGATGTCGCGTATGCCGCGTGGATGCTTCAGCCACGGCGCCGGCACGAGCGCGATGTCCCCAAAGGCCGTCCCGCCGAAACTGGCCAGGATCGCCTTGTCGGTCTGCGTGTAGAGGCGCTGCGCTTCCTTCTCGAAATGCGCCAGTTCCTCCTCAGAAACCGGCCCAAACTCCTGCAAGTTGTCTTCGACATCGAGCGTGGCGTCATCGATAGGCGGCTGGCGGACGATGGTGTCGAAGTACCAGCCCCCTTTGGGCATGTGCCCGCTGGGCGGCGCGGACGTGTCCCCCTCCGGGTACATGAGGATATCGCCGTTCGGCTCGGGATCCGTGTTGAAACCCTCGGGAACAAGCACCGGCGTGCCGTCGAAAGTGGTCCACGGCTTCCAGCCTTCATTCCTGAATCCGAACAGGGTTTGCCGGCTGCCCAAGCCCACGACGTCGAGGCCGAGATGATCGACGAGGTCCGGGGCAACTTCGCCAAGCATTTGGTACGGCTCGACCACCTTCACGGGCGTAGCCGGCGGATCGAGCCCGAGCGCCTGGCGCAACTTGTAGACCGCGCTGACGTGCATCCCGGTCACGGCGCTGGCGCCCAGATCCAGAGGGATGCAGTCAGGCTCCTTATGGTCCAAGGCCAGCGCTACGCGTTCACGAGAAGTCATGGGTATCCGCTCCCCGGCTTGTTTGCCGATTACCCGTCAACACCGATGCCACAGCGTAGCACGGATTCAGTGCCGAGAGAAACAGAAGTGCTCACGGCGCCTCGGTCGCAGGGTTCACGCGCCGTTCGATGTGGCGCTGCGCCGAATCCGGGTGGATGGTCTGCCAGTGCCAGCCGCCCGGCGATCTGCGCCGGTACCCGAACACGTGCTTGATCCCGGTGGACAAGTCCGTGATCGTCGCCTGATACGAATGCTGGATGCTCGAGATCGTATACCCGCCGCGCGTATGGATCAGCCGTTCGAGCGCACGCTGCGGTCCAGCGCGCCGGCTCAGCTTGATCGCGCGCGCCGTGGCCAATTCCCGGTCGTTCCACGTCTTGTCTCGAAGCTCAGCAAGCGACATCTGGACCCGGCCCGCACGGAGCGCCTTGACGAAGTCCGCCTTCATGCGGTTCGCCTGCACCTCCCACACGACCAGCAGTCCCACGATCACCGCCACCAGCAACCCTATCGCCACAACGGCACGATTATCGGCGAATCCCAAACGCATTGCACGGACCTCCTGCTTTAGGCCTCGACCGGCCATGGTCCACGGAACCGCGTCGCATCCAAGGATATCACCCGCCCGTTGTACCACGGCCCGTGTTGCTCACGTCAAGTTGCGGCACCGATGCTGGGAGCGCCGGCATCCCTGCCGGCTCTTCCTGCGAAGACCCGGCTCGCGGGGACGCTCGCCCCACCGGGAGCGCCGGCATCCCTGCCGGCTCTTCCTGCGAAGACCCGGCTCGCGGGGACGCTCGCCCCACCACGACAGACCGAAGACGGCTCGTAAGGGCACCTCACCTGTCTTGCGGATCGAGTTCTTTGCTGGAGAGGTTCTCGGTTTGGACGGTGTAGCCTTGGGGATGGGTCAGGGTGTAGGTGCGTTTGTCTCCTTCGACGCGCCAGGTGAGCGCGATAGGGCCGTCGGGCGTTGGGATGACGCCTTGGCATTGGGTGAGGTCGAGGTCGGTGAAGCGCAGCCGGATGCTCTTGTTGACGGTGTCGACGCGGTACAGGCCGAGGATGTCGCGGTAGAGGGTGTGGACGATGTGCGAGGCAAAGCCGTGGTTGCAGCTCGCGCGGTCGTGGACGTTCTCCCACAGGGTGCCGGTGCGCTCGGCCATGTAGAGCAGGTAGTCGATGGACTCGTCGAGGATCTGCTGGCACCGGCCGTAGCGCGACAGGATCTCGACGCGCAGCATGTTGCCCACGAACGAGTTGGCCTCGTGCACTTCCGAAAAAACCTTGGTCTGCTTGCGGTCGGGTCCGAACTGGTCGCGCAGCTTCTGCCAGAGCTCCGGGTCGGTTTCGGGATTGGCCAGGTCGAAGAAGAAGGCGAAGTACTGGCAGACCTCGCTGCGGTTCCGTGTCACTTCGAGCGTGCCTTTTTTCCGGACCGCGTTGTCCACGAAGAACGCACCGTCGAAGGACTGGCGCCGGACTGTCTGCCTGATCTTGTTTGCCTGTTCGGCGAGTTCGGCCATGCCGAACATCCTGCCGGCCGCGGCCAATGCGCCCGCATACAACATGTTCGTGGGGTAGTTGACGTCGCGCACGAATTGGTTGGCCTTGGACCATTCGACGAAGATCCAGCTCTCGAGGCGCTCGAGCAGGCCGTCCTCGTTCTCAAACGGCTCAAAATAGTCGAACAGGGCGAGCACCTTGGGCTCGAGTGCCTCCACCATCTGGCGGTCGCCGCTGCGTGCGAGGTACTCCTCGAGCTGGACCACGAACCACAGGGCCCAGTTCGGAATGAACGTGCCGTTGTAGTGGTCGGCCGGGTAACACATCGGCAACATGCCGTCGGGCAAGTGGGCGAACTCTTGGGGCAGCAGGTAGTTCTCGAAGAAGTTCTTCTCGACAGCAGCGTCGCCCGAGAGGTCCTTCGCGGCGCGCGCGGTGAAGAAGCTATCGCATAACCAGCCGGCGCGTTCGCGCGATGGGCAGTCCATGAATACGTCGACCGCGTTTTGTCGGAAGGTCTCGACGCCCGCGGCGAAGAGACGGTTGAGCCGTTCGTCGGAGGCCGCAAACCGGGCTTCGCCGGTGTCGGGATTGACGTATTCGCGGAGATAGACGTTCGTGATCTCGCAGTCGCCCTCAAGGCAAATCGCCTTTAGGTAGCGCAGCGTATAGGGCTCGAACGCCTCGACGGTGTAGGTCCCCTTGGCGAGTTCATAGGCGACAATGTTGATGCACCCGAGCCGCAGGAAATCCACGTCCTCGTTGGACAGGATCTCATCGAAGGTGAAGAGGACCCGCGCATCTGAAGTGCAGGTGATCGTTGCGCCAAGGAACCCGGTGAGGTTTGTGCCGAAGTCGAGGATGTGAAAGGCGTTCTTGCCGAGGGCCAGTCTTGTTTCCGGCGAGAGCGGCCCGCCAACAGCGGCGGCCGACTCGGTGGCGAGTTTTTGCAGTTCGATGGATGGGATCGTCTCGAGTTCGTTCTCCGGGAAGCCGCCCAATTGCGGACCGATGCCGGTGAGGTGGCGGTCTTTGCGGATCGGGAATTTGCCGGTGCGCGGCGCCATGAGCCCGGAAGCAATGTGCTCGAGGGCCGGGCGCACCGTGAAGTCCGGGTAGGGCACGCCGCGGGGCAGCAGATTCTTGGCCTCGAGTTCCGGGCACGGACTCGGTTCAAACGCCGCGGCCGGATCGGTGCGCCACGCATCGTAGCCCGGCCCCAAGCGGTAGACTTCCATGAACGGGCGCTGGAAGCTGTAGCGTTCGACTCTTTGCAGCCGGTCCGGCAGGATCGCGCCGGCAAACGCGGCGCCCTCGCCTCCTGTCGACGCCAAGACGACGCTGTCCGCCACGACTTCGGCTTGCAGGAATGCAGGCTGGTCCAGGAGGTAGTAGCTGTTTGCGTTGTAGCCGGCCACCTCGATGGCCACGACGTTCGTGCCGGACGCGAGGCGTGCGGTCAGGTCCCATTCGTCGACCCGGAACCATCCGTGCGGTCCGCGCGCGGGCCCGTGGCCGCAGAACTCGCCGTTCACAAATGCACGGTAGAGCGTCGAGCCGGTCACGCGCAAGGCCACCTTGGTGTCTGGCGGGGCCTCGAAAACAGCCCGGAACCCTGCGGTGACGTTCCTCGCGCGGTCTTTCCCTTCCGGCCAGACCGGTCTTGCCGAATCGAACGCTGCTTGCGGCGAAATCGCGCCAGTGGAAACCATTAGGCCTGCAACGGGTATTAAGAATAGAACGTGGGTCATAGCGCTCTCCCTGTTTGTTTCTGTTTGACGGGGGCATGATAGGATTCGCGGTACGCCTGCGCAAACGGCTGGGGGCTCTCATTCGAGCCCTGGGAGCGTTGATGGTATAATCGCGCATGCTGATGTTTGGGCTCAGACAGCGATAAGGAGAAAAACCATGGGTCGGTGGGTGGTTCTTTCAGTTCTTTGCGCCTCGCTCGGGTTGGTGGGGTGTCAGACGACAACCGAAGGTATTCACAGCATTCCTATTACGCGAGACTATCAAGAGCTCGAGAGGGTGGATTTCAAGACGGCCGAGGCAAGTGTCGAGCAGGCGCACCGGGTCGGCGCCCAAGGCCATTGCCCCTATGAGTACTATTCCGCGAAGAACTACCTCGACATTGCGCGCGAACGAAAAGGCCGGGGCGACGCGGACGGCTTCAACGACTACGCGGGTCTTGCGTTGCGCATGGGGGATGCGGCGCTGCGCAAGGGTACCGTGCTTGAGCCCAAAGAAGCCGCGAGCGCAGTCGGCAGCCTGGCCGCGTGTCAAGCCGAGTTTGATCGCGTCAAGGGGCGTTACGAGGAACTGGACCGGGACAAGGCCGTCGGCGTATCCCCGGCGATTTACGCGCAGCTTACCGCCACGATGAGCCTGGCGGAACATGAGCTTCTGCGCGGCAAGTGGGATAAGGCCGCCGAGGCCCTGCGCGGCGCGGAGACCGATATCGACACGATCTGGTCGCAAGACGTGGACGGCGACGGGGTCTGCGATATGAAGGACGCGGCACCGAACCAGCCTGAGGACGTCGACAACTTCCAAGACGACGACGGGGCGCCGGACGTGGACAACGATGACGACGGCGTGCCCGATTGTGTCGACAAGGCGCCCATGGTGGCCGAGACCAAGAACCGCTGGCAGGACGGCGATGGGGCGCCGGATGCCTATCCTGTCCTGGAGGCGCTTCGCATGGCGAGCGGCAATGCGGCGCTTAGCGGGGAGGCCAAAGGGTACTTGCGCGGGATCTCCGAGCTTCTCCGTGAGTGGCCGGAGTTGAAGTTACACGTCAAGGCCACGGCCCGCATATCCCAATCCGAGATTCAATGCCTCGACTGCGCCCGGGCGTGCGCAGAGAAGGTGCAGGCGTACTTGGTCGAGAACGGTCTGCCGGAATCGCAGTTGGTGGTCACCTTTCACAGCGGCGATAGACCGGCGGGCAGCGACCGCAAGGCGATAGGACGAGGCAACGCCTGGGTAGAGCTGATCCTCGAGTGATGCACAGGCGGGCGCGGGAACGGCTGGCGGTTGCGGGCATCAGGACGGCGCGCAGTCCCTCAGGGACTCGATGGCTTCGAAGTAAGACGCGCGTTTGTAGATATACGAGCCCGCAACAAGGACATTCGCGCCGGCCTCGATGACGCCCGACGCGGTCTTGTCGTCAATGCCGCCGTCCACCTCAAGGTCGCGGTCCTCGCCGAGCATGGCGCGCACGTTCAGTATTTTTCGCAACATCTCGGGGATGAAAGCCTGGCCGCCAAAGCCCGGATTCACGGTCATGACCAGCACCATGTCCACGGCGTCGATCAGAAACTCGATGGCGTCCTCCGGCGTGCCGGGGTTAAGGACGATGCAGGCCTGACAGCCGAGCTGCTTGATTTTGCTGATGGTGCGGTGGGGGTGGCGTGCGGCCTCGACCTGGATCGCGATGATGTCCGCGCCGGCATTCGCAAAGTCCTCGATGTACTGATCGGGGTCATCGATCATCAGGTGCACGTCCATGGGCACTTCGCAGTGTTGGCGCAGCGCTGCGACCACGGGCGGGCCGATGCTGATGTTCGGCACAAAATGCCCATCCATCACGTCGACGTGCAGCAGGTCCGCCCCCGCGGCCACGACCGCGCGGACTTCCTCCCCGAGGCGGCTGAAGTCGCTGGCCAATATCGAGGGGGCTATCTTCAGTTTGCGGCGCGCAGATTCACCTGTCATTCGGGCATTCCTTTATGCGTCTATCGTCAAAGAGCTACTCGACCGTGTAGTCGGTGATTGCGGGTTCGGCGTCTCCCTTGTAATACTGCGACTGGGCGAGTTGGTTGTCGAGATAAATCCTGACGGTCATCTCGTCAATAAAGGAAACAATCAGCCCCGTGAGTGTTTCACCGGACCCGATCTTTGGCGGGAGGCCATCAACATAGTGCTTCTCGAGGGGGAAGGCCGTGGTACACACGCCGTTACGATCCACAACGTCCACGCGAATCTCGCGTCTGAACCACGAGAAGGGCGCCGTATAGGAGAGCCGGACCGAGCGCCGCGCATCCGGCAGTTCGACCGTGCCGGATGGCCGCACGCTGTAGGTGACCAGGTCGCCTTCCTTGATCAGGGTGCCCGGGGGCGGCTCTTGGTAGAGGACGACATCAAAGGGTTCATCCGGCAACTCGATGGGGTTCACCTCGAAGTTGACGCCGAGCGGAGACAGAATCTGGAGCATTTCCTGGACGGGCTTGTACATGATGTCGGGCATGATGAACGTCTGTACCGGCTGGCCGTCACTCACCAGCAGGCCGATGCGCGTATCGGTGGCAATGAGCCGGTTGGGCGCGGGGTCTTGGGCGATCACCATATCGCGCGGGCTCGCGTGCGGCAACCGCGCAACGGTCCCGAGATGAAACGACGCGCGACCGAGTTCGGCCTCGGCTTCCTTGAGTGTCTTGCCGATGAGATTCGGCGGGCTCAGTGTCTCGGTGCCGGCGCTGACCATGGGATACACCTTGCGCCCGGTGCGCACCACCTTGCCGGCAGCCGGACGCTGGGTGATCACGTAGTACTTCGGAATCCGCTCGTCCGGCACCTGCTCTTGCCTGCCCATTTCCAGATCTTTCTCCGCGAGCAGGAAGGCCGCCTCCGTAATCGGCCGTAGCGTGATGTCGGGCACTTCCACGTAGTTGCCCCCGCGAAGCGCATGGTCGTAGACATAGTATCCGGCGCCGGCCATCACGGCGAGGAAGAAAACGGTCGCGGCCGACCAGCGCGCAAGCCACCACACGAAGAGGAACAGGAAGACAACGACGTTCAGGATGCTTTCCGCAACCGCGTCAAGAAGAACCCGTCCAATCCCTCTTTTGTGGGCAGCGTTTGGTACTGTCCCTGATCGGTTTTCCACTGGTTTAGCCATGCGGGCCCGTCTTCCGGCGCCACGGTTGTTTCGTCCACAATGGCGCGCACTACATCGCACGTTTCCTGGCGCGAGAACGTGCACACAGCATACACGATGAGGCCGCCGCTCTTACAGCGCTGTACAGCGGCGCGCAACAAGGCGCGCTGCAATAGCGACAGCCGCTCGGGCTGATCCAGCGACGTGCGCCACTTCAAATCCGGGTGCCGGCGCAAGGTTCCCCACCCGGTGCACGGCGCATCCACCAGCACGCGGTCGAAGCACTCGCAAGGGAACGGGGCCCGTTGCCCATCGCCGTTGACCACCTGGACGCAAGAGATCCCGAGCCGGTCCGCGTTCTGGCCCACAAGGCCAAGCTTCCGCAGGTGGACGTCCATGGCCACGACCTGTGCCCGGTCCTCGGCCAACTGGGCGAGCTGCGTCGTTTTCGCGCCCGGCGCCGCGCACATATCCAATACCGTTTCGCCCGGCCTGGGTTCCAACAGGTGAGGGGGCAGCATCGAGGCCGGATCCTGAAGCATGAAGTGGCCGTGCAAAAAGAGCTTCGATCGCGCGGGGGGCGGCCCGCCCGTCAAGGTCAGTTCTTCGGGGATGGCGGTGCGCTTTTCGAGGGCCCACCCTCCCTTGGTGAGGCCGTCAGTCAGTTCCTCGACGGAAGTCCTCAGCGTGTTGACGCGCAACGTGGTAGGGGCTTCGGTGTTGGAGGCCTCGCACAGGGCCTCGGCGGTCGCCTCGCCATACGCGGCCAACCAGTGCTCGACCAGCCACTGCGGCATCGAGTGGCGTACGCTGAGGTGCCGGGGCAAGTCTTGATCGCGCGGGGGCAACCGCACGTCGGCCAGTGAATGCGGCACCCGCCTCAGCACCGCGTTGGTGAGGCGCGCCAGGCCTGCGTGTTCCCATTTCTTGGCCAAGTCTACGGACGTGTGGACCATCGCCGGGAACGTGACCTGCTCGCAGAAGAGCGCCTGAAACACGCCCATACGGAGAATCGTCACGACCGGCGCCGGGAGCTTTTCCGCGGGCCGGTCGAGACACCGCTCAAGCACGTGATCGCACAGCAGCCTGTGGCGCACGGTGCCGTAGACCAGTTGCGTGAGAAACCGGCGGCCCCGTTCAGAAACCTTCTTGCGCCGGAGCGAAGCGTCCAGGGCGATGTTCAGATACGCGCCGTGCTCGAATACGCGCAGCAGCGTGTTGACCGCCTTGTCACGAACGATGTCCACACTCACGGGCTAGAGGTCCTCGAAGCGGTTGCCCACGGCGATGGGATGCCCGCGCAGGTAATCGGCCATGGCCATGGCCCGTTTGCCGGGCGGCTGAAGCGTATGAATGGCAAGAAGACCGTCGCCTGTAGCGACGCACACGCGGTCGCCTTCGACCCGCACGACCTCGCCCGGCGGCGCGGCCGCGGATTCGTCGACGGCTTGGGTGTGGTGGATACGGCACGTCTGCCCTTTGAAGGCGCAGTGGGCGATGGGCCACGGCACGGCCGCACGGACCAGGTTATGGATGTCGCGGGCAGATGCATCCCAGTGGATCTGCCCATCCTTCTTCTCGAAAAGCCGGGTGGTTGTCGCGCGTGGGTGGTCCTGCGGCGTGAAGATCGCCTTGCCCGAAGCAATCAATGCGAGTGCGCGAACCAGCAGAGTCGCACCCCGACCGGCGAGCCGCTCCGACAGGGACGCCGTGGTGTCGTCAGGCAGGATGGGCTCTTCTTCCTGCAAAAGGATGTCGCCGGTATCCATGCCTGCGTCCAGGCGCATGATGGTTACCCCGGTGGCCGCGTCGCCGCACAGGATGGCGGTCTGGATGGGCGACGGCCCGCGGTGGCGGGGGAGCAGGCTGGGGTGGACGTTGATGAAGCCGTGGCGCGGCACGTCCAGAATGGGCTGCTTGAGGATCCGGCCGTAGGCCGCCAACACGCAGACCTCGGGGGCCTGTGCGCGCAGCCAGGACTCAAAGGTCCCGTCGTTGAGCTTGACCGGTTGAAGCACTGGAACGTTATGCGCGTCCGCCCAGACCTTGGTGGGTGGGGGAACGAGTTTCTTGCTGCGGCCCTGGGGCCGGTCGGGCCGGCAGACCACAGCCGCCAGCTCGTGGTTCCCGGCCACCGCATCGAGCGACGGAACGGCAAGTTCAGGCGTGCCGAAGAAGACTGTGCGCACTAGGTGAGTCCCGGTATTTCGATTCCCCCGGTCATTTCAGTCATCTTGGCCTTCACGAGTTCCTGGGTCTTTCGAACGGCTTCGTTTACCGCGGCCCGGATCATGGTCTCGAGCATCTCCGGGTCATCTTTATCAATGATCTCCGGGTCAATCTTTATGGAAACGAGTTCGAACTTGCCCGTCATCACCACGCTCACCATGCCACCGCCCGCGGCTGCCTCGATACGCTCCTCGCCCAGCGCCTCTTTCACCGCCTCCATCTTGCCCTTGACTTCCATGGCCTGCTTGAGAAGCCCTTGCAGATTGCCCAGGTTTCCGAGTCCTTTGAACACGTTGCCTCCTGTAATTTGCTGTGCAAGACGCGTTATTGCAGTTCTTAGCGCTGAAGTATAGCGGCCTTTCGCGCCATCCCGCAAGCCTGGGGGCTTGGGGTTTCGAGGCGCTATAGCTGGGGTGGTATAATCCGCATCCATATTGGCGTGAATGGAAGCCGTGCAATTGCGGCACGCGCTTCCACCTGGATTGTTTGTTGCCCTGACAGTATTGCGGGTTTCCTTTGATGAGATTGGCATCCAGCCGCGTGGCCGTGCTCCTGCTTGCCCTATTGGCCTTGTTTGGCCTCTGGCAGATTCTCTCCGGGAACGCGACACCGGCCGAAGACGCGGCGCCCGCAAGCCGCCCCCCCGCCATATCGCGATTGACGCGACACCTCTCTCGCCAAGCGCCCGGCGCCGCCCGGGCACCGCGCGACATCCCACTCGGTGCGAACTGGCGCTCTGGCGATGGCGCCGCGCCCATCGTCGAAGAGGACGCCATTTCGCTCGAAGCCGGCCCACGCGCCCCCGCACTCTGGTGCGACGTGGACATCGTGGCCGCGCACTACACCGAGGCCAGCGTGACGATGAAAGTCGATGCGGGCAGGCGCGCCCACTTGACCTGGCAGAGCGATCTCGAAGCCGCCATGAGCGCAAACCCGGGGGTATCGGTGCCGATTCTCGCCGATGGCGCCTTCCATACCTATGTCTTCCCTCTCGGGGCGCTCAGGTCACCCACGTGGGCCGGCCGTATCCAAAGGGTGCACTTCTCGCCGTCGGACACGACCGCAAACGCAACGATCCACGCGCTGCGGTTCGTGTATGTTCCGCCGGACGGGCCCGCGCGCGCCACGCTCGGTTACGAGACGCATGAAGTCGTTGTGGGGACGCAAGCGCCTTGGCCGGTGACGGTGCCGCCAAACGCGGTCTTTGAGGTATGGCTCGGCATGGATGAACGTGCCTGGCGCGTCTGCAACACGGACGGCGTGCGGTTCACTGTCACAGTCGATGCGGCGTCAGTCCAACGCACCGTGCTTGTAGACAGAGTGCTGAATCCCTGCCGCGTGCTTGAAGACCGGAAATGGGTGCCGGTCCAAGTGGAGCTGGTCGCCTATGAGGGCGAGGAGGTGAACCTTACGCTCGCCGTTGACGGCCTTGGCACGGCCGCGGGCGACTATGCGTACTGGGGCAATCCGATGGTCTTCAGCGCAAACGCGGAGGACGGCGGTACGCCCGTAGTGCTTATCTCCTGCGACACGCTGCGCGCGGACCGCGTCTCGTCCTATGGCTACCCCAAGGAGACCATGCCCCACCTGGACGCGTGGACCAAGGAGGCCGTCGTCTTCGAGAACTGCATCACGCCGGAGACGTGGACCCCCACCGCGCACATCAGCATGCTGACCGGGCTGTATCCGAAGCACCATGGCGTCTCGCCGAATTCGAACTTGGCCGAAGGGGTGCCCACCCTGGCCGAGGTCCTCGCCGGACACGACTATCTCACCGCCGGCTATACGGGCCATAGCTGGTGGCTCTTGCCGTGGCGGGGCTTCTCGCACGGCTTTGACCTCTACGATACCCCGGCTTCGTTCCGCGATGTCTTCGAAACGCACGCGCGCGCCGAGAAATGGATCGCGGCGCATGCTGCCTCGCCGGTCTTCCTCTTCCTCCACAACTACGACATCCACAGCAAGGCGGACGGCCAGAAATACACCCGCATCTACGATACCGGGGACCCGCGCTTCCGCGCGTTCTCCGCGGCATTTCAGCCAACGGAGCGTCTGGCCAGCCCGGAGCCGAACACGCCGGCGTTCACCAAGTTCCTGATGGCGCACAACCAGGGCAACGTGGTCATAACCGATCCGGAACGCGCGTACCTCAGCGCCTGCTATGACGATTGCATTCAATACGTTGACGCGGCCCTTGACCAGTTCTTCGCGATGCTCAAACGGCAACACCTGTATGATCGCGCCCTCATCATTGTCACCTCGGACCACGGCGAGGAGTTTGGCGAGCATGGCCGGTACTTGCACACGCACGTGTACGAAGAGTGCTGCCGGGTTCCGCTGCTGATCAAGTTTCCCCACGGCCGTTTTGCGGGCCGCCGCATTCGCGACCTGGTCGAATTGATCGACCTGTACCCGACAATCCTCGACGTCCTGGATGTCCCAATCCAGTCGCCGGTAGACGGGCAGAGCCTTCTCGAGGTCTTGGAGAACGGCGCCGGGCCCGCGCGCTTCGCCTTTGTCCAGCGCCATGCCTTCCAGGCCGTTCGCTCCAAGGACAGAAAGCTGATCCGGAGCATGAAGACCGGCGCCTCGGAACTCTACGACCTTGCCGCGGACCCGGCAGAGGCGGCTAACCTGATTGACACGGCCTCTGAGGAACTGGCGGACCTTCGCGCGTCACTCGGGCGCTTCTTCGCGCCTTCTATCGGCGGGTGGCATCTGGTCTTCCAGAACGACGGTACGCCCTGGAAGTGCAATATCGCCGTGACCACAGATGACCGGATCACGCGCGCCACCCTCAGGCGTGCGGACCGGATCGAATCCGAAGATCTGAAGTCCGACGGGCACGAAGTCGCGGGGACGATCCAGTTGGCGCCGGCCATCACGCGTGAAGAGCTCCTGATCAAGACGGCCTCGTCCAAGGCGCGCGTATACGTATCTGTGACGAGCGACTCGGCCTTTTCCGTGCACAAAGGCAAGACCGTACGAGCGCCCGCAAAGGTGTATCGGGCCGTCCTGGATCCTACCGATACGACGTATCCCCACGCGCCAACAGCAGGTTCCGGTCAGAAGCCCGTGCCAACGCTTTCGCTGTGGTATGGAGAGAGCGAAGCCGGCGGCACCCCGGCCAAGGACCTGCCCGAGGACGGCCTTGAACAACTGAAGGCGCTGGGGTACTTATAGAACCGGTCTGTTCCGTTTGCAGGCTTACTCGAACCCGGTGGAGATCCCATGAACGAGACACTGCGGAAATGCCTCGATGACCTCGAGGCGCGAATCGATCCTGCCGAAGAAGAGCGACTCTTAGGAGAATGGGTGGCGTTCGCGGACGGGCACTTCCACGGCTCCCTGTTTGCCCCGCAACGCACCCGGAAGTCGCCGCCGGGCGTTGACTGGCCGCACGTGCGCGTGAACGCCGCGCTCGATGATTACGACCTGATGGCCCTCCAGCAGTACAAGGGATGCTCCGATTTGCTGGCCGGCGGCGGCGGCAACCTGATGGCCGTGCGCGGCAACTACGGCACCGGCATTATCCCTTCGCTGTTCGGCGTCGAGCCCTTCGTCATGCCGGACGACATGGACACGCTCCCGACGAACAAGCCCTTCAACGATGTTGAGGCCATCCGCGGTCTGCTCGATGCCGGCATGCCGGACATACATGGCGGCATGGCCCCACGGGTGTTCGAGACGTATAGCCGCTTCGCGGCCATCGGGCGGGAGTACCCGAAGATCGACCGATACGTCCACAGCTACCACCCCGACTTGCAGGGCCCCATGGACCTATGCGAGTTGCTCTGGGGAAGCAGCCTGTTCTACTCCTTGTTCGAAGAGCCGGAACTCGTCAAGGCCCTGCTGGAACTGGTCACGCAGACCTATATCGTCTTCATGCGCGCGTGGACGGATATCGTCCCGTTTGGCGAGGACGGCAACGTCCATTGGGGGCTCTATCACAGGGGCAACATCGTCCTGCGCGACGACTCGGCCATGAACTTCTCGCCAGACATGTTCCAGAAATTCATTCGGCCCTACGATCAGCGCCTGCTCACCGAATTCGGCGGCGGCGTCATTCATTTCTGCGGGAAAGGCGACCACTACGTCCCGAGCCTGTCCGACATGGACGATCTGTTTGCGATCAACATGAGCCAGCCCGAGTTGAACGACATGGAGGTCATCTTCCAGAACACCGTCGACAAGGGCATCGCCATCATCGGGTTGCCGCCTTGGGCTGCCGAGGAAGCCGTGGCCGCCGGACGCGACCTCCACGGCCGGGTCCACGCGGACGTGTGCGAGGCCGCCTACGCGCCGCCGCCAAGCGGGCCAGAAGCCGTCAGAAGGATGACCGCTACAGCCGGCGTTTGACGCGATCCCAGGAGGGCGTGATCAGGAAGCTCTCCGGCATGTTGTCGACCATTTGCGCGAACCTGGCTATGGGCGCGGCGAAAGTCAGGATATCCTTCTGCACCCACGGCCGCGCGGACACGTCGAACATGCCCAGCACGCCCTTGGGGTGGTCCGCGTCCTTCTGGACGTAGGGATGCTGGACAATCGAGCCGCAGCCTGCGGAGAATGGGGCGATCACAGCGGATGGGTCGGTCTCATCAAAGCCAGCGAGAGTGAACAGGCCCGAGAGGGCGTCGGGCTTTGCATAGAAGATGACGACTTCGGGGTCGTCGTCACGCTCGAGGCGGTCCCACCGTTTGAACACGATATAGGGGGCGGGCGCGACGAACTCGGGCGCCTTTTCCACAAGATCTTTCACCATCTCGGGCGTTTTCTTGTAGCGTTCGCCCTCGAGTTTGCCCGGGATCCCGCACGACAGGAAGTACTCGAAATTGGGCATGACGGTCTGCGAAAACCCGACGTACTTCTTAGCACCCGGACACACCATCGTGTCGACGGTGAAGCACTGCGACTCGCCCCGGCGCACTACGGCCAACTGCGCAATGAAGCACTGCGTGTTGTCGGTCACCTCGGCAAGCGCGACGTCTCCCAGATCGTCCGCGTAGTAGAACGTAATGGGCAACTCGGCCCCCGGAAAATACGTTTGCCAGCGTTGAATAAAGGTATCCTTCAAGGTCGCGTCCATGAGCGTTCTCCCTCCTTAATCCTCTTGAGGAACCAGCCGGATCTCGAACAGCTTGGGCCACAGCTTCCCGGTCACGAAAAGCCGATCGTTGACCCCATCATACGCAATCCCGTTGAGCACGTCGACGTGCTTGCTCCGGTCTTCCTCACCCAAGAGCCCGTTCAGGTCGATCCAGGCGGTCACCTCGCCGGTCTCCGGCGAGATCCGTGCGAGGTAGTCGGTCTGCCAGACGTTGGCAAGGATCGCTCCCTGAACATAATCGAGTTCGTTGAGCCGAGTGACCGGTTGGCCCTTGGCGTGGACGATCAGTTGGCCGGTCTCCTCGAAGGTTTCAGGTTCCAGAAACCGCAACACGGACGTGCCATCGCTCACGATCAGGCGCGTGCCGTCGTGCGTCATCCCCCAGCCCTCCCCGGTGTATTCGAACTCCCGCAGCAACTCGAAGTTGGCCTTGTCGTAAACGAAGCCGGTGTGAGCGCGCCAGGTCAACTGGAGGATCCTGTCGCCATGGACCGTCACGCCTTCCCCAAAAAAGCGGCGCGGCAGGTCGAAGCGCTGCACGACCTCGCCGGAGTCGAGCGACACCTTGCGCAGCGACGAGCGCCCATAGAGGCCGGTGCCCTCGTACAACGCACCGCCTTCGAAGGCGAGCCCTTGGGTAAACGCCTCTTCGTCGTGCGGGTACGTGTTGACGATTTCGTACGTGTAGACCGGCGCGTCGCCCGAGGGGACGCCCGCGAGACACGAGGCCAACGAACCCACAGCCAGCAACACGGTGCTTCTCATGCCGAGTGTCCTCAAGGTACTTGTCATAAGCAATCGTAGGGGTCTCCGCGGTAACGCTCGCGCGGCCGCGGGGCCTATTCCTGCTGCAGCACGGCCTCGGCTACTGCCTGCGCGGCCTTGCTGAAGCCCGCCAAAGAGACATCGTCCAACGAGAAGAAAAACGCGGGTTGACCGCCCACCGCGTAGCGCTGACCCGGTTCGAGCACGACGCCGATCCGTTGGTAGAGGTCGGCATGGAACCCACCCTGCGGGTTCTGCCAGTATCTGCACTCGAATGCTTCGGTATCCGCATACCAACACCCTAAGCCCACGCCTGCGGCCGCATCGATCCACGCCCCGCCGCGCCGGTAGTAATTCGTGGCCTTGGCCATGAGCGATACATCGCCAGCCGGGTCGCCGCCGAGCGCCGGGTACGTGTAGTGGAACACATCCTCGAGGGTCCACGCCACATTATCGGTGTTCTCGACCCACAGACACGCGCTCGCCATCCAACTCCCCATGTTGCGCGGGATCCAGAACCGCCACCGGCTGCGGTAGCGGCGCGGCCTTTGGCGCTGTGCGTCGGGCGTGCCGGTCTTCTCTTCGACCTGGGTGATGACCTGCCCTGCATCCCCGCGACAGAGGTCCATGTCCACCATGGACACGCGTTCGTTTTGGCGCAATGCCACAATGCGCGCGGCGTCGCAAGCGACCCAAAGCGGCTGCGGGGTGACCTGATGCATCATTCCGCGGAAATCGCCGAGCAGCGTGCCGCCCAGTGTGAAACGCCACACGCGATCGCCCGCGGGTCCCTCGATGCCCAGCGCACCGGCACTGAGCGCCAGCGTCTCGGGGACAGGCTGCATTTTCTCGGGCAGCTTGTGCAGCCAGGGTGCCAAGGCCGCGGCGGCAGAAGACGTGCGCGGTCCTGATGCGGCGTGCAACTCATAGACGCGCGGATTGAGCGCGCGGGCCGCCTCAGTCAACTCCGGGTAGGGCTCATCCTTTTCATTGACGAGACCGTAGTTCGTGTCTTCCGGGAACGTCTCGGAGATCCCGAGGGCCGGTTCGTCCGCCCACATGAAGTAGTTGGACCCGACCATGAAGGGCAAGCTGAACATGAGGGTCTGGAAATGGGTGAAGCACTGGGCGCGCTGCGCCTGCGTGTCCACGCGCATGCCTGCGCCGTGCACGCAGGGCAGGCCGCTGTCCAGCGCGGGAAAGCTCCATTCGGTGATCATCATGGGCCTGCCCGCTTTTCGTTGCCAGCCCTCGATGGTCTCAACGACGGATGCCGGCACGCCCTGTTCAACGTCGATGCGCGGATACATGTTGAACGACACGATGTCGCAGTACTTGCCGGCGATGTCCCAGATGTCCGGCGCGTTGCCGGCGAACCGGCAGCCGAGGATGAGGTGATTGGGGTCATGGCGCCGGATCGCCTCTGCGCACGTGCTGAAGTACTTATCGGCGATGAGCCGCACCCACTGCTCGGCGACGGCCCGCGCCTTCTCCGTGCGCGGCATAGCCGGGGCGACATGGCCGGCGAGGTCCGCGAAATCGCCGATGTCAACGCCCCAATGCGTGGCGAACTCGCCTGGCGTTTCCAGCTCCCGTGTGATGAAATCCACCCACGCGCGCTTTGCGGTGTGGCCGGCGGGCTTCTTCCAGGCCTCGTCAAAGAGCCCCCAGGGTTGCCCGGTCTTGCCGAACCACTCGAGTTCATTGTCCAGGAAATGGCCGATCAGCCACGGGTCATCCTTGACCGGGGCGCACAGTTGCCGCGCCATCTTGTCGCAGTAGGCGGGCCACTTCGGGCTAAACACGTTGGGGACGCCCGTCCAGGTCGTTCTCGGGCAGATGTCGTCGATAGGCGAGAAGGTCGTGCCGAAGGCGAGGAACTCGATGTGTGGGAACTGGCGATGCCGCAGCGCGTGCGAGTGATTGGCGGGCAGCGTATTGAAGCCCCACGCGGCAAGGCGCTGGGCGGTGGTGTCGGCCCACTTGTCTTCGCTCCCGTACTTCTCGGCAACGTTGCGCGCGTACGGCGCGTACCCCAGCTTCTCACACCAGTGCACATGGTAGCTGGCGTGGTCCGTGCCGACCATGTAGAACCCCTGGCCGTTTGGATCGATGAGCCACCAACGCCCGTCGACCTCCGTGGGATAGAAGAACCCCGTGGCCTTCGCCGTCACCGCCGGGTTGCCGGGCGCGCCGTAGGGGGGGGACGTCGTAGTAATCTCGGGCGGCGGCGTCTCCTGGTCGACGGCCGCCGTCACGTCGTTGAAGGACACACGGAAGTTGCCGCAATCGAGCGCCGGCTGGCCGCTGGTCACGGCGCGGTTATCGAACGCGTAGGCCAGGTGCGCGCGCTCCGCGCCTTCGGCGTCCAGTACGAAGCCATCGATCCGCTCTGGGGTCATCGCGATCCGCAAACGGTAGGGCTTCCCGTATGCCCAGTTGAAGTCGCCGCCCTCGTGCGCGAGACACGACAAGCGCGAGCCCTCGGCAGTCTGGGCGAGCCACTGGTCGTTCTGCCCCTCGACGAGTTCGACATAGTGCCGCCCGCCTTCCGCTTCGGGCGCCTCGACGAACGCGAGGTGCCAGTAATTGCCCGCGTCGCGCCGTATGCAGACGCCCGCAATGGCCCACTCCGTGCCGGCACGTTGGTGCACGGTGACGGTCGCTTCCAGCGAGACCTCTTTGCCATGCGGCGCCTTCTCCAGTATCGCGAAGGTTCTATTGGGGCTTTCGCAGACCAACGCCCCATCCCGGACCTCCCACACCACCGATTCCGTGAACCATGGCGGCGCCGTGTCCACTCCATCGGCGTAGTCGAAAGCGTCCTGGAATTCGAAGGCCGACGTGGCGGCCGCTAGCGTTAAGAAGAGCAAAAGCATCCTTTTTCTCCCGGCATGGGGTCAGGTCTTGAATTATAAGGTCGGCTTAGGTCGCCTCCCTTGGCCGACCTCGATCCCATGAGTTCCGACCTTATAATTCAAGACCTGACCCCTGCTATAGTCCCGCAAGGCGTGGACATTGCCGGGCGGCGTGTCGCGCACGACTTCGCACCCGGCGCCCACAACGTAGCGTGCCCCGGCCTGGCGATGACACTCCGCAATGGCGTCATAGACCCCTTCGGGCGTGCCGTTGCGTAATACGGCGACCGGGTCGATGTTGCCGAGCAGTACCTGGTCCGGCCCCATGGCCTTGCGGGCCTCATCGACAGGCGCCATCCAATCCAGATCGACGATCTCGCATCCGAGCCTGCCCATGCCGCCAAAGATGGGCCGCGTGTCGCCGCAGATGTGCAAACGGACGCGCACGCCCATGGCGCGCAGGCCGTCCACGAGCTTCTTCTCATACGGCCAGGCATACTGCTCGTAAAGCTCCGGGCCAATGAGCGACGCCGCAGCATCGCCAACGCCCATGAGATCGATGCCGGCGTCCACCTGGGCTTGGGCGAAGCGGAGTTCCATCTCGACCGCGAATGCGAAGAGATCGTTGACGAACGCGGGGTCCTCGTAGAAATCCATCATCAACGTGTTGATCCCGCGCAAGTCGGCGGCCTCGGCAACCGGACCCTCTATCCATCCTTCGATGATCTTGTCGCCGCCGACCTTCTCCTTGAACAGGGCCGCGGCCTTGACCCGGTCATGCATGCGGCCACCGCCGAGTGGGTCCGGGATGGTGAGCTTCGCCAGTTCCGTCTTATCTGCCAAGCGCGCGTGGGCTTCCTCGACGGCCGGCGGCTGGTCGTCGAAGAATTCGATGGCGGCGCCGCAATCGGTGGCCTCGCGCGTCGGATCCGAAATACACGACACATAGTCGAAATCGAACTCCTCGGCCGTGCGCAATTGGCCCTCGACCAACACCCGATAGTCCGCAGCGTATTCGCCGTACGGCTTCCCGATGCGGTCCGCCGCAAACATCATCGTGATAGGCATCAAAGGCAGGCAATCCGTGGGTTGCCCTTCAATCATCGCCAAGACCCGTTCACGCCCGTTCATTCACCTCTCCTTACGCCAAGTGCTTGAGCAAAGCCCGTCGTTGAACCCACCCCCCTTGTTGATGGTACGCGCGCACGATCTCCTGGAGCGCATCCTGGAGCATTTCCCTGCACTCATCAAGGGTCTTGCCTTCCGTGACGACTTCCGGCCACTCGACGAGTTGACCCATGTAGCCAGACGATATCTTCGTATACTTGGCCGTGTAGCTCTCTATCATGCCCTTGCCGCCTGAGACGCACCTAACGGTACCAGGCGTTGGGTGGACGTTTCCAGATTGATAATTCTTTAGCCGATTGGCGAGGGTGGTCAGCTCAGGCCCAAGTACTCCGTCATTGCGAGCGAAGCGAAGCAATCTCGCTTACCTATGGCGTGATTTCCGGTCGAGATTGCTTCGCTTCGCTCGCAATGACGGCTCCGCATATGCCTCGATGCTCGCATCCGGTTGCGAATCGAACGACATTCATTGGCAATGTGAAGCAGGCCGTGCTCTGCAAGCTAAACTGTGGCCGGAGTAGTATATTGGGGCGCTGTATTATGCCCCTTTTGCTCCACGCAGTTGTAATCGCACAAGGGGGTGCATCTATCTATGGACTCTCTTCTCGGTTTAGGGTTGCGGCAACGCGACCCTCGGCGTCCCAGGCGATGAGCGCCCACTCGGCACGGGCGAACAGGGGCAGCGTCACGTGGACGGCGTGGTCTGTGGCTTCGGGGAAGTCCACGGTCTGCCAGACGTGCGCCCCAATCACGCGATAGAGCAGCTTGCCCGTCGCGGGCCGGTTCGTCTTGAAGGTCACGGCGAGGGCGCGGTCTTGCATCGTTTCTGAGGTGTCGCTGATCTCGAGCGGGTCCGTCTGCGCGAGGTCCACACCGGCCTGAATCATCTTGAGGCGGTATGTCTCGGCAAGGTCAAGCTGGTCCTTGTTGGTGAGGACCGTTTCGAGCGCATCGTCGATCAGCCCCTGCACGCGCGGCGCTTGGCCGCCTTGGCCGAGTCGCTCCAACAGACGCATCAACTGCCAGTCTTCGATGCCCTCGCGCGACGCTTCCCATCGGCGCGACGTGATAGCTCCTTCCGCGCCATCATAGACGGCCCCGCAGTCGGCGATGGGCCCGTCAAAGTCGTCCCAGGGGTCGCCGCGCCAGGAGCTGTAGTCCCAGTAGAACACCCCGTCGAGCCCGAGCCGCGCCGCCTGCCACGGCTTGAGGCGATGATAGGTGTAGGGCGGCAGGCTCTTCATGAAGACGGAGCAGGTGTAGGTGTAGACGGGTTCGCCGAGTGCCGCGTAGCACTCGAGGAGCGCCGGGCCGGTCTTCGGGTTTTCGAGCGCGTGCAGGTGCGGAATCCACACGTCGATGTAGGGGTCCATGCGGTGGACCTCTTCGATGGTCTGCACGCCGTCCATGACGAGCCGCACGTTCGGGTCGATCTCGCGCAGCAGCTTGCCGCCCTCGACAACGAAGTCCACGTTGGGCCCGATGGCTTCGTCCCACACCTGGACGCAGAACTCGTCGTAGCCAAGGCCGAAGGCCTTGAGATGGTCAAGCCATTTCGTGTAGGCGTGACGAAACGCCTTCACCCACGCCTCGTCCATGAATTCGAACCCGTGCCGCGACTGGACCCTCCGGACGAAGTCGCGGGTGATTCCGTAGGAGAACAGAAGCTGGCCGCGGGCCGCGCGCGCGTAGCGGGCCTTGATGCGGAGCCGTTCGTCCAGCCCCGAAAAATCCATCTCGCCAAGTGCGTTGCCTTCGGCGTCGAATTGCGGCAACGGCATGCCCGTGGGCAGGAGGAAGAAGTTCACCTTATGCTCCGCCAGATCGCGGACGTAGGCCTCGTTGCGTGCATAGTCCCAGTTGTACACCGCGAAGTCCGCGTGCGTGGGCAGGCGCAAAGGCTGCATCTCGAGTTGGACGTGCACGCTCTTGGCCGGGGGCGACCCCTGATGCGCAATCGTGGCGAGCGGCTTGGTCAGAATCGAGCACTCGTAGTGGCCCGGCGGGAGGTCGCGGGCCGGGAACGTCGCCCAGACCTGCCGGCTCTCTCCCGGCGGCACATCGAGCCGCCCTGCCGGATTGAGCGGGATAAGCGGATCCGCCACGACGGAGCCGCCGCGCAGTTCCTGCCAGTCGGCCACGGAAAGCAGCGGCGCCGTGTCTTCGAAGGTGACCGCGGCCGGGCCGCCTTCGGTGAGTCTAAGGTCGTCCAGCCAGACCGTGCCGGATCCGCCGCCGCTTACCCAGATCACAAGCTGGTGCGTTGGGCTCTCCGGGGGACTGATCGTTGCGCGCGCGCGGTGCCAGCCGGTGGTTCCCCCAAGCGGTTGCGAAAACCGGCTCCAGGCCCAGCCGCTGTTGATGGCGCCGACACGCACGTGGGGCGTGGCTTGGTCCGTCTTGGCCCAAAACTCGAGGGTGTAATGCTTGCCGTGTTCCAGCGTGAGGTTCTGCCGAACCGTCAGCGTCTCGGGTGCACGCGCGCAGTCGATGGCCAAGACCTGTCCGCGCTTCGGGGCCGCCTCGATGCGCCAGGCCGCGCGTGCACCCGTGACGTGGCGCCAGGAATCCGGCACGCCGTTGCCGTCCGCGTCCTCATCGAAGTCGCCGTTGGCCAGAAGGTTGTCCGAGGCGGGTTCGGTCTTCGGGAACCAATCGAGGTCGGTGGCGGTCACTCTGAGCCGAAGCGCGTCGGTCCCGAGGTTCGTGATAACGAAGTTGGCCGACTCGTATTCATTGACGAGCGAAGTGAGCGCCATCAGGCTCATACTCTCAACGCTTGCCGGCAACTCGGTCCGGTCCAGGTTCGTCCAGTTGTTCTTTGTCCATATCGGCCAGCGGAGCAGCCCGAGGTTACGCGTCTGCGCTGCGACCGCGCGGTTCAACCGGTTGTACTCCGCTTCATCCAGCGGCCGTTTCTCTTCGAGGCTGGCATCGATGGCCGCGCGCAACGCGGCGGCTGCCTCCGCGGCGTTGTCCAGGGCGGTTTCAATCGTTGCGCTGAGGGGGCTGCCTTCCGGCAGAGTGTCCTTGGCCACGCGCAACGACTCGATGCCGTCCTGAAGGTTGTTGAGCTCTGGCCGTGGCTGGATATTCGTCGGGAATGCGCCGCGCCAAACGACACGGTCGGCCACACGCGCCTCGACAACGAGGTCTTTGTCGCTGAAGCCCAGAGGATACGTCACGTCAACGGGTTCCGCTCTGCCGGCCGGGACCTGCATCGGCTCGACGCCGGTGACGGAGAGTTCGAGGGCGGCCTGTTGCGGCACAACGAGCCGTATTTGCGCCGCGTTTGCGCCGGGCAACGGGGGGTGCAGTTCGAGCAACTCGAGGCGTACGGCCTCGTCGGCAAACACGAGTTCGCCAAAGTGAACCGGGGTCGTGAAGCGGCCGTGGGAGCAACTCCAACTGGACAACTCGTCCTTGACCTTGCGCTCGCGGCAGAAGTTGCCCCTCCAAATCTCGCCGGGTGCTGGCGGGCCGCCGAGATCAACCCAGGGCAATGCGAACTCGGCGGACCAGTAGTCCTCGCCCTTGAACACGGCCGCCTGGATCTGCGGGTTCCAACTGCGCTCTGTGTCCTTGGCTTCAAAGGTCGCGCCCAAGGTATTGACGATGACCTGGTAGTGCCCCTCCTGCCCCGGCCTTTGCAGCATGAACTCGACGCAGTCGTCGCGCCACAAGGTATCGTCGCGCGTCGTGCACGAAGCGGCGAGGCCGGCGAGGTCCGGCTCGTCGCACCGGAAGCCGGCATACAGCGCGGTGTCGTCAAAGAAGAGGTAGGCGCGCGTCTGCGTCTCCGCCAACTGCGCGCCATCCAGTTGAATGAACGGGAACGCCTGCGCGCACGACGACCATGCCGCGTCCGCAAGCCGGCCGTCGATCGCGGGCGCACTGCCGCGCCCGGCCTGTACCAGCGGGACTGCGGCGCCCGCAAGTGCCGGCATCAGGGCCAGCATGAGTCCCCCCATGATCAGATTGAGACGAATCCTCTGCATTTCCACGAGCATGGCGATCTCCCTATGTGCAAGACGACGATTGGCCCCGGCCCTGTTCTGAATCCGTCGGCAGTGCCGGGGGCCGCAAAAGCGGACTCTGGTCACACTGCCGTCCGCGAAACACAGCGGCCATTATATATCCAAACCTTCATCTCCCTCATCGCGTGATCGTCATCGAAAAGCCCGGCTTTGCGAGGAATGGCGACGATGACGAACGACCATGACGGCGCCGAGAAACTGAAGCACTTCCAAGTCGTCAACGGATACTGCACAAGAATGCAGGCAAGATGTCTGGGCTAGTGCGCCTGTGGGTGCACGTTGTCAGAGAGGTGCAAGTCCTCTTCAGGTACGCACTCTCCGGCCTGTAACCGACCGTAACTGCGTCGCTCCGAGG
>Ga0272441_10004770_pt1 | contig 24122 bp, 13 predicted proteins | sample SSMProp6N_FD_193582 | JGI IMG/M metagenome (GOLD analysis project Ga0272441, IMG submission 193582) | Marine sediment archaeal communities from Little Sippewissett salt marsh, Falmouth, MA, United States - SSM-Prop-6N | ecosystem: Environmental > Aquatic > Marine > Wetlands > Sediment ...
GGGTTTACGCCTCTGCGCCCGATGCGGATCGCTTGAATAATGTTAAAGTCGGGTTTAACATTATGAAAGGTTCCTGTGAGCTGCGAGCTACGGGCCGGAGCCGTTCGCTTCGCGGGGCGAGGAGTGGGCGGCGCGCAGCCCCGGGCGCATGGGACGCATGGGACGGAGAGGCACGCGTCACGCGTCATGCGTCACGCGTCAGAAGAGGGGCGGGGCGTCTGCTTCTTGCCCTTTACGAATTACGGATTACGGATTCCGCCTCACGCGTCAGAAGAGGAGCGTGGGCGCCGCGCCAGGCCCGGGGGCATGGGACGCATGGGACGGATGAGACGGATGGGACGGGGGGGCACGCGTCACGCGTCATGCGTCACGCGTCAGAAGAAGGGCTGGGCCTGTGCTTCTTGCCCTTTACGGATTCCGTCTCACGCGTCAGAAGAGGGACCGGGAGCGCGGGGGAGCACGCCCAAAGCGAGTTTGGGCGTGTCACCCGGGGTGCAGGGGGCGGCCCGGGGGAACACGGGCTGGAAGACTGTGCCACCAGATGAGGGCCGGGGGTGGCCCAGGGGCATGAGACGCATGGGACGGATGAGACGGATGGGACGGGTGGGCACGTGTCACGCGTCACGCGTCATGCGTCACGCGTCAGAAGAGGGGCGGGCGCGCCGCGCCGGGGCCGGGGGCATGGGACGCATGGGACGGATGAGACGGATGGGACCGGGGCGAGGAGGGGCGAGGCCTTTCCTTCTTGTCCTTTACGGATTCCGCATCACGCGTGGAGGCAAAGCCCCGTGGACAGGCCGGTTGATCGCGACGGCGGGGGTGGCGTAGAATCACAAGGGCGTGCGGCTGGGCGGCCACTGTGGGCAATGGAGTGATGACGATGGGACGATGGGTGGTGATGGCGGCTGCCTTGCTTGCGGCCACCGCTGGGCTGGGGGCGGGTGGCGATGCGCCTAGGGCTGACCTGCGGGATGGGGGCCTGACCGTGACGGGGCGGCAGTATCGGCTCCGCCTCGCAACGGGCCGCTGTGCGGTGGGGATGGACCTCCGCGATGCACAGGGCGCGTGGCGCCGGGTGGCTGCGAAGGGTACGGAGCTGGAGTGGGCGTTCGCGGATGGGCCGAGGGTGCAAACGACGTCGGGTGCGCCGGCACGGTGGCGCCACGTGGTGCGCGGTGAGGCGGTGGTGGTGGGGCTGACGACGCCGCTGGCGGCACTTCCGCCGGTTGCGGCGCGTATCCACCTGGTGTGCCGCCAGGAGGGGGTGCTCGTGGGGTTCGAGCTGGTGGGAGCGGCTCCGGCGGATGGGGTGTGCTGGCCGCTGCCGCGGGTGCGGCTCGATGAGGCGGCCTTCACGGGCTATGCGTTCTGGAACGCGGCGGATGAGCGGCGGGCGGGCAGCATTGCGTCGCTGGGGCGGCGGGATGTCTACGCCGGTGTGTCGGCGTGGGGCGGGGCCGGCGACACGGCTCCCCGGCTGAGCGAGCGGCATCCGGCGCTGGTGGCGACGGGGCCGGGGGGGGGCCTGGGGGTGGTGTTGCTGGACTACGCTGGAGCATGGGCGGGGAGCTTCTCGTTTGTGCAGCGCTATGGGCCGGGGCATTCGTACCTCTACGGGGGGCACGCGCGGGCCGCTGCGGCGGGGAAGGGGCTGTGGGCGTGGCTGGCTCCGTTTGGGGCTGGGGAGGCGGATGCGGCGGCGGTCGAGCGCCTGGTGGCGCTGGGCGCGCGGCTCCGCAAGGGGTTCGAGCCGGTGGCTCCGGAGCCGGACGAGGCGTGGGTGCGTCCGCTGCCCGATTTCCCACGGGAGCTTCGGCGGGCGCGGCCTGTGGCCGACGTGGCGGATGCGGCGGTGTTCACGATCAATGAGAGCATCCATTCGGACTACGGGCTGGCGCTGGCCCGCAAGGTGGGCTCGGACGTGCTCATTCGCGGGTGGTTCAAGTGGCGGGACGCACGGGACTACGCGAAGTCGGCGCACCTGGTGCCGCAGGTGCATGGGCTGGGGGCGCTCTTTGGCGGGGGCATCACGTGCAGCGCGCTCTACGATGGCGAGAACGGGCTGACGGCCGAGCAGGTACGCGATATGGCCACGCGCGGGCCGGACGGGAAGCTGGTGGACGCGTGGGGGGCGAAGGGCATCCGCCATGGGTCGCTCTCGTGTCCCGCGTATCTGGAGTATCTGCTCTCGTGGTGCCGCAAGCAGATCGACGCGGGGGTGGACACCCTGTTCATGGACGAGATCAACGCGGCTCTGCGTGGGAACGAAGGGTTCGACGACTATTCGGTTCGCGACTTCCGCGCTCACCTGGTGTGGCGCTACTGCGAGGGCGAGGGGTGGACGGCGAAGGACGCGCGGTGGACGGAGCGGTTCGGGATCGACCTGGGGGACCGTGGGGTGTGTGCGGACGGGACGGTCGGGTCGTTCGCCTACCGGGCGTATCTGGCAAGTCGGGGCTTCGTGGGAAGGCCGCACGCGCGGGGGAATCCGCTGTCGGGGGAGTGGCATGCGTTCCGGCTGGAGCGCGACGATCGGGCGTGGAAGCATCTGTGCGACGGGATACGGGCCTACGCGGCGTCGAGGGGGAGGCGGGTGTTCATCAGCGGCAACGGGATCGCTCCGTATGTGGACCTCCAGGTGCTGGGGGTGTGGGGCCGGTGGCGGGTGAAGGACGGTCGGGTGGACCTGTCGGGCGAGCAGCTCCAGGAGTGGGCCTCCATCGTGGACGCGGGGCACGCGCGAGCGGGTCGGCGGGTGCCGGTGGTGCTGTTCCACGACTGGGGCTTCGGGGGCTTCCCGTGGCTGAAGGTGCCGCCTGGGGACCGGCGGCTGTGGATGCGGGTTCGGGGTGCGGAGATTGCCGCGGCGGGGGGCTACTTTGCGTTCCCCGTGCACGGCCCGTTCGGGAACGATGCGTTGCGGGACGGCACGCTGGGGGAGGTGGCGCGCCAGACGGCGTTCTACCAGCGCAACCGGGCGCTCACCCTGGGGTCGCGTCTGCTGGGCTTCGAGCCGCTGACGACGGAGGCCCCGCTGCTGAGCCTTGCGCTGTGGCGTCGCGGGAAGCCCCCTGCGCTGGTGCTCCACGTGGTGAACCGGAAGGCGGAGGGGGGCAAGCTGGTGCGGCGGGGGGACGTGGCGGTGGGCATCCCCACGGGGGCCGTGCCAAGGGCGGTTCGGGTGGTGTCGCCCGACTGGGAGGGTGAGCGGGCTGGGACCGCCCGAAGGGACGGCGCGGGGGTGACCGTGGTTGTGCCCGAGGTGGAGGCGTATGCGGTGGCGCTGCTCGAGTACGATGCGCTGCCTCGCGTGGCCCTGGCGGGCCGGCGAGTGGTGCCGACGCAGCGGTGGGCGCGGCCACCGCGTAGCGAGTTCACGGTGGGGCCTGGCGGGGTGGTTGGGGAGGCGTGGGCGCTGAACGGGTTCATGCAGGGGAACCTGCACCCCGAGCTTCGGAACCCGCCGACGTTCCTCGTGTGCATGCCCCGGGGCGGGGTGCTGCGGGTGCACGTGCGAGCCGTGGCCACACTGGGGGCGAAGCTCGAGTGCCTGGTGGACGGGAAGGGGGTGGAGACGGTGGTGCTGGCCGACCGGGACGGCAGGAATGAGGGGGGTGCGGCGGAGTACGACCGCACGGTGGAGGTGGCGATTCCGGCGGGGCGCCATCGGGTGAGGCTGCGGAACACGGGGGGCGATTGGATGACCATCGGGTGGTACTCGTTTGTGGGGGATGTGGAGCCGTGGCGGGAGGAGAGTCGTTGAGGGGGATTAAGCGGCGTTGACGCGCGGCGTTCGAGTTCCTACAATACGGTAGGAATCGGGCAGGCCTTGTGGTGGACAGCATTGAGGAAGGTGGACATGGGTGCCGAGAGTGCGGGGCCGGCGGTGCATCGGGAGGTGGGCGAGCTTTCGCTGCTCTTCGAGATCAGCCAGATGCTGGGGGGGCAGATGGACCTTCGGGAGGTGGTGGACCCCATCCTGGACGCGATGGCGGAGCACATGGGGATGGTTCGTGGGACGATTACGCTGCTGAACCGGGACACGCGGGAGATATTCGTGGAGGCGGGGCATGGGCTTTCGGCGAGCCAGCGGGAGCGTGGGCGCTATACGCTGGGCGAGGGGGTGACGGGCCGGGTGGTGCAGACGGGTCAGCCGGCGGTGGTGCCTCGGATTTCGGAGGAGCCGCTGTTTCTGGACCGCACGGGGGCGCGCAAGCGGCTGCGGAAGCGGGACATTTCGTTCATCTGCGTGCCCATCAAGATTGCCGCCGAGGTCGTCGGGGCTCTGAGCGCGGACCGTCTGTTCAAGGCCAACGTGTCGCTCGACGAGGATGTGCGACTGCTCTCGATCATCGCGTCGATGATCGCGCAGGCGGTGCGTCTGCGCCAGTCGATCGAGGAGGAGCGTCAGCGACTGATCGACGAGAACGTGCGTCTCCAGGAGGAGCTCAAGGAGCGGTTTCGTCCTGCGAACATCATCGGGAACTCGAAGGCGATGCAGGCGGTGTATGACTTGATCGGGCAGGTGGCTCCGAGCGAGGCGACGGTGCTGATTCTTGGGGAGAGCGGGACGGGGAAGGAGCTGGTGGCTCACGCGATCCACTACAACAGCCCCCGGGCGACGCATCGGCTGGTGAAGGTGCACTGTGCGGCGCTGCCGGGGCCGATTATGAACAGCGAGCTGTTCGGGCACGAGAAGGGGGCGTTCACGGGTGCGGCGTATCAGCGGAAGGGTCGGTTCGAGCTGGCGGACGGGGGGTCGATCTTCCTCGACGAGGTGGGCGATCTGGACGTGGAGACGCAGATCAAGCTGTTGCGGGTGCTTCAGGAGAGGGAGTTCGAGCGGGTGGGCGGCACGGAGACGATCCAGGCGGATGTGCGTGTGATTGCGGCGACGAACCGCGATCTCGAGGGGCTCATCGCCGAGGGGAAATTCCGCGAGGACCTCTACTATCGGCTCCACGTGTTCCCCATCCACGTGCCGCCGCTGCGCGACCGGCGGACGGACATCCCGCTGCTGGCGGACCACTTCGTGGAGCACTACGGCAGGGCGAACAAGAAGAAGGTGTCGCGCATTTCGACGCCGGCGATCGACATGCTGATGGCGTATCACTGGCCTGGGAACGTGCGCGAGCTCGAGAACTGCATCGAGCGTGCGGTGCTGCTGGCGAACGGGGATGTGGTGCACGCTCGGCACCTGCCGCCGACGCTCCAGATGCCTGGGGCTGGCCCGTCGCCGGCGGGTGAGAATCTGACGAGCATCCTCGACAACATGGAGCGTGATCTGATCATCGACGCGCTCAAGGCGTCGCGGGGCAACAAGGCGAAGGCGGCCCGTGCTCTGGGCATCAGCGAGCGGCTCATGGGCCTGCGGGTCGGGAAGCACGACATCGACCCGAGGCGGTTCCGCACCACAAGGGTCAAAGCCAAGGGCTGACGGCGGGCTGCCGTGCGGGTGCGGATGGCTCTTTCACTTGACAGGTGCACAGGACGTGGCACAATTAGTGTGGTGTGGGCTGCCGAGCCTGATACGCAGCAACGACAGCACTGAGTTTTCAGCCATGCGGTATGTGGACTGCGACAAGGTGGCCGAAGAGGCGGGGATTACACCCCGCGAGTTGGCGGAGCTTCGTCGGTTCATGCGCCGCGAGTTCCCCGGCGACGAGCTGAAGCGTGAGCTGCACCTGCTGCGTGCCTGCGTGGCGATACGCGACGGCCATATCCGCCTTGAGGATGCGCTGCGGCTGAAAGTGATCGCGGACGACCTGGAGGAGAACCCTCGGAAGAAGCGCCGAAGCGACCGGAAGCGGTCGAGCTGACGGGCGCCCCCCTGCCCCGCCACGCCCCCCTCCCCTCCTCAACAATCACAACCAGTTGGTGCCCCTTGCCGGCCCGTATCCTACCGTACGGTAGGTTCTACGCCGGGAGCGTTGGCAGCTTGCGCACGCTGTAACGCATTGGATAGCAAGCGGTTATGGGCACCGTGCGCACGTCGTGGAGCGGTATGGCACGGTCGTTGCGACAGGGACGGGCGGAAGCAAGACGGACATCCGCGAGACGCCGCACGTCGCGGCGCGTCCCACGAACACCGAGACGAGGAGAACCGTGATGCCGGATGCGAAGAGGCCGATGGTGCTCGCTTTGGCTGTGGCGTGCGTGGTGGCCGCGGGTGCCCACGCCGAGGAACCGAAGGAACCCGAGAAGCAATGGTCCGCCGGAGTGGACCTCACGTACAACTCGAAGTACGTCTGGCGGGGCATCAACGTGACGAACGACCCGGTGTTCCAGCCGTCGGTGACCTTCGCGTGGAAGGGTCTGTCGCTGAACGTGTGGGGCAACATGGACCTGACGAACGTGAACGGGAACAACGACGAGTTCAACGAGCTGGACTTCACGCTCGACTACTCGGGGTCGGTGGGAAAGCTGGGCTACTCGGTGGGGGTCATCTACTACCACTTTCCCAACACGCCGTTTCCGGGGACGACGGAACTGTATGGGTCTCTGGGCCTGGACGTGCTGCTGAGCCCGACACTCACGGTCTACGCGGACATCGATGAGGCCGATGGCTTCTACGCTACATTGAGCGTCGGCCACACGTTCGAGGACGTCGTGAAGTTCAGCGAGTTGGCGAGTATGGGCATCGAGGCAGGGGCGTCGGTGGGCTTCGCGGATGGGGACCACAACGCCTACTACTTCGGTGTGGACGATTCAGGCCCCGTGGACGTGACGGTCGGCGTGTCGTTCCCCATCGCGGTGGGTGAGCACGTGACGGTGACGCCTGCGTTGAACTACTCGAACTTGCTCGACGATGACCTCGCGGATGGGGTCGGGCGGGACTCGAATTTCTGGGCAGGTGTGACCCTTGGCTTCTCCTTCTGAACCCTCGCCCCGCGTGTCGGGGCGCCCGTGTGGAAAGGACGCAAAGCAAATGATGCGCAGAACGCTGATGCTCGTTGGTCTGGGGCTCACCGCTTGTCTGGTGTGTCCCTCCGCTTTCGCGGAAGAGGCTCCGCCGACGACGGCGTCGAACCTGGCCGCCATCGCAGCAAACGCGAGAGCGGTGGACGTGGTGTGGACGCTCATCGCGGCCTTCCTGGTGTTTTTCATGCAGGCAGGGTTTGCGATGGTGGAGGCGGGGTTCACGCGTGCAAAGAACGCGTGCAACATCCTGATGAAGAACCTGATGGACTTCTCGGTGGGCTCGCTGGCCTACTGGGCGGTGGGCTTTGGCATTATGTTCGGCGCCTCGAAGGCGGGGCTGTTCGGGACGGACGGGTTCTTCCTGGCCGGCGGCGACCCTGGCTCGACGGAGGGTCTGTGGCAGTTCGCCTACTGGCTGTTCCAGGTGGTGTTCGCGGCCACCGCGGCGACCATTGTGTCGGGGGCGATGGCCGAGCGCACGAAGTTCGTATCGTACCTCATCTACAGCGTGGTGATTTCGGCCTTCGTCTACCCGGTGGTTGGCCACTGGATTTGGGGCGGCGGCTGGCTCGGCTCGCTGGGAATGGTGGACTTTGCGGGCTCGACGGTTGTCCACTCGGTGGGCGGCTGGGCGGGTCTGGTGGGTGCGGTGCTGCTCGGGCCGCGCGTGGGGAAGTATGTGCAGAACGGGGGGCGCCGCAAGAGCTCGCGGGCGATCCCCGGCCACAACATCCCGCTGGCGGCGCTCGGCGTGTTCATCCTGTGGTTCGGCTGGTTCGGGTTCAACGCGGGCAGCACGACGGCGGGGACGAACCTGAGCATCGCCACCATCGCGGTGACGACCAACCTCGCGGCGGCGGCTGGAGCGGTGTCGGCCATGTTCACGGCCTGGGCGTTCTTCAAGAAGCCCGATGCGTCGATGGCGCTCAATGGCGGGCTGGCTGGCCTGGTGGCCATCACGGCGCCGTGTGCGGTGGTTTCGCCATCGAGCGCGGTGATCATCGGTCTGCTCGCGGGCTCGCTCGTGGTGCTTTCGGTGCTGTTCATCGACAAGGTGCTGCACATCGACGACCCGGTGGGCGCGGTGTCGGTGCACGGCGTATGCGGCGCGTTTGGCACGCTGTGTGTGGGGTTGTTCGCCGAGTCGAAGTATGCGGTGGCGGCGGGGCTGGACCCTGTGAGCGGCCTGTTCTTCGGCGGCGGCTTCTCGCTGCTGGGCGTGCAGGCGCTGGGTGTGGCCGCTGTGTTCGGATGGGTGATCGTCACGGCCACCGTGCTGTTCGTGGTGCTCAAGAAGACGGTTGGCCTGCGGGTGACCGCAGACGAGGAAGCTCGCGGGCTCGACATCGGCGAGCACGGTATGGAGGCCTATGCGGGCTTCCAGGTTTTCACCACCACCTGAGTGAGAGGAAACGAACCGATGAAACTGATCGTCGCCTACATTCAGCCCGAGAAACTGAGCGACGTGAAGCAGGCGCTCTACGAGGCTGAGGTGTTCAAGGTTTCGGTAACCAATGCGATGGGCTGCGGGCAGCAGCGGGGCTACACGGAATCGTATCGCGGCGTGGAGATTGAGGTGAACCTGCTCAAGAAGGTGCGCCTGGAAATCGCCGTGAACGAGGGGTTCGTGCAACCGACGGTCGATGCCATCATCAAAGGGGCGCGCACGGGCGAGATTGGGGACGGGAAGATCTTCGTCCTCGACCTGCCCCAGTGCATCCGCATCCGCACCGGTGAAACAGGAGGCGACGCTATCGGCTGACCCGAGGTAGGAGGAACACATCTCACACACTCAACCCCTGCAGGCGCTGGAACGTTCCGGGTGGCTCGACCGCCCTGGAGCGTTCCAGCTTGCCCATGCAACACGTCCCGGCCGCAAGGGTCACTGGAACAGGAAAGGACACTCGAGTGAAAACGTGGACTGGAATCGCATTGGCGCTGTTGGTGCTTGGTCTTGGCGGGTCGACGGCGCACGCGGCGGAGGCCACTCCTGCGGAGCTGGCGGTGGGGCTGGACACGGTGTGGGTGCTCCTCGCCGCGTTCCTGGTGTTTTTCATGCAGGCGGGCTTCGGGATGGTGGAGGCCGGCTTCATCCGTGCGAAGAACACGTGCAACATCCTGATGAAGAACTGGCTCGACTACTGCGTGGCGAGCGTGATGTTCTTCCTCGTCGGCTACGGGCTGATGTTCGGTGAGGGGAACGGCTTCGTCGGGCTCTCTGGCTGGGCGCTCGGCGGGGTGCCCGACATCATTCCGGGCACGAACGTGCACAAGTGGGCCTTCTGGCTGTTCCAAGCAGCGTTCTGCGGAGCTGCGGCGACGATCGTGGCGGGGGGCATGGCCGAGCGGATGAAGTTCCCTGCCTACCTGATGTATACCGCAGTCGTGAGCGCGGTCGTCTACCCCATCATCGGCCACTGGGTGTGGGGCGGGGGCTGGCTGGCGAAGCTGGGCATGGGCGACTTCGCGGGCTCGACCGTGGTGCACGCGACGGGCGGGTGGATCGCTTTCATCGGCACCATCATCCTCGGCCCGCGGGTGGGCAAGTACATCCGCAACGGGAAGGGCAGGAAGGTGAACGCCATTCCTGGGCACAACATCACGATGGCCGCCCTGGGGGTGTTTCTGCTGTGGTTCGGCTGGTTCGGCTTCAACCCCGGCTCAGCGCTCGGCATCAGCACCAGGAGCCTGGCCTCGACCACCGCTCTGGTGGCCGTGAACACCAACCTGGCGGCCGCCGCAGGCGCGATCGTGGCCATGGTCACCGCCTGGGTGCTCTACGGCAAGCCCGACCCGTCGATGACGATGAACGGGGCGCTGGCCGGCCTGGTGGCCATCACGGCGCCGTGCGCGTTCGTTTCAGTGCCGGCGGCGATGGCCATCGGGGGCGTCGGGGGCGTTGTGGTGGTGCTCGGCATCGCGCTCCTCGACCGCATCGGCGTGGACGACCCCGTGGGCGCGGTGCCGGTCCACGGGATGAACGGCATCTGGGGCACGCTGGCCGTCGGGCTGTGGGGGCAGAAGGCCCTTGGGCTGACCCGCGACGGACTGTTCCACGGCGGCGGCTTCACGCAACTCGGCGTGCAGGCACTCGGGTGCTTCGCGGTGTCGCTGTTCGCCATCGCGTCGATGGGCATCGTCTTCTACCTGATCAAGCGCACCGTGGGGCTCCGCGTGTCGCGGACCGAGGAGTTGCGCGGGCTGGACATCGGCGAGCACGGCATGGAGGCCTATGCTGGCTTCCAGATTTTCACGACGACATGAGCGAGCCCACGCTCGTGCGTGCAGCCGGGCGCCAGCCGTTCGAACTGGTGCCAAAACGTACCAGATCGTATGGCCGTGGTGGACGGATCCTACGAACCGGTAGGCAATGACAGCCCAGAACGGAGAAGTGGCGCGGCGTCTCGGTCGGCAAGAAATGCCGTAAGTAGCCATCTGGGTGGCTCTTCGCCCCGTTCGCCGCTTGTGCCGTTCACCTTGGCGCGCCAACTGGCACGCCGATTGCACTAGCCCTTGGCAAGAAGCGAGGAAGGCAGGCCCGGCCGCGCTGGGTCTTGCGGGTTCGGCAACCCTTGACCGAGTTGAGGAGCACAGACCGATGACGCCGAAACAGTTTTTCGAGTTCTGCAAGAAGAACAAGGCCGAGATGATCGACCTGAAGTTCGTCGACTTCCTCGGCACGTGGCAGCACTGCACGTTCCCGACGGACACGCTGGACGAGAGCGTGTTCAAGAACGGGCTGGGCTTCGACGGCTCGTCGATTCGCGGCTGGCAGGGCATCCACATGTCGGACATGCTTGCCGTTCCCGACCCGAACACGGCAGCCATGGACCCCTTCTTCGCGGAGCCGACGGCAAGCGTGATCGCGAACATTGTGGACCCGATCACGAAGAAGGACTACAGCCGCGACCCGCGCCACGTGGCCCGCAAGGGCGAGGCGTATCTGAAGAAGACGCGGCTTGCGGACACGTGCTACATCGGCCCCGAGCCGGAATTCTTCATCTTCGACGAGGTGCGCTTCGAGCAGAACCAGCACACGGGCATGTACCAGATCGACTCGGTGGAGGGTGCCTGGAACTCCGCGCGGTTCGAGGAACCGAACCTGGGCTACAAGCCGAGTTTCAAGGGCGGCTACTTCCCTGTGAGCCCGACGGACACGTATCACGACCTTCGGGGCGAGATGGCCTTCGAGATGCGCAAGGTGGGCATCGTGGTCGAGGCCCATCACCACGAGGTGGCCACGGCCGGCCAGGCCGAGATCGACATGCAGTATGCCCCGCTGCTCTCGATGGCCGACCAGTTCATGTGGTTCAAGTACATCATCAAGAACGTCGCCCGCCGAGCGGGGAAGACCGTGACGTTTATGCCCAAGCCGGTCTTCGAGGACAACGGGAGCGGCATGCACACCCACTTCTCCCTGTGGAAGGGCGGCAAGCCGCTGTTCGCCGGCAATAAGTATGCGGGCCTGAGCGCGATGGCGCTCTACGCGGCTGGCGGCATCCTCAAGCACGCCCCCGCGTTGCTCGCGTTCGCCGCGCCGACGACGAACTCCTACCGCCGCCTGGTGCCCGGCTTCGAGGCCCCCGTGAACCTGGCCTACTCGGCCCGCAACCGCTCCGCGGCCATCCGCATCCCGATGTACTCGGACAGCCCAAAGGCCAAGCGGCTCGAGTTCCGCTGCCCCGACCCTACCTGCAACGGTTACCTCGCCTGGACCGCGATCCTCATGGCCGCTCTGGATGGCATCCAGAACAAGATCGACCCCGGCGACCCACTCGACCGCGACATCTACGATATGAGCCCTGAGGAGCTCAAGGGCCACTCTCACACCCCCGGCTCCCTGGAAGAGGCTCTGGCCGCCCTGGCCGAGGACCACGACTTCCTCCTGGCCGGCGACGTGTTCACCCCCGACCTGATCGAGACGTGGATCGACTGGAAGACAACCGAGGAACTCAAGCCGCTGGCCCTGCGCCCGCACCCCTACGAGTTCCATCTGTACTACGACAGCTAATCGAGGAGCCGCCGCGGCGGGCCGCCCAAGCGGTCCGCCGCACCCGCCACTGAACGCAGACCCGCGTCTGCCAAACCCCGGGATGGAGAACGCCGTGGCCACCATGACCAAGGAGGATGTGCTTCGGATCGTCAGCGACCAGAAGGTCAGGTTCGTCCGCCTCTGGTTCACGGACGTGTTGGGCTTCCTCAAGAGCTTCGCGATTACGGTTGCGGAGCTCGAGACGGCCCTCGAGGAGGGCATGGGATTCGACGGCTCCTCGATCGAGGGCTACGCCCGAATCCAGGAAAGCGACATGATCGCGATGCCCGACCCCAGCACGTTCTGCATCCTGCCGTGGCGGCCTGGGGACGGAGCGGCCGTGGCGAAGATGAACTGCGACATCATCGAGCCCGACGGCACGCCGTACAAGGGCGACCCGCGCTGGGCGCTCAAGCGCAACCTGAAGAAGGCCGGCGACCTCGGCTACACCTTCTACGTGGGCCCCGAGCTGGAGTTCTTCTACTTCAAGGACGCCACTGCCCCCACCACCCTCGACGCCGGCGGCTACTTCGACCTGACCCCGCTCGACGTGGCCAGCGACCTGCGTCGCGACACTGTGCTGGCCCTCGAGAAGATGGGCATCCCCGTCGAGTACAGCCACCACGAGGTGGCCCCGAGCCAGCACGAGATCGACCTGCGATACGGCGAGGCGCTCGGCATGGCCGACGCGGCACTCACCTACCGCCTCGCGGTCAAGGAAGTGGCCATGAAGCACGGCGTCTACGCCACCTTCATGCCCAAGCCGCTCTTCGGCGAGAACGGGAGCGGCATGCACACCCACCAGTCGCTCTTCAAGGGCAGCAATAACGCCTTTTTCGACCCCAACGACGAGTACCTCCTCTCGGCCACGGCCCGCCACTACATCGCGGGCCTCCTGCGCCACGCCCGCGAGCTCTCGCTCGTGGTCGCGCAGTGGGTCAACTCCTACAAGCGCCTGGTGCCCGGCTACGAGGCCCCCGTCTACATTTCCTGGGCGCGCCGCAACCGCTCCGCGCTCGTCCGCGTGCCCATGTACAAGCCTGGCAAGGAGAAGGCCACCCGAGCCGAGTTCCGATGCCCCGACCCCGCGTGCAACCCCTACCTGGCCTTCGCCGCCATGCTGGCCGCCGGCCTCAAAGGCATCGAGGAAGGCTACGAGCTGCCCGACCCGGTCGAGGACGATATCTTCGAGATGTCGCCTGAGGCCCGGCTCGCCCGTGGCATCGAGTCGCTCCCGGGCAGCCTGGGCGAGGCCATTGCCGAGACGGAGAAGAGCGAGCTGGTCCGCGAGGCCCTCGGCGACCACATCTTCGAGAAATTCATCGCCAACAAGAAGATTGAATGGGACAACTACCGCACGCACGTGAGCCAGTTCGAGCTGGACAAGTATCTGCCAATCCTCTAGGCGAGGGAGCCGGCCGTCGCGCTGGCCAAGGAGACCACCGATGGGTGTCCTGAGAATCGCCCTGGCACAAATCAACCCGACGGTGGGCGACCTGGCGGGAAACGCCGCACGGATCATCGAGGCCGTGGGCGCCGCCAGAGAGCAACGGGCCGACCTCGTGGTGGTGCCCGAGCTGGCCGTGTGTGGCTACCCGCCGGAGGATCTGCTCCTCAAGCCCCATTTCCTGCGCGACTGCCGCGCCGCTCTCGACGAGGTGGTCGCCCACACGCAAGGCATCACAGCCCTCTTCGGCCTCCCCCACACCGAGGAGGGCCGCGTCCACAACGCTGCCGCGCTCGTGCACAACGCCGAGCTCGTGGGCATCTACTGCAAGACCGAGCTGCCCAACTATGGTGTGTTCGACGAGCGGCGCTACTTCGCGCCGGGCACAGGCTGCCTGCCCTTCGAGCTCAATGGGCTCTGCCTCGCGGTGACCATCTGCGAGGATGTGTGGGTGGAGGGCGGCTCGGCGGAGCGGCTTGCCCGCAAGAACGCATCGCAGATTGTCGTCAATCTCTCGGCATCGCCGTTCCACGCGGGGAAGCTCGACGACCGCCGCGAGGTGCTCACAGCCTTTGCCCGCCGCACGGGCGCCATTGTGGCCTACTGCAATCTCGTGGGGGGCCAGGATGAGCTGGTCTTCGACGGCGGCAGCCTCGTCGTGGGGCCAGACGGGCGCACGCTCGCTTCGGCCGCGCGGTTCCAGGAGGACCTCCTTGTGGCCGACCTGCCCGTGAGCACGCCTGCAACGGGCACGCACCCGCGACAGGCCAGCGGGCAGTGGCGGCGCAGGGTGGTCCTGAAGTCCCCGGCCTCCGAGGGCCGCGAGCCGGTGCTCACCCGCATCGCCGCTCCCCTGGCACACACCGACGAGGTGCACCGTGCCCTGGTGCTCGGCACACACGACTACGTGCGCAAGAACGGTTTCACCAAGGTGGTCGTGGGCCTGAGCGGCGGGATCGACTCCTCGCTCACCGCCGCCATCGCCGTCGACGCGCTGGGTGCGGACAACGTGATCGGCGTCACCATGCCGTCGCAGTACACGTCGAGCGACACGCTGGGCGACGCGGCGCTGCTGGCGGGGAACCTGGGCATCCCGCTCCTCACCGTGCCCATCCGGCCCATCTTTAGCGCCTACACGACCGCGCTGAGCGAGGTGCTCGGCCCGGGCGAGCCTGGCATCGAGTGCGAGAATCTCCAGGCGCGCATCCGCGGCAACATCCTGATGGCTCTCTCGAACCGCTTCGGATGGCTCGTGCTCACCACGGGCAACAAGAGCGAGGTGGCCGTGGGCTACTGCACGCTCTACGGCGACACTGCGGGGGGCTTCGCCGTGATCAAGGACGTGCCCAAGACCCTCGTCTACGAGCTCTCGGAGCACGTGAACCAGAAAGCGGGGCGCCCGGTGATCCCGCGCAGCGTGCTCGAGCGTCCCCCCTCGGCCGAGCTTCGCCCCGACCAGAAGGACGAGGACTCCCTGCCCCCGTATGCCGAGCTGGACCCCATCCTCCTCGACTACGTGGAGAACGACAAAGCCCCCGCCCAGATCGCCGCCGCGACGGGCGACCTCGAGACCGTGCGCGACGTGGTCGGCAAGGTAGACAGGAGCGAGTATAAGCGCCGCCAGGCGCCCCCAGGGGTGAAGATCACACCCAAGGCATTCGGGCGCGACCGCCGGCTGCCCATCACCAACCGCTATGGCGCCACCACCAGCACCCGCGCGTGGCAACTCCAAGTGAAGGACAACGGGCTGTGAGCAACGCCTCCCCGCAGGACAACCGGGACGCGGCCGGCCAACCGCGGCCGCATGGCCTCTATCACCCCGGCTTCGAGCACGATAGTTGCGGCGTGGGGTTCATCGCGCGCCTCGACGCGCAGGCCGGCCATGGCATCGTGGCCGACGCCACGCAGATCCTCGTGAACCTCGAACACCGGGGCGCCATCGGGGGCGACAAGAAGACGAGCGACGGCGCGGGGATCCTCGTGCAGATCCCCGACGCCTTCCTGCGCGGCGCCTGCTCCCACAGCGGCCTCCACTTCCCCGACCCCGGCGACTACGCTGTGGGCATGGTGTTCCTCCCCGCCGACCCGGCGCTCGCCGAGCAGGCCATGAACGCCCTCGAACGCATCGCCGAGCACGAGGGCTGCCGCGTGCTCGGCTGGCGACGCGTGCCCGTGGACCCCAGCCCCCTCGGCGAGTTCGCACGCGCCACGCAGCCCGACATCCGCCAGCTCTTCCTCGCCCGCGCCTTCGTGCCCCGCGACGCCTTCGAGCGCACCCTCTACCTGGTGCGCCGACTCGCCGAGAAAGAGATCGCGTCGTGGGACGACGACACCAGCCAGTTCTTCGTCCCCAGCCTCTCCAGCCGCGTCCTGGTCTACAAGGGCATGCTCATCGGCACCCAGCTCTCCGTGTTCTATCCCGACCTCACGGACGAGCGCTTCGCGAGCGCCTTCGCTCTCATCCACCAGCGCTACAGCACCAACACGTTCCCGAGCTGGCAGCTCGCCCAGCCCTTCCACCTGCTGGCACACAACGGCGAGATCAATACCCTTCGCGGCAACGCGAACCGGATGCGCGCCCGCGAGGCCCTGCTCGAGAGCACCCTGTTCGGCCCAGACATCGAGCGGCTGAAGCCGATCATCGTCGAGGGCGGCAGCGACTCCGCGATGCTCGACAACATGCTCGAGCTGCTCGTGCTCGGCGGCCGCTCGCTCCCCCACGCCATGATGATGCTCGTGCCCGAGGCCTGGGGCAGCAAGTATCTGATGGGCGAGGATCAGCGAGCGTTCTACGAGTACCACGCCGCCTTCATGGAGCCCTGGGACGGCCCCGCCGCGCTCGCGTTCACCGACGGCCGCTACATCGGGGCCACCCTCGACCGCAACGGCCTCCGCCCAGCGCGCTACACCATCACACGCGACGGCATCGTGGTCATGGCCTCCGAGACGGGCGTGGTGGACATTGCGCCCGAGCGCATCCTCTCCCGAGGCCGCCTCCAGCCGGGCAAAATGCTCCTGGTGGACCTCGAGCAGCACCGCATCATCCCGAACAACGAGATCAAGGCCAAGATCTCGCGACAGCGGCCCTACCGCCACTGGGTGAGGGAGAATCGCATCGAGCTGCGCGGCCTGCTCATGCCCGCGCAGCTCCCGCCCACGCCAACCAAGGTGCTCCGACAGAAACAGCACGCCTTCGGCTACACCGACGAAGAGCTCAAGATGGTCGTCACGCCCATGGCCTCGCGCGGCCAGGAAGCCGTCGGCTCCATGGGCAACGATGCTGCGCTCGCCGTGCTCTCGCGACGCCCGCAACTCCTGTTTGCCTACTTCAAACAGCTCTTCGCCCAGGTGACCAACCCGGCCATCGACCCCCTGCGCGAGGAACTCGTGATGTCGCTCATGAGCTTCGTCGGCCGCCAGCGGAACCTCCTGGACGAAACCCCCGAGCACTGCCGCCAGCTCAAGCTCCACCACCCCATCCTCACGCCCGAGGATGTCCTCCGCCTGCGCAACACGAGTCACCCCGACGTGGTGATGCGCGACATCGATATCCTGTTCCCCGCCGGCGGCGACGGGGCGGCGCTCGCCTCGGCGCTCGAATCCGTGTTCGCCCTGGCCGAGAAGCACATTGCCGAGGGCGCCACGATCCTGAACCTCACGGACGCAGGCGTGGGACCCGAGCGCGCGGCGATTCCCGTGCTCCTCGCCGCCTCGGGGCTCCACCACCACCTGATTCGCAGGGGCCTGCGAGGCTCGGCCAGCATCGTCGTCGAGACCGGCGAGGCCCGCGAGGTGGTCCACTATGCCCTCCTCATCGGCTACGGAGTGAGCGCCGTGTGCCCCTACCTCGCCTTCTCCTCGGTCCGCGAACTCGCCGAGGCCGGCCTGCTCGAGACCCCCGCCAGCCCCGAGGACGCGCTGGACAACTACATCACGGCGATCAAGAAGGGGCTCCTCAAAACGTTCAGCCGGATGGGCATCTCCACGATCCGCAGCTTCATGGGCTCCCAGATCTTCGAGGCCGTGGGCCTGAGCGCGCCGCTCGTCGAGCGCCACTTCACGGGCACGATCTCGCGCATCGGCGGGGTGGGCTTCCCGGAAATCGCCGCCGAGGCCAACGCCCGCCACCGCCGGGCGTTCCCCGCACACGGCGAGCCCGATGCCCTGCTCGACGCGGGCGGCGCCTACCACCTCCGAGCAGGCGGCGAGAAGCACCGCCTCGCCCCGGAAGCCATCTACCTGATCCAGCACGCCGTGCGCACGGACGACTACCAGGCCTTCAAGGAGTATGCGAAGGTCATCGACGAGCAGTCGAGCGCCGAGGTGACGCTGCGGAGCCTCCTAGCCTTCAAGGAGGCCGAGGCGGTGCCCATCGACGACGTCGAGCCCGTGGAATCGATCGTCACCCGCTTCACCACGGGCGCCATGTCCTTCGGCTCGATCAGCAAGGAGACGCACGAGACGATCGCCATCGCGATGAATCGCCTCGGCGGCCGAAGCAACTCGGGCGAGGGCGGCGAGGACCCCGACCGCTATCTCCCCCTGCCCAATGGCGACAGCAAGTGCTCGCGCACGAAGCAGGTGGCCTCGGGGCGGTTCGGCGTGACCATCGAGTACCTGGCCAACGCCGATGAGCTTCAGATCAAGATCGCCCAGGGGGCCAAGCCGGGGGAGGGTGGCCAGCTCCCTGGCCACAAGGTGAGCAAGGACATCGCGCGCGTGCGCCACACCACGCCGGGGGTCACCCTCATCTCGCCGCCTCCTCACCACGACATCTACTCGATCGAGGACATCGCTCAGCTCATCTACGACCTGAAGATGGCGAATCCGTCGGCACGCGTGTCGGTGAAGCTGGTCTCGGAGGCGGGCGTAGGCACCATCGCCGCAGGCGTGGCCAAGGCGAAGGCGGACATGGTGCTCATCGCGGGCCACGACGGGGGCACGGGCGCCTCGCCGCTGACGGCCATCAAGCACACCGGCCTGCCCTGGGAGCTCGGCCTGGCCGAGACCCAGCAGACGCTGGTGACCAACCGGCTGCGCGACCATATCCGCGTGCAGGTGGACGGGCAGCTCCGCACGGGCCGCGACCTGGCGATCGCGGCGCTTCTCGGAGCCGAGGAGTTCGGCTTCGGAACCATCACGCTCGTGACCCTCGGGTGTGTGATGATGCGCAAGTGCCACATGAACACCTGCCCCGTGGGCGTGGCCACGCAGGACGAGACTCTGCGCGCCCGCTTCACCGGGAAGCCTGAGCACGTGGAGCGCTTCATGCGCTTCATTGCCCAGGAGCTTCGCGAGTATATGGCCCGCCTGGGCTTCCGCACGGTGGACGAGATGGTCGGCCGGTCGGACCGGCTCGAGGCCCCCCCCATCACGGGCAATCCGAAGGCCGCTGGGGTGGACCTTACGCCTCTCCTCGAGCAGGCGGCGAATGCCAACGGCGGGGCCACGCGGTGCGTGCGCTCCCAGGAGCACAGCGTCCACGAGGCACTCGACCAGGAACTCATCGCACGCTGCCAGCCGGCCCTCAAGAACAAGCGCCCCGTGGCCATCGACCTGCCCGTCCGCAACGTCCATCGCACCATCGGCGCCACCCTCAGCCACGAGATCACGAAGCTCTACGGCTCGAAGGGCCTGCCCAGGGACACGGTGTGCCTCCACCTCACCGGCTCGGCGGGACAGAGCGCGGGGGCCTTCCTGGCGCCAGGCGTCACCCTCCGCATCGAGGGCGACGCGAACGATTACCTGGGGAAGGGGCTCTCGGGGGGTGTGCTGGTGGTCGTGCCTCCATCGGAGGCCACCTTCGACCCCAGCGAGAACGTCATCGCCGGCAACGTGGTGCTCTACGGCGCCACGCGAGGCGAGGCGTACATCCGAGGCATCGCGGGCGAGAGGTTCGCCATCCGCAACAGCGGGGCGCGGGCCGTCGTCGAGGGTGTGGGCGACCACGGCTGCGAGTATATGACGGGCGGAGTCGTCGTCGTCCTCGGCCACACCGGCGTGAACTTCGCCGCGGGCATGAGCGGCGGCGTGGCCTACGTCTACAACGAATCGGGCCTTTTCGACACCCGCTGCAACCTCGATATGGTGGACCTCGAGAGCGTGTGGACCCAGGCCGACAAGACGGAGCTGGGCACGCTCATCGAGACCCACCTGAAGCTCACGGGCAGCCGCACCGCGCAGAGGATCCTCGACGACTGGGAGGCCTGCCTGCCGCTCTTCGTCAAGGTGATGCCCATCGACTACAGGCGCTCCCTCGAGCGCATGCGGATGCACGAGGGCACCGAGCAGGAGACTCTCTCGGTGACCGAGGAGGTGTTCAATGGGTAAGCCCACGGGGTTCATGATCTACCAGCGCCAGGACCCCGCCAAGCGGCCGGTGGCCGAGCGCATCCGCGACTTCCAGGAGACCGAGCAGCGTCTCCCGATCCGCCAGCTCGAGATCCAGGCCGCACGCTGCATGGACTGCGGGGTGCCCTTCTGCCACGCCTACGGCTGCCCGGTCGTGAACCGGATTCCCGACTGGAACGACATGGTGTACCGCAAGCAGTGGCGCAGGGCACTCGACCTGCTGCACGCGACGAACAACCTGCCGGAGGTGACGGGCCGCGTGTGCCCAGCCCCGTGCGAGGCGGCGTGCACGCTGGCCATCAACCAGCCTGCGGTGTCGATCAAGCAGATCGAGCTCCAGATCGTCGAGCGCGGCTGGGAGCGGGGATGGATCGAGCCCCGCCCGCCCGCACACAGGACCGGCAAGAAGGTCGCTGTGGTCGGCTCCGGCCCCGCGGGCCTGGCCGCCGCGCAGCAGCTTGCGCGAGCGGGCCACGATGTGGTGCTCTTCGAGAGGGCGGATCGCCTGGGCGGGATCCTCCGCTATGGCATCCCCGACTTCAAGCTCGAGAAGTGGGTGATCGACCGCCGCCTCGAGCAGATGCGCGCGGAGGGCGTGGTCTTCGAGCCGAGCGTGGACGTGGGGGCCGACATCTCGGCGCGCTACCTGCGCCGCACGTTCGACGCCGTGCTCATCACCGCGGGCGCCCGAACCCCCCGCGACCTCGACGTGCCCGGCCGCGACCTCGATGGCATCCACTTTGCCATGCGGTATCTCACGCAGCAGAACCGCCGCAACGCGGGCGAGGTTATCCCCCGCGACGAGATCATCACGGCCAGGGGCAGGAACGTGGTGGTCATCGGGGGCGGCGACACGGGGTCGGACTGCATCGGCACGGCGCGCCGCCAGCAGGCCGCCGAGGTTGTGCAGGTGGAGCTGCTCCCCAAACCCCCCGCCGACCGGGCCGAGGACAATCCCTGGCCCACCTGGCCCCGCACCCTCCGCAAGTCCAGCTCCCACGAAGAGGGCTGCGCACGGCTCTGGAGCGTTGCGACCAGGAAGTTCATCGGCAACGAGAGGGGGCGGGTGACCCGGCTTCAGTGCGTGAAGCTCGAGTGGGGGGAGCCCGACGAGACCGGCCGCAGGAGCTTCACGGAGATCCCCGGCTCGGAGTTCCACCTGGATGCCGACCTGGTGCTCCTTGCGATGGGGTTCACGAGGGTGGAGCACGGTCCGTTGATCGAGGACTGCGGCCTGGAGTTCACAGGGCGTGGCGCGCTGAGGGTCGGGGCGGATTACATGACGACTGCGGAAGGGGTGTTCGCGGCGGGCGATTCGGTGCTCGGCGCCTCGCTGGTGGTGCGCGCCATCGCGCTCGGCCGCGAGGCAGCCGCAGCGGTGGACCGCTATCTTCAGTAGACGTGGTTGCACGCAGAACTACACGGAGGCAAGTCGTCCCAGCGACCTGCCTCCGCGCATGTCGTGCTCGTGGCTCGCGATGGTCGTTCCGACCTACGGGCTAGGCGGTGCCGGCGTGGTCGTCTCGCGCAGGTTCTCAGGCAGCGTGGGGGCGGGCGGAATCGTGCCGTCCGCCGCGGGGAGAGCTTCGCGGAGGCCCTTGAGCGAGTTGTCGACGGTGGCCTTGAGCTCGCCGAGCGCGCTCTCGAGTTGCTTCGCGAGCGTCTCGATCATCGTGCCCTGCTGCTCGAGCACGCCGCCGTAGGCCGTCTTGACCTGGGTGATGTGGGCGTTCTGCATGTCGAGCTGGCGTGCAACGAGCTCGCGGAGTGTGGTGATGCTCTTCTCCACGTCGCGGACGTAGCGCCGCACGGCCGCCACGTCGGAGGCGAGGTCGGCGGGGATCTTCCCCACCCGATCGACCTTCTCCTCGAGCGCCTTGGCGCGCTCCTGGGCAAGCTTGTGGTCGGACTCGATCCGGCCGAGGCGTTCCTGAAGCACCATGAGCTTGTCCTGCTGTGCCTTCTGGTCCTGGGCCATCTGCTGGAGGATGCTGCTGCGCATGCTGTCGAGGTCGGTCTTCGTGGCGCAGCCGGCCAGCAGCACGGCGGCGGCAAGTGCCATGCCCATCATCGCGTACGTGTGACGTCTCATTGCTCTCGCTTCCTCCTGTGTGTCGGGCCGGGGCTGCTCGTCGCCGTGCGACGGCTCTCCTGCATCCTGCTTGGTGCACACGAGTGGCCGCGGCGGTCGCGAGGCGCAGCCGCGGGGCTCTATTTCGTGGAGCGCACGTTGCGCGCCACCAGGTCCTTCCACTTCCAGGCAAACTGGGCGTAGAAGGACTCCGAGTTGCCTTTCAGGTACTGGTCGAGGACGGCAAGCTTGGCCTTGGGCGTTGGGGCGGCCGTCACCTTGTCGTGGGCGGCGTCCCATTTGTCCGCCTCGGCCGCACGCTTCTTGAGCGTGGCCTGCCAGTTGCTGATCGAGAGCGGCCAGGCGTTGCGCAGACGTGCCAGGGAGCGGTGGGCGAGGCATTCGCCGAGCGTGCGCCACTTGTTGGCGACGCCTCCCAGCGGCCGGGTGCCTGCCTGGACGACGAGCGTGTGGATCTTCTTCTCGGTCTCCTCACACCGTGTGAGGCCTTCGCGGAACAGGGCGCTGGCCTGCTCGAGCTGGTTCTTCTGGCACAGCTCGAGGATCTGGGTGCGCCGGTCGAGGCACGAGAGGTGCCATTCGAGTTCGAGGCCGTCGAGGAGGGCCAGATTGTCGACGGCCCTCTCGGCCATGGCCACGAGGCGGGGGACAAGGCGGCGGGCCTCCTCGACGGCCCGATCGCGGATCTCGGCCTTGCCCTTGTGGACGAGGCAGGCAAGAAGGGACAAGGCTCCGCAGCCCATGCTGTCGAGGCTTCGCCACTCCTCCTGGGTCTCTGGCCATCGCAGGCGTGCGAGGCCGCTCATGACGGCCCCGCGAACGTGGGGGTTGCGCTCCGCCCTGGCGAGCTGCGCCAGGCGCTTCACGGCATAGTCGTGTGCTGCTCCGTGGGCGGCGCCCACGTGGGCAAGGGCGGTGACGGCCCTGCCGCGCACGTCCTCGTCCTTGTCTGCCACCATCACGTGGAGAAGCCTGGTCGCTGGCTCGCCAAGCGCCACCAGGTCGGCCCATTCGTCGTCCGACTGCGGCCAGCCGAGTTCCCTGAGGCTTTGGGTGGCCAGCGCTGCCACCTTGGGGTCCTTGTCGTCCCTGGCCGCGCGGAACAGGCGGTCGATGGCCTCGTCGCGGGCGTCCTTGTCGCGCCGCGCCACGTCGGAGACGATCTTCACCGCCGTCGTGCGGGTGGCAGCATCGGGGTCGCGCAGCAGGCCGTCGGCAAGGAAGAGGGCCGACGGGCCGAGGGCGACCAGCGTGTCGCGCTCGGCCTGGGTGACGGGGCGCCACTGAAGCTCCCCAAGCCCGAGCAGTGCGGCGTCCTGCACGGGGCCGCCCTTGCGTGCGGCTACGATTTTGAGGAGACGGGCGATGGTGTCCTGCCGCATCGACCGCTCGCTCTTTGCCAACCGCGCCAGGGCGAGGGTGGCCTGCGCCGCCCATGCGGGCTCGCTGCTCTCGGTGAAATTCATCACGATGTCGAACGCCCGTCGGCGTGCGGCGGGGAGGCGGGATTTGGCGGCGACCTGCGGGAGGAGTTCGAGGGCCTGGGTGCGCGCTGCTTCGTCGCCCTCGGCCATGCGCAGGATGGCCTCGCTGAGACGCGCCACCATGGCCTCGTCCGCCGCGGCGAACAGCTCGCCGACGAGGGACCCTGCCTTCCCAGTGCCGGCCATTGCCTTCTGGAGCTCGGCATCGCTGGCCGGCCACCCGAGTCCCACGAGCGCCTTGACGGCTTCGGCGCGGAGCGCGACATCCTTCTCGCCGTGGCCGATGAGGAGCAGGCGCTCGACGGCCGGTGCGCGCAGGCCGGGGCTCTGCTTGCCCATGGCCAGCAGACACGCGACGCCCCTGGTGCGCAGGTCGATGCTCGGGTTGCCAATCAGCTTGTCGACGAGGGGCAGAGCGGCCTCGCCGGCCCGCGCGAAGTGGGCACGCTCGGTGTCGCTCGCTGGACCGTTGAGCTTGAGGACTCCCATGGTGGCGGCGAGCCGGGTGGCTTCGTCGGCCTTGGGCTCACAGGCCAGGCGGACAAGCCGCTCCATCACGTCGGAGCGTGCGGTCTGGTGCTTGGTGGCAAGATTGCCCAGGGTGTGGAGTGCGCCCATGCGCACCTCGGGCTCCTTATCCCTGAGCAGCCTGTCGATGACGGGAAGGGCACGGGGTCCGAGAGTGACGAGTTTGGCCCAATCGTCTGGCGCCGTGGGACGCCAGCCGGCGCTGAGGACCACGGTGGTCAGGGCCTCGCCTGGCTCAGGCTTCTTGGGGACTGGCTCGGGCTTCTT